>FKKE01003812.1_pt1 | contig 11576 bp, 12 predicted proteins | sample 1106331 | NCBI WGS metagenome assembly FKKE01 (sample SAMEA3931202, study PRJEB13176) | freshwater metagenome | biome: Drinking water system; feature: drinking water; material: freshwater | place: China | collected 2013-02-06 | reverse complement strand
GGCCCGCATGCTCAATCACGGCACTTTGGCCGGAACGGGGAAGCTGGTCATTCTGCCGGTGGACCAGGGGTTTGAGCATGGGCCGGCGCGGAGCTTCGCTCCGAACCCGCCGGGCTACGATCCCCGCTATCACTATCAGTTAGCCATCGACGCCGGCTGCAACGCCTACGCGGCGCCCCTGGGGTTCTTGGAGGCCGGGGCGGCTGAATTCGCTGGCCAGATTCCGTTGATCCTCAAATTGAACAATCATGACGTCCTGCATGATGACAAGGACCCCTTACCGTCGGTGACCGGCAGCGTCCGCGATGCGATGCGGCTGGGCTGCGTCGCCATCGGCTTTACGATTTATCCGGGTTCGGCGCACTGCAATACCATGTATGAGCAGTTGCGGGCGATCGCGGAGGAAGCCAAGGCCGGCGGCCTGGCCGTGGTGGTCTGGTCCTATCCCCGGGGATCGGCATTGAGCAAGGAAGGCGAGACGGCCATAGACGTCGTCGCCTATGCCGCGCAGATTGCAGCCCAGATGGGCGCGCATCTCATCAAGGTGAAACTGCCGACGGCCCATCTGGAGCAGGCGGCCGCCAAGAAAGTGTACGAAGGGCAGCAGATTCCCATCAAGACCCTCGCCGAACGCGTGCGCCATGTGGTCCAGAGTTCGTTCGACGGGCGGCGCATCGTGATCTTCTCCGGCGGCGCCAAGAGCGAAGACAAGAACGTGTTTGAAGAGGCGCGGGCCATTCGAGACGGCGGCGGATTCGGGTCGATCATCGGCCGCAACTCGTTCCAGCGTCCCAAGGCCGAGGCCATCAAGTTTCTCAAGACGGTGATGGGGATCTATTCGGGAGAGATTCCATGAGGAAGAGCTGTCGGTGATCAGTCATCCGTGATCAGTCTCGAGGACAATAGAGTGGAAGAGCAGATACGAACAACGGAGACTCAAGGCATGCGGACGCGGTCGCTAGTGTTGGGGGCCGTCTTGGTGGCGGTCGGCGTCATCATCGGCCTGGTCGTGGCGTCCGATTTCGGCTGGTTGCCGTTCGGCCACGCCGTGCCGGAGGTGCCGCCGTCGAAAGAGGCTGTCGGGAATACCACCGCGCCGGTGGGCATCGGCGGCGTTCCCGGATCCGACCGTAATTTTGTCCAGGTGGCGAAGGCCGTGACACCGGCGGTGGTGAACATCGCGACCGTACGCTCAGGGAAAACGGAAGGCATGCCCAACATGCCCTTCGACGACCCCTTCTTTCGCCGCTTCTTCGGCGATGAATTTTTTCGCCGCTTCGAGGCGCCCCGTGAGCGGAAAGAGCGGAGTCTGGGCTCGGGTGTCATCGTCGATGGCAAGGGTCTGATCGTCACCAACAACCACGTCGTCAACAAGGCCGACGATGTGAAGGTCTTGCTCTCAGACAAGCGGGAATTCAAGGCCAAATTGATCGGAACGGACCCGAAAACGGATCTCGCGGTGCTCAAAATCGAGGCGGAGAGCCTCCATACGATCCCCTGGGCGGATTCCGACAAGCTGGAAGTCGGGGAGTTCGTGCTGGCCGTGGGCAATCCATTCGGGTTGAACCAAACGGTCACGATGGGCATCGTGAGCGCGGTCGGGCGGGCCTCCATGGGCATCGCCGAGTACGAAGACTTCATCCAGACGGATGCGGCCATCAATCCGGGCAACTCCGGCGGGGCGCTGGTGAATGTGCGGGGAGAGTTGGTGGGGATCAATACGGCCATCTTCAGCCAGAGCGGCGGGAATATGGGCATCGGCTTCGCTGTTCCTAGCAATATGGCCCGCTCGATCCTCGATCAACTTGTCGAGCACGGCAAGGTGGTGCGGGGCTGGCTGGGGGTCTCGATCCAAGACGTGTCGCCGGAACTCGCGACGCAATTCGGACTGAGCGAGTCGAAAGGGGTCTTGGTCAGCGACGTGCTGGATGACAGCCCCGCCAAGAAGGCGGGCTTGGAGCGCGGGGACGTCCTCATCGAGTTTGACGGCAAACCGGCGGATTCGCCCACGCAACTTCGCAATTTGGTCGCGCAGACACCGGTCGGCAAGAAAGTGGCCGTGAAATTCGTTCGCGAAAAGAAAACCAAATCCGTGGAGCTGACGATCGTCGAGCAGCCCAAGTCTGTAGCCCAGGCCGGCGGTGACGAGGGTGGGGGATCCACAGCACCGACCGGCTTACTGTCGGACTTGGATGTACATGAGCTGAACAGCGAGTTGGCAGCCCGCTACAATCTCTCCTCCGCTGAGCGGGGACTGGTGGTGGTGAAGGTCAAGCCGGGTGGCGTGGCCGAGGAGGCGGGGATCAAAGAAGGTGATCTGCTGCTCGAAGTCAATCGGCAAGCGGTCGGCAACGTGAAAGCCTATGAACGCGCGGCGTCCCGGATCGGCAAGGACCAGCCGGTGCTGCTGTTGATCAAGCGGCAAGGGCGGACCCGGTACGTGACGCTGAAGCCATAGGAACTGTTACAGGAATATGGATTGCTCAATCGAGGCAAGGAGAACTGATCCAAAGCTGCACCGAAAGGGGGGATGCCGATGACCAGGCGACTCTTGTTCGTGGTGATCAGTGCTTTGGCGGGCATGGCCTTGTTTGTGCGCGTGGAGGAAGCGGACTGGGGATTCCTCTTGCTCGGATTGGCCATCGGGGCGGCCACCGGCGGACTGATCGTGGCGGGGGAATATGCGCTGCAGCGGGCCTCCTTCGGTGTCATCGTGGGCGGCACGGCGGGGCTCGTGGTCGGGTTGGTGCTCACCGGCTTAGTCGAATGGGTGGGCAGCGCGGTCTTTGACGTGGAGACGTTCCTCTTTCACATCGGCGGCTTGGTCTTCTTGCTGGGGCTGCCCTATCTTGGCTTGGCCATAGGCGCCAGGTTCGGACGGGAAAAGCTGGGCGGCGGGAGCAGGACCGGGGAGATCATCGGACAGAACCAAAGCGTGAAGATTCTGGACACCAGCGTCATCATCGACGGCCGTGTGGCCGATCTCTGCGAAACCGGATTTCTCGATGGGACGTTCTTGGTCCCCCAGTTCATTCTCCACGAATTGCAGCACATCGCCGATTCGTCGGACGGCCTCAAGCGGGCGCGGGGCCGCCGCGGGCTGGACATTCTGAACAAGATCCAAAAAATGACCGGCATCGACGTGCGCATCGTGGACGAGGATTTTCCGCACGTCAAAGAGGTCGACTCCAAGATCGTCGTCTTGGCCAAGAAGGCCGGGGCAAGGATCATCACCAACGACTTGAATCTCAACAAAGTCGCCGAACTGCAGGGCGTGCGCGTGTTGAACATCAACGAGCTCTGCAACGCCTTGCGGCCGGTCGTGCTGCCGGGCGAAACGATTCGCGTGTTCGTGCTGAAGGAAGGCAAGGAAGCCGGACAGGGCGTCGCCTATCTGGACGACGGCACGATGATCGTCGTCGACAACGCCAAGCGCTGCATCGGACGAAACGTGGATGTCATCGTGACCAGCGTGCTACAGACGACCGCGGGGCGCATGATCTTCACCAGGCTGAAGGAAGAGCCCGAACGGGAGGAAGTGGCCGTCGCGCGTGGCTAGAGCCAAACAATCCGCCGTCGCCGTCATCCCGGCCGCCGGGCGAGGCCGGCGCATGGGGAGCAAGACCCCCAAGCAATTCCTCGAACTGCACGGCCTGCCGCTGCTCGCCCATACCCTTCGCGCCTTTGAAGCCGCCGACTCCGTGTCCGCCGTGATCGTGGTCGCGCCCGCCGCCGAGCTTCCCTCTTGCCAATGCGACATCGTCGAACGGCATGGATTCAAGAAAGTCCGCAAGCTCGTACCGGGTGGCGAGGAGCGGCAGGATTCCGTCCGGCATGGGGTGGAGTCGGTGGACGACCAGTACGACGTGATCGTGGTCCACGACGCCGTGCGGCCTTTCTTGACGCCGGCCATGATCGATGAGGTGGTGGAGAAGGCGCGGGCGCATCGGGCCGCCATCGTGGCCATGCCGATGCGCGATACGGTGAAAAGGATCGGCGCCTCCGGCCTGATCGAAGAGACCGTCGACCGGCGGCCCCTCTGGCTGGCTCAAACGCCCCAGGCCTTCGAGCGAGTGTTGCTGCAGGAGGCGCATCGCAAGGCGCACCTGGACCGATACCGGGCGACGGATGACGCGCAGTTGGTCGAGCGACTGGGCGTGCCGGTGGCCATCGTGGAAGGCAGCTCGGAGAATATCAAAGTGACCAGGCCCGAAGACCTGGCGATGGGCGAAGCGATCCTGGCGGCGAGGAAGGCCCATTGACAGGAATCCGTTGATCTGAAGATCTGTTGAATGTCCGGACGAATTCTTCAGTCAACAGATCAACAGATCGTCAGATTCAGTGATTGTTCCATCGGAGAAGGAGAAAACATGCGCATCGGCATCGGCTATGACATCCATCCGCTGGGCCCGAATCGCAAGCTGATTCTGGGCGGAGTGGAGATTCCGCATCGGCTGGGGTTGGTCGGGCATTCCGACGCCGACGCGCTCCTGCACGCGGTCTGCGACGCGCTCTTGGGCGCGATGGGTGAGGGAGATTTGGGGAAACATTATCCCAGCAGCGACGCGCGGTACAAGGATATCTCCAGCGCCATGTTGCTGGAGGATGTGGCCGGAAAACTGAAGGGCAAGGGCTACCGCGTGGTCAACGTGGACACCGTCATCATCGCACAGGCGCCGAAACTTGCGCCGCATCTCGCGGCCATGCGGAGCCGGATCGCCGAGGTGCTGAAGATCGAGTCGAGCCAAGTGAACGTCAAGGTGAAGAGCGGCGAGGGAGTGGGGGCTGTCGGACGCGAGGAAGCCATTGCCACCCAGGCGGTCTGCTTGATTGAAAGGGGGAAAACATCGTAAGCTGGCGGCATGTTTCAGGTTATTCGCCAGGACCTCCAGGCCATCTTTGACCGGGACCCGGCTGCGACCAGCAAGGCCGAGGTGATCCTCACCTATGCGGGGTTTCACGCCCTCCTGGCCTATCGCGTTTCCCATCGGTTGCAACGCTGGGGGATCCCCTTGGTTCCCCGCTTGATCTCACAGCTGGCTCGATGGCTCACCGGCATCGAAATCCATCCGGCTGCGGTGATCGGCAAGGGGTTTTTTATCGACCACGGGATGGGCGTCGTGATCGGAGAAACCGCCGAGATCGGGGACTACGTGACCCTCTTTCAAGGCGTCACCCTGGGCGGCACCGGCAAGGAACATGGCAAACGTCACCCGACGCTGGGCAATCACGTCGTGGTCGGCGCCGGCGCCAAGATCCTGGGTGGCATCAAGATCGGCGATAACGTGAAGATCGGCGCCAATTCGGTCGTCCTCAAATCGGTTCCAGCCAATTGCACCGCGATCGGGGTCCCGGCACGGGTCATCAAGACCGAGGGCGGGCGCGTGCCGGATGCCACGATGGACCACGCCAACATTCCCGACCCCATCGCCGACCGCTTTGCGTCGCTGGAGCAGGAGTTGATCGAGCTTCGCAAGAAGCTCGAGAGCCAAGACCGCGAACCCAAGCTGTTCTAGCCACAGACCATTCCCCGTTTCTGGCCTTCCTGATACTTTCGAAAAAGTAGACTTTTCGACGACGCTCGCCTGGCGACGGGCGGGCGACTCCGGGGCACCCGTTGCTCTGCTGATGCAACGGGTCAAACGCGGCGAACCGTCGTGAGTAATGCGCGTTAAGAGAGAATAGCTGTGAAAGCACCGAGGCGTCGCGGTGGGCTAGGGCGAGAGAGGCACCGATGCGAGCCGCTAAGGGACTTGCATCGGTCTGTGAGACACGGTTATTTTCCCGAAAGGCAGTCGCTCATGAACTTCTTACGCTCATCGCCCTTGAGTTGGCCCGCCTTCACGTTGCAGGCCTTCATCTTGTTCTGTTGAGGGTTGCCGGGATCCACGGCTTTGGCCGGCTTGGCGGACAGGCACTCGCTCATGAAGGCCTTCCGCTCGTCGCCCTTTTTATCGGCGGCTTTCGCGTTGCATTCCTTCATCTTGTCCTGCTGGGCACCGGCATACACGGGCGCGGGTGGTGTGGACACCAAGGTCATCATGGCAAAGATACCGAGTGCGGCAAACAGTCTGGGCATAGAAGCCTCCTTTGGATGAAGGGGGGGAAACAGACCCGCCGACTATAGCAGAATCCTACGATGATGTCGTGGCTGCCGTGAGGCGGCCGGAAGCCGCGGGTGCGAGCCGGGTCCCGCGTGGGGCGGAGAGTGGCGCCCAGGGACCAGACTGTTGAAGGTTTTTGTCCCATCGTATATCATTTTACGCGACGGGAGGCTATCATTAATGGATGAAGTCAGCAAACGAGAGTTCTTCCGCCTCGATGTGCGGCTTGAGGTGGAATTCCATCGTGTGGGGGCCGAGCAGTCATCGCGGATGAAGGTAGACGCCTTTGACCTCAGCGAATCAGGCCTGGGGCTGCGCACCGATCAGAACCTGAAGCCTGGCGACACGTTGATGCTCACGCTGCGCCCGCCGGGCTTTGGCCAAATCAATGCCGAGGCCAAGGTCATGAATGTGGAGCCGGATGAGCATGAGAAGGCCAAATTCAGGGCGGGGTGCAAGTTTGTGGCCATTAGTCGACGCGATCAAAACCTGATCGCGGATTACATCGTGAAGGTGCAAGCCGAACGGCTGAGGTGGCGCAAGAAAGAAAACGCGTAGCGCACCTGATTCATGACGGTCCGCCACCTTCGATTCCCTGAAGCGGAGGGTAAGGGAGTCGGACCGGCAAGAGACGGATCAGTACTCGACTTTCGCCAAGTAGAGTCCGTGGGGCGGCGCCGTGTAGCCTGCGGCCCGCCGATCACGGGCGTTCAAGATGTCTTTTAACGAAGCCGGCGGCCGTTTGCCCTGTCCGACTTCGACCAGCGTGCCGACGATCGCGCGCACCATCTGCTTCAAGAAGCGATCGGCCTCCACCTCGATCCGCATCTCGTCGGTCCGCCGCTGCACGTCCAGTCGACGCACCTCGCAGTGCCGATCTTCCGTTTCCGACCGCGGGCCTTCGAAAGACGAGAAATCATGACGACCGAGTAGGGCGCGCCCGGCTTCCTGCATGGCATCGACATCAAGCGGGCCGTAGAGGTGCCAGGCGCGGGTACGATCCAGGGCGGAGCGTTCCGGGCGATTCAAAATCCGGTAGGCGTAGACCTTCGCGCGGGCCCCATGGCGGGCGTGAAATGAATCGCCGACCGGCTCCGCAGACAGGACGGCGATATCCGGCGGCAGCCGGGCATTCAATGCCCGCACCCATTCGGTGGGCGTGAGCCCCTTGTCGGAATGAAAGCTCACGACCTGGCCGAGGGCATGGACGCCGGCATCGGTCCGGCCGGCCGCCACGACCGGGATCGGGCTCTGCGTGATGGATTCGAGCGCCGTCTCAAAGGCCGCCTGGATGGTGGGCTGGTCCGGCTGACGCTGCCAGCCGGCATAGGCGGTGCCGTCATATTCGATCGTGAGCTTGAACGTCGGCACAAGTCACTTCGCTGTTGAGCGGGAAGGGGAAAGGTGGGCGCGAATGCCCTCGAAAATGCCTTCAGCCATGCGAGTCAAGAAGGCATCCGTCTGCATCAGCTTCTCCTCGCCGGGGTTGGAGATGAACGCGATCTCCGCCAGAATGCTGGGCATCGAGGTAAAGCGCAAGACGTAGAACGGCGCCGTTTTCACGCCATGGTCATCCACGTCGTAGGTCTCCTTGAGCCGCGCCACCACCGCTTCCTTGGTGTGCCAGGCCAGATCCAGGGAGTCCTGAATTTTCTTCGTGGTCAGGAGGTCGGCGACCAGATACTGCCAGCCGACGCCGGTCTCGTTGATCGGGGTGCCGTTTTCCCGTGCCGCCACTTCAAGCGCCCGCGGATCGCTTGCTTCGCCGAAGTGATAGATTTCCAGGCCCTTCGTGGCCCGCTGCGGGTGTGAGTTGGCGTGAATGGAGACAAACAGATCGGCGTCTTTGCTGTTGGCAAACTTGGCGCGGTCGTCCAATTCGACGAAGACGTCGCGGTCGCGCGTCATCAGCACCGGGTTCTTGATCTGCTGCGCAATCAGGTCTCGCAGGAGCAATCCCACGCGGAGCGTGACGCGCTTCTCCTCGGTGCCTCCGGGTCCGATGGCGCCAGGGTCCTTCCCGCCGTGGCCCGGGTCGATCACGATCAGTTTCACGCCGTCCCTGGGCGCGGGAGCCTTCCGGGGCGGGGGGGGCGGGGGCAGATCGGCTGGCGGAGGCGCCAGCTCGTTCTCCGGCTTGCGGGTGACGACCTCCACGAGGAGCCGAGGCGGCTTGGTGAGCGGGGACACATGATAGTCCGCCACATTTGTCAATGTGATCAGAACCGTCCTGGCTTTGGAATGGGCGTCTCCCGTTCCTTGCCGGACAGAGATCGACGGCGGCATGGCCTGATCGGCCAGCCGGGCGCTGGCCTGTTTGCTCAAGCGCGCATTTTGGAGTTCGAGGATGAATCGCTCGGGATGATGCTCCCGTCGATGGTGCACGCGCACTTGCCGCTGCAAATCGAAGATGAGCTTCGTGGTCTCGGGAGAAGTCTGAACGCGGACGTTTTGCACCACCACCTGCGGAGAAGGGGTCGGCTGGCGGACAGTAATGGACGTCGGTGATTCCTCGACGGCAGCCACTCCACGCTCGGCGGCAAGCGGAGCCCAGGCCGGCGGCTGGGCCCAGGCGCCTGGGTCAGGTCCGACGATGAGCAGGAGGAAGAGAAGCAGCGTATGCGCCATAGTGTCTATTTTAACTCGCAGAAGCCGGGGGGATTGTCAAGAAGCGGGGAGGGGGATGAGCCCAGGACAGGGGTGTCAGTTATCGGTGATCAGTTTTCAGTTGAGTGGTCAGGAGGCAGGAAGCTTGAACAATCTGCGGGCGTTGTCGCTGGTGAGGCGGCCAATGTCCTCGGCGGTGCGGTCAGGTGTCAACTCGGCGAGCTTTTGGGCCACGAGGCTCACGTAGGCTGGCTCGTTGCGCTTGCCGCGATGAGGGGCGGGCGTCAGGTAAGGACAATCCGTCTCGGTCAGCAGTCGGTCCAGCGGCACCGTACGCGCGATGTCGCGCAGCATGGTCGCGTTCTGAAAGGTAATGATTCCGGAAAACGAGACGTAAAAGCCCAGGTCAAGCGCTTCCTTGGCCAGCCAGGGATCGCCCGAGAAGCAGTGAAAGACCCCACCGACATCTGACGCGCCTTCTTCCTTCAAAATGCGAATCGTATCGTCCTGGGCTTCCCGCGTGTGAATGACAATCGGGAGCCGGAGTTCCTTCGCCAGGCAGACCTGCTCGCGGAAGCGCTCCCGCTGGTCCTTGGGCGGGGAATGGTTGTAGTGATAGTCCAAGCCGATCTCGCCATAGGCGACGACCTTTTTGTTCGAGGCCAGGCGGCGCAGCTCCGGGTACCAATCATCCCCGATATGCCGCACCTCGTGGGGGTGCACCCCCACCGAGGCGTAGACGAAGGGATATTGCTCAGCCAGCTGGACGGCGGCGCGGCTCGTGGCCAAATCGCAGCCGATGGTGAGGAAGGTGTCGATGCCGGCTTCGCGGGCCCGCTGGATCACCGCCTCGCGATCATCCTTGAATCGCGGATCATCCAGATGAGTATGGGTGTCGATGAGCATCAGCAGACTTTGGGTGGCTAGCTCTGTTTAAAGATCAAGATTCCAGCACTCGGGATGATGGTGACTAATTCCCATCCTTCATTCCCGTATTCTGTCAGTTTTTCTTGGAGGAGGCGAGGCGGGGGAGGAAATGGCATTTGGAGTGCGCGGTATTCCACGATCTTATTCGCGTGGGTTGAGGATGGAGATGGCCATACCCGATCGCCGATCATAGCTAGGAGAATGACGGCACATACAAAAGGGACGACATGTCGACGCCTCATCGAATACCTCCTGTTTTGTACAAGGGGATTTGAGACCGGCACCGCGTAGGGGCGGGCTGGCCTGAAGGCACAGGCCAATACTTCCGGGCTGGCAGTGTGGCTAGAAGCCAATTCCGAGTCTGCTAGACCAGTCGAGTGGTCAGCGACTCGGCCAGCTCGTAGAGGAGCGCTTCCGTCTCATCCCAGCCCAGGCAGGCGTCAGTGATGGAAACGCCGTAGGTGAGCGGCTTGCCCTGCTGCCAGGTCTGCTTGCCGGGCTTCAGATTGCTCTCCAGCATCAGGCCCATGAGGCTCTGCCGACCCTCAGTAAACTGGCGCATGACGTCTCTGGCCACCTCGGCCTGGCGACGGTGATCTTTGCAGGAGTTGTCGTGGGAACAATCCACCATCAGCGGCCGGGCGATCGATTCACACGCCACCGCGGTTTCGGCCTTCAGCACTTCCGCTTGCCCATAGTTGGTCCGTCCGCCGCCGCCCCGCAGGACGACGTGGCGATCCGGGTTGCCGGCGGTTTTGATGATGGAGGTAAGGCCGTCCGAGTTAATTCCGACAAAATGGTGCGGCTGGCGCGCGGCGATCATGGCGTTGACGGCGGTCTGGATCGAACCGTCCGTCCCATTCTTGAAGCCGACGGGCATGGAGAGGCCGCTGGCCATCTCGCGGTGCCGCTGGCTCTCGGTGGTGCGGGCGCCAATGGCAGCCCAACTCCAAAGGTCGGCAATATATTGGGGCGTGACCGGGTCCAAGGCTTCGCAGGCGCAGGGGAGGCCGCGCTCGTTGATGGTCAAGAGAATGGTCCGGGCCAACTCGATGCCGGTGGCGATATCGCAGGAGCCGTCCAGGTGCGGATCGTTAATGAGTCCCTTCCAGCCCACGGTCGTACGGGGCTTTTCGAAGTAGGTGCGCATCACGATCAGCAGACGGTCCTTGGTGGCATCGGCCACTTTCTTGAGCTGATCGGCATATTCATAGGCGGCGCTGGGATCGTGGATCGAGCAGGGGCCGACGATCACGACGAGGCGGTCACGGTCCGTGCCGTGGAGAATGTCGCGAATGGCCTGCCGCGTTTCAAAGACAAGATCGGAGATCGGATCGGTGATCGGCAGCCGCGTTTTGACCTCGCGGGGCGAGACTAGGGGCTTGATTTCATAGACGTGTTGGTTGTCGATGGGGCGCATCATGGTCGGTGGCCTTCCTTAGCAACAAACTCCACCGGGCTCTCCTCCCTGGAACCCAAGAGGGGCCAAAACTAGACCTAGAGCCCGAGGGGCGGCCATTATGGGCAAAATGGCCTCAAAGTGCAAGTTCTGAGATGGGGCTTGCCTTCAACGGTGATGTTTTGGTAAAGAAGCACCCCGCATGACGCACGTGGCTTTTCACCAGAGGCGTGTGACTCGGTCGAGCGGTCTGCTCGCCCTTGTTATCTGCGCCATCCTTCTCTCGCTGGCGCCCTTTGCAGCGGCGCTGGAAGTTCATCATGAGCTCGCCGCGGCCGATCAGGACGGCCATCAGCACTCGGACACCGACCTCTGCCAGTGGGTTCAACACCATACGGGCTCATCGCTGTCTTTGACGCCGCCGGCCCTTTTGGCGACGCCGGTTGTCGAACGGCTCGAATGGCCGACGATCGCCGAACTCGTTACCACGCGGCTTTTTCCTGACGGTCCTTCTCGTGCTCCACCCCAGCTCTAATCAG
>FKKE01002339.1_pt1 | contig 11581 bp, 12 predicted proteins | sample 1106331 | NCBI WGS metagenome assembly FKKE01 (sample SAMEA3931202, study PRJEB13176) | freshwater metagenome | biome: Drinking water system; feature: drinking water; material: freshwater | place: China | collected 2013-02-06 | reverse complement strand
GCGCCGAGATGCTTCGCCCATTGCACCGCGATCTGACCGACGCCGCCGGCGGCCGCATGGATGACGACAGCGTGGCCACGTTCCACGCGAAACGTCTTGCGCAGAAGATAACGCGCAGTCATGCCCTTGAGCAGCGATGCGGCCGCGATGTCGAACGCAACGCCATCGGGAATTTTCACCGCGCGCGTCTCATTGACGACATGCGCTTCGGCGTAGGCGCCGATCGGACCGCTGCAATAGCCAATGCGATCGCCGCGTTTGAAGCGTGTGACGCCGGCGCCCACAGCATCGACGACACCCGCCGCCTCCAAGCCCAAACCGCTGGGCAGCGGGTTTTTGTACAGGCCGCTGCGATGGTAGGTGTCGATGAAGTTCACGCCGATGGCGTGATGGCGGACGCGCACTTCGTTGGCGCCAGGTTCGGGTGCTGGAACGTCGGCGAGGGCGATGACCTCCGGCCCGCCGTTCTGCGCAATGCGGATTGCTTTCATGACGCCCTCGCACAGTGCAGCGCCGCCGCGCCCTCTTCGCCATCGGCGGCGTCGAGTTCGCGCGCGGCCGCCGCCGCATCGTCGACCGCCACGATCTGCGCGCGGGCGCGAAGCGCGTCGGCGTAATTGCGCCCGTCGCCGAACATGCCGAAGCGCGCCTCGACGCCGCGGTCCGCGAGCGCCTCGACCAGAGACGCGGCGGGCGCATCGGTTCCCAGCCAGGCCACGATCCGCGCGAGGTCGACCCCACGCCGCTCCAACACATCGAGTTCGCGGACGTTCGAGATCGTCGTGTAGATCATCGCTTGCGGCGCCAGCCGCGCCAAACGCGCCGCGCCCTCGATGCTGTAGGTGACGAACACCACCCGGCCCATCGCGCCTGCCGCCTCAACCGCGCTGATCACATCCTCATAGGCGACGCCACGCTTGATATCGAGCTCGAGCACCGCCTTGCCGTCGGCCCATGCGAGGGCCTCGGCCAAGGTCGGCACGCGCGCATCGACGCGACGCCCGCCTTCGTCTTCGAGCTGAAAGGTCAGCAGCTCCGCCATGTCGAGGTCGGCGATGGCGCCCGATCCGGTCGTCGTGCGCTCGGCCCGATCGTCATGCATGAGCACCAGCACGCCATCTGCCGTCTGCGAGACATCGACTTCCAGAAGCGCGCCCGGCGCGACCCGCAACGTGTTCTCGAACGTCGGGATAGCGTTCTCGGCAAAGCCCGGCGCGGGGCCGCCGCGATGCGCCGATATGGCGGTGAAGCCGTTCTCGCGCAAGCAATCGAAGAAGCCTGGCAGACTCGATGGCGCCGCGGCGGTCTCGCTCGGTGGAGCGGCGCGGATGCTCGCGCCGTCATCGCCGACCTGAGCATCGCAGGCCGCGAGCGCCAGCGCTAAAACGAAGAGCGCGCGCCTCATGCCAGGTGCTGCTTGAAGAACGCAATGGTGCGGCCGTCGGCGACGCGCGCGTCATCGGCATGATAGTTCTTGCCGCCCTCGCGCGTGAACGCATGATCGCGCTCGGGATAGTCTTGCAGCGTGACGAGCGCGTTGCCGGCGAGGCCATCCTTCATCTGCTTCTGCGCCTCCGGCGGCACGAAGCCATCCTTGCCGGCGACGTGCAGCAAGAGCGGCTTCTTGATGTTGGCGGCTTCGCTCAGGAACGCCGGGATGTTGACGCCGTAATAGCCGACGCTGGCGTCAGCGTCGGTGCGCGCGGCGGTCAGGTACGCCAGCAGGCCGCCCAGGCAATAGCCGACCGCGCCGACCTTGCCGCCGCCGACCTGGCCTCGCGAGAAATCGATCGTCGCCTGAATATCGGCGACGCCGGAATCGAGGTCGAAGCGCTTGAAATAGTCGAACGCCTGGTTCCACTCGGCTTCGCTCTGGTCAGTGATGTCGATGTCTTTGCCCAAGCGCCAGAACAGATCGGGCGCTACGCCCAAGAAGCCTTCGCGCGCCAGCCAGTCGGCCTTGCCGCGCATGACGGCGTTGACGCCAAATATCTCCTGGATCGCCACCACGGCGGCTTTCGGCGCGCCGGCGGGTCGCGCCACATAGGCGCGGAAGCCGCCATCCCGGCCCTCTACCTGAACCCACTCACCCATGGCCTTCTCCGTCACTGTCTCAATCCAAGCGATGGCGTTATAGACACGCCGAGCCTGGGATGCGCGAGAGGATTTGGAGCCATGAAGTTCACCGTCAATGTCGAATGTTCGCCGGAGGAAGCGCGCCGCTTCATGGGCCTGCCGGACGTGACGCCGATCAACGAGAAGCTGGTCGAGGAAATGGGCAAGCGCATGGAAGCCAATCTCAAGCTGATGAGCGGCGAGAACCTGATGAGCTCGTGGATGAGCGTCGGCACCCAGGCCCAGGACGCCTTCGTGAAGCTGATGACTTCCGGCATCAGCGCCGCCGCCTCCGCCGCCGCTCCACGTGAAAAGCCCTAAGAAGCCTTAGAAATTTTCACATGAAACCGGACACCATCGTCGCGCTGGCGACCGGCGCCGGGCGCGCCGGCGTCGCTGTGATCCGCCTGTCCGGGCCGGCCGCTGGCGCGACGCTGCGGGCGCTGACCGCGCGCGATCTGCCCAAGCCGCGCCTGGCGACGCGCGAGGCGTTCTGCGATCCGCGCAGCGGCGTTTCGCTCGATGACGGCCTGGCGCTCTGGTTTCCCGGGCCCCACAGCTTCACCGGCGAAGACGTGGTGGAACTGCACGTCCACGGCGGCCCCGCCGTGATTGCGGCGGTGATCGACGCGGCGCTGAGCCAGCCCGGCGTGCGGCCAGCCGAGCCCGGCGAATACACCCGCCGCGCCTTCGAGAACGGCAAGCTCGATCTGGCCGAGGCCGAGGGCCTGGCCGATCTCGTGGACGCCGAAACCGAGGGTCAGCGCCGCCAGGCGCTGCGCCAGCGGCGCGGAGCGCTGAGCGCGGTCTACGAAGGCTGGCGCGGACGCCTGATCGAGGCGGCGGCTTTGATCGAAGCCGAGATCGATTTCCCGGACGAGGATCTGCCAGGGGCTCTGGCGCAGCGGGCCGGGCCATTGCTCCAGGCTCTGGCTGACGACATGGGCCGCCACCTCGATGACGCGCATCGCGGCGAGCGCATTCGCGACGGCTTCCGCATCGCCATCATCGGGCCTCCGAACGCGGGCAAATCGAGCCTCTTGAACGCGCTGGCCCAGCGCGAAGCGGCCATCGTCAGCGACATCCCGGGCACCACGCGCGACGTGGTCGAGGTGCGGCTGGTGCTGGCCGGCTTCCCAGTTTGGATCGCCGATACGGCGGGGCTGCGCGAAGCGGCGGACGCCATCGAAGCCGAAGGCGTTCGCAGGGCGCTGGCGCGGGCCGAGGAGGCTGATCTGCGGATCGGCGTTGCCGATTCTGCGATCGTGCCACCGTCGGCAGAACTTCGGTCAGCAATGCGGCCGGGAGATATTCTCGTCGCCTCAAAAGACGACCTCACGGGCCTACACATCCGGCCGGTCGAAGTAGACGGCCACACCACGCTGTCGGTCTCGGCCGTCACCGGCGACGGCCTCGACGAACTCCAGGCATTGCTTGTCCGTCGGGTGTCTGACGCCCTCGGCCGCGAGGAGGCGCCGGTGCTGACCAGGGCGCGTCATCGGCGGCTGGTGGAAGAGGCGCGGGCGGCGCTGCTGCGCGCGATTCCCGCGCTCGATGTTGGCGCCGAATTGGCGGCCGAAGACGTGCGCGTCGCCGCCGATCAGGTCGGGCGTTTGACGGGACGCATCGATGTCGAAGACCTGCTCGACGAGATCTTTTCGAGCTTCTGCATCGGCAAATGAGATCGCTCGAAAACCCGCATTTTATGCGGCGTTTCACGCGAAACTGGTGAAAGCGCGTTAGCGAGTTTCGCGTGAGAACGCAGGTGTTTGCAGGTTGGAGCGCGGGCCTCCGGCCCGCAGCATATGCGGCGAGACTATGCGCCTACTTGCATCGTCAGCCAGTGTTCAAGGTTACATGCGGGCCGGAGGCCCGCGCTCCAACCTGCGACCTAGAGTGACGCGCCCGCGCACCTCCTATATGAAGCCGCGAGATGAGCACCACGCGCTCCTTCGACGTCATCGTCATCGGCGGCGGCCATGCTGGCTGCGAGGCCGCGGCGGCGGCTGCGCGGCTGGGCGCGCGGACGCTGCTGTTGACGCACAAGCTCGAAACCATCGGCGAGATGAGCTGCAACCCGGCCATTGGCGGCCTCGGGAAGGGGCATCTCGTCCGCGAGATCGACGCGCTCGACGGCGTCATGGGCCGGGTGGCCGACGCCGCCGGCATCCAGTTCCGGCTGCTCAACCGCTCCAAGGGTCCCGCCGTTCGCGGCCCCCGGGCGCAATCCGACCGCAAGCTCTATCGCCAAGCCATGCAGGCGGCTTTGGCGGGGCAGCCCAACCTGACCATCGTGGCTGCCGCTGTCGAAGACCTAATCACTACCGTCATCCCGGGCGAGCGGAGCGAGACCCGGGACCCAGGCGCCCACGACGGATCGTTTGCCCCTGGGTCCCGGATGCCGCTTCGCGGCGCCGGGATGACGGTGGTGGGCGTGGTCACGCAGGATGGGCAGGAGTTTCGGGCTGAGCGCATCGTGCTCACCACCGGCACGTTCCTGAAGGGCATCATCCATATCGGCGACAAGCGCATCCCCGCCGGCCGTCACGGCGAGGCGCCCGCCATCGGGCTCTCGGACCGCTTGTACGGCGCGGGTTTCGCGATGGGGCGGCTCAAGACCGGCACGCCGGCGCGGCTCCAATCCAGCTCCATCGACTGGGCTTCGCTGGAGAAGCAATACGCCGACGATGAGCCGTCGCCGTTCTCGTTCCTGACCGACAAGATCGCGAACCCGCAGGTCGCGTGCGGCGTCACCTACACCAACGCGGAAACCCACAAGATCATCGAAGAATCGCTGTCGAAGAGCGCAGTCTATTCCGGCGCGATAAGCGGGCGAGGGCCGCGCTATTGCCCGTCGATCGAAGACAAAGTCGTGCGCTTCGCCGAGAAGAACGCGCATCAGATTTTCCTCGAACCCGAAGGTCTCGACGACGACACCGTCTATCCGAACGGCATCAGCACATCGCTGCCGGAGGACGTGCAAGAGCGCTTCATCCGCACCATCGCCGGGCTCGAGAACGTCGTCATCAAGCGCCACGCCTATGCGATCGAGTACGACTACGTCGATCCGCGCGAACTGATGCCGACGCTCGAGACGAAGCGCATTCGCGGCCTCTATCTTGCCGGCCAGATCAACGGCACGACCGGCTACGAAGAAGCCGCCGCGCAAGGCTTGATCGCAGGCCTCAACGCAGCGCGCGCCGCAGGCGGGGGAGCGCCGTTCGAGGTCACGCGCGCCGAGGGATATGTCGGCGTGATGATCGATGACCTCGTTACGCGCGGCGTCACCGAACCCTATCGCATGTTTACCTCGCGCGCCGAGTATCGGTTGAGCTTGCGTGCTGATAATGCTGATCAAAGACTGACGCCGAAGGGCATCGCGCTTGGGTGTGTCGGTGCGGAGAGGGCGCGGGTTTTCGCCGATAAAATGCGGGGAATCGAAGCGGCGCGCGCGCTGGCGAAAACGCTGCAGCTGACGCCGGCGCAAGCCGAAGCGCGCGGGCTCAAGGTCAACCAGGACGGCGTCCGCCGCGACGCTCTGCAGCTCATGGCGTACCCTTCGATCGGCTTCGAACAGCTCGCCGCGATCTGGCCGGAGCTTGGATCGCTGTCGCGCCAAACGCGGGAGCAGCTAGAGATCGACGCGATGTATGCGGGCTATCTCGAACGCCAGGCGCTCGATGTCGAAGCGTTCAAGCGCGACGAGGATCTGCGCCTCGATCCGGCGCTCGATTATGCGAGCGTCGGCGGGCTCTCGAACGAAGTGCGCGAGAAGCTCAGCAGCGCGCGGCCGGTGACGCTCGGACAAGCCTCGCGCATCGAAGGCGTGACGCCCGGCGCGCTCACCGCGTTGCTGGCGCATGTGAAGCGCGAACAGAGGAAACGTGCATGAGCCTGAAGCGCGACACGCTTTTCATCATCAAGGCGCCGTTCGAGGATCGAGCGCTCGACGGCACATGGTTCTGCGCCTCGTGCGCGACCATGGAAGGCGCGCTGCTGGCCAACCCGCATTGGGCGACGCACATCGAGGTGAAGCGCATGCCGTTCCCGCGCCCGCGCCAGGAGATGATCGCGCTGATCGGCGAAGAGAACCAATCCATGCCTGCTTTGGTTCTCGCGGACGGCTCGACGCCGCCTGAAGGCGCCAAGCAGTTCGAGGGGCGCCACTTCCTCGATGAGCCCAAGCCGATCGCCCGCTACCTGGCCGCCACGTATGGCGGGGCAGGGCCGCACCCGTGACGGTTGGTTGGAGGTTGGAACGCGCGGCCTCCGGCCGCGCCTGCGTCGCCGGAGGCGCCGCGCTCCTGATCCTCGTGGAGGGCGCCAGTTGACCTACGGCCCCGACGAATTTGAGCGGGACCTGGGTCTTGCCGTTCCCCGTGAAACAATCGCCAGGCTCGAAATCCACCGCCGGCTGTTGGCCGAGTGGTCGGAGCGGATGAATCTGGTGGGGCCAAGGGAGCTGGAGCTGTTCTGGTCCCGCCACGCCCTAGACAGCGCCCAGCTGGTCAAGTTCGCCCCCCAGGCGAAAAGGTGGGTAGACCTTGGTTCAGGGGCGGGATTTCCGGGGCTCGTCATCGCGGCCTTCTTAGCTGAGGCACCCGATACCGCCGTCCACCTCGTGGAATCCACAACGAAAAAGGCTGCGTTTCTGAGCGCCGTGGCGGAGGAGGCGGGGCTGCCGGTGAAGGTCTTCAATCAGCGGATTGAGGACTTCGGCCCCGGCGAAGGCCCCTATGACGTGGTTACTGCACGTGCGCTGGCGCCCTTGAACCGACTCATACCCTATGCGAAGCCGATTCTGGATCGCGGCGCGATCGGGCTCTTTCATAAAGGCGCGGAATTAGACGCCGAGCTGGCCGCCGCGAAGAACGTCCTCGAAGGCGGGGCGTCGGGTGTTTCTTATCGGGCAGACGTGCTGGAGAGCATCAGCGATCCGCGCGGCCGCATTATTCGTGTCGCTGCCGCTCGATCCTGAGGCTCCGCAAAGGAGTTTGGGGACATGCGCGCACTGGCGATAGCCAACCAGAAGGGCGGCGTCGGCAAGACGACGACGGCGATCAATCTCGGCACCGCCTTGGCCGCGGCCGGGAAGGGCGTGCTGATCTTCGACACCGACCCGCAGGGCAACGCCTCGACCGGGCTCGACATCCACCCGCACGACCGCAACGTCACCAGCTATGACGTGCTCGTGGGCCAGCTGCCGCTGGCGAAAGCGGTGTTGCCGACCAAGGTTCCCAACTTGTACATCACGCCCGGCGATGCGCGTTTGTCGGGCGTCGAAGGCGAGTTGATGGGCGAAGCGCAGCCGCAATTCTTCCTGCGCAACGCGATCGAGAAATTCCGCGCGGAATCGACGCTGGGCGTCGATTACATGCTGATCGATTGCCCGCCGTCCTTGAACGTTTTGACGGTGAATGCGCTCACGGCGGCGGACGGCGTGCTGGTGCCGCTGCAGACCGAATACTTCGCGCTCGAAGGCCTGGCGCAATTGCTGGCGACGATCAACGCGGTGAAGGTGAACCTCAATCCGGCGCTCGAAATTCAGGGCGTGGTGCTCACCATGTATGACAAGCGCACGACGCTGTCGGACCAGGTGGCGCAAGAGGTGAGGGCGCACTTCCCGGACAAGGTCTACGAGACGGTGATCCCGCGCAATGTCCGCATCAGCGAGGCGCCGAGCCACGGGCTGCCGGCCATCATCTACGATCAGAACGCCACCGGCAGCAAAGCCTACATCAAGCTTGCCAAAGAGCTGATCGAACGCGAGCGCCTGCTGAGCGCGGCGTGATCTGGGGGCGGAAATTTTTACCGGTGGGCAAGGATTTCCCACCAACTTGTTAAGCATACCGAATCGGGTCGGGCGAAAGGCGAGGGCGAAATGAGCGATCTGAGACCGCGAGGGCTGGGCCGGGGGTTGTCGGCCCTGCTGGGAGAGCCGGTGAAGACCGAGGCGCCGAAGCCTGCCAACGCGCCGGTTTGGCCCGCTCCGCAACCGGAGCCGGCGCGCGCGCCGATCGAGCCGCCGCGCAATGTGTTCGAACTGCCCGTCGCCGGGCCGCAGCCGCCGACGCCGCAGCCTGCGCCGCAACCGCCGGTCGCACCGAATCCGGTGGCGGCGCCGGACGGTCCGCGCTCGATCGCCATCGACCTGGTGCAGCGCAATCCGCAGCAGCCGCGCAAGCATTTCGACGAAGCCGAACTCAGCGACCTGGCGTCGTCGATCAAGACTCACGGCGTGTTGCAGCCGATCCTGGTGCGCCCGCTCGCGAGCGGAAAATACGAGATCGTCGCCGGCGAACGCCGCTGGCGCGCCGCGCAACGCGCTGGCCTGCACGCCATCCCGGCAGTGGTGCGCGAACTCAACGAAGTTGAAGTGCTCGAGATTGCGATCGTCGAGAACGTGCAGCGCACGGATCTCAATCCGATCGAAGAGGCGCAAGGCTTCCAGGCGCTGATCGACCGCTTCGGCCGCACCCAGCAAGACATCGCCGACGCGGTCGGCAAGTCGCGTCCGCACATCGCGAATATGCTGCGCTTGCTGCAGCTGCCGGACGATTTGCAGGAAATGGTGCGCGACGGGCGGCTCTCGTCCGGCCACGCCCGCGCCATTCTCACCGCGCCCGATCCGCGCGGCCTGGCGCAGCGCGCCATTCAGGAAGGCTTGAACGTTCGCGACGTCGAACGCTTGGCGCAACAGGCCAAGGACGAAAAGCACGGCCCCCGCGTGTCCTCGTCGTCGGTCGAAACCAAGAGCGCCGACACGCGCGCGCTGGAGCAATCGCTCTCGAACGCGCTCGGCCTCGACGTGACGATCAGCGACAAGGCCGGCGCAGGGGAGGTGAAGATCTCCTACAAGACGCTCGAACAGCTCGACGACGTGATCCGGCGTCTGCGCGGCGGATTCTAAAGCCACAAACGACAACGGCTCTTCCATCGCTGGAAGAGCCGTTCGCGCCTGGACGAGCCAAGCGAAGTGCCCCCCGGCACCGCGGCAATCTTTACGAGCGCGATCCGCCGCTGAGAAGAACAATCGCCCGCCGCCGGACGATTCGATGCTCACAGTGTGCCAATCGCCACGCACCATGAATGGCAGCGCTAACGCAATATGCGCGCCGCATCGACGACTTCGACATCGCTCATCATCGAAAGATACGCGTCAAACCACGGTTTATGCGCTGATCCAACGATAACGAGAATGCGGCCGCCCGGGTAACGCGCGGAAACTTCGCGGATGTTGGCAACCTGGCGCAAGTTGCGTACTTCCCAGGCGGCGACGCGCGCACGGCCGACATTTCCAGGGCTGGCGCGGTTGATCATGTTGAGCCACTGGCCGTCAGCGTCGGTGCGCCCGGCGCGCGGCCCGTTCAGCATGCGGTAGGTCGCCAGCGCTTCTTCCGGCGTAGTAAGATGCTGACCGGCTTCGCGCAGTGGGGTGAAGCCCGGATCGGCCAACAGCGCCGCCATCCACGGCTCTTCCATGAATGCGGTCATGTTGGCTTCGAAGTCGGGCACAACATCGTCGCTTTGGTCATCGGTGGGATAGACGCGCTCGTGGCCCAGCCGCACCGCCAATCGGGCAGCGATCAGCTGGTCTTCATTCTTTCTTGCTGGCGTCTCGTAGGTTGCGAATTGTTCCGCGAGCAAGCGCGACACGCTTTCGTCGGCGATGCGCTCACTCGCATCGAGCCGCCACCACTGCACGATGGCGGAAGCGGGTTCGCCAGCGGCAGCGAAGAGCGCCGCGAGGCGGCGCCGTTGCGCCGGCGTGGGGGAGGCGGGCCAGTTTGCCAGCGTGCGCCGGATTTCGGCATCCGCCTGCGCCATGCTCATACCGAGCAATCCGCGCGAGATGCCTGACAGCGCCATGGCGCGGCCGCCATATTGCTGGGCTATCTGCGGGTAGCTTTCGCGGTATTCCCACATCTGTTCGATGCTCCGCCCCGGCAGCGCTTCGATGGCGATAGCGTCAGGCCGGAAAGCCTCCAGCCGCTGCAGCAGCGGTTCGAGCACGGCGGGATCGAAATTATCCGGCGTACCGCTCAGGTGAGGTGTGGCGATCACCAGAATCTGCGTCGGCTCGCCAACATGCCGGCCCTGATATTCGCGCGGGTCAAACGGCCGGTTCTGCGCCGCAGCCGGCGCGACCGCGGCCAGCATCGCTGCCGCCGCCAGAATAAGGTGTTTCATCCGTGTCCTCCGCATGAGAGGACGCAGCTTGAGCGCGCTTTGGATGCATCCCCGCGCCGGCGCCGGAGCTTTGCGATGAACCGCGTTTACGCCGCCCTCGGCACGACCGTGTTCGATGTCATGTCGCGGCTCGCCGCTGAGCGCGGCGCGGTCAATTTGGGGCAGGGGTTTCCGGAGGACGACGGCCCGCGCGATATTCTGGAAGCCGCCGCGCGCGCCACGCTTGAAGGTCCCAACCAATATCCGCCGATGCGCGGTTTGCCTGAACTGCGCCAAGCCGTCGCCGCGCACTATCGCGCGCATCAGAATGTCGATCTCGACTGGCAGCGCGAAGTGACGATCACGTCCGGCGCGACCGAAGCCATCGCCGCGGCGCTGCTGGCGTTCATCGAACCGGGCGACGAAGTGGTGTTGTTCGAGCCGCTCTATGACGTGTATCTGCCGATGGTGCGGCGCGCGGGCGGCGTGCCGCGCATCGTGCGCCTTGAGCCGCCGCACTGGCGCTTCGAGCGCGAAGCGGTGGCGGCGGCGTTCAGCGACAAGACTCGCGTCGTCGTCATCAACACGCCGCTCAATCCTAGCGCCAGCGTCATGAGCCGCGCCGAGCTCGACCTCGTCGCCGAGCTTTGCCGCCGACACAATTCCATCTGCGTCAGCGACGAGGTTTGGGAGCAGGTGCTGTTCGACGGCGCTGCGCACGTGTCGATGCTGGAGGTGCTGCGCGACCGCACGTTGAAGATCGGCTCCGCCGGAAAGATGTTTTCGCTCACCGGCTGGAAGGTCGGCTTTGCCTGCGGCGCGCCGGCGCTGATGGACGTATTCACCAAGGCGCATCAATTCCTGACCTTCACGACGCCGCCGAACTTGCAGCGCGGCGTGCTGCACGGACTCGGCAAGCCGCGCGAATACTTCGCGGATATGTGCGCGTCGTTTCAGCGTGCGCGCGACCGGCTCGTTGTCGCATTGGCAGGGGAGGGGTTCGTCACCCTGCCCGCGCGCGGCGCCTATTTCGTCAGCATCGATCTCGCCGCCTCGGGCATCGCCATGAGCGACGAGCAGTTTGCGCGCCACGCTATCGATCATGGCGTCGCGACGATTCCGTTTTCGGCATTCTACGCTGCGCCCGGCGCGCCGGCGCTGGTGCGTCTCTGTTTCGCCAAACGCGACGAAACGCTGGATCGCGGCGCGGAAGCTTTGATCCGGGCGCGGAAAGCGGCGGTCTAGATCAAATTGGACCGCGCATGGCGTACGAAACATGGACCGCCGGCGCCCTCGC
>FKKE01001847.1_pt1 | contig 11581 bp, 9 predicted proteins | sample 1106331 | NCBI WGS metagenome assembly FKKE01 (sample SAMEA3931202, study PRJEB13176) | freshwater metagenome | biome: Drinking water system; feature: drinking water; material: freshwater | place: China | collected 2013-02-06 | reverse complement strand
GCGGCGGCGTCGGCCTGCGCGACCCGAAGACGACACGGAAGACGCTGTCCCAGAAGCTCATCGCCGCTACTCCCCCGCTGCGCGAAGACTTTGCGTAGCGCGTATGCGCGGGGTCAACAAGCGCGATGCGTCAGCTGACCTTTGCCGCAGCGGGCACAAAACGCAGCAACAGCGGATTGACCGCGATGGTGATGATCGCCGTCGCCAATATGAGATTGTAGGTCTCGTCGCTGACTACGCCAAGCGTGCGGCCCATGCCCGCCAGCAGGAACGAGAATTCGCCGATCTGCGCGGTGCCGAGCGCGACCAGCCAGGTCGCTTGCGGTTTCTGCCGCATCAGCAGCATCGGCAGATACGCAAACGCCGCCTTGCCGACGATCACGGTGGCGACGAGCGCGGCGAGCGCGAGCGGTTCGCGTACTACGACGCCGGGATCGAACAGCATGCCGACAGCGACGAAAAAGAGCACGGCGAAGGTGTCGCGCAACGGCAGAGATTCCTCCGCCACCCGGTGCGAGAAGCGCGAGCCGTTCAGCGCAACGCCGCCCAGGAATGCGCCGAGCGCGAAGCTTGCGTCGAAGAGAGCATAGGCCGCCCAAGCCACGCCGAGCGCCAGCGACAGCGTCCCGAGCGAGAGTAGTTCGCGCGACTTGGCGTGCGCGACTTGCACGATCAGCCATGGAAAAAAACGGGCGCCGATCGCCAGCATCAGCGCCACGAAAACGGCGACCTTGGCCAAGGTGAGGCCAAGCGCGGTCAACGCGTCTGCGAGCGAGCCTTCGCCCTGGGTGACCGCGACCAGAGCCGGAAACACCACGATAGCCAGGATGATCAGAACGTCTTCCACCAAAACGAAAGAGATGGTGAGACGGCCCTCGTTGCTCTTGATGAGATGGCGCTCCTCGAGCGCGCGCATGAGCACGATGGTGGAGGCGACCGAAAGCGAAACGCCGAGGACACTGGCCTCCATGATATCCATGCCAAGAGCAATGCCGACGCCTGCGCCGACGACGGCCACGAGCGCCGATTGCAGCAAGGAACTCGGAACCGCGATCCAGCGCACGGCCCAAATATCTTCCATCGAGATTTTCAGCCCGATGCCGAACATCAGCAGGATGACGCCGATCTCGGAGAGTTGAAGTGCGAGATCGAGATCGGCTGTGAAGCCTGGCGTGTGTGGGCCGACGGCGACGCCCGCGAGCAGATAGCCGACAATGGGCGAGAGCCTGAGGCGCGAAGCGACAAAGCCGAACACGAACGCCAGCACGATCGCAGCCACCAGCGTGGTGATCAGCCCTTGCTGTTCCATCGCGCCTCAACCTTCCTGATGCCGATAACGCACGCAGACGTGCGTCACGCAAGGCTCAAGGTAGGGCGACGGAGGTTACTGGCTTGCCCAAACGATGCGGGCGATCCAGTCGACGTCGGCGGCGGCAAGCTCGCGCGGGCGATGCGAAGGATTGAGCGAAATCAGCTCGACCATCTGGTCGTTGCGGCGGCCGAGCACTTTGGCCATCACTTCGCCTGAGCGCGTGCGCACGACAACGCGATCGCCGCGGCGCACCGCGGCGCCAGGCTGGACGATTACGAGGTCGCCGGCGCGATAGGTGGGCTCCATCGAGTCGCCGGCGATTTCGAGCGCGTAGACGCGGTCGTCGCCGAGATTGGGAAAGCGCACGGTTTCATCGGCGCCGATGGGAAAGCCGCTCTCGTCGAAGAAGCCGTCGGCGCCGGCGCGGGCCATGCCGACAATGGGAATGGCGCGGCCTGCGCCATCGCGACCCACGACGAGCGCCGCAAATTCCTCCCAGCCGATTTCAGCAGCGTTGAGCGCGCGGGCAATGCTCTCGGTCGAGGGCCACCGCGGCTTGCCGTCGGGCGCCTGGCGCTTTGAGCGATTGAAGGTGGTGGGATCGAGCCCGGCTGCGCGCGCCAGTCCGGAGGCGGTCATGCCTTTGCGCGCCGCCAGCGCATCGAGCGCGCGCCAGATCTGGACGTGGTTCATGGCGGGCGATCCTAGCGGTCCGGCGGCGGACTTTCAACCCATCATAGGAAAAAAGTCTCCAATAGGGACATGGCCGCCAGAATCGGTAAAGCGCAACGACCGTGAGTTTTCCGCACGATCTCGCCACGAGGGCGCTGCGCGCCCTCGATCCGGAGAGGGCCCATACGGCCGCGCTCTGGGGGCTGCGGGCGCGGTTCGGTCCGCGGGCGCGGGCTGACCGCTGGCCGCGATTACGCACGCAGGTAGCGGGGCTCGATCTGCCCAATCCGATCGGCATGGCTGCTGGGTTCGACAAGAATTGCGAAGCGCCGGATGCGCTCTTGTCGGCGGGCTTCGGTTTTGTCGAGTGCGGCACCGTCACGCCGAAGCCGCAGGACGGCAATCCGAAGCCGCGCATCTTCCGCCTCAGCGAAGACCGCGCCGTGATCAATCGGCTCGGCTTCAACAACAAAGGGCTAGATGCCTTCGCCGATCGCCTCGCCGCGCGCGCGGGCAGGGGCGGTATCGTCGGCGCCAATGTTGGCGCCAACAAGGAGAGCGCCGATCGTCCCGCCGACTACGTACTCGGCATGGGAAGGGTGTGGAAGCATGCCTCGTATGTGACCGCAAACATCTCGTCGCCCAACACGCCGGGTTTGCGGGGGCTTCAAGAACGCGGCGCGCTTGAGGATTTGCTCGGGCGCCTGCGCGAGGCGCGCGCGCCGCTCACAGCGGCGCATGGCGCGCGGCCATTGTTTCTGAAAGTAGCGCCGGATCTGGATGAAGCAGCCGTCCGCGATATCGCGGAGCTGGCGCTCGCGAACGGCCTCGATGCGCTTATCGTGTCCAACACGACGCTGCAGCGGCCGGCGCATCTGACCTCGGACAACCGCGAAGAGGCGGGCGGACTCTCGGGCCAGCCCTTGTTTCAGATTTCGACCCACGCGTTGCGCCTGTTTGCTCAGGCGCTGGGTGGGCGCTTGCCGCTGATCGGCGTGGGGGGCGTCGAGAACGGATTGACCGCTCTGGCCAAGATCAAAGCCGGCGCCAGCGCCGTGCAGCTTTACTCGGCCATGGTGTTCCAGGGACCGGGCATGGTGGCGCGCGTGCTCGATGAACTGGATGGACTGCTGGCGGCGGAAGGCTTCGATCACGTCGCCGAAGCGGTCGGCGCGGAATCCCGTTAGCTGCGCGCCACGATGCGCTGACGCATTGAGTCGGTCTGACCGCGCAGCACGGTCATTAGCGCTTCGATATCGCCGTTGTTGCGGTCGAGGATAGCGAGGAAGTCGAGCTGTTGCTGGGCGCCGAGCCAAATGGCGTTGCCGCCTTCGAAGGCCAGCTGAATGTCGAACACCTTCCACGCGTTGCCCGAGCGATAGAGCCGCCATTGAACACGCGTCGGGCGTGTCTGGCCGCGCGGTGTCAACAAAGTTGATACATCGACGACGCCATCGCGCACGATGTTAGACCCCGTCACCTGAATGGTGCTGCCGCTGAACCGCTCAAGGCGGGTCTCATAGGTGGCAATGGTGTAGGCCTGGAAGGTGCTGCGCCATTCGTTGCGTAACGCGGGATCGGCGCGCAGCGCGCTGCCATAGCGGCCCAGCACGTACGTCGAAATGCGCGGCATGTCGGCAAAATCCGCCATCAGCCGCGTAAACGTCTGCTGGCGCTGCGTCGCGTTCATGCTGCGGTCGCCGAGCGCGGCCAGCGCGCGCGCCGCGTTCTCCTGCACATACTGCTCCGCGCCCTGATCTCTGACGGCATGCGCGCTCGGTGCGGCGAGCACGAGTCCGGCGCCTGCCAGAGCGGCGATGAAGGCGGCGCGAGTGAGAGAGCGGGCGGTCACTTTGGTTCCTCTAGTGTTGGTCCGATGTGGAAACGCCGTTCGCAGGCGGCAAGTGTTGCGTATTTTCCCCGGTCGCAGCGGCGTCAGGCGCTGAGCTTTCCGGAAGTTCATCATCGAAATCCGGCAAAACCGGGACTTCGTCGCGGCCATTTTGGATCGCGCTTTGGCGCAGCAGGACATAGGAGCTGCGAATGGAGACATAAGGGTCGAGTGAGTTTTCGCGCACATCGTCGACAGCTTCGATGACGCTTTCGCGCGTGGCTATGCCCGTGGTCACACCGCGCGCCGTACGGGCGGTGTCGACATCGTCGAATTCCGCCCAGGTGAGCGGATCGAATACCGTATCGACGACGCGTCCGGCGGTGTCGCGCACTGTGCTCGGTCCCATCAGCGGGATGAACAAGTACGGGCCTTCCGGCACGCCCCAGACGGCGAGCGTTTGGCCGAAATCTTCATCGTGGCGTTCAAGTCCCATGCTGGACGCCGGATCGAAAATGCCGGCGACGCCAAGCGTGGTGTTGATGGCGAAGCGCCCAGCGGTCGTGCCGGCGCGCCCAGGCTCGCCTTGCAAAACGTCGTTCGCGAAAATCACGGGCCCGCGCAAATTGCGCAGGAAATTCATGACGCCTTCGCGCACCGGAGACGGCGTCACCGCGCGATAGCCCCGCGCCACCGGTTCGAGCACGGCGGTGTCGACGCCTTCGTGAAACGCGTAGAGGTCGCGGTTGAACCCTTCCCAGGGGTCGCCGGCGGACGCGGCGCTTTCGGCGGCGGCCGGTTGCGCGTCCTGCGCGAACGCCGCTGCTGGCGCAGCGACGCACGCCGCGAACGTTACGACTGAGATTAGTCCCCGCATGTCGGACCCCCTTCGGTCCAGCCGAGATAATGCCGGACCATGGTTAATCAACTTGCCCGTTCCCGAGCGCGACCCCAGTCCCACGCGGGTGAGCTTCGCATGCAACAGGGCCCCTCCAGGGGGCTTGCCAGACGGACCGTTCGCTGTAGATATAAAGATATGTTTATATCAGCAATCGAACCGGTGGCGGAGTTGAGGGACGCTGGCCGGGTCGTTGCGGCGTTGCGGGCTGCGGGCGAACAGACCCGGCTGCGCATTCTGGCGCTGCTGAGCGAGGGCGAGTTGGCGGTCGGCGAGATCGCCCAAGCGCTCGGCCAGAGCCAGCCCAGGGTCAGTCGCCACCTCAAGCTGATGACCGAAGCCGGACTGATCGAGCGTGCGCCGGAAGGGGCGTGGGTGTTCTATCGCTTGCCGCGCACGCACACGACCGAGCGCCGGTTCGCGGAAGCGGCGCTCGCCATGCTCGACCCAAGCGACGAAGTGCTGGCGCGCGACGCCGAGCGCCTCGGCGAAATCCGCGCCGCCCGTGAGGAGGCCGCTGCCGAATATTTCGAACGCAACGCCGCCGACTGGGAACGCGTGCGCGCTTTGCACCTGCCCGAGGCCGACATCGACAGCGCCATTCTCGCCGCCGCCGGCAAGGGGCCCTTCGATTTGATGGTCGATGTCGGCGTCGGTCAGGGCCGTATGATCCAGCTGTTCGCCGATCGCGTGCGCCGCGCCGAGGGATTCGACACCTCGCGCCAGATGCTGGCGATCGCGCGCGCGTCGTTGGGCGATCTAAAGGCGAAAGCCGCGTTGCGGTTCGGCGACGCGTATGCGCCGCCGATCGAGGCCGGCGCCGCCGATCTGGTGACCATCCACCAAGTGCTGCACTTCCTCTCCGATCCGGCGCGTGCTGTCGTCGAGGCGGCGCGCTTGTTGAAACCGGGCGGGCGCTTGCTGATTGTCGACTTTGCGCCGCACGCGCTGGAATTTCTGCGCGCCGAGCATGCGCATCGCCGGCTTGGTTTCAGCGACGCGGAAATCGCCGAGTGGTGCGAAGCCGCCGGCGTCAGCCGGCCGAAAGCGACAACGCTGGCGCCGAAGACGACCGGCGCGCTGACGGTGAAAATCTGGGCGGGAAGCAAGGCATGAACGCGATCCGACCCATTCTGCCCGAAACGAGTGTGCGCGCGAACAAGCCGCGCGTGTCGTTCGAATTTTTCCCGCCGCGCACGGAAGCGCTCGAAAACCAGCTTTGGGATTCAATCCGCAAGCTTGAACCTTTGGGGCCGAGTTTCGTGTCGGTCACCTATGGCGCGGGCGGTTCGACCCGCGATCGCACCCACCGCATCGTGTCTCGCATCGTGCGTGAGACTTCGCTCAAGCCCGCCGCGCATCTCACTACGGTGTCCGCTAGCCGATCCGAGGTCGACGCAGTGTTGCGCGACTATCGCAACGCCGGCGTGCGTCACATCGTGGCGCTGCGCGGCGATCCGCCGGGCGGGGTCGGGCTGCCGTATCTGCAACATCCGCAAGGCTATGCGAGCGCAATCGAATTGACCGAAGCGGCGGCGCGCATCGGCGGCTTCGAAATTTCGGTCGCCGTGCATCCGGAAAAGCACCCGGCCAGTCCGACCTGGGAACACGAGATCGACAATTTCAAACGCAAGCTCGCCGCCGGCGCCACGCGCGGCATTTCGCAATTCTTCTTCGATGCCGACGTGTTCTTGCGTTTCCGCGATAAGCTCGCGCGCGCGGGCGTTTATGCGCCGGTGCTGCCGGGCATCATGCCGGTGACCAACGTGAAGGGGCTGAAGAAGATGGCCGATGCTTGCGGCGCTTCGCTGCCGCGTTGGCTGATCCACCTGTTCGAAGGCCTGGACGACGATCCGGAGACGCGCCGCCTGGTGACGGCGGTGACGACGGCGCAGCTTTGCGCGCGTCTGGCGGCAGAGGGCGTGCAGGATTTCCACTTCTACACGTTGAACCGCGCCGATCTGGCGTTGGCGATTTGCCGGATTTTGGGTTTGCGGGCGGAGGAGGCCAGAGCGTGAAGGGACAATATGGACCGCGCAGACTCTCCCCCTCCCCGCGAGGGGAGGGGGCAGGGGGTGGGGCGAAACTCCGCCTTGCAAGGCGATGCGCCAGCATGGCGCGCGGGCGTCCTCGCTCGCACGGCGTGATCGCTACCGACATGCGCTTGCGCTTGTTCGATTCAATGCATGGCGGCTGGAAGCCGGCGGTCCAATGAGGAATTGAGCCATGAATCGCGAAAAAAGACTTGCCGCGCTCAACGCCGAACTCGCCAAGCGCATTCTGATCCTCGATGGATCGATGGGCGCTTATCTGCAGGGCTTCGGCTTGACGGCGGAGGATTTTCACGGCGCGCGCTTCGTCGATCATCGCACCCCGCTCAAAGGCGATAGCGATGTGCTGACGCTGACTCGACCCGAGATCATCACCCAAGTCCACGAGGCTTACATCGCCGCCGGCGCCGATATCGTCAGCACCAACACGTTTACGGCGACGCCGATCAGCCAGGCCGAGTACGGGCTCGAAGCGCTTGTGCGCGAGATGAATGTGGAATCGGCGCGGCTAGCGCGCGCTGTGTGCGACCGCGCCGAAGCGGCGGATGGCAAGCCGCGCGCCGTCGCCGGTTCGGTGGGGCCGACGACGAAGCTGCTCTCGATGTCGCCTGAGGTTGGCGATCCGGGGCGGCGCGATGCGGACTTTGACGGCATGGCGGCGGGCTACAAGGAACAAATTCTTGGTCTGATCGACGGCGGCGCTGACTTGCTTTTGATCGAGACCATCACCGATACGCTCAACGCAAAGTCGGCGCTGTGGGGCGCGTGGGAGGCTTTCGACAAGACCGGCGTCGAGCTGCCGCTCTGGATCAGCGGCACCATCACCGATCGCTCGGGACGCACGCTTTCTGGCCAGACGGTAGAGGCGTTCTACAATTCCGTGCGGCACGCAAATCCATGGGCGGTGGGTTTGAATTGCGCGCTCGGGCCCGCCGACATGCGCGCCTTCCTCGCCGATCTCGCGCGCGTGGCGGAATGCGCGGTCAGCGCTTATCCGAACGCGGGGTTGCCGAACGCCATGGGCGGCTACGACGAGACGCCGCATTCAATGGAGGCGCACTACGCCGAATGGGCGCGCGCCGGCTTACTCAACATCGCCGGCGGCTGTTGCGGCACGACGCCGGAGCACATCACCCACATGAAGCATGCGGTCGAAGGCGTGAAGCCGCGCGCGGCGGCGGCGCATGATGCGCGGTTGAAGTTGGCTGGGCTGGAGCCGTTCAATGCCGCGGCTTGAATATGGACCGCCGGCGCCCTCGCCGGCTTCCGCTGAGTCGAACAAGCGCCGGCGTTTGCCTGCAGCTGCTGCGCCGTGCCGGCGAGGGCGCCGGCGGTCCATATTTGTTGCGTGGATCCGTAGATGACCTCCGCCAATCCCTTCGCGAACTTCATCGTCGTCGGCGAGCGCACCAACGTCACCGGCTCGGCGAAGTTCCGCAAGCTGATCGAAGCCGACGATTATGCCGGCGCGCTGGTGGTGGCGCGTCAGCAGGTCGAATCCGGCGCCAATGTGCTTGACGTCAACATGGACGCGGCTTTGATCGACGGGCCGGCGGCGATGCGGCGCTTCCTCAATCTGATCGCCTCGGAACCGGATATCGCCCGCATTCCGTTGATGATCGATTCCTCCAAATGGGAGGTGATCGAGGCGGGGCTGAAATGCGCGCAGGGCAAGTCGATCGTCAATTCGATCTCGCTGAAGGAGGGCGAGCAAGCTTTCCTGCATCACGCCCGCAAAGTGCGCCGCTACGGCGCGGCGACCGTGGTGATGGCGTTCGACGAACGCGGCCAGGCCGACACGGCCAAGCGCAAGGTTGAGATTTGCACGCGCGCCTATCGGCTGCTGACCGAGAAGATCGGCTTCCCGCCGGAAGACATTATTTTCGATCCGAACATTTTCGCGGTCGCTACCGGCATCGAAGAGCATGCCGAGTACGCCAAGGCCTTCTTCGAGGCGGCGCAGCAGATCCGGGAGACGCTCCCGCACGCGCACGTCTCCGGCGGCGTCTCCAACGTCTCCTTCTCGTTCCGCGGCAACGAGCCGGTGCGCGAGGCGATGCACGCGGTCTTCCTCTATCATGCCATCCGCGCCGGCATGGACATGGGCATCGTCAATGCCGGGTCGCTGACGCTTTACGACGATGTCGAGCCCGAGTTGCGCGAGCGTGTCGAGGACGTGCTGCTCAATCGCCGCGACGACGCGACCGAGCGTCTGTTGGAACATGCAGAGCAGGTTAAAGGCGGCGGCAAGAAGCGCGACACCTCCAAGGACTTGGCATGGCGCGAAAAGCCGGTGAAGGAGCGTCTGGCGCACGCGCTCGTCCATGGCATCAACGAATTCATCGTCGAAGACACCGAGGAAGCGCGCCTGCAAGCAGCGCGGCCGCTGCATGTGATCGAAGGCCCGCTGATGGACGGCATGGGAATCGTCGGCGATCTCTTCGGCGCTGGAAAAATGTTCCTGCCGCAAGTGGTGAAATCAGCGCGCGTGATGAAACAGGCGGTGGCGCATCTCATCCCGTACATGGAGGAGGAGAAAGCGCGCACCGGCATGGCCGGCAAATCCAACGGCAAAATCGTGATGGCGACCGTGAAGGGCGACGTCCACGACATCGGCAAGAACATTGTCGGCGTCGTGCTGCAATGCAACGGCTACGAGATCGACGACCTCGGCGTCATGGTTCCGTGCGATCGCATCCTGGAGCGCGCCAAGGAGATTGGCGCCGATGCGATCGGACTCTCCGGCCTGATTACGCCGAGCCTCGATGAGATGGTGTTCGTGGCCAGCGAAATGGAGCGGCTGGGATTGAAGCTGCCGCTGCTGATCGGCGGCGCGACCACTTCGCGCACGCATACGGCGGTGAAGATCGCGCCGGCTTATTCCGGGCCGATCCTCTACGTGCCGGACGCATCGAAGGCCGTGCCGGTGGTGCAGAAACTGCTCGGCGCCGATCGCGATAAATTGGTCAAGGAAACCCGCGCCGAATACGATGCGGCGCGTGAAGCCTACTTTTCCGGTCAAGACAAGCGTCCGCGTCTGCCTTTGGCGCAAGCGCGCGCGCGGGCGCCGAGGTTAGACTTTGCGCCGGTGAAGCCGAGCTTCCTCGGTGTGCGTTCGTTCGAGCATTACCCGCTCGAAGACCTCGTGCCCTACATCGATTGGACGCCGTTCTTCGCGTCCTGGGATTTGGTCGGGCGCTATCCGGCGATTCTGGAAGACGAGATCGTCGGCGAGGCGGCGCGCAATTTGTATCGCGATGCCCGCGCGATGCTGGAACAGCTCGTTGCAGAGAAATGGGTGACGGCGTCGGGCGTCGTCGGTTTCTGGCCGGCGAACGCCGCGGGCGACGACATCGTGCTCTGGCGCGATGAAAGCCGCAGCGCCGAATTGGCGCGCCTCCATACTTTGCGCCAGCAGATCGACAAGGGCGAGGGCAAGGCGAATTTCGCGCTGGCGGATTACATTCTCCCCCTCTCCCTTGCGGAGAGGGGGCCGGGGGGTGAGGGGCGCGAAAACGATCAGACGCCTGCTCGACGGGACGCCCCTCCTCCCCTGACCCCTCCTCCGCAAGGGAGGAGGGGAACGGCGCCGATCGACTACATCGGCGCGTTTGCAGTCACCGCCGGCATCGGCGAGGAAGCGATCGCGCAGCGCTTCAAGCGCGCCAACGACGATTACTCGGCGATACTCGCGCAAGCTTTGTGCGATCGCCTGGCGGAAGCTTTCGCCGAAGCTTTGCATGCAAAAGTGCGGCGCGAGTTGTGGGGCTATGCCAAGGACGAAACGCTGACGCCGGACGATCTCATCGCGGAAAAATACCAAGGCATTCGTCCGGCGCCCGGCTATCCGGCGCAGCCCGATCACACCGAGAAGGCGACCATCTTCGATCTGCTCGACGCGCGCGCGCGCTGCGGCATCGATCTCACCGAAAGCATGGCGATGACGCCGCCGTCTTCGGTGTCCGGGCTCTACTTCGCGCACCCGCAAGCGGAGTATTTCGGCGTCGGCCGCATCGACCGCGATCAAGTCGCGGATTATGCCCGCCGCAAGGGCTGGGACGTGGCGACGGTGGAGCGTTGGCTGTCGCCGATCCTGGCGTACGATCCGGTGAAGGCGAGCGCATGAGCTACCCGCCGCAATGGCGCTGCGAGAGCGACGCCGACGCCGCCATCGCGTTGGTGCGGGCGTATCCGTTTGCGCACCTCTTCAGCGCGCATGGCGGCCTCAATGCGACGCGCGCGCCCTTCGTGGCCGATGTCGAGGGTGGACGCATCGCGCGCCTGCGCGCGCATTTGAATGGACAAAATCCCCAATGCGTCGGTCTCGATGGCGCGCCGGTGCTGGTGGTGTTCTCGGGGCCGGCGACCTACGTTTCGCCGCACTGGCGCAAAGAACCCACGCAGGGCGGCACCTACGATTACGAGCAGGTCCAGGTGCGCGGAACGGCGCGCGTGGTCGCGGACAAGGACTATTTCTGCCGCTTGATCGACGATCTCTCGGCGTTGATCGAACCGCAATACGCCGAGGTGGGCGATTGCCCGGTGTGGCAGACGTCTATGGCGCCGGCGGGATACATCGATCGCCTGTTCCCGGCGGTGACGCCGTTCGCGATCGAGGTCGAGGGCGTCGACATGATCTCCAAGCTGCACCAGCCGTTTTCCGTTGGAGGACCGGATTTCGGTGGCGGAGCACCTCGAACGGTCGAGCCGCGAGGATGCGCGTCTGATCGCAGGGAAGATTCGGAAGCTGGGCGGCTAGGTCAAGATACCGCGCTCTTCGTCTCGGATTTCCGGCTTGCCCATGCGCCGGCGCCCGC
>FKKE01000997.1_pt1 | contig 11595 bp, 8 predicted proteins | sample 1106331 | NCBI WGS metagenome assembly FKKE01 (sample SAMEA3931202, study PRJEB13176) | freshwater metagenome | biome: Drinking water system; feature: drinking water; material: freshwater | place: China | collected 2013-02-06 | reverse complement strand
GGATGCATCCGGCCGCCGCAGACGGCTTCCACGATCGAGAGAATGCGCTCCCGGTCATTGAACATATAAAACACGGGCGACAAGGCGCCCACATCCCCGGCAAAGGTCCCGTACCAGACGAGGTGACTGGCGATTCGGTAGAACTCGGACATCATGACGCGGATGGCTTGGGCGCGCGGTGGAACGGTAATACCGGCCAATCGCTCGACCGCAAGACAGTACGGCATTTCATTCAGCACGCCCTGGAGATAGTCGATACGGTCGGTGTAGGGAATAAAGGTGTGCCAGGTCTGACGCTCGGCGATCTTTTCCTGTGAACGATGGTGGAAGCCGATATCCGGCACGATATTGACGATTTCTTCGCCCGCAAGCTGCGCGACCAACCGAAGCACGCCATGTGTGCCGGTATGGGCCGGACCAAGGTTGATGAACATGTAGTCGAAATCAGAGTCGCGATCATGGTAGGTCCGCGGCAACCCCCACTCCTCAGGCTTGAATTGCAGCGCATCCTGCGTCATGACCAACTTTTCCGGAGGCAATTGGAACAGCCCGACTTCCGTCGCACGCGACGGATGATCCTTGCGAAGCGGAAACCCCTCCCACCATGAGGGCATGAGGAGACGACGAAGAAACGGGTGCCCCTCGAACCGAATCCCGAACATGTCGAAGATTTCCCGTTCATACCAATCGGCGTTGGGCCATAGATCGATGCTCGAGGGTAACGCGAGCGACTCATCATCCAGCGCCACCTTGATCCGGAGCGACTGGTTCCGATCAAAGGAGAAGAGGTGATAAAACACCGTAAAGGCCCCGATCGGTAATCCCTCATGATTCCGGCGGAGCCGCTCATCGGTCGCACTCAGGTCGAACAACATGGGAAAGGGACGGGAAAGCTCGGATTTGACGTGGCGGAGCACATCTCGAAGGTATTGTCTCTTGATCCAGACCGTCAGGATCCCGTCCTTGGTGAACTGGACTGCAACCAGCGATCCGTCAGAGCCACAGTGAGCCATGAGCTCCGACAGCAATCGGGATTGTTCCCCGGTTGATGTGTCGCTCAGGGCCGAGGCGTGCAACGTCATGACTGGCCTTTCGAGCGCCCGCCCGGCTGACCGGCAAAATGAGGCGAGAGAAGATCGGTCCGAGGGAGCACATCAATGCTGGGGTATTCCCGCTGGCTCATCCGCTCCGCACGCTTCGCATCCCGCATCGATGGCATGATCGGTCTCTGCACGTCCTGTGGGCCGAAGTGCACGCTCAGGGGACGCCGTTCAGACCCGACCATGCTTTGGAGGAGAAGCAGGCATTCCATAAAGGCATGGGGAGACGGTGGACATCCCGGCATATACACATCCACGGGAATAAACTTGTCGACCCCCTGCACGACGGAATAGGCGTCAAACATGCCGCCGGAGTTCGAGCAAGATCCCATCGAAATCACCCACCGCGGCTCCAGCATCTGTTCATAGAGCTGTTTGATGACGGGTGCCACCTTTAGAAAGACCGTGCCCGAGACGACCAACACATCGGCCTGTCTGGGTGACCCACGGGCGACTTCCGCCCCGAACCGCGCCACGTCGTAGACACTCGTGAAACTCGTCGCCATCTCGACAAAGCAGCAGGACAAGCCGAAATTCAACGGCCAGAGGGAATTCTTCCGTCCCCAGGCCAAGAGATCTTGGAGCTTCGCGAAGAGGACCGACTGCCCGACGACGGAGGTGAGCGGACCATCGCCGCCTTCGGTTACCCGCACACCTTCCAGCCGTCCGTTACGCCACTCGGTCATTGTAGAGCTCCGTTGACTGGTTCACAGATGGTTCCTGCCGGCGACTGACTTTCGGACGCCGGGAGTAGGCATGCCAATCAAGCGCTCCGGTCAGCCAGAGATACGCAAGGGAGGCCAGCAGAATGGAAACAAAGATCGTCACTTCGATAAAGCCCAGCCAGCCGGTCTCAGGCACCGCGACCGCCCAGGCGTAGAGATACGCGGCCTCCACGTCAAAAATGACGAAGAACATGGCGATCAAATAATATTGAACCGGTGGACGCACCTGAGCGCTCCCGGTCGGCCGAATCCCGCACTCATAGGGAATCGCCGTTGCACTCTCAGATCGACGTTCCGGTTTCCGCCAGTACCGCTCGCCGAGCAAGGGCGGGAGTCCCAGCATAACAGCGATCACCACGCCGACACAGACCCCGTATACGCAAATCTGCCAAATAGAATCATCTACCATGGCAATAAGTATGTATGTAATTTTGACACACGTGCTTTTCCTCAGCCTTGAATATCACGCGGGCTGAGGTTTGGCTCTAAAAAATGAAATTATTGCTGTTCTGGTTGCAGCGACTGCCTTTGAGCATCCGGGCGGGAAACGGAGGTGGCGACGACGGCTGTGGATCCGGTTCGATACCAGCGGGTAGTTCGACGGGTTACGTCACGGCGCTTCCAGCTTGGTGCCAGCCTCGCGCGAGCCGTTTCAATTGGTATTGCAATAGGTCAAGCCGTTCGCGTGGAGGCAGGAAGCATCTGCCGAACGAACTGCCGTTCGTCACTATCAGTCCGCAGATCTCCATTCAGGCGTGCATCAAGTAATCGGGCAAGGATCTCCTTAAACTGCGGGCCTGGCTTCAATCCCATTTCCTTGAGATCGGCGCCTGACAGCGTCGGCTTCACATGCTGATAGGTTGTGACGAAGGCTGAGATGTGGCGCCTGACGGTGTCCCCTTTGCTCTTGGCCATAAGGATCAGAAGCGTCTCGTCGGACAATCCCGATAGGAGGTGATACACCTCCGCCGGCTTAAGTGGCCGTTTCGATGTCAATCGGCGCATGGCGTGATGGCAGCCCACACGCGCCATTTTCAGTCGCGTGGATTCCTGTTCAGAAAAAGGAAATCGTTTAAGAATCTCCTTCACGTGATGCTCCGGCACCAGCTCGATCAGGCCCATCATATAGACCAACCAGACGTCCATCTTTCTGTCCAGATACAGCAGCCGGTACCAATCGACGGCTTCATCGATTGCATTCAAGAGCTTCTCCAAGCGATCGGACCAACTCAGCTTGGGATGAATGAATCGCAGCAATCCCATATCCGCTAAGCGCTTGATGGACTGCCTGGGCTCCCGCTCAGAGAAGAGCAACTTCAATTCTTCCAGCAGACGATGGCCGGACAGTCGGTGAAAGAGGTTCATCTTGACCGCGCCAGCAATCAATGCGGTTGTGTCCTTCCCCAAACGAAAACCGAACCGCGTTTCAAAGCGGATCGCTCGGAACACGCGCGTCGGGTCTTCGACAAAACTGAGGCCGTGTAAGACACGGATCACTTTCTCATTCAGGTCTCGTTGTCCACCGTAGAAGTCCTGTACATCGCCGAACCCCTTCCCGTTCAGTCGAATCGCCAAGGCATTGATCGTGAAATCACGACGATAGAGATCTTTCTTGATGGAACTCTGTTCCACCGTCGGCAAGGCTGTGGGATACTCATAGTACTCTGTTCGTGCGGTGGCTACATCGAGCTTGAGGCCGTCCGGCAGCAGCACCATCGCGGTGCCGAATCGCTCATGCACCTTGACCCGAGCCTCATAGACGTCACCGAGCTTTCGTGCGAACGCGATCCCGTCGCCTTCGACGACGAGGTCCAAGTCGAGATTGTGAATGCCCAGCAGCAGATCCCTGACACAGCCGCCTACGACAAACAGTGAGACCTCGCAGCGGTCCGCTATGTGTCCGGCCTCTTCCAGCAATGTCCCCAGGCGATGCGGCAAGCGGCTCCGTAACAATCCCTTCACATTGCGATGTGGCCTTCCGGCCTCAGTCCCAGCGTCGCTTGGTTGAATGGTGCGTGTTCTGGCGGTCTTCAGCACATCGTCATGAAGCGTTCGCAGTAAGTCGGTTCGGGTAATGACACCGACGACTTTCGCCTCTTTGACGATCGGAACACATCGCTGGTTACGCTCGATCATGGCGGTTTCGATTTCATGAAACGATGTCTCCGGCCGCGCGGTATACGCATCGGTCTGCATGATGTCACGCACGGCCATCTTACCTAGCCGATGAAACAACGCCTTCTGAATCGACTCCCGGCTGACGATCCCCGTGTAACGGTCCTTCTCATCCAAGATGGGAAGGACATTCAGACCGTAGGCCGTCATCCGCTGTCCGGCTTCAGCAACGGTCGTGCCCGTCTCGATCGCCTTCACCGGGCGGGTCATGACATCCTGGGCCAGCAGGGTCGGGCGATAGTGTGTGGTCAGCAGCTGAACGACCTTCTCCTTGACTTCTGAGAGCGTCTGCCCTTTGACTGTGGCGGATGCCGCGACGGCATGGCCTCCTCCTTTGAATTCTCGAGCGATCCAACCGACGTCTATCTCAGGTCGACGACTTCTTCCGATCACTTCCACACGATCCGCCATCATGACGGCCACGACGACGGCATCAACCCCCTGCAATTCGGCGAGGCGATGCACCACGCCGGCCGCTTCGCCGCGGCAGCGATCGATCGTGCTCGTGGACACGAGGACTTTGCGACCTTCCAGGTACAGCACGTCACTGTGCTCCAAGAAATCATTCAGCAGCGCAACGGCATCCGGATCAAGCGGCGTGTAGAGAGTGTCCGAGACCATAGTGAGATCCGCGCCGGCTTGGACGAGGAATGCCCCGGCTTCAAAATCCCGGCTGGTCGTCGAGGCGAAGGTAAACGATCCGGTTTCCTCATAAAGACCGAGGGCCATCACGGTCGCCTCAAACGGCGTCACGGGGACATGCCGCCGCTGGAGCTGCTCGACGAGCAGCGTCGTCGTGGCTCCGACCGAATCCACCACGGACTGTTTCGAACGTCCGGCACAGACGGAATCCGATTCAAGATGGTGATCGAAGACCACGATCTCAACGGCAGGATTCTCGAGGCAGGCTGTGAGCGTTCCGATCCGGCCCGGGTCTTGAGTATCGACCAGGATCAGCCTGGCGACCTGTGAAAGATCGACGTCTTTGAGTTTCGTGATATTGAGATCATGAACGGCAAGAAACTTCCGGACGGCCTCCTGCGCTCCGGCCGGCAGAATCAGCCGAGCCTCGGGAAAGAGTTTGCGCACGGCAACCATGGAGGCGAGGCCATCGAAATCCGCGTTGCTATGTGTGGCGACGACGTCCATGCGAGAAATCCAGCGATCGAGATCGATTCCGTCACTAGTTAGAAATACGACTCATAAGTGTTCCACACTAGCAGCCTCCGGTCAATCATCAAACGGCTCTTACCATCGTTGCCTTCAAACCGGCAGGGTATGAAGCCAGACGGTGGGGAGTTGGAGGTTGGAGATCCGAGGGTTGAAGCATGAGCTGTATACCTCCCACTGCCAACCTCACCACTTCAGGCTTCCACCCATAACCATTTCACACTTCACAAACGACAAGCGACCAACGCGGTCCCGGCAGAAACGTACACGAACCATATCGGTTGACAGATTCATCACGGAGAAGCCCCATACCACAGGCCTGATCGTTCAACGAACTGAATCTCCGGCACACAACATGAAGAGCCCCAGCCTGTGCTTTCTCGGACCGCAATTTACATTGCATCCCTAATATTTTCATTCCAGTGACAGGCATCGATGATCCGTCATAGCTCCAAGGTCTTTTACTTGGGCTTGTTTATTGTAGTTCATTCCAATTAAAAGGAATATCCTGGCGTTTACAAAGCCCGCCCTGCTTCGTCAAAAGGGAATCGGTGTAGGGAACGCCCCGCAATTGCTGTCGGCTCGAAAGGGACATGAGATGGCCATGCAGAACAGGACCGTACCAGGGAGCATCATCATGGCAACCATTAGCTTGTTGCTGTGGAGCATGGCCTCCTGCACGACTTCTCCGACCGTCGTCATTCATGAGTCAGATACCCTCTCGGTCATTCTCCGGGAACTCCCGGGAGGCTACCCTTCGATCATGCCCGTTCAACACCCCTACACGATATCACCCGAAACGGCATTCGATATCCTGGATTCGCTGACCTACGATGCGGGTGCGTTGTTGCCGTTTTCCAAGGCCCAACCCCGGAAAGTGTTCACGAAGACTCAAGCAGAGCAATTGGCGTCGCCACTGTCCAAAGCCTTGAGTCTGGCCCCTCCAGAACAAGTCACGTCCTTTACTATTACCGATGTGGAGAAGCCGGATCGGCGGACGATGGGTTTCGTATTTGTGGTCAACGATGAGTTGCATCTGATTATCAAGGACTTGCGACGACCGCGATATGAGGGAGAGCAGACCTCGTACCAACAACCGCTGTCCACCTGGAAGCTTCAGCCAAGCGGCAGACAACGGCTGTATGCGCGCCACGGAGATGGGAAAGGCGAGATGCCGAACTGGATCATCTCACCCTTACGGTAAAAGGATCACCAGAGACCATGAAACAGCACCGGCCTAGGCTTCATCCATCGCCTGATCATCACAGACCCGTAGGGGATGTCGTGGCAGTCCTCACACTCCTTCTCTGTATGCTTATCCCGAGCCTGCTCCTGGCCCAAACCTCCCACGTGCCGTCCAGGAGCGACAAGGACAATACGGTCGAGCAGCTGAAACATCAGCTCCACCAGATAGAAGAGCAACACCGCAAGGAACTCGCCGATCTGAAAGAACGTCTCGGCGTGGTGGAACAACGACAGAGCAGCCTGTCGGATGAACTGGCACAGAATATTCGAGTCGGAGCCTACGGGGCCGTGATATTTGAAAGTTTACAAGACCGACGGTCAACCCATGACGGCAATTTCGAAGTCCTGATTTCCGGACAGTTTCACGACCGGATTCGCGTCTACACCGAAATTGATCTGGGCCTTCCCCATGGAACCGCGGAAGCCGAACAGGCCTATGTCGACCTGCTCCTTACCCAGCCGTTCAACGTCCGGGCGGGGGTATTGCTGATCCCGTTCGGCAAATTCAATCTTGATCACTTCGATCCACGCCGAGATCTCATACGCCCTCCTTCCGTCGCGCGGCTCGTGACCCCTACGACCTGGTCCGACTTGGGTTTTGGCGCCTTCGGGTTGATTCCGATCTCGGACAATATCAAGGCCACGTACGAGGTTCAGGTCATCAACGGCCTGACGGATAAATTCCTGGCGACGCCCGGCCATTTGCCGGATCCGGGCCTGCAAAGCGCGCGGTCTGGATTACATACGGACAACAACGGCGATAAGGCGGTCGTCGGACGTGGAACCATGAAGTTTTACGACCAGTATGAAATCGGGTTTTCCGGATATCGTGGCGCCTACAAGCCGGGTTCCGCCGATATGATAACCGGCATGGCCTTCGATGCCGAGTTCAAGCCTCGCAACATCAAGATATGGGACCATTTCCAGCTCAGAAGCGAATTCGCGCGGTTCGATCTTCAGGGCTCCACGACACCATCAAGCCTCTGGGGATATTACATCCAACTCACCTATCGGTTCTGGCCTTCCGCATTGAACTCCACCATCCTGGGACGCCACTTCAACAATCCGACTTTCGCGCTCGTGGGACTCTACGGCCGAACCAAGATGAATACGGCGGCCAGCCCGACCGGGAGCCTGAACGGTGAGCAAATGATCGTCGGATTCAACTACCGTCCGGTGGAAGATTATGTGTTCAAGATGGAGTATCAGTTCAACAACGGCCAGTTCAATCAGTTCCCATCCGACGGATTTCTCACATCCATCGCGTGGATCTTCTGACGGTTATCCCATGAACGGCCCATCCCGTACAGGACCGCGCCGGCAAACAGCGCTGGCTATGACGCTGGCGCTGTGGTTATGCACCGCCCTTGCCCATGCCGATCCCCTCGCTGTGATCGCCAACAAGAATAATCCCAACGCCTCATTGAGTACGACCACGGTCGCCGGCATGTACCGGGGAGAGATCCTCCATTGGCCCGGGGGAGACCGAATCAAGCTGGTGAACCGTGAAATCTCGGCCGAGGAGAGGAAGACGTTCTATCTGCGGGTATTGAATGCAAATCCTGACCAAGTGTTCTATCGCCAGGGCACCCCCGTTCCCGTGCAGAGCGTCATCGAACGCTCGGACGAAGCCGTGGTGCGTTTCGTCGGCGTCATTGAGGGGGCCGTCGGGTACGTCAACCTGTCCACGGTCAAAACAATGAAAGACAGCCAGATCAAGATCCTCCTCATCATCGAGAACCGATAGAGACGCCGCCATGCTGATCAGACAGTGGTTGACACGTTCCCTGACTCACAAACTGATGGCCTTGTTTTTGGCCGTCTTCTTCGGCGCGGTCTTCGGCTTGACCTTTTTCGCCTATACCTCCAGCCGCAATGCCATGTATCAAGAATTCAAGATACGCGGGGAGACGCTCGCCAAGACCATAGCCTCACAAGCGCGCACGTACTACAGGGAACAGGACATCGAGGGACTGACCACGCTGCTCCACTCCCTTGGTGAAGGGGAGGACGTCGTCGCGATTCTTGCTTATCGCCCTTCGACGGACGTGTGGCTCGAGTTTTCCGGAATTCAACTCACCACGGAAGACCTCGCCTTGCCGGACCTGGGGAACGTCTGGCAGCAAGATGTGATTCTCCGGAAGGGCTACCGTGTCTCCGAGTTTGGACGACGCGTCGTCGATCTTCAGAACCAGGGACAACGGAACAACCTCCTCGCCCCTTCATCCGTTGGATCGGTCAGGATCTTTTTGGATCGGGATGCGCTCGAACAACGACTCAGTACATTGGTGAGCCAAACCGTGGCAACCAGTATGGTCACGCTCCTCCTCGGAAGCGGCCTCTTTATCATCCTGCTCAAGCGATCCTTGCAGGTCATCGCTCCCCTCACCGAAGCCACAAAGAAAGTGGCCGAAGGCGACCTCCACGCCACCGTGCCCGTGTCCAGCGCCGATGAGTTAGGCGAACTGGCTCAATGCTTCAACCGCATGATCGAACAACTCCTGCATACGACCGTGTCGAAGAACTACGTCGATAACGTCATTCGCTCCATGACCGACCTCTTGATTGTGTTTAATCCCGACGGCACCATACGAAGCGTCAACCATGCGGCGCTCAATCTGCTCGGGTATGAGGAACAGGAGCTGCTGGGCCAAGACGGAACCATGCTGTTCCCTCCCCACAACAGCCCGCTGGATGGAGAGATCTATGAGAACATGCTTCGACAAGGCTCGGTTCATCAAATGGCGATCACCTGTCTCTCGAAGGACGGGCGGATCTTCCCCCTGTTCTGGTCGGCGGCCGTCATGCGGGGAGAGGATGGTCTGATTGAGGGGATCGCCTGTATCGCTAAGGACAGGACGGAGCAGGAGCGGGAGGAAGAGCAAATACGACTGCAAGGCACGGCACTCGAGTCCGCCGCAAATGCCGTGATGATTATGGACCGAATCGGTCGGATTACGTGGGTCAATCCCTCCTTCACGTCATTGACCGGCTATACGGCTGAAGACGTGGTCGGCCGGAACGTCCGCAGCCTGACCGCTGAACAGCAGGCCCAGCCTTTCTATCAGAACCAGTGGATGACGATCATGCGCGGCAAGGTCTGGCATGGCGAAAGCACCAATCGCAAGAAGGACGGCAGTCTCTACACGGAAGAGGAAACGATCACTCCCGTCCGTGACCGGAAAGGCGAGGTCAGTCACTTCATCAGCATCAAACAGGATGTCACGAAACGCAAACAGGCGGTGGAGACCATTCAAGACGCCCATCAGAAGCTGAAAGCGCTTGATCAATTGCGGTCGCAATTTTTTGCCGACATCAGCCATGAACTCAGGACCCCCTTGACCGTCATCAGGGGCGAGGCTGAGGTGACCCTCAGAGGGAAGGAGAAACCGATTTCCGAATACCGGTCCACGTTGGAACGGATCGTTCAACTGTCGAGTCAAATGAACAAACTGGTCGGCGATATTCTGTTTTTGGCCCGGTCGGAATCGGGCATGTTGCAGATGGACCTCAAACCGACCTCGTTGATGCCGCTGCTTGATGAGATACGCCGAGAAACAACCATTCTTGCGCAATCACGGGGCATAACCGTGACGCTGGAGGGGGTATCGGACGATGTGACGGTTCAGGGGGATCCGGAACGCCTCACGCAACTCTTCATGATCCTCACGGACAATGCCGTCAAATACGGACGGAAAGACGGCTGGATCGTCATTCGCCTGAACACCACGGAGCATGAAGCGCAGGTCATGGTGACCGACAACGGGCTTGGGATCCCGGAGGCAGATCTTCCGCATGTCGTCAAGCGGGCCTATCGAGTGTGGCGAGGCCGTCCGTCGGCAGTGGGAGGAGCCGGACTTGGTCTGCCGATCGCCAAGTGGATTGCCGAAGCGCACCACGGAGTCATCTCGGTCACCAGCACTCTTCACCAGGGTACGACGGTGACCGTTCGGCTCCCCCTTCATCCGTCTCCCTCCTCGCAATTTTCGAACAAGCCTGATCATGCGTCACACGCCTCGGAAAGGGTTTAGCCCATGGCAGCCATGCACATCCTTGTAGTGGAAGACGACGAGCGGATCTCCACGTTCATCAAGCGCGGGCTGGAAGCGGAAGGCTACTTGGTGGACATCGCTCAAGACGGTCAAGAAGGAATGCACAAAGGGCTCACTCCTTACGACCTGATTATCCTCGACTTGCTGCTACCCGACACCACCGGCCACGAAATCTGTCGAGCCCTGCGCCGCGAACAGATCGAGACTCCGATTCTGATCCTGACGGCCAAAGATGCCTTGGAGGACAAACTGAGCGGGTTCGATCACGGAGCGGACGACTACCTCACAAAACCATTTGCCTTCGAGGAGCTACTCGCGCGGATCAAGGCGTTGCTCAGACGAAGGCCGTCGTACAACGAGGAAACCGCCCGCGTCTTGTGCCTAGCCGATCTGACACTCAACCAACATTCACGGGAAGTGCGCCGGGGAGACAGAGTCATCTCCTTGACTCGGAAGGAATTCGACCTGTTAGCCTTTCTTATGTCGCACCCCAATAAAGCGCTCAGCCGCACCTCCATTCTCGAGCATGTCTGGGGTTATCATCATGACACCCTGACCAATACCGTCGATGTCTACATCGGCTACCTTCGGAAAAAGGTGGATGTTGAGTCTCCCAACAAACTGATCCAGACCGTACGAGATTTCGGATACAAAATCTCCGACAGCCACCTCCCCTGACTTCCCCACGGAGATCCATCCCCTCAGGGCATGGATCCCAGTTCTTATCAATTTCTCATCTCGCTCTCAGCCGCCTCTCATCTCGTTCCGGTACGGTAACCGCCTGACACAATGAGGTGTCACGGTACTCACCCAGGGAACGGCTGTGCGCATTTTGATCGTTGAAGATGATGAGCGGATTGCCAGCTTCATGAAGCGGGGGCTTGAAGCGGAAGAATATCGCGTAGACCTCTCCTCAGGAAAGTCGCAGACCTTGGCCCTGACCAAGGCCACCACCTATGACGTCATCATCCTGGATATCTTTCTTGGGCCTGATGACGGACTCGACATCTGCCGCACGCTTCGATCTCATCAGGTCCAGTCGATCATCCTGGTCATGACGGCAAAAGGTACCGAGGAAATCGAGGCCTCGAGCAAGAACGCCGGCGCGAATGCCTATCTGGCCAAGCC
>FKKE01009946.1_pt1 | contig 11600 bp, 9 predicted proteins | sample 1106331 | NCBI WGS metagenome assembly FKKE01 (sample SAMEA3931202, study PRJEB13176) | freshwater metagenome | biome: Drinking water system; feature: drinking water; material: freshwater | place: China | collected 2013-02-06 | reverse complement strand
ATCGCGGCTTGGTCGAGGATCAGTTCGAAGGCGTCGGCGCGGCGTTGCTCGGCGGTGCGACGGTCCTCGGCGCCGTCGGGTTCGGGCCGTGGGCAGGACCGTTCGTCGATCATGGCCAGGAACTTCTCACCCACGACCTGGGTGAGGTCGGCACGCACCTCGACGCGGCCGTCGTCGGTGGTGTGGGCGTTCACCGAGTTCAAACTTGCATCGTCCGACGCTGGGGTTCCGGCAGCAGAAGCATCGGCGAGAGCGTTGCCGATGGCGTGAGCATGCTTGAGCACTTCAGTCGGTGTTGCACCGGAGAGTGCTTGGGCGATGAGTTCGAGCTCATACCGTGAGCGTTCTCCCCCGGAAACGGAGTCACCACACCGTTTTTCGATCTCGTTCATGCCGCGGACGATGGCATCGACGACTTCGCCGGCCAGTCTCCCGTCAGCGGCGTGACGGGCAAGTGCGGGCAGCGCGGGTAGGGCGTCGACGCCTCGCATGGTGCGGTGCGCGGCGGCCGGTGCGTGGCCGGACTCGATCAGCAGTTTCTTGGTGGTGTTGCCGGCTTTCTGTGCGACCCCGAGACCATCGAGTTGTGCTGCGTGCGCGACGATCTGATGATCGGCAAGGTTGCGGATCAGGCGCCAGGTGTTGAGGGCGTCGAATGTTGTTCTGCCGGTGAGGTCGTCGGCGGGTGGGGCGGTCTCGGTGAGTTGATCGAGGAGAGTGGTGAGCTCTGGCATGACTCCAAAGTACCGGAACATTCGTTCGACTACGAGGAGTTTCCACAGGCTCCGAAGTCTCGAAACTTTCGACTGTGCAGCGCTTTTCGTCGACAGTGCGTCGAATCGCGTTGACTGTGCGTAGATCGTTGACTGTGGATAACTCCAGTCACATCCGTTACGGATTCTGGGTGAAAAGTTGCGAGTCTGAAGTGGACTGAAGATCCCGCGAACTCGCTCCCCCGGGCCGCATCCGCAACCCGCCGGGCGTGTGGGGCTGGGTCCGCAGGGGTTGTGCAGCGGCGTCGGGTCACCAAGTGGCTTCGACTCGGCGCCTCGACCTCGACGCGCTCCTTCGTCGCTTGCTCGGCCCGGCGGCTTCGCTCGGTGCCGGCTCAACCAGCGAGCGAGGGTCGGTCGACTGACCGCCCCCCAGACTTCTGGGACGTACACGAACCCAGAACTCTGGCGCGAGCATTTCCCGCGTTCGAGGGATGGCGGGAACAAAAGGGCGTCGGCCACTCTGAGTCCCATGGAGCTGCCGAGTCCGGCGGCCCACCACAGCAGCACCGACGCTCGAACCCGTTCATCCGCAGATCATTACGAAGGAAGCATCGTGTCCATCACCTCCGAACCCATCGACTTCACCGACTTCGACGCCCTGCTCTCCGCGGTCAGCGGTCCCGTCCTGACCCCGGCCGACGAGGGCTACACCGCCGAACTGACCGGCTTCAACCTCGCGGCGATACCCGCCGCTGACGTGGTCGTCGGGGCGACGAACGCTGCCGACGTCGCCGCCGCCGTGCGATATGCGCGCTCGAACGGGATGCGGGTCGGTGCGCGGGCGACCGGGCACGGATCGCCGATCGAGGGGCGCGGCACGGTCGTCGTCACCACGTCTCGGATGGCGGGGGTGAGTGTCGATCCGGTGACCAGGACCGCGCGCGTCGAAGCCGGTGCGCGGTGGCGCGATGTGGTCGCCGCGACCGCGCCGCACGGCCTCACCGGGCTCGTCGGCTCGTCGTCGTCGGTGGGTGTCGTCGGGTACACACTCGGCGGCGGACTGAGTCCGTTGGGTCGTCAGTTCGGTTATGCCGCGGATCATGTCCGGTCGATCGAGCTCGTCACCGCCGACGGTTTCGTCCGCACGGTCGACGCATCCGCGGGTTCGGACCTGTTCTGGGCACTGCTCGGCGGACGGGACGGCTTCGGCATCGTCACCGCACTCGAGTTCGAGCTCTTCGATCTGCCCACGGTCTACGGCGGCGGGATCTTCTTCGCCGGCTCGGCGGCCGCCGACGTCCTGCACGCCTGGCGCGAATGGGCGCCCTCCCTGCCCGAGGAGGCCGGGACCTCGGTGGCGATCCTCCGCCTCCCGCCGGACCCCAACCTGCCCCCGCCCCTGCAGGGTCAGCTCGCCGTGCACGTCCGCTACACCCACACCGGGGACCCGGCCACCGCCGCCGCGTTGCTCGCACCGATGCGGTCGGCGGGTCCGATCCTCCTGGAGAACATCGACGTCCTCCCGACCGCTGCGCTCGACGCGGTACACATGGACCCGCCCGGGCCGATGCCGAGTGCCGAACGCGGCTGCGTACTCGCCGACTTCCCGGCGTCTGCTGTGGACGCGCTGCTCGCGGTAGCCGGGCCGCAGGTCGCGAGCCCGCTGGCCATCGTCGAGGTCCGTCTCCTGGGTGGCCGGTTGCGGTCGCCGCAGCGCGTACCCAACGCTGTCGTGGGACGCGACGGCGCGTTCTCCGTCCTCGCCATCGGCGTACCCGCCGGCCCGCTGGGCGAACAGGTCGGTGAGCATCTCGCGGCCGTCACCGACGCGGTGGCCGCCCACTCCTGTGGAGCGCTGCTCAACTTCTCCGGGCGGACGGCAACCCAACGCGACGCGCTGTGGTCGACCGACCAGCGGACACGCCTGGAGACCATCCGACGACGCCACGATCCGACCGGTGTCCTCCGTCCGGGGGACCCCACTATTGTGGGATAGACATCCGCGCAGCTCACGCCCACAATTGTCGAATGACATCGAGTCTGACCGCCGAGCGTGTGCGCCGCGACATCGAGGTCGTGGCCCACGCCGGCCTCGGTCTCGACGATTTCTTCGCCGAGACCGTTGCCTCGCTGGGTCGCGCGATACCGGTGGACGCGGTGTGCATCGGCACCTTCGATCCCAACACCGTCCTGCTGACCAGCGCCCGCAAGTACGGATCACTGCTCGGCGAGGATCACCGGGACCCGGACTGGGGTCTCCTCGAATACGGGCAGGTCGAGCCGACGGCATACCGCGAGATGGTCGCCGCCAAACGCGATGCGGTCGGACTCAACCTCCTCAACCGGGGCGCCACCGAACGGTCTAATCGGATGTCGCAGTTGATGATTCCCGAATACTGCTTCCACGACGAGGCCCGCTTGGTGCTGCGTGACGGGGACCGGGCGTGGGCCGGGATCGCGATGTTCCGCAGCGGGGCCGGATGCCGGCCCTTCGACGCCGACGAGATCGACTTCCTGGGTTCGCTGTCGCGCACTCTCGCCCACGGCGTGCGAGTGGGGTTGCTGAGCAGTGTGGTCGCCGGCGGGGCGAGTGCCGCCGCCCCTGCCACCGTCGACGCGCCGAGTCCGCCACCGCCGACCGGCCACGGCCCGGCGGTGCTGATCATCGACCGCAGCAACGAGATCGTGCAGATGAGCGCCGGCAGCCAGGAGCGCATCGCCGACCTCGCGTCGGGTCCGAACGGCGCGGCGGTGATGAACCCGATCTACGGCCTGATCGGAGCCGCGCGTCGTTACGGCTCGGGTGAGTCCTCCGTCCCGCCGCGCCTGCGGGTGCGCGGGGCGTCGGGCATGTGGCTCGTCATCCACGCGTCGCCGCTGTCGTCGGCCGACGGCCGGGTCGGCGAGGTCGTGGTGACCATCGAGGAGGCCCGCCCGCCGGAGATCATCCCGCTGGTCGTCGAGGCGTTCGGGCTCACCGCCCGTGAGCGCGACGTCACCCAGATGGTGCTGCAAAGCGTGGCCACCAAGGACATCGCCACCGCCCTGCACGTTTCCGCCTACACCGTGCAGGACCACCTGAAATCGATCTTCGACAAGGCCGGCGTCCGCAGCCGCCGCGAGCTGATCGCGCGGATCTACTTCGACCAGTACGCACAACGTCTGAACGATCCGCTTCTGCCGTCCGGGTCGTTCGCCGCCGCGGATCGCGAGCTGTAGCGGTCCCTCACCACCTCCGAACCCGCCCCGTGCGCACCGCACCGGGCGGGTTCTCTGTCGTCGTCTCACAGTGAGACGTTTGTAATCCACGTCACAGGGTTGTATCGAAGTCGCTCCAGTCCACGCGGGCCGGCAGTCCGCCGGCTCTCCACCAAGGAGGCGCACTTTGAGCAGGCAGAGCTTGACAAAAGCCCATGCGAAGATCACCGAGTTGTCCTGGGAGCCCACCTTCGCCACCCCGGCCACCCGGTTCGGTACCGACTACACATTCGAGAAGGCCCCCAAGAAGGATCCGCTCAAGCAGATCATGCGGTCGTACTTCCCGATGGAGGAGGAAAAAGACAACCGCGTGTACGGCGCCATGGACGGCGCCATCCGCGGCAACATGTTCCGCCAGGTGCAGGAACGCTGGCTGGAATGGCAGAAGCTGTTCCTGTCGATCATCCCGTTCCCCGAGATCTCCGCGGCCCGTGCGATGCCGATGGCCATCGACGCCGTGCCCAACCCGGAGATCCACAACGGCCTGGCCGTGCAGATGATCGACGAGGTTCGTCACTCGACGATCCAGATGAACCTCAAGAAGCTGTACATGAACAACTACATCGACCCGGCCGGCTTCGACATCACCGAGAAGGCGTTCGCCAACAACTACGCCGGCACCATCGGCCGCCAGTTCGGCGAGGGGTTCATCACCGGCGACGCCATCACCGCGGCCAACATCTACCTGACCGTCGTCGCCGAAACAGCCTTCACCAACACACTTTTCGTCGCGATGCCCGATGAGGCCGCCGCCAACGGCGACTACCTGCTGCCCACCGTGTTCCACTCCGTCCAGTCCGACGAGTCGCGGCACATCTCCAACGGCTACTCGATTCTGCTCATGGCTCTCGCCGACGAGCGCAATCGCCCACTACTGGAACGTGATCTGCGGTACGCATGGTGGAATAACCACTGCGTCGTCGACGCCGCGATCGGCACCTTCATCGAGTACGGCACCAAGGACCGCCGTAAGGACCGCGAGAGCTACGCCGAGATGTGGCGTCGCTGGATCTACGACGACTACTACCGCAGTTACCTTCTGCCGCTGGAGAAGTACGGGCTGACCATCCCGCACGACCTCGTCGAAGAGGCGTGGAAGCGGATCGTCGACAAGCACTACGTGCACGAGGTCGCCCGCTTCTTCGCCACCGGCTGGCCGGTCAACTACTGGCGCATCGACGCCATGACCGACAAGGACTTCGAGTGGTTCGAGCACAAGTACCCCGGCTGGTACAACAAGTTCGGCAAGTGGTGGGAGAACTACAACCGGCTCGCCTACCCGGGCCGCAACAAGCCGATCGCCTTCGAAGAGGTCGGGTACGAGTACCCGCACCGGTGCTGGACCTGCATGGTGCCTGCCCTCATCCGCGAGGACATGGTCACCGAGAAGGTCGACAACCAATGGCGCACGTACTGCTCGGAGACCTGCTACTGGACCGATGCGGTGGCGTTCCGGGGCGAGTACGAGGGCCGAGAGACCCCGAACATGGGGCGTCTCACCGGTTTCCGCGAGTGGGAGACGCTGCATCACGGCAAGGATCTCGCCGACATCATCCAGGATCTGGGTTACGTCCGAGACGACGGCAAGACGCTGATCCCGCAGCCGCACCTCGACCTGGACCCGAAGAAGATGTGGACGCTCGACGATGTCCGCGGCAACGTCTTCAACAGCCCGAACGTGCTGCTCAACGAGATGTCCGACGAGGAACGCAACGCCCACATCGCGGCGTACCGCGCCAACACCAACGGGGCCGTACCGGCCTGAGTCGCGTCGACCCTTCGTGACGCGCTCTCCGCAAGCTCCGAGCGCTCCTCAGGGAGCGGGTGATGTCCCGCAAGCCATCCCCCTGCTCCCTGAGGAACGGAGCGCCATCCCCCTGCTCCCTGAGGAGCCAAGCGTCACCCCTGCTCCCTGAGGAGCGGAGCGCAGCGGAGCGTCACGAAGGGTCCCCGCACCCGAAGTCCGAACTGGAGAAACAGTGGCCGACACACATCGCATCAACTTCGCCCCCGTCGACATCGAGATGGAGGTCGGCGAGGACGAGACCATCCTCGACGCCGCATTCCGGCAGGGCATCCACCTCATGCACGGGTGCCGGGAGGGCCGGTGCTCGGCGTGCAAGTCCTACATGCTCGACGGTGACGTCCAGATGGACGACTACTCGACCTTCGCCTGTAACGACGCCGAGGAGGCCGAAGGGTATGTCCTGCTCTGCCGCACGTACGCCTACAGCGACTGCGACATCGAACTGCTGAACTTCGACGAGGACGAATTGCTCGGCGGCGCACCGATCCAGGACGTACGCACGCGCGTCACCGCGGTCGAGCCGATGACCAAGGACATCGTGTCCCTGCGACTCGACGTGGTCGAGCCGGCCACCTTCGAGTTCAAACCCGGTCAGTACGTGGACCTCTCGATCCCCGGTACCGAGGAGAAGCGGTCCTTCTCGATCGCCACCACCCAGTCGACCCCCGACAAACTCGAGTTCCTGATCAAGAAGTACCCGGGCGGAGTGTTCGCCGGCATGCTCGAGAACGGACTCGAACCGGGCACCGAGATCATGGTCAACGGCCCGTACGGGTCATGCACCCTCCGCAACGGGCACGTGCTCCCGATCGTCTGCATCGGCGGCGGCGCCGGAATGGCACCGCTGCTGTCCCTCCTCCGGCACATCAGCGAGTCGGAGATCGTCCGCCCGGTGCGCTTCTACTACGGTGCCCGCACCGCGGCCGATCTCTTCTGCCTCGACGAGATCGCCTCTCTCGGCGAGAAGATCGCCGACTTCAGCTTCACCGCATGCTTGTCCGAGTCCGCCGCCGACGCACCCGCAGGCGTCTCCGTGGCCGAGGGCAACGTCACCGACATCGTCAACGGATGCGAATCCGATCTGTCCCGAACGGAGGTGTACTTCTGCGGACCCCCGCCCATGGTCGACGCGGCGTTGGCTCTCGCCGAACAACATTCGGTGCCCCGTGACCAGATCTTCTACGACAGTTTCACCAGCCCGGCATTCGACTAGCCAGCTCGACACCCCAACAGCCGCCGAACCCCTGACAGCCGCCGAACAAGGAGGAGCGCGCAGTATGTCCGCACCCACCGCCCCCAGATCCAAGCAGCGAGAACGCAGTTTCCCGTCCATCGAGTTCACCGACGCCGAAGCCGGCGCCAAGGATTTCCCGAGTTCCAAGAGCCGCAAGTACAGCTACTATCAGCCGGCCAAGAAGCGCGCGACGATGTACGAGGACGTCACCGTCGACGTACAGCCCGATCCCGAACGGCACCTGAGTCAGGGCTGGATCTACGGCTTCGGCAACGGTCCCGGCGGCTACCCGCAGGAGTGGACGACGGCGAAGTCGAGCAACTGGCACGCCTTCCTCGACCCGAACGAGGAGTGGGACCAGACGATCTACCGGAACAACTCAGCGGTCGTCCACCAGGTCGACCTGTGCCTGCAGAACGCCAAGCGGGCACGCGCGTACGATTCGTGGAATTCGCCGTGGCTCAAGTTCATCGAGCGAAATCTCGGAGCCTGGATGCACGCCGAGAACGGGCTGGCACTCCACGTGTTCACCTCCATCCAGCGGTCGGGCCCGACCAACATGATCAACACCGCCGTGGCCGTGAACGCCGCACACAAGATGCGCTTCGCCCAGGATCTCGCGCTGTTCAACCTCGACCTGTCCGAGGCCGAGGAGGAGTTCGACGGCGAGGCACACAAAGAGGTGTGGCAGGCAGCACCGGAGTGGCAGCCGACCCGCGAGGTCGTCGAACGGTTGACGGCGGTTGGTGACTGGTGCGAGCTGCTGTTCGCCACCAACATCGTCTTCGAGCAGCTCGTCGGATCGCTCTTCCGCTCGGAGCTGGTCATGCAGGTCGCCGCGCGCAACGGCGACTACATCACCCCGACCATCGTCGGCACCGGTGAGCACGACTACGACCGCGACCTGGCCTACACACGCAGCCTCTTCCGAATCCTCACGCGCGACGAGCAGTTCGGCGACGAGAACAAGGAGCTGTTCGGCCAGTGGCTCGCCGTGTGGGTCCCCCGGTGTCTCGACGCAGCCCGTGCGTTGCAACCGATCTGGTCGCAGCCGGCGGACAAGTCGATCACGTTCGCCACCAGCCTGGACGCGGCAACCGCCAAGTTCACCGACCTGCTGACATCCATCGATGTCGCCATCCCCGAGGAGTTGAGCAAGTGACCATGCAATTCGGCGCGGAGACCGAGTTCTCCAACATGTGCGGCGTGACCCTGATGAACACCCCGATCGGCCGGGTCGTCGCAGACGTCATGGGAGCGAAAGACGGGGTCGAACTGACCGAATACCCGTCCATGATCCGCGTGGACGGGGTCAACCGGCTCGAGTTCGACTACGACGAACTGACCGACGCGCTCGGCCAGGACTTCGACGGATCGATCTTCGAGGAGATCAGCTCCACCCACTACGGACGGATGGTGCACCTCGACGACCGGACCTTCCTGTTCGCCAGCCCGGAGGACGCCGCCGAGTACATCGGGTTCGACCTCACCGCCCAGGGCTGACGCTCGAACCCGAGCCCACCAGGCATGCGTCGTGGCCGCCGGCGGCCCGTTCCCGGCGGCCACGACGTACACCAACCCCGCACCACCCCTCCCACCACCGAGAACACCTCCCCGCCAATCACATCCGAGACAACCGGCCCCGCCCGCCGAGACCACAGCCCACGATCGTCAGGAGCACACGATGTACGAGAAGAACGGCGACAAGTACTTCATCGTCGACGCCCACGTCCACCTCTGGGACGGACGCGAGTCCAATCAGAAGAACATCCACGGCAAGCAGTTCATCGATTGCTTCTACGACTATCACCGCAACCTCAGCCCCGAGGACAAGGTGTGGGACTACGACACCTACACCTATTACGGCCCGGACCGCCTGATGCGAGACCTCTTCGAGGAGGGGCCGGCCGACCATGCCATCTTCCAGGCCACCATCCTGAAGGACTTCTATGTCAACGGTTTCGCCCAGGTCGACGACTCGCTCAAGCTGTGCGAGGACAATCCCGGCCTGCTGACCTACAACCACGCCTACGATCCCCGCCACGGCGAGGCCGGTCTCGAGCAGCTGCGGCGCGACGCCGAGACGATGAACCTCAAGGGCGTCAAGCTCTACACGGCCGAATGGTTCGGCGACTCACGCGGATACAAGCTCGACGACGCCTGGTCGCGGCGCTATCTCGAGGAGTGCATCAAACTCGGCATCAAGAACGTCCACATCCACAAGGGCCCCACCATCCGGCCGCTGGACCGTGACGCTTTCGACGTCGCCGATGTCGACAAGGTGGCCACCGACTACCTCGACCTGAACTTCGTCATCGAGCACGTGGGCCTGCCCCGGCTCGAGGATTTCTGCTGGATCGCAACCCAGGAGTCCAACGTGTTCGGCGGTCTGGCCGTGGCGATCCCGTTCATCCACACGCGGCCGCGATACTTCGCGCAGATCATCGGCGAGCTCCTGTACTGGATCGGCGAGGACAAGATCCTCTTCGCCAGCGACTACGCGCTGTGGACCCCGCAGTGGCTGGTCGAGAAGTTCGTCGACTTCCAGATCCCCGAGGACATGACCGAGTACGCACCGATCACGGTCGAGCAGAAGAAGAAGATCCTCGGCCTGAATGCGGCCGCGCTGTACCCTCACATCGAGGTGCCCGAGGAGCTGCGGTTGCCGACCAGCGCAGCCGATCCGGATGCCGAGGTGGCGGCCGGGGCGAAGGACGCGGTGAACGCATGACCGCCCTGGACGATCGGCCGGCACTCGGCGTCGACCGGGCGAGCCGCCTCGAGCGCGACGTACTCGCTGCGCTGGACACGGTCCTTGATCCCGAACTCGACGAGCCGATCACCGATCTCGCCTTCGTCCGGTCGATCCTCCTCGAGGACGCCGGGGTGACGGTCCATCTGCGACTCCCCACCTCGTTCTGCTCGCCGAACTTCGCCTACCTCATGGGTTCGGACGCCCTCGATGCGCTCGAGGAGATCGACGGAATCGGTCAGGTCCGCGTGTTGCTCGACGATCACCACGACAGCGACAAGATCAACACCGGACTCGACGCGCACGCGGGCTACAAGGGCACGTTCGGGGTGGAGGCACTCGAGAGCCTCGACGAGCTCCGACTCACGTTCCGGCGCAAGGCACACACCGCCGCGATGGAGCGCTGCGTCGCGGCCGAGCTGACCGCCGGACGCGTGCTCGTGTCCGAGGTCGACCGCCTCGCCCTGCGCGACCTCCCGCGCGGCCACCGGAAGTCGGCGCTGCTGCGCAGACGGATGGAGTTGGGACTCAGCGTGTGCCCCAACAGCCTCGTCGTCGTCGACGAGGAGGGCAGGCCGTTGCCGGCCGAACAGGTGCCGATGCGCCTGCGCTTCGCCCGCTCGGTGCGGATCTCGATGGAGGGCAACAGCCACTTCTGCCGCGGCCTGCTAGCCACCCGTTATGCCGACGACACCGCTTGCGACGGTCGGAGCGGGCCCGTCATCACCGATCTCCGGACCACCCGCGACGCCATCACCCGAACGGAACAGGAGTAGACCATGCGCGCAGTCCAGGTCGTGGGTTACCACGACAAGTTGCAGCTCAACGAGGTACCCGCACCGGAGGTGACCGGTCCCTTCGACGTCATCGTGAAGATCGGGGGCGCCGGCGTGTGTCGCACCGACCTGCACATACTCGAGGGCCAGTGGGAGGAGAAATCCGGTGTGGCGCTGCCGTACACGATCGGCCACGAGAACGCGGGCTGGGTCGACGCGGTCGGGGACGCGGTCACGAACGTGGCCGTCGGCGACAAGGTGATCCTGCATCCGCTCATCACCTGCGGTCTGTGCCGAGCGTGCCGGTTCGGCGACGACGTCCACTGCGAGAACAGCCAATTCCCGGGCATCGACACCAACGGCGGATATGCCGAATTCCTGAAGACCACCGCCCGGAGCGTCGTCCGGATCGACGATTCGCTCGAACCCGCCGACGTGGCCGCACTCGCCGACGCGGGACTCACCGCCTACCACGCCGCCGCCAAGGTCGCGCGCATGACGCGTCCCGGTGACACCTGCGTGGTGATCGGCGCCGGAGGACTGGGACACATCGGGATTCAGGTTCTCGCGGCCATCTCCGCGGTCCGGCTCATCGTGGTGGATCGTAATCCGGACGCCGTCGGACTCGCCCAGCAGATCGGGGCCGACATCGGGATCGTCGCCGACGGTTCACATGTCGAGAAGGTTCTCGAGCTGACCGGTGGGCACGGCGCCGAGGCCGTGCTCGACTTCGTCGGCGAGGGCGGGGCCACCGCCGAGGGCACCGCGATGCTGCGGCGCGCGGGCAGCTTCTTCGTCGTCGGCTACGGCGAGAACATCAACGTGCCGACCATCGACGTGATCTCCACGGAGATCAACTACATCGGCAACCTCGTCGGGTCCTACAACGACCTCGGAGAACTGATGGACCTCGCCGCGCGGGGAAAGGTGAAGCTACACACCAGCACCTACGCCCTCGACGATTTCCAGCAGGCGCTCGACGACCTCGACGCCGGCCGGGTCCGCGGGCGGGCGATCCTCGTGCCCTGACGTCGCCGACCCTTCGAGGCCCGTCGCT
>FKKE01006295.1_pt2 | contig 11602 bp, 10 predicted proteins | sample 1106331 | NCBI WGS metagenome assembly FKKE01 (sample SAMEA3931202, study PRJEB13176) | freshwater metagenome | biome: Drinking water system; feature: drinking water; material: freshwater | place: China | collected 2013-02-06 | reverse complement strand
CTCATCCCGTTTCTCCTCGAAGGTGTAGCTGCATCACCGACCTTGAACCAGGCTGATGGCATTCATCCAACAAAGGAAGGGTACGAGCTGGTGGTGGAGCATGTGCTCAAGGTCCTCAACCCCTTGCTCCAGCAACGGGCAAAGAAACCCTGAAAGGTAGGGGCGACGACAGACACACACCACCCCCACCAGGGATCGACAGGAAAGACACCCGGTCCTATACCGTGGATCGCGATCGAAACGTCAGGATTTCTTGAAGAACGTATCGTAGACGCCGTAGACCAGAATCAAGGCAATGAGGGTGTAGTACATGCCCGAAATGCCACTGTAGTCCGGCGGCTTTCCGGCCTCCACGTTGGCCAGCGCCAGCGAAGCGCCCGTTAAGAACGCCCCCGTCGCCGCGAAAAACCCCGTTGCGAATCGCTTCATGGGATCTCCTCCTCTACTCAATCACGGATGCGCCGCCGACTCGGAAGGAATTGGGGACGCAGAGGAGGAATTGTACTCGAAACCTGAAAAGTGATGCAAGTGCGAAAGCAGTGGCCGGAAGGGCCATGCCCCCAGTAGAATCGGGTCTGCCAACAACCCAATTCTTGTAAAGGACGCCTCATGCAGCAGTGGATCGGTCTGTGGTTTCAATGGGTTCACGAGTGGGGGTATCCCGGCATTGTGGTCCTCATGGCGATGGAGAGTTCCATCGTGCCGATCCCAAGCGAAGTCGTCATCCCTCCCGCCGCCTATTGGGCGGCACAGGGGGAGATGAGTTTCTGGGGTGTGGTGATAGCGGGAACCGTCGGGAGTTATGTCGGGGCGGCTGCCACGTACTGGGTGTCTCGATGGGTCGGCCGTCCCTTGCTCCTGCGTTATGGGAGGTTTGTGTTCTGTCCCGAGGATAAAGTCTTGCGGGCGGAACGATGGCTGGCTCGGTATGAAGCGGGCGGCGTGTTCTTCGCGCGGCTCGTTCCGGTCGTCCGCCACCTCATCGGTATTCCCGCAGGGCTCGTCCGCATGCCGTTCGGCCTCTATAGCCTGATGACGGTCATCGGCGCCGGTCTCTGGTGCTGGGTGCTAGCCTGGTTCGGGGGAAAGCTGTTGGGCGATCGACCAGAGTTGATCAGCGATCCGTCTCTCCTCGTGCAGGTCCTGCGCGAACGGTCCTGGCTTGTCGGAGGGTTCGCTTTGCTCCTCTGTGCCCTGTACGTCCTGGTGATGAAGTTGACCGCCAAGTCGGAAGCTCCGACTCCTGTGAAGGTTGAAGGTCAGTTCCCGCTTCGTTGACAAGGCGTACATCCTGTCGGTAGGCTCGCAGGCTCTGGCTGATGCTGGAGGCCTGATGCGCGTCCGATTCCGAGATTTCAACCCCCGCTCGTTTTCCTTCCAACGAGATCCGGTCCTCGTGTTGGAGGATTTTTGGTCGCCCGAGGACATGGCCCGATGGCGGGAGGCCATGGCGCGACAGACCTGGCGACACTTGCATGATTTGCCAGACGTGTGGAAGGCCTTCCCGAACTGCGGAGACTGGGGCAAGGCCGCGATTGCGGGGCCGGAAGTGTCCTTCCTGATGAGCCGTATTTCGCTCTCATGCATCGCCGAGCACATTGAATCCTTCCCAGGCATCAAAGGCCGGCACGTGGCCTTCAGTTACTACTCCTATGGGGCCGGGGACAGCCTCTCCACCCATGACGATACGGATGAGGCCTATGCGCAACCAGGCGAGCTGCGGCCTGCGCGGCGACTGGCGCTCGTCAGCTACTTCCACCAGACGTGGGAACCGGACTGGGGGGGCGAACTGCTGGTCTACGATGGGAAGAAGACGCCGGAAGGACGCTTGAAGCTGCGGCTGGCCCAGTGCATTCTGCCGGAGCCAGGGAGTCTCGTGATTTTCGCGGTTCCCCGTTTTCACCGCGTGGCGCGGGTCGATCAACTGGCTGGCGAACATAAGCGGTTGTCGATTGCGGGCTGGTTCATGACAGAGCATTAGCCTGCCATCTCGGCCTGTCTGCGATCGCACGGAGCGATGCGTTGCGCGAGCCTCTACCGGCGGCGCTGCGAGGGTCCCGGGGGGGGGTGGGAGCCAGCCATAGGGAATCGGCGATGCCCGCTTTCACCCGCCTACACAGCCACCTTCGCTAAAGCTTCGTGACCGAAGCTATTCTCACTCGCCTGAAGGCTTCCGGCGAGCGGGTCGGTGGAATAGGCTAAGGCCGTGGGGCTCCACCGTAAACGTATCCGGAGCATGGTCGTCAATCCTGAATACACCAGGGCCTTTCGAGACCGACTGAAGCAAGTCCGGTCCATTCGTCCCGACCAGTGGGAAGCCTCTCGGCTGCTCGTTGGGCGGGCCGCGGTCACGGCGACGCTGCAACGACTCAGCGATGCCATCGGCGAGTCGGACTTGCCCGGCGAGTTTCGCCACGTTCTCCTTGAATCCCTCACGGCGGTCGGCAGGGACCAAGCCTCTTCTCTCGCCAAGATGTCTCTCAGCGATCTGACCGGGCTCCCACCGTCCAAGGCGTTGCGGGCGCTCTGCGTCGAATTTGGTCTGCTCAACGATGATGACAAGGACGAATCGGAGGGGGCATGGACGCCGGAACGCTTGGAGCGGTTTGTGCGGGATCATGCCAATCCTTACGATCTGCTCCGTGAAGTCGAAGCGCCGTCTCTCCTGGATCTCGGAGCCGGCGACCTCTCCTTTCTGGCGGAAGTGGCCGATTTCTATCGGCCCCAGGGGGCGATGTCCTCCTCCCCGCCTCCGCCGCTCACATTGCATGGCGTCGACCGCATCCGACCCGGTTCTCGGTTCGGGGCGCGGTACCAACCGGCGCCGGAACATCTGTCCCAACTCGCTTCGTCGAGCGACGCGTGGTTGCGATTTCGATATTGGGGCGATCAGGACATGTGCGCGCTGGACCGATTGGGGCGACAGGTCTTGCCTCGTTACACCATTGTGACATGCCACGCGCCGGCCTCGCCGACTTTTGCCTACGAGCCCAGTCGGCTGTCCGCGGCGGTGATCGAAGCCCATCTTCGAGCCACGAAGGGGGCGTCACGCCTGGTTCGCGACGAGCGGGAAACGGCGCTCGAAGTTCAAGACGGGAGCCGGACCTTGCTGTTCCCCCCGTGGAAGTTCGAAATTCGTGGACCGCTGGCGCTTCTGAGACTCGTCGCCCATCGGGGCCGGATCGGTGTCCTGTCTTGTATCGACGCGGAGGTCTTCTGGGAACTCGCTTCTCAGCTCGTCGAATGTCCGGGCTTGCACAGGTGCCCGACCGTCTTGACTCCCTCCCTCTTGTCCCAGCATCTCGGTCCTGCCTATGAACGACTCGCGCAGTTAAAGGATCAAGACCGTCTCGTCCTGGGAGAACTCGTGGAGCTACGTCGAACTCTCCCGGATGAGGGGACGCCATCGCCCTCCGCCGACAGCCGAGCGATCCGCTTTCGATATGTCGAAGTCCGGCGCGGCGCCTCTTTCCCCGGGATACCGGCCAGCCGTACCGCCCGCCTCTTCCCTCGACTCTCCGCCGAAGCGACGCCCTGGACGCTGACTCTGGTGCCGGATCGCCCTGTCGGATTGGGCTGAATTCATTGACGGTCTTCTGACCCGCTGTTAGACTTTTTTCAACGGCATCGATCCATTCTTTTCCCTCACACTTCGCGGAGTTATAAGCTTCTTATGGATGCGGTTCGAAAAGTCCGGGCTATTCGAGAAAACATCGAACGAATCATCAAGGGCAAGACGGAAGTCATCGAGCTGACCGTCGTCTGTCTCCTCGCCCGAGGACATCTCCTGATCGAAGACGTGCCGGGGGTCGGAAAAACCACCCTGGCCCACAGCCTGGCTCGTTCGATCGATTGCTCCTTCAAACGGATCCAGTTCACCAGCGACTTGCTGCCCTCGGACATTCTGGGCGTCTCGATCTTCAATCGGCAGAAGCAGGGATTCGAATTCATGCCCGGCCCGATCTTTTCGAATATCGTCCTGGCCGACGAGATCAATCGCACCACCCCCAAGACGCAGAGCTGCCTCTTGGAAGCGATGAACGAGTCCCAGGTCTCCGTCGACAGCCAAACCCACGAGTTGCGTCAGCCGTTCATGGTGATCGCGACGCAAAATCCCTCCGAGCATCACGGCACCTTTGCCCTGCCGGAATCACAACTCGACCGATTCCTCATGCGCGTCCGGATCGGCTATCCAGAGCTCAGCGAGGAGAAGAAAATTCTCGATCGTCCCCAAGCCTTCCATCCCGCGGAGGAACTGTCGCCGGTGGTCTCGGCCCAGGAAGTGCTCGATCTCCAGCGCGTCGTCGAAGAGGTCAGGATGGACGAAAGCCTGCTGGACTATCTGCTCGCGATCGTCACCGCCACCCGGCAGTCCGAGTGGCTGACCTTGGGTGTCAGCACCCGGGGGGCCATGGCCCTGTGCAAAGCGGCCAAGGGCCTCGCCATGGTGCGCGGCCGCGCCTACTGCGTCCCCGACGATATCAAAGAGCTGGCTCCCATCGTCCTCTCGCACCGCGTGATGGCGTCCGGCGGTCACAGCGGCGGGCAGGGATTCGAAGAAGCCGAACGGGTCATTCACGAGATTCTCGAAAGCGTCCCCGTTCCGGTGTAGTCGCCCATCAGGCTTCGAGGCACCTCACCGTGTCCATTCCCACGACGTTCCAGCGCCCCCACCGAGTTCGCCGACTGGTCCGATGGCTCTACCGTAACCGATCGATTCGCCTGACCCCCGAGGGGGGCCGCTTCCTCTTGTTTGCCGGAGCCCTGGGCCTTGCCGCCATCAATACCGGCAACAATCTGCTCTACCTGCTCCTGGCCATGATGCTCAGTCTCATCGTGGTGTCGGGCATTCTCTCGGAACAGTGCATCAAACAGCTCGTTCTCCGCCGAGGGGTTCCGCCGCACATCTTTGCCGGCGAGCCGACGACCTTGACCATGACGATCGCCAATCAAAAACGGGCGCTCTCTTCTTTCTCCCTCCGCGTGATGGATGTGGTGGGGGGCGTGGCCGTCGATCGGGGGATCCATGTGCTGCATCTGCCGAATCGGGCTACCGCCGTCCAGTCCTATCCGGTGATCATGACAAAACGAGGGCGGCATCGAATCGAGGGCGCCAAGCTCCAGACGCGGTTCCCGTTCGGGATTTTTGTGAAAGCCGTCACTGTGCCCCTGGAGTCGGAGCTCGTCGTCTATCCGGAATGCAAGCCCCTCCCCGCCCTGCTCGCGCAGGACTTCGTGGCGATCGGGATCAATCGTTCGGTGTCGCGCCGGGGGCAAGGCCCCGATCTCTACAATCTTCGCCTGTACCAGACCGGAGACGATTCGCGCAAAATCCATTGGATGAGCACGGCGCGGACCTCGAAGCTGATCGTGCGGGAAACCGAAGCCGAGGATCAGCGGCGCGTCCTCATCGAGCTTCCGACGCATCTGCCCGGCGAAGAGCCAGCCGCATTTGAGCGGGCGGTGACGCTGGCCGCGTCGCTCGCGTACTGGTTTTGCGATCGTGGCTATAGCCTGCGGGCCATCATCGGCCGACAGGAGGTGCCGGCAGGCATCGGCCGCCAGCACCTCTATCGCATTCTGCGACGGTTGGCTCTCTGCGAGCTGGAGTCGTCGGGAACCCTCGCCGGCGGCAAGGATCGGAGCTCGACGGTGCGTCGCCTCAAATCCGGAGAGGAACTCTCGCTGTTGGTCTGGCCGAAACCCTGCCCCCTGTCTTCGTTGCCCAAAGGGTTCGACCGCGTGCTTTTCGCCTCGGAACTGCTATGAGTCTGGAGCAATCCTTTCGACTCAGCTCTCTGTTGATGGCGGCCGTCGGGTTTGTCGGCCTCTGCCTGACGGGCGAGTTGCCCTGGATGCTGATCGCCCTGGGGATCGCGGGATTTGCCGCGCCCGCGGTAAGCCTGCTGGGCTGGCCGAGCGAGCGATACCTCGCCAAGATCTCGCGGGATACATGGAACATCCTCAACCTCGCGGCCCTCGCGGAATTCGCGATCGATTGCTTGTGGATCTCACAAGATCTGCTGCCGGCGGGCGTCCATTTCCTGGTGCTGCTCCTGATCAGCAAACTGTTGACGTTGCGCCAGCGGGCGGATTTTCTGCAACTGTACGTGGTGAGTCTCATGTCGGTGCTCGCGGCGGCCGCGCTGACGGTGGAGCTCTGGTACGCCACGATCTTTGTCGCCTATCTGCTGGCGGCGGTCTGGACCCTGCTCCTGTTCCATCTTCGGCAGGAGTCGGAAGACGTGAAGCATCTGGGGTCCGCGACGAACGGCCGTCTCGCCCCGTCGGGCGTGGGGATGATCTCCGGTCGGTTTTTCTGGGTCACCAACGGGGTCGCGCTCGGCGCCTTCTGTCTGACGGTGGCGATTTTTTTTCTGATGCCCAGAATCGGCGCGGGATTCTTCCAGAAAAGTCGGGGCGAAGTGACGCGGACTTCCGGCTTTTCGGAACACGTGGACCTCGGCGTCATCGGCGCCGTCAAACAGGATCCGAGCCTGGTCATGCGTGTCGAGTTTCCCGAGATTCGAGGCATCCTGGGCGAGCGCGTGTATTTTCGGGGAACGGCCTTCGATCGGTACGACGGCCATGCCTGGACCAACACCCGTCTCCACCGGCGCAGCCTGCATCGCTCCGACGACGGAGTGTTTCAGCCCGCCGCGGAGCCCATCGTCACGCCGACCGGCATGCGGCAAGACATCTTGTTGGAGCCGCTGGATGTGCTGGTCCTCTTCGGGATCACGGGCGCGGAAATGATCAAAGGCGATTTTCCCGTCGTGCAAATGGATGCGATGGGGAATCTGTATCTCCCCTATGCCCCCGCCGGCCGGTTCCAATACACCGTCTACTCATCGCCCGGCCGCATGATGCGTGAGGAACGTATCGGGACGTCGTTCCAATATCCGGCGTCGATCACGGGAGCCTTCCTCCAGCTTCCGCCCATGAGTCCTCGGGTGAGTGATCTTGCGCAGGAGGTGGCCGGGTGGGTACGCACCCCGTACGAGAAGGTCCTGGCGATCGAGCAGCATCTGCGCCAGCACTACCAGTACAGCCTCGATGTCGGGCCGGCACAGCCGATCAATCCGGTGGAGGAGTTTCTCTTTACGCGCAAGACCGGGTATTGCGAGCACTACGCCACGGCCATGGTGGTCATGTTGCGGACGTTGGGGATTCCCTCGCGGTTGGTTACCGGCTACCTGCCGGGAGAATGGAACGAATACGGCGGGTACTACACCGTGCGCCAGCGGGATGCCCATGCCTGGGTGGAGGTCTACTTCCCGCGGAGCGGATGGATGACGTTTGATCCCACGCCCAACGTCGCGGCGTCTCCGGCCGACCCGGTCTGGAATCGCGTCGGCAGCGTGTTCGACTCCCTGCAGCTGAAATGGGATCGGGTCGTCATCCGGTACAACTTTCAGGATCAGCTCGCCGTGGCCCACGGGATTCGTCAGCGGGGAGACCACGTTCGAGCCGAAGTCGCCGCCTGGATGGCACTGGTCCGCTTTCGGTATCACGACGGACTGCGTCGGCTTCAGGCCTGGGGGAAGCAGGCGCCGGGGAGTCTCGGCGCTGCAGCGCTTGCTGGCTTGGCCGTCCTGGTGGGGGTCGTGCTCGGGGCGCGGGCCTTTCGATTGAACTGGCTGATGAGAGCGGGTGGATCTGCCGGTGCTCAACGGCGCGTGGCGCATCAACGAGAAGCCAGCCGGCTCTATGAGCGAATGTTGCGGCAACTGGAACGAGCCGGTATCCCCAAACCTCCGGGCGCCGGGCCTGTCGAATTCTCCCGACGCGTGGCCGGCTTACGGGTGAACGCCGCCAGCGCGGTTACGGTGCTCACGGACCTCTACTGTCGCATCAGATTCGGCCCCGACGCGCTGACCTCCGAAGACCTTCGTCAAGCCCGCCAGCAACTGGCGGCACTGACAGTAGCGCTTCGGGCCTAGCGTTACTCTCGTCCCATCCTGTCTCGCTCCTTTCCTGCGCCTCGCTTTACTTCCGCTCGTCCCTGAGCCTATGCTTGGCTGCAATCAGGAGGGTCCGATGAATCGGGCGGACCGTCGCCGGCAGGACAAGCAGATCAGAAGCCAGGTCACCCCATTGAGTTTTTCCGGCCTGCGCGCCAAGCTCCAGGAGGCGATGGCCCTCCACCAGGCCGGTCAACTCGCCAAAGCCGACGAGTTCTATCAGGAGATTCTCCTGGCCGATCCTAGCTGTGCGGAGGCCTGGCATCTGTCGGGCCTCGTGGCCTACCGTTCCGGCGCACTGACCCGCGCCGCCGACCGCATCGGCCGAGCGATTCAGATTGACTCGACCCAGCCGATCGTTTCCTTCAATCATGGACTCGTCCTCCAAAAATCCGGGCGGCCTGACGAAGCGGCAGCCGCCTATGAGCAGGCCATTCGGCTCCGCCCTCGATATCCGGAAGCGCTGGCCAATCTCGGCAATCTGCATCTGGACCAGGGGCGCTACCGCCAGGCCGAAGCCGTCTATCGGGAGCTCCTCGCCGTCCAGCCTGGCTCTGCCAACGGCTTCAATGGTCTCGGCGTCGCGCTGAAAGAGCAGGGACGATGGGCCGAATCGGAGGCGGCCTACCGGCAGGCACTGGCGGCGGATCCCCATCATCCGGAAGCCCAGTGCAATCTGGGGGCGGTGTTGTTGGAGCAGGGTCGCTATCCGGAGGCGATCCAGGCCTTCGAAACGGCACTCCGGTTGAAGCCCTCTTATGTCAATGCTCAATATCATCTGGGGTTTGCCTGGCTGTGGAGTGGAGATCGGGATCGGGCGGTGGAATGCTTTCGCCAGACCGCGAGGGCGAAACAGGACCATCGGCGGCCGCTGGGGCCCTTGGTCACGTCCGTCTCGCGGTTGAAGCACGATGCCGAACAGATCGACCACCTCTTGAGCCGCGGTCTTATTTCTGAGGATGCCAGGCCTTACCTCGAGGCCCTCCAATCACTCCGACGTCATCGACACACTGCCAATGGCGAGAACCAGCGCCATGTGTTGACCGCGGAAGAGGCCGCACCGGTGGCGCCTTCGTTCAATCAGATTTTGAATTGGGGCCAGGGCGAGGCGATGGCCGAGGGCGCGCTCAATCCCGACCTCGACGCGCCGGCCGTCGAGGCGGATTACGCCCGGCACGAGCCCGGCATGACGTTTGTGGATGGGCTCTTGAAGGCGGAGGCGTTAGACCGCTTGCGCCGCTGGTCTGTGGAAGCGACGATCTGGAAGCGAGAGTACGAAAACGGCTACCTGGGGGCGTTTCTCGGGGACGGCTTTGCCTGTCCGCTTCTGCTCCAAGTCGCCGAAGAATTGCGAGTGCGGTTCCCGGCTATCTTCCGGGCGCACAAACTGACTCAGGCCTGGGCGTTCAAGCAAGACAGCGAGCGCAAGGGGCTCAACATGCATGCGGATGCCGCGGCGGTGAACGTGAATTTTTGGATCACGCCGGATATGGCCAACCTGGATCCCGAACATGGCGGGCTCGTCGTGTGGGACAAGGAAGCGCCGACGGAGTGGAATTTCAAGGAGTACAACAGCAGTCGCAATGAGCCCAAGGTGCGCGAATTTCTTCGCACGATGGGAGCTCGAGCGATCACGATCCCCTATCGCGCCAACCGGGCGGTCATCTTCAACTCGGACCTCTTTCATGAAACGGACCGGCTGCATTTCCGCGATGATTATGAAAGTCGTCGTATCAACATCACGCTCCTCTACGGGCGGCGCCGGACGTAAGGGCTGACGAAGTCCGAAGAGCCGAACTCTCTCGATGCGGAGAACTCCCCTCACCTAACAAATCAATCCGTCGAAATACTTTGAAAGATCGACGTTTCCGCCGGTCAGAATAACGCCGACGCGTTTACCGCGAATCGCGGGCTCCCCTCTCAAGAGAGGCGCGAGGGCGACCGCGCTGGACGGCTCGATCACCACCTTGAGTCGTTCACACGCAAAGCGCATGGCCTGGACAATCTCCGCTTCCTCCACGGCAAATATGGAGTCAAGGTGTTGTCGGAGAATCGGGAGCGTCATGTCACCCAACGAGGTCCGCAACCCGTCGGCGATCGTCCGAGGATTCGGCATCGGCACAATCCGATTTTCGTGGAGGGAGCGCATCGCGTCGAGCGCGCCGGCCGGCTCACAGGCATAGATCTTCAGGGCCGGGTTGATGGCGTGGGCGGCGATCGACACGCCGGACAGCAGCCCGCCGCCGCCGATCGGCGCCAGGATGGCATCCACATCCGGGACGGCCTGCAGCAATTCCAGGGCCACCGTCCCCTGTCCCGCAATGACGGTAGGGTCGTCGAAGGCGTGGATGTGGGTGGCCGGCAATTCCCTGGCGAGATGATGGACCAAATCCTCCGCCTCATGACGGTTCGGAACCTCATGCATCACGGCTCCGTACTGTTCCACGGCCTGCCGCTTCAACTGATTGATGGGATGGTGCATGACGATGTGCGCCGTCAGCCCTCGCAGTCGGCAGGCCAAGGCCAATCCCTGAGCGTGATTGCCGGAAGACAGCGTCACCGTCCGGGTGAGCGGTTCCCGCTCCAGGCGCATGGCCACGGCGTTGTAGGCGCCGCGAAACTTGAATGCGCCGGTGCGCTGAAAATTTTCGCACTTCAGCCAGACGGTCGCCGAGGCCATGCGATCGAGCTGTGTGGATGTCAGGATCGGCGTGATGTGGGCGATCCCGCGCAAGCGATCGGCCGCGCGCCGGACATCGTCGAGGGTCACGAGATCCACTCCCGACTACTTGCGGATGAATTCTTCGAGCGAGAAATATTTCGGGAGCAACACCGGCACGACGATCCCGATCGGATCCCCGCGCTTGATGGTGGTCGGCTTCTCCAATTGCAGCAAGAAATTCGTGGTGAAGGCGTCATAGTCCTTCAGGGAGGCATGTTCATTCGGAGTCCGTTTGTATTCCTGCGTTTTGATCCCTTCCCAAATGTGAAACGTCCGTTCGGGAAAATGATAGAAGGGGTTCGGCAAGTCCTTCATCATCATGCCGACCTGCTGCGGATAGTAGAGACGGAGCCCACAGCAGAGCTTGGGATAGCCGCTGTTCAGGAGGATATCGATGTAGTGACCGGAGAAGGACTTGTATCCGAGCAGGCGGTCTTCGGGCGCGATGGGCGGCGCCTGCCATTTGAATCCATCGGCGGTGCGTCGAAGCTTGCAATCCACCGGCGATCGAATGAGCCAGCCGTATTGGCCGACCGTTCGCACCGGCCCGCAATCATCGGGAATGACTTTGTACCCCTCGGCTGCGAGTTGTTGCTGTTCGGGAAGTCCCATCTGGGACATGAGGGGGCGGTGGGGATGAAAATCGAGCTTCAGCCGCTCAGGCGGGAAGGCTGTCGCATATTCCTTTTCCCAGTAGATCACGAACTTGCCATGTTCACCGATCTCAGCAGGCAGAATGTCGCTCATGACCCGTGTTATACACAGCCGTGGCGGTGAAAGAAAGCCCCGATGATCGAACGCCCTTAAATTAAGAGAAAGTCGTCACTTCGATATGTATCTGAGGGGAAGAGTCGACTCGATGGGGAGAAAATGGATTAGAGAAACAGGAAAAAACTGGAGCGGGAAACGGGATTTG
>FKKE01000895.1_pt4 | contig 11610 bp, 10 predicted proteins | sample 1106331 | NCBI WGS metagenome assembly FKKE01 (sample SAMEA3931202, study PRJEB13176) | freshwater metagenome | biome: Drinking water system; feature: drinking water; material: freshwater | place: China | collected 2013-02-06 | reverse complement strand
ATAGGACTGGTTACTGGTATCCCACACAATCTTGTCGGCCGGTGTATTCAGAAGATACTGGAGCGCGACCGTGAGCTCGACGACCCCTAAGTTTGAGGCCAAATGCCCTCCGACGTTGGAGACCGCGCCGATAATCTGTTCACGAATCTCTTGGCATAAGGCCGGAAACCGGTCTGGAGATAGTCGTTTCAGATCAGCCGGACTATGGATCTTCTTCAAGATGGACATGGATGGTCTCCTTCGTTTTTCTACCATCGACGATCACCGCCTTTGGCAGGGATACGCTACCCTGTACATGACTTAGGGGCGAATTTTTGGTGAAGTTTCACACAGGAACCACATGAAGTCAAGCACTTATGGAAGGTCTCCGGCCCTGTGAGCCCGCTCGCACTGTCCGTGGTACGAACTCTGCCGCAGTCGTTGACCTCGCCCTGCACCTCGCGCGCTCGATACCGAAAGATCCTTGAGCCTTGCGCACCCTCGGTTCAGAGGCTCAAGAGGCTCCACCAAATGAATGCCTGTGCGTGTCCTTGCATCTCTACGGGGAGGAACCTTGCCGGACGCCATATTGAGCATCTCAGAGGTTATTCAATTCGATCTCCGGCACTCTGATCCCCTAACGGCCATTGGGAACGGGAAGCGTTTGGCACCGTCCTGCTAATATGGGAAATCCAGTCCCGCAAAAATAGCCCCCCCCTCCTTACTGAAACCATAGTCGATCCGTCCCACGACGTTCGGCCGAATGATACCTCGAAATCCGATGCCCGGTGTGATGCGATAGTCTTTGAAGCTGACATTTTTGAACGAGTTGAATACTTGGCCGGTGTCGATAAACGGGGCAATTTCAAAATCCGCCATGACTCCTGCAAGACGTGCTCGCAAGATATGAATCCGTTCTTCGACACTAAAGGCAATCATCTGTTTGTCGATGTATCGATCCACGCCAAAACCGCGCAACGTATTTTGTCCGCCGAGCGAGCTCTGCTCAAAAAACGGCACGTCCGTGCCGATTGTGGCTTGCAGCTCTCCGTGAACCACCAAAATAGCTCGCTTGGACTCGCTGGCGAACATTTTCTTCACATCAAGCCCATACCGCGAATAGAGCGGGTGGTCGCCGTTCTTGAAGTTGTAGTTCAGCTCGGCATAGGCCGTCACCGCCATGCCATCGGTCGGCGTCACGAGATTGTTCCGGGTATCGTAGTGGAAGCTGATCCGCTGGCCGAGTACGGTTGCTCCGCCGACGCCGGGAGCATTCGGAAAATTCGAGCCTGAAAACGGAAGATCCGTCGCGCCTTCCTGAATGGCTTGCATGTGACGGAGTCGTTGACTCACCGCAATCTGCGTCACCTCGTTGGCGTAGACGCCGAACTTCCAATTCAGTCTGGTTTCAGCCGCCGTATAGTTTGTTTCATCATCCTTGTCCGTTGTTGGTCCTAGTCCGAAAAACCGTACCGTCGCATTCTTGAAATGCATCGCACTGAATCCAATGCTGTATCGGCCGTTGCTGAATCCTGGGTCCACATAGCTCAACAGGAACTTCCTCTCGATCCGCTCCGTCCATGACGCGATCCCTCGCAGCTCTTTCCCTCCCGGCTCATACCGAAATAAATTGACGGTGCCGCGCGTCCCCACGATTGAGTTGTACACCACCATCGGCGCGACCAGATACTTGAGATCCCCATCCGGCCCCGTAAACAGGGCCGGTACGATCAGGCCGATGTCGTTGCCGTCGTTTTTGCTGCTGCTGATGGCAGGGATCGGGAAAAGTTTCACTTCCGCCCTGGCCTGGCGGGGAGATACCGGACAAATGGCCAGGAGCAATACAAGAATAGTGCTGATCGCAAGGCTACGCATACACGTCGTTATCACTTCGGGACCGGCGCTATGGTGCCTTGAGCTTGTCGGATTTCTTTCGGAGCTGGTCGATGAGGTCCGAATAGGAAGAAGCTCGAAGAATTTTCGTAAACTGCCCACGGTAGTTATTCACCAAACTGACATTATCCACGACGACATCGTAGACCCGCCACTCATCGGCTTTATTGATCAGTCGGTAATCCAGTGGAATTTCGGTTTTCCCGGAAAGCACCTTGGTACGAACCTCGGCATACTCTTTCTCCGTACGCTCATTAAGATACTCCACGCCTTCACCGGAATAGGTCTCGATCTTGTCCGCATACGAATTCGTCAAGAGCGTTCGAAACAGATCAACGAACTCCTGCTTCTGTTGATCCGTCAACTGATTCCAGGGAGCCCCAAGAGCCCGCCGAGACATTTCCGCATAATCAAATCGCGCGGCCACCACTGTTTCAAGCATGTGTCGACGCGCTTCGGTTTTCGCCGGCTGTTTGAGTTCTTTATCCCGCACGATTCTGAGCACTTCATCGATGGTCGTCTTCATGGCCGCCGTGGGTTCCCCTGCGGCACTTGGGAGCGGCAGGGCCACACTCTCCAGCGCCATGAGCAAGCACACCACGACAGCCCCACGGAACATGGCCTCGCTGTTCCACCACTTCCTCATTGTCATATTCTCACCTGCTCCCTTAATTCGACGGCTCACCCCTACGTGCGGAAATCCATGCCTTCAAACTAATTGACTTTCCCGTGTACATATTGACTCACCAGTTCCTCCAAATCGAGGCCGGACTCGGTATCTCGAATGGTCTCACCCGGCTTCAACGGATCACCCCCTCCACCCGGCGACAAGGCCAGGTATTTTTCACCGATGATCCCTCTTGTCTTGATCGATGCAATGGTATCGGAATAGAGCTTCGTCCCATTGTGCACCCCCAGTCGAACGAGAGCCCGATCCTCCTTCAAGCTGATGGCCTTGACTCGGCCCACTTCCACGCCGGCGATTTCGACGGCTGCCCCGGATTTCAATCCCGTCGCGGAGTTGAACAATGCATCGACCTCGTAGAGATCCCCGCCGATCAATTCCAATTTCCCAAGCTTGATCGAGAGATACCCCAACGAGATGATTCCGATCAACACGAATACCCCGACGATCAGCTCCAGTTTGGCCTTCTCCATCACGACACTCCTTTAGCTTGCAGAACCGGAGTTTCCCATCAGCACCGTCCCTCCCACCGAAATGAACTCCCTGATTTCCGGATCAGTGGTGCGTTGAAACTCGGACGGCTCGGCCATCGCCGCGATCTTCCCCTGCTTCAAGATCGCCACGTAATCGGAAATTCCGAAGATTTCCGGAATTTCATGACTCACCATCACGGCGGTAAACCGAAACCTTCGCTGCATACTCGTAATCAAGTCATGAATCGACTTGGCCATAAGCGGATCAAGCCCCGTGGTGGGCTCATCGAAGAGCATGATCTCCGGCTGCATCACCAACGCGCGTGCCAATCCTGCGCGCTTGCGCATCCCCCCGCTTAATTCGGCCGGAAATTTATGCCCCATCCCGGTCAAGCCGACTTGATCGAGTTTTTCCTCGACCCGACTGGTCACTTCCGGTCCTTTCAATCGGAGCTTCTCCCGGAGGGGGAAGGCGACATTTTCAAATACCGTCAGCGAATCGAACAGCGCCGCCCCCTGGAACAACATGGCAAACCGCTTGCGCACCTCATTCAGCGCATGCCCGCGAAGCCGCGAAATCTCCACATTATCGACCCACACCTCCCCGGAATCAGGCTGGAGCAAGCCGATCATGTGCTTCAGCAAAACGCTCTTGCCCTCCCCACTCCGACCGATGATCGTCGTGAGTTTCCCTTCCGGCACCGCGAGATCGACGCCTCGCAATACTTGCTGCCCGCCCAAAATCTTCGTCACCCCGACAAGCTTCAGCATGATTACAGATTAAAGAGAAGGGCGGTCAAAAAATAGTCCCACACGAGAATGAGGACCGACGACAGCACGACCGCCTCGGTCGTGGCGTTGCCCAGCCCCTCGGCGCTCATTTTGGTAAAGAATCCCTTATAACAACAAACCCAGCTGATAATCAGCCCGAAACTGATGGATTTCAGGATGCCGCCATAGACATCCTTCCACTCAACCGCGGACTCTATGGAATTCCAATAGGTCCCGGCATTCACCCCAAGCAGCTCAACGCCCACAACGTGGCCACCGTAAATTCCCACGACATCAAAAATTGCGACCAAGAGCGGTACGCCGATCAATCCTGCAACCAATTTCGGCGCGATCAGGTATTGGAGCGGATTGACGGCCATGGTATCGAGTGCATCGATCTGTTCCGTGATCCGCATGATGCCGATCTCCGCGGTCATGGCGGATCCTGCTCGAGCCGTCACCATGAGCGCCGCCAACACCGGCCCCAGCTCACGAATCATGCTCACCGCCACAGCCGCTCCCAGCAACCCCTCCGACCCAAACTTCCGCAACGTATGATACCCCTGCAACGCCAAGACCATGCCCGTGAAGGTCGCGGTCAACACGACGACAAATGTCGACTTATAGCCGATAAAATGGAGTTGCTTGACTGTTTGAAAGGCTCGAAACGGAGGACGTGCCAACCAGCCAAAGGCCGACAGCACAAAGATCAGCATGCGACCCATTTCGGCCACGCAGGTGAGGGCCCAGCGGCCTAGCGCCTCAAGAAATTTCATGATCACATCGGTGCCGATACACGCTCCTGCCTGTGATAAGCCATCGCCGCGGCATACTGCCGGAAAAACACCGTCAACGCTTCGGCGGCAATCACACTCTGCCGACGAAGCCGGCCAAGCCCCAAAAGACACGACGGAGCTGCGAGAATACTCCCGATCCCTTTGAGCCACCCAGTGGGCCTGAGAAAGAGATTGAAGTCAAGCGGAAGATCCTCATCGAGAAGATCCGAGACCGTTCGAATGATGACAAACGGCGTATGGGCTCGATTCGCTTCCACAGCCAGGGCCGCACTCTCCATATCAAGACCGATCGCCTGCGTCTTGTCCGCAAACGCTCGTTTTTCCGGAGCACTCCCGATCACATGATCGGTCGAGACAAACCGACCCACGTGCATCGCAGGCACTATGGCCTGAAGCCACCCGACTAGACGATCCCGTTCTTCGCCCGGAACATCGCTAGGTGATACGGACACCGGACCTTCCCTACCGCCATACACCACCTCATGGCCGACTAAGAGCGCGCCAATGCTTACCGGGATCAGTGCGCAGGCAAACCCTGTGGAAATCAGAAGCGTGAAACATTGGTGATCAAGCAACTGGGCGGCACATTGCCGTGCTTTTTCAGGACCGACACCGGTCTGAACCAACCAGTATTCATGTTCCCCGGCAACATGCACGAGCGCATGAATTCCACCGGCAGTTCGTTCGACCACAGGATGAAAGGCCGACCGTATCGCTTTCATTTCCCATGGTGTCGCAGCAAAGACGGCGATGCGCGTACTCGCCTGCCCGGTCAAAGATAGCGCAGGAAGAAAACCGGCGGGGGTCAATGCTCGGCCCGAGAGAGATCAGTCCCTTTGAGATGATGGCGAAGTTCGTCGGCCCGCGTTTTTCCACGAGCACGCAGGTTACGATACATCGCCAACGCCCACAAGGGGAAGTACTGGCAATACCAATGGTATCGAAGGTAAAAGACACGAGGAAATCCCGTACCGGTATGGGCAATCTCCTGCCACGATCCGTCCTTCGTTTGCTGCCGAATGAGGAACTGCACTCCCCGCGCGACACTGAAGGAATCGATCGCTCCGGCCGACATCAGGCCCATGAGTGCCCATGCGGTTTGGGATGGCGTACTCTCTCCTTTTCCATGGTAATCCCCGTCGTCTCGATAGGAGAGACAGGACTCACCCCACCCGCCGTCGGGATTCTGTTTTGATTCCAGCCAGGACACGGCACGGCGGATATAGGGAGCCGAAAGATCTTCACCGATGGCGCGTAGACCAGCCAATACCGACCACGTTCCATAGATGTAGTTCACTCCCCACCGCCCGTACCAGCTCCCGTCCTGTTCTTGCTCTTTCTTCAAGAAGGCCAGGGCCGGTCCAGCAGAGGGATGTGTCCGGTCATAACCCAGGGCACCGAGCATTTCCAAACATCGTCCGGCCAGATCAGCCGTACTGGGGTCCAACAAGGCCTTGTGATCGGCAAAGGGAATATAGTTGAAGACAACCCGGTTGTTGTCTTTATCATAGGCTCCCCATCCGCCGTCTGAACCCTGCATGGCCAAGACCCATTGCATGCCGCGGTGCATGGACTCGTCCAGTTCACCCTCTTGATCCGGGAGCTTCAATTTAGAGAGCGCCATGATCACGACGGCTGAGTCATCGACGTCCGGATAGAGCTCGTTCTCAAACTGAAAATACCATCCACCTGGTTGTGCATTCGGCGAGGAGATGATCCAGTCCCCTACCGCCCGGGTTTGCCGGGACATCAGGTAGCGACCTGCCTTCTGGAGCGATGGATGATCCTGCGGCACACCGGCCTCGATCAGCGCATTGGTCAACAATGCCGTATCCCAGATAGGCGAAAAGCACGGTTGCAAGTGCAGCGTGGACACGGACTCGCCGTCCATCATCACCGCATCATGGACTTCCAGTTCTTCAATCTCACGCAGAGCCTTGATGACCAGAGGATCATTGTTTTTGTACCCTAAACATTCAAGTGCCATGATGGAGTTGGCCATCGCCGGATAGATCGCGCCGAGCCCCCCCGATCCTTTGATGTGATCCACCATCCACGACGCGGCCTTGTCCAGGGCCTTTTCTCGCAACGCCCGCATGGGCATGCGGTCGTACAACTTCAACATGAAGTCCAAGGCGACAAAGAAGTTGTGCGGGGTAAACCAGGCCTGATCTTTATTGAACGGAGGATACTTCCAGTACCGAACCTCCTCGCGCGGAACCGAATACAACTCATCGATCCCCTGATCGCGCGGAATCCGACAGACCGGCCGGTGGGCAAAGACAATCAGCAACGGAATCAGGACCGCTCGCGACCAGTAGGAGATGGCATAGATACTGAAATAAAAATTCTTGGGAAGCAACATGATCTCCACCGGCATGTGGGGAACCCCTTCCCAATCATACTGATCGAACAATGCCAGCGTGATCTTCGTAAATACGTTGGCCTGGAGCACCCCCCCCATGGCTAAAATGCGTTCCTTTGCCCGAATCATGAACGGTTCATCAGCGGATACCCCGCTCAGTTTCAGTGCAAAATAGGCCTTCACCGAGGCGCTGATTTCCGACGGCCCTCCATAATAGATGGGCCAACCGCCATCAGAAAGCTGCATGGCCTGGAGATATCGAACCACCCTCACCTCCCGTTCTGGATCCACGCGATCCAGGAATCGGCGAAGCATCAAATATTCGGATGTGAGGGTTGTATCAGCCTCCAGTTCTGCGACCCAGTATCCCTCGGCATGCTGACGGGAAAAAAACCACGATTGGCTCCGCTTGATCGCATCATCGACCGAATCCGGCTGCCCCACAGCATGACCAATCGGACGACGGCCCGTTGCCGAATCTAATGAGGAAAGCACGACCGGATTTTCAGAAACCAGTCGAAGCGGTGCCACGGAGGTGAACTCGGCCGCAGGGTCAAGTCTTCCCGGTGTCCCGGTGAGCAGACTGTCGGAGAGGCGGTTAAAAAGCGCCTTAATGAGGTTCATGAATGATTAGGACTCAAAACAATAAAGGGCGGCGGGTAAGAAACCGTCATCTACAACAGGTCTCCCTGTTATGTGATTGAAAAACCCTACACAAGTACTGCAGCGTTATAACAGACACCTAAAATTGAGTCAAGCGCGACGGATACAGAAGTACCTGATGTATCGACTAGATTCAGGTTGTCGGAGATATCCGGAAATAGACGGAGAGTAATATGGCGACCAGAGTCTTTACCGGCAGATTGTTGATCAACTTATTGATACAGGATCATTGACAAAACATTCCGAATACTCCGATGAAGCTCATGCACCTCCCATCGCATTCCGGTGATGTTTGCTCGGAGGCGGCACGTGCCGCGATCGCTTAAGGGGTACGTCTTTGAGGCGCGACTACGGACGCCATGCCAAACTACCGCATAAGAGGCGGATCACCATATCAACATAACACCCAAGAGAATAACCCCCCATAGGAGAACCGATAACCGCAGCCCGTTGATAATCCCCATGGCAGGGGCCAATGGATGATCACCCGGCTGCTTCAGTCTCGCCTTATCTTCCCGACGAACAGACTCTCGATTACTCCTCACACAGGAAGCGGATAGTATCTCCAATAGCACCTGCTCACGAGCAAGATCGTCGACCGACGGCGGACACGGGTGTCTGACTGATCCTTGGACAGGTGTCATGATATGATTATCCCCCTTATATCGGTACCAGCTCCCTGGTTGACATACTCACAGAATACTCCAGCGTCTCCGCCTCCCATACAAAAACAATCTTTCCGGCCAGCCCGTACCCTTCATGAAGGTTCCTGCCCCATGATTCACCGCCGGTTCTCCCAATGGTGATTGCTCGCCCCCTCCCCGGACAGAGCGTTGACGAACGACTACCCACGCGAATCGGACTCGGTCGGAAAATCGATTCCTGAATTTTGGAAACAGCCAAACGGCTCAGGGACTGAGGGTGAGCGACCGCCCGAGTCTATCTCGGAACGATTCAGCTGCAAGAAGGATACACCGTAGATTGGAGAACCAGCCTTCAGCAGCTCGCCCAGCGAGCTGCTGCCATAGCTTGCCGTGAGCATCGCGTCTCTTGCATGTTGCCCGCCGTTTAGGCTGGCTGCAGATCCCCAAGCCTCACGGAAACGAGCTTCGACACACCCGGTTCTTCCATGGTGACGCCGAAGAGCGAGTCGGCGATACTCATCGTGCGTTTATTGTGTGTGATGACGAGAAATTGGGCATTCTGGGCCAAGTCTTTCAGGACCGCAGTAAACCGCCCGATATTCTCCTCATCCAGCGGCGCGTCGATTTCGTCCAAGAGACAGAACGGAGTCGGCCTGATAAGGAAGCTCGCAAACAAAAGCGCCATCGCCGTCAAGGTTTTTTCTCCGCCCGACAGCATGGTAATGCTTTTGAGCCGTTTGCCTGGCGGTTGCGCGACAATCTCAATGCCAGGCTCTTGATTGCCGGACGGTTCTCCGTTTTCCAAAGGCGGTTCTTCGATCAACTGCAGTTCAGCTCGTCCCCCCGGGAAAAACTGCCCGAACACCTCGGTGAACTTCTGCTGCAATTCATCGTAGGTCGCGGCAAACATCTCCTTCGTGGTCCGGTTGATACGCTGGATGATCTCCTTCAAAGAGGCAATTGAGTTTGAGAGGTCTTGCTCTTGGGCAGACAGGAAGGTGTGCCGTTCCTCCAACTCCTGATGCTCGCTGATCGCCGCCAGATTGATGGGGCCCATGCGATCCAGGCGATCACGGAGTTTTTGCAGCTGTTCTTTCAGCTCGACGTCTGAACGCTCGTCCGTCTCCTTCCGCACGACGACATCCGGCTCGCCCACGGACTCATCTGCTTGCTGCGGGATATCGACCAGCGCCTGAGGGTCAATTTGATAGGTCCCTGCCAACGTCCCTTCCACCGTACCCAGGTGCATCCGCACCTCGGCACGACGCACCTCCACGGTCATACGGGCATCACGAATGACCGACATCCCTCGCCGCACGTTCTCCAAGGCTGCTTCGAGCGTTTGACTCGTGGCCACGTGCTGCGCCTGGCGTTCCTGGGCCGAAATCAACTCACCCTTGACCCGCCCGGCGGTCACACCGAGATCTTGGCAACGCGTCTCTTGCAACGCCTGTTGCTCTCGGCACTGTTCGATCAAGCCCTTCAAACTGTTCAGATGCTCGCCCAAGGCCCGGCGCCGCTCCTCGGCCTCATGAATCTGCCGCACAACACGGGCATGATTCTGTTGTTCATGTTCCCGTTTCGCACGTAACCCTTCCACGGTCAGCTTGGCCTGAGTAACACGCTCCTGATGCTGATTCATGGTCTGGTCAAGCACTCCCAAGCGTTCTCGTACTCGCGATACCAGGGTATCCTGTCCGTTTTTCTCCGCGATCCATTGCACCAATTGAGCCTGCACCGACTGTGATTCGTCCTCCACCCGCTCCCGTTCATTGAAGCCTTCCTGAATCTCTGCATCCACGGCTTGTACGCGCTGTTCGAGATCGGCCAGCACATGCTGAAGCTGTTCCTCATCCTTGCGCAACGACAGATTCTGCATCTCGGCTTCACGCAGATCATCTCCGAGCTGACGGTCACGCTGGGTCAGCATCTGAATCTCCGCCACGACCATATCCCGTTGTTGCTTACTCTGATCAAGCTCCGTCACAAACGAGAGTCGCTTGGCTTCGAGATCGATCACCTCTCGGCGACGTTCGAGCAAACCGGGCGTGCTTTTCACCTGACCGCCGGTGACGATGCCCGAGGCATCCACAACTTCCCCGTCCAACGTGACGAGGATCGGTCCCTGAGGAGCCCCCCATTCCTGTCGTTCCCACAGCTGCACCGCCTGCTCCAAGGAACGAACGATCACCACGCGATCGAACAATGCGTCACGAGCCGCCGTTCGAGCCGCGTCGGTTTGAAGCAAATCCACCGCTCGTCCGACCACACCGGGTTCCGCAGCGATCGCCGGCCACCACAGGGGTGCCGAGGCCCCGCCCCATCGCGGGCGCTGAGGGATAAAGCTGCCTCGTCCAAGCGCCTCCTGCTGGAGAAACCGGACCAGCCGTTTGCCGACTGACGGTTCATCCACGAACCATCCGCGAACGCGCTCCCCTAACACCGCTTCGACCGCACGCTCCATCCCGGACGGAATGACCAGCCACTCGGCAATTGCATCCCGTACGCCCTCGCACGACTTCAGAGCAGGACCTTGTTGTGTGCCCTGCCGGCCATAGCCCATCTCTTCACGCACCACACTTTGAAGTGCCTCAAGACGTGAATCGACGCCCGCCAGTTCCTCTGACCGGCGCAAAATCACCTGATCCAACGATTGCAGGCTCCCCGCAGCCTGGGCCGCCTCTTCCTGCACCGCCCGCAACTCCGCACGCAGTTCCGACACACGCCGGTCGGCCTCGCCGTACTCTTTCCGTAAGGACTCATGCCGATCGATTGCCGTGACACGCTGGCTGACAAGCTCCTCCCGCTCCGCGGTCAACCGTGTGCCGCGCCCCACGAGATCTTCCATCCGTCTGGCTAATTGAGAGATAGCTTGCTCGGTATTCGCCACGAGAACGGCCAGCTGCAAGACATCCTTGCGGCCTCGTTCCTCTTCCGAGACGGCAGCTGCCCGTTGAGCGACCAATCGCGTCAGCTCCTGATCCAACTCTTCGAGCGCCTGAACCCGAAGCGTCATTTCCTCTTCCGCTGACCGCAAGGACGCCTCAATCGTCTGCAGGGTCTCGGAAACCTGGCCCTGTGAACGAACCAGTTCCTCGAGTTCGGCCGACTCTTGTACTTGTTGTTGCCCGAACAATTGCCCACGGCTCCGTTCCACCTCCGCCGCAGTCAACGCGTGGGCTTGCTGCTGTTCAATCCCTGCCAGTTCTTCACGGATCCCGCCTATGGTGTCGGACATGCCGATCGCATCAAGACGAGCCTGTTCAAGCTCCGTCGTGAGCTGAGCCTGTTCAGCCGCCTTCTCCGATTCTTGCTGGTCGAGATTCACGACTTCGCTCTC
>FKKE01001376.1_pt1 | contig 11616 bp, 17 predicted proteins | sample 1106331 | NCBI WGS metagenome assembly FKKE01 (sample SAMEA3931202, study PRJEB13176) | freshwater metagenome | biome: Drinking water system; feature: drinking water; material: freshwater | place: China | collected 2013-02-06 | reverse complement strand
GTATGATAAAGGACGTTATCATATACTATTATTTAGCAGGGGACAGAGATGTATCACTTTGTAAAATATCTGGCGTAGAACTTTGCATGCTATGTGGCGTATTCTGTGAGTATGACTCCCCTGGCTGGGCTTCCAGACGAGGCCCGAACGCTCGCCCTTGATCGGTTCCGCCTTCTCCAACCTCATCTGGAGGATGGCCGCTCACTGAAGATCGTCGCGGCGGCGGCCCACATTCCGTTTCGCACCGCACAGCGGTGGGTGTCGCGGTATCGCCAGTTCGGCCTGGCGGCCCTGGCGCGAAAGAAACGGACGGACACCGGCCAGCACCGCGAGCTGTCGGCCACGCTCAAGAACGCCATCGAGGGCGTCGCACTCCAAAAACCGCCGCTCCCGGTAGCGACGATTTGTCGCCAGGCCCGGCGGATTGCGCAACACTTGGGTGAGGCCCCGCCGAGCTACTGGGTCGTCTATCGCATCGTGTCGGCCTTGCCCGCTGACTTGGTGACACTCGCGCACCAAGGGACGACGGCGTACAGTCAGACGTTCGAGTTGATCCACCGGCGGGAAGCAGATCGGCCCAACGCCATCTGGCAGGCCGACCACACGCTGCTCGACATCCTGTTGGTGCGCCCGGATGGTCCCCCCGCCAAGCCGTGGCTCACCACGGTCATCGACGACCACAGCCGCGCCGTGGCGGGCTACTTTCTCTCGTTCGAAGCACCGTCCGCCCTGCACACGTCGCTCGCGCTTCGCGAGGCGATGTGGCGCAAGGACGATTCGCGCTGGCGTGTGTGCGGCATCCCCGATGTCCTCTACACCGACAACGGGCGCGACTTCAGGTCTCGACACCTGGAACAGGTGAGCGCGGATTTGAACATCCGACTGGTCTTCTCCATCCCAGGCAAGCCGAGAGGGCGTGGGCGGATCGAACGCTTCTTCTGCACGGTGAACGAGATGTTCCTGTGCGAGCTGGAGGGCTACGCGCCAGTGGGCCGCGGGATGCGAGGCACCCCAACGTTGACGATGGCGGCGTTCGAGGCGAAGTTCCGCACGTTCCTCCTCGACATCTATCACCGGCGCGACCATGCCGACACGAAGATGCCCCCCGTCGAGCGCTGGGAAGCCAACGGCTTTCTTCCGCGCATGCCGGACTCGCTGGAGCAACTGGATCTGCTGCTGATTCAGGTGGCGCAGGCGCGGCACGTGCGGCCCGATGGCATTCACTTCCAGCGGCTCCGCTACCTCTCGACCACGCTGGCGTCCTACGTGGGGGAAACCGTGACCCTCCGGATCGATCCCAGGGACATGGCGGAAATCCGCGTCTTCCACAATAACACCTTCCTGTGTCGCGCCGTGTGTGCGGAGCTGGCGGGTGAGACCATGCCGCTGCGTGACATTCTCCGCGCGCGAAATCGGCGCCGGCGGGAACTGCGGGGGATGCTGCGAGACCGCGCAACCGCCGTGAACACGCTGCTGGACCTGAAGCGCGGGGACATCACGAAGACCACGGAGGACCCACCAGCCGCAACAGACACCCCGGCACGACCGGCGGTCTCCACCCTCAAGCGATACCGGAATGAATAGCCAGCAACCGATCGTGGACACCCTCGAACACCGCCGCTTTACGGAGTTTTGCGACGCCTGCCGAACGTACCAATACATCGGGCTGTGCTACGGGACACCGGGCGTCGGCAAGACCCTCTCCGCACGAACCTACAGCCAATGGGACGTGGCCCAAGCGACCATGCCCTGGAGCGGAGAGCCGCGTGAGGGCCCGACGTTGGCGACCGTCTTCTACACACCCTCCGTCGTCAATTCGCCTGGCCGGATCAGCAGCGACATCCGCCGTGCCCGCCACACGCTGACGCTCCTCGCCAGACGCCCCGTCCAACTGGAGAAGGAGGCACGGTTGGAATCAATCCGCCAACGGGATCAGGCGCATCAGGAGACCGTGATGGACCAACACGACTGGCTGCGGGAACCCATCCCGGAACTCGCACCGACCTATGGCGAGGTCGCACGGGACTACCACAAGAAGGAAACACAGATTCCCGATCCCACGTCGCTGATTGTGATCGATGAAGCGGACCGGCTCCGCATGGCGAGTCTGGAACAGGTCCGCGCGATCTTCGACGAAGGGCAGATTGGGTTGATTCTCATTGGGATGCCCGGACTGGAGAAACGCGTGGCCCGGTACCCGCAATTCTACTCGCGGATCGGATTCGTCCACGAGTTCCGCCCGTTGGGCGCGACGGAGGTTCGCCGACTCCTGGCCGAGCGGTGGACCCCCGAGGGGGTCCAGCTCCCCGAACAGCCGTGGGCCGACGAGGCGGTCGCGGCGATCATTCGGATCACGGGCGGCAACTTCCGCTTGCTGAACCGGCTCCTCACCCAGATCGCGCGCATTCTTGAACTCAATGCCCTGACCAGCGTGACCAAGGACGCGGTGGACGCGGCACGAGAGAGCTTGGTGATTGGGCAAGCCTAAGGGTATCTCCGCGTTGAGGACGCACACACGCGGTGTGACAACGCGTCGGACCCACGTGCGTGTCCCGGGCGTGTGGCATTGCAAAAAAGTCTTGTCTGATGATCGGACCTGGAGATAGATGTACGCCATGCGCATCGTCAGCACCAACGCATCACGATCCAGGAGTCGTGGCGTGTGCGCCAAATACTATGCAAAGGTATACGCCAGATAATTTGCAAAGTGACAGACATGAAATACGGAATACAGCTCGCCATACCCAGCACTCGAATACTCCCCGCTCTCTTCACACCGACACCCAACGCGACCAAGCGGTTCGTGGAATTCTTCACCGCCAACATTCGAAACCCGAATACGCGAAAGGCCTACACCTGGGCGGTCGCCGAATTTGCCACCTGGTGCGAGCGGCATAGGCTTCTTTCCTTGCAGGCCATTGAGCCGGTGCATGTGGCCACCTATGTTGAGTCGCTCAAGGGTCGTCTGTCGGCTCCGTCGATTAAGCAACATCTAGCCGCCATTCGCATGCTGTTCGATTGGCTCGTGGTCGGCCAGGTCCTTCCCAGCAATCCAGCCAGCTCTGTACGTGGGCCGAAGTATTCGACGAAGAAAGGGAAGACGCCACTGCTCATGGCCGATGAAGCCCGGATGTTGATTGATGCCATTGACGTGAGCACGATCGTCGGATTACGCGACCGGGCCTTGATCGGGTTGATGGTCTACACCTTCGCTCGCGTGGGCGCAGCGCTCACAATGCTAGTGAAGGATGTCTATATCCAAGGTCGTCGGACCTGGGTGCGCTTGCATGAGAAAGGCGGCAAGCTCCATGCGATGCCCTGCCATCACAATCTTGATGAGTATCTCCACGCCTACCTCAAGGCCGCACAGTTAACCGAGGGCACAAGCCTGCTCTTTCAGACGATGCACGGCCGGACTGGGCAGCTCTCAGGGAAGCCGATGACACAGCCGGACGCCTACCGGATGATTCGCCGCCGCGCCACCGATGTGGGCATTCGGACCAAAATCGGCAACCATTCCTTTCGTGCCACGGGCATTACGGAATATCTTCGGAACGGTGGGAAGCTGGAAGTCGCGCAACAGATGGCAAACCACGAAAGCGCCCGCACGACCGGACTGTATGATCGGCGTGAGGATCAGGTTTCGTTGGATGAGGTCGAGCGGATTGTGATTTAAGTGGACGCGCCTCACACCTTTGCATGCGGGAGAAGTCTCCAGACCGATCCGTCGAGCGGGTTGACAAGCGTTACGCGACAGGCTACAGTCTACTCGTGGTGATTCGCACTTTTGCCCATAAAGGGCTGCAGCGGCTCTATACCGATGGTATCGCGAAAGGCGTGCCGCCGGAGACCGTGGATAAGTTGCGCAAGATGTTCGCGTTTCTCGACGCGATGAGCACCGCCAACGAACTGCGCACCCTTCCCACCTGGAAGGCACACCTGTTGACTGGCGACCGAAAGGGAACGTGGAGTCTGAGCGTGACGCGCAATCTCCGATTGACGTTCTGGATCGACGAGGAAGTGCGCCTCTGCGACATCAATCTCGAGGATTACCACTAACACAGGAGCTACCGCCCGTGGCCATGAAGAACCCGACGCATCCTGGCGAATTTATCCGAACTGAAATCATTGAACCGGCGGGCTTATCGGTCACTGCCGCTGCCGTCGTCCTAGGCGTGTCACGCCCTGCCCTCTCCAGTGTGCTCAACGGCAAGGCGGACCTATCCGGCGACATGGCGCTGCGCATCGAAAAAGCATTCGGCGTGAAGATGGACACGCTCATGCGGATGCAATCGAATTACGACATTGCCCAGACCCGCCGCCGCGAGAACACCATTAAGGGCATCCGGCGTTTTCAGCCCGCTGCCGTTCACTAAGAACCGCTCTCACCCAAGTCTCTTGTACTGGGCCCGTGCCCGCTTCCAGCCGACACGTCAGTTTCAGCTGCCATATCGGCAAGGAACGCCTTCATCAGCTGTGCATCCGACGCTTGATTGAAGAGGTCAGTGAACGAGCCGTGTGGGCACGTTCCACACGCCAATGCCTTTTCCTCCTGATGAGCGTCTCGTGAATGGCTGCGCAGAGACGAGCGGCGACTCGTTTTGGTCAATCCTATCAACCGCCCGTGGGGGAGGGCGGAATGGGGCCGTGCGGAGTTTCGCGCAACCCTTGCTGCCTCGCGTGCGCAGCGCTTCCCCGGGTCAGTCACGAACAGACAGTTAGGACGCCTGGCATCAAGCCGCCTTTCGTTTGACGGTCAGTCTGCTAGGCGCTACGCTTAGAGGATTAGCGTGGTTGTGGCTCGTCTTGTCATCCACTGAACACCGATGGTGGTTGATGCGGATCACCAAACACTGGATTGCGGTCTGTCTCTTGATCATAGTGCAGGCGGTGCCATCGCTTGGAGACGAGATCGTCCCAATTGGCAGCATCCTTGCCAACCCCTCATTGTTTCTGAACCGTTTGACCACCATCCGCGGTCGTGTGGTGCAGCTCGACCCCCTGCCACGCGTGCGGGCGAAAGGCTGCCCCTATCACGATCGCTATCATGCCGTCCTCGAGGATGACTCTGGCTCAATGGAGGCAGTTGTCTGCGGAGCTCCGCTCGACGAGAGAGGTCCGATTTTCAAAGGAGATACCGTCGTCCTCAGATCGGCAATCTTTGTGACGAACGGTGAGGGCGGACAGTCTACGGTCATGGCGGATGGTGTGCGTATGGAACGGGCGATCGAGAGGCCATGATCACGGTGTTGGCTTCATCACGGAGGAAGTACTTGCGATGGTTCTTCACTGGAGCGTTCATTGGTTTGGGATGGGTCGCACCTGTCCTCGCTGGGACGCTCACGGGAGTCGTGTCGAGTTTCGCCCTCACGGCAATTGGGAAAATTGTGGAACATCCCAAGGCCTTTCATATGCAGCTGGTCCAGGTAGAAAGTGTCGTCCGTGATATTGAGGTCTTCCAGCAGCACGATCCCTTTCAACCCGGCGACCCATGCGCTGGAGCCTATCTCTTTAGTCTAGAGGATGCGACCGGAACTCTACGGATCTGGGCGCTCGGGAATCGCACGAACTGTGGAATGGCTATTGAGGGTCAACAACCGGAGATCCACGAAGGGGACCATCTGCGTGTCAACGCGCGTATTCATGCGCCTGGCATGTACATCGAGAGAATGAAGGACCCACGGCCAGTGCAGTACACAACGACACAAGGCATTGCGGTTGAAATCACACATCTTGCGACCCCGCACTGAGAGGACCATCGACTTCACAGGAGGAAAATCATGAGCAACAGGCGAGCTCCATGGATGATGAGTGCTGTTCTGATCGGTGTGTGGGGAGCTGTCACGACGACCGTATGCGCACGAGAATTAGAGCAAGACACCGATCGACTCCTGAGTCAGAGCATGACAGAAGGCGACGTCGTCTGTCGGACCGGCACTCCCGATCGGCGACTCGATCAATTCGAACCGACCCCCCAGAGCCAGCGCTTGGTGAGTTATCAATACATTTGGAGTGGCGACACCAGTAAGGGAGAATGGACCACCACCATAACCTTCTCGGCCAATACCAACAAACTGATTCGGATTGAACGTGATCGCAAGTAGTGCTTCTCACGGTTCGGTGCAACTCGACCCTCTCTTCACAGCGTTGAGCGGACGAACGCACGTCAGGTCACGAGCAGGCATGGTTGGATCATGCTGATCCTGACCCCGTGCACGGTGTTCGTACTCATGCTTGTGCTGTTCGTCGCCACAGCACGTGTCAGTCCCGCAGAGCCCCTTCCTCGATCGAAACCGCCTGCCTTGCGCTCGTATGCCGTGACCTCCATTCAATCGATTCTGTCTGACCCTGGACAGTATCAATTCCGAATCGTACGGATCCGAGGCGTCGTCCAATCCATGACTCAGGTCCCACAACAGACCACGTGTGGGTTACGAGGTGGTGTAGGAATCGGTTATAAGATTCGTGTGAGTGATGCGTCTGGCGAACTGACCGTGATTGCTGTAGGACCAGTGTTCCCGGACACGCTTGCCGGTGGCGAGCACATTGATGCGTTTATTGTTGTTTCGTACGTCAATGTTCCGGGTCAGGCTCCCGACCCGCCTGAGGGGCTCCTCCAGTGGCTTGAACGAGCCGAATAATAAGACGGAAGATCTCTCGCCCCTCACGGGGCAAACCACCGTCGTCGAACGGGCTTCAAGGGTCGAACCTGGTCTGTCTTGAGTGGCGGAGCAACATCGAACGATGATCCTGAACAGGAGAAAGCCCACACCGTCCCTCTTGCGACTGCTCTCGCTCGTCATGATACTGGCGCTGGCCACGGAGACCTGGGGAGGTCGGATAGAGTTTGAGGAGTCGGACACCCTTCCACAGGTCGACAACCTCCTGTTTGGTGCTTCTCAGATCGGTATCGTGTCACAAGATGGTCGGTGGTTTGCGCTGGATCGGCAGACCCATCAGGTGCATCAAGTGGACGCTGCGCAATTCGCTCAGCGGTTCCCAAAGCCCTGGCCTCCGCAGCCCTATGAGATCCCCCAAAGTGGTCCCAGGATCCTTCGGAGTTCAACCGGGCAGGAGTTCCAGCTGACGCCCGCATACTGTTCCGAAGGCGCACACATCGGCCATACCCTTCGTGAACACCAGCGCCCGTTTCCTAGTGTTCTGAAACACTGCACCAGTGTGGCAGCTCTCGAGATCCTCGGAGCCCAGGTCTGGTTAGGCACCATGCAACCCTATGAAGGGGGAGAAGCAGAAGCCGAGGGCGTCGTCGTGCAGGCGCGAGAGAAAAAACAAAAGCTGGCCACTATTACGACGAAGTCCGGATTGACCCCTGGACCCGTCCGCATGCTGCGGGAGGATCCCGTTACGAAGACCGTATGGGTAGCCACCGCGCAGGGGCTGAACCAAATCGACCTTCAGTTCCGTGTGCGCTGGGCAGGTTACTGGTATGAGGATTTTGGCGCGGCCTCAGGGCGCAGTGAAACCTCCTTGATCGCGACCAAGAAGAGAAGCAATGCGTTTGCCGTGCTCGGCCGTGAGCTTGGAGTTCAGGATTGGCACGCCTATCGTGAAGTCGTGCGATCGATCCCCTCAGCCCTCGAGAGATGGGGCGATTTCACAGACTTCCAAGGGATCCTGTATCAGGCACACATGGGAGGACTCGATTTTCCTCAAGACCTCAATGGCCTGGTTCCATTTGTGATGCAGGCGGCCCAGTCCGAAGATCCTACGGTGCATGTATTTGGGTTGGGGAACGTCTGCAAGCTCAACGATGTCCGCGCCAGAGCGTTCCTCAACACGTTGGCAACCAACACGTCACTGGCATCCTATGAGCGTGACTGGATCCGGAACTGCCTGAAACGCTGAAAGACGCAGAAGCCTTAGGCCGTATGCCGGGGTGACATTTACGTCCTATAATGAGAGCGCTGTTATCCCGGCCTCCCACTCCTTGACACAATATAGTGATATCACTATAAGGCGCACGGTCATGAGAAAGAAAGGATATGAACTGGGGGGACGCCATGTCTTTGAGGACCTTGGCATGCCGAATGTGGACGAGCATGTGATCAAAGCGCATCTGGTCTTCAAGATCGACACAATCATGAAACGACGCCACCTGACCCAGCGAGAGGCTGCCGCCTTGTTTGGCGTACGGCAGCCGGACATCTCGAAGATGCTGCGCGGCGCATTCCGCCAGTTTTCGGTTGAGCGGTTGCTCCGTTTCCTCGTCAAGCTCGATCACGATGTGGACATTGTCGTGCGCCCCCATCGCGCCAAGACCTACGCGGCGGCGTTGCGTGTGTCATAACCCCGTTGGAGAACATCCGCGACTGATCCACGTCGTGGATGTGAAGACAGTACCAGGAAGTTCCTGTGTTCGGACGCTGCAAGGGTCCGCCCTCACGCGACGTGCAAGCGTCGGACTTTGATCTGGTCGCGTCGGACCTGCGCCAGCTCATAGTGCGCTTGTTGCACGAGCCACCCGTCCTCGGTCCCGCCAAAAGCCTTGGCCAGCCGCACGGCCATTTCCGGTGAGATGCCCCGTTTGCCGTTTACCAGTTCCGAGAGCGTGTTGCGTGTGACCCCCAGAGCCGTCGCCGCGTCGGTGATGCTCAAACCCAGCGGTTCAATGCACTCCTGCAACACGACCAGGCCGGGATGCGGCGGATTTTTCATACTCATCGCTCGGGCTCCCTTTAGTGATAATCGAGATAATCCACGTCGTGTGCGCCGTTGTCGAAGCGGAACATCACCCGCCAATTGGCCCTCACAGTGACGGCCCACAATCCTTTGTGGGCGCCTTTCAAAGGCTGCCGCCGGTAACTCGGCATGTTCATATGGTCAACGGTCGGCGCCGCGTCTAACGTGGCCAGAATATTCTTGAGTTTGGCAACATGCTCTGGATTCACTCCCCGCGGATCGTCGTCGTCAAACAGCCGTTGCAGTCCCTTATGGCGAAAACTATGAATCACGCCGAACTGCAACGCGCCACGTGTCGCATGTCAAGATGGAGAGGGGCCGTGCGTGGATGCTTCCCCCTGAGCGGCGCCCCGCCGGGTCTATCTGACCGTGGAGCACGCAATAAACAGTTTTCCCGGGTCGTCGAGCTGGTAAATCATGCCACGGTACTGGATCGCCATAATCCGAGCGGTCGGACAGATGCGACGGAGGTCTTGAGAGGGAATTCCTTCTAGAAATGGACACCCCTTCAGCTCATTCTGCGTCTTCATTAATTTCCCTACCCTCAGCGTATTGTTGGCTTCGATTGGCTGGCCTCACGGAGATATAAACGGCTGAAGACTGATGTTTCAATTACGATCACATATGACACAGGAAATAGGAGGAACGGGGGGGAAAGCCTCTTGCTCTCCCCCCTTAGCGACTAGACTGCGTGAGTCCCCATGCTTGCGCAAGACTCTGAACAGCGGCGGCACATGTTGGCGCACTGTTTCAGAAGCTGATTGCCCGATGCCACCTTCTCGCAGCTTTCGGCGCAAAGCCGACAGGCATCGGCACACACTCTGCACACGCGATCGTGAATGACCGATTCACGGGTCAGGTAGTCCGCCGTGATCATACACATCTGCGCACAGTCGATGAAGAGCTGGATGTGGTCGTGTGCCGCATGGCTCCCCCCGAGCTTTAAGCATTGTGCGATCGTTTGAGTACACAGCGCATGGCACTCGTGGCAAAGCTTAATGCAGCTCTCCATATCGGCTTTCGAATGATGGATATCTTCTTTATTAGCCGTGTTGTGCATGGATGCATGGCCTGAATCTGGCGTTGCCCCATACGCCCTTGGCTCTATCATCAATGCAGCACCAGCGGCGAGTAGTGATGCCCCAGTAGACACAAATGTTCTCCTGCTCATCGTATCGATAGATGACATAACTCCCCCTTTTAGGGCTGATGCCCCGTATGTAAAACATATGGATTCTGCGACAGCCTTATGCGTCAGGAGACGGGTATCAAATTCTCAACACTGTCGTGGGGATTGAGATGTGAGTCCCAGTGTTTTGAATGGCTGGAGGCGTGGGGGAAAGATAGTTCGAACGTTCAAGGTTGAGAGGAGAAGAAGATAAGGTTACTTCAAGCAGAATAATGGAACTGCTTTGATCGGAAACGTGTTTGGAATGGGGGCCGATGTCTAGGAATGCATCACAGGTTTGTCGCGGAGATTCCTCTGTTGTGGAGGAGCAATCCATATTTGAGGCAGTCTGAAGCGGCAGGACACAGGCATAGGCATTGAAAGTTAACAGAAGGAGAAGGAACACGAGGGAGGTACTCAGACGCGACATAAAAAAATACTACGCCGCATTTTCTCTTGTGTCAATCAGCGTGAAAAAGCAAGAAAGAGCGGGATGGGGTGATGTTACGGCCCGTCTAGACATGGGCGAGAAATGTCTGGCGCCACGGTCCTTCATTGGACTGAGGTAAGCTCGAAAAAGTGGACGCCTTCACCCTATGCTCTGAGGTCTGGAGGTGATGATGGAACGAGTCCCGCGACAGCAGTATACGAAGGAGTTCCGGGATCAGGCCGTGCGGCTGGTCCTCGAACAGCAGGTGACGATCCCGGAGGCAGCCAGACGCCTCACCATGTCGGGCAGGACTCTCGAGCGCTGGGTGGGGCAAGCTCGGCAGGGCCAGCTCGCCACGTTGGGGGAGAGCCGACGGCCCGTGACGGATCTGGAGGTGGAGCTGTCCCGGCTCAAACGGGATCTCGCTGAGGCCCGGATGGAGCGGGACATCTTCAAAAAAGCCACCGCGTACGTTGCGAAGGCGCAGCTGCCCGGTACGCGCTCATGAGAACGCTGCGTCTCCAGTATCCGTTGACTGTGTTGTGTCGGGTGCTGGAGGTATCCCGAAGTGGCTACTATGCCTGGTACATCCGTCGGCCTTCGAGACGCGCCCATGTGCGAACCCGTCAGACGTATGGCCCGGAACGGCTGCAAGCCGAACTGCGTGAGGACGGTTTTCCCGCTGGGATCAGCCGTATCAAGCGGCTACGGAAGAAATTGGGCCTGCACTGCACACCAGTACAACGGTTCACGATCACCACGGATTCGGCGCATCATCTGCCGGTGGCGGACAATCGCCTGGCGCAAACGTTCACCGCGACACGCCCGAATGAGACCTGGCTCACCGACATCACCTATGTCCCGACAGGGGAAGGATGGTTATATGTCGCCGGGGTCAAGGATCTGTATACGTGCGAGGTCGTCGGGTATGCCATGGGGACCAGGATGACGACGGACTTGGTGCGCCACGCCTTGGGGAGTGCCGTCGGGTCGAAACGTCCACGCCCGGGCTTGATCCACCACTCCGACTGTGGTTCCCAAGGCGGATTCAACCGGTCGACGCAACACTGGGTTGTCCGGCGACTTGTAGGTACTGGTTTAGGGCTTCGGCTGGTGTCTGCCAACCAAGCGTCTTCCGCGGTCTGGTATTGAGCGTGTGGGCTACGGCCTGGATTTCTTGGTCACTCCACCGAGACAGGTCGGTGCCCTTGGGGAAGTATTGGCGCAGAAGTCCGTTCGTGTTCTCGTTCGTGCCGCGCTGCCATGGACTATGAGGGTCAGCAAAGAAAACATTCACCCCTGACTCGACGGTGAACCG
>FKKE01000986.1_pt3 | contig 11640 bp, 11 predicted proteins | sample 1106331 | NCBI WGS metagenome assembly FKKE01 (sample SAMEA3931202, study PRJEB13176) | freshwater metagenome | biome: Drinking water system; feature: drinking water; material: freshwater | place: China | collected 2013-02-06 | reverse complement strand
GCCGTTTGTGCCGGCGGGGGCACGGGACGCTCCATGCGGCCATCTGCTTCGACCCACGCGACCGCGTCGACAATCGACTGGGCGACATGGTGCGGCGGCAAGCCGCGCTCCTGAAGTTGCACCAAGGCCTCCGCACTGGTGGGGCCCGTCTTCACCAGCACCGCTTTCATGCCGGTTCGATGCCCGAGTTCGACATCCCGACTTTGGTCCCCGATCACATAGGCTCTCGCGAGGTCGAGCCCGAGGTCTCGCTGGGCCCGCTCGACCATCAGCGTTCCCGGCTTCCGGCAGAGGCAGCCGTCGTCCGGATGATGCGGACAGAAATAAATGGCGTCCAGTTGCGCGCCGGAGGCCGCCAGCAACTCTCTCAGGCGGCTGTGCGTGGCCTCCAAGACCTCGGGTGTGAACATCCCGCGCCCGATGCCGGACTGATTCGTAATCAAGACGACGCGGGCCCCCGCGCGATTGAGTCGAGCCACGCTGTCTGCCGCGCCGGCGATCATCTGCAGTTCCTCCGGGTTTCGAATATAGCTGACCTCGTGATTCAGGGTGCCGTCCCGATCCAGAAACACCGTGACCCCCTTGAGTGACGCGAGGCGCGTGGCACGGGGCGCTGGGGACGCTGAAGACACAGCCACGGCCTCGGAGTCCACGCGACTAGCTCTGCGGCTGGGAGGCTCAGGTGCATGCCCACTGCGCTCGGGGCGCTGAGCCAACAACTGACCTCCGGCAGCGGCCACCATCTCGACGGTCACGCCCGTCATGCACCGATGATCGATCGGGCACTCCCGTAGCATACAGGGGGCGCAGTCGACCGGATGGCGGACCGTTTCATAGTTCGACCCATAGGGAGTCGTGGTGCGCCAGTCGGTCGACCCGAAGATGGCCACCGTCGGAACGCCGAAGGCGCTGGCGATATGCATCGGACCAGTGTCATTGGTCAGAAACAGGTGGCTCCGCTTCGACAGCGCCATCAGCTCTCGGATGCTGGTCTGGCCGGACCAGACCAAGGTGCGGGATTTCATACGCGCGGCAATCTCCCGCCCCAACGCCTCTTCCCCCCTGCCTCCGACGATGACGACCCACCCACGCTCACGCCCGACGTCCTCTATCAAGCGATCTGCCGCTTCAGCAAAACGATCGGGGAGCCATCGCTTGGCGCCGCCGTAGACGGACCCGGGATTCAACCCCAGGATGAATTCACGGCTTTCGACCCCGGCCGCAGACAGACGATCCGCCACTTGTTGCTCCTCGAAGGGCTTGAGATACAGTCGCGGAGACCCAGGCGGATCCGAGACCCCCAGCCGCCGCAACATCTCCATGTAGTACCGAACTTGGTGCACCGACTCGGCGCGATCCGGCACGCGAATCGGGTGCGAGAGCAGCACCGACCGGCCGTCGGTCGCGTAGCCCCATCGCCGTCTGATCCCCGCCAGCCACGTAATCAAAGCCGCCTCGAACGCATTCTGGAACAAGACGGCCAGGTCGAACCGATCCCGCCTGAGCCGACGCGCCAAATGCCATCTTCCCGAAAGGCCGGCGTGGCGCCCCTGTGCATCATAGACCACCGTGGCATGGACCGCCGGATGCCCATCGAGCAACTCCGCGATCGCCGGCTTGGCCAGCACCGTAATCGGCACCTCGGGAAAGATCTCGTGCAAGGCGGCCAAGGCCGGCTCGCACATCACGGCGTCCCCGATCCAGTTGGGTACCCGCACTAAGATTCGCCGGACTTGCTCTCGCTTCACGCCCCCCTCATGGCTCAGTATAGCGAAGGGACCCGAATCGGCGAAGCGGGATCGCGTTGTTCAGCACCCGCCCGACAGGACGCCAGAAGCTGGTCCAGCTCGTGCTGCCCCTCAAGAATCTCGACGCCCATTCGCAGGACACGACATGTCGCCCTGAGGTCGGACTCCGTCGCCACCAAGGCCACCTTGACGGCATCCTTCTCGGTCATGAGGATCACCTCAGCTCGACTCGCGGCGACGGCGGTCTTGATCCGATTGATATCTCCGGACGAATAGGCATGGTGGTCGGGCCAGATACAGCTACCGACCACCTGCACGCCGAGCCGCTCCAAGTCGCGCTGAAAGGAGGCCGGCCCCGCAATGCCGCAGACCATGATCGCGCGGCGGCCAGCCAGTTCGGCAAGGGTTCCTGAGGGATTTCCTTGAAGATCGGTCACCGCCTCCAGCGAAAATCGCAGCCGAACGGTCGGTCGTGGGGACACCCCGGCGTGCTGCAGCCGTTCGAGTGCCGCATCCCCGGATCGATGGTCCTCGCTGCGGGTGATCAGCAAGGCCGACGCGCGGGCAGCGGCTGCGAGCGGCTCCCGCAAAGAGCCAGCCGGCAGTATGCAACGCAGGCTCTCGGGGGCGCCGGCATCCAGCAACAGCAAATCGACCGCTCGCCCGAGACCGAGATGTTGATAGCCGTCGTCTAGCACCAGGACATCGAGCGGGAACTGGCGTAGCACCCACTGGCCAAGCCGAAATCGATCCGCCCCCACCGCCACGACGGCCTGAGGACAACGCCTGGCAATCAGCACGGGCTCATCGCCTCCCTGGAGAGGGTCCAACAACACTCGCTTTCCATCGGACACCAGAGCCAGCTCGTCCGCGCCAGCTCGGCGGTAGCCCCGGCTCAAGACCCCCACTCGGCAACCCTGCTCGATCAATCGGGTGACGAGAAAGATGGTGACCGGTGTTTTTCCCGTTCCCCCCACGGTGAGATTGCCGACACTGATGACGGGGCAGGGTAGCGTGCGCGTCGGCAACAGACCGATCCGATACAGCATGACACGCAGCCGGACGACCGCCTCATAGATCCGGGAGAGCGGAATCAGACAGTATTCGAGAGGCCGCGGCCACATCAACAATGTCGATCCAGTGGAGTAGGTCGCCCCCTGTTTAGGGAGATTCGACTGGTCTCATGAAGGCGTCGCAAAGGACCGCGCCGATTGAGGCGGTCCCAGAACCCCTTGGATCATGTCGAGGGTTCGCTGCAACGCGCCGCGATTCTCCTCCATGACCCGATGCGCGGCCCGCCCCATCCGTTCACGTGAATCATGGTCTTGAAGCAACGCTTCAACCGTCCGCCCAAACTCTTGGCCGCTGTGCACGCGGACCCCCGCGCCAGCCTCCTCCAGCAACGAGGCCGATTCTTCACAGTGGTCCGTATGGGGACCGAATAAGACCGGCTTGCCCCACAGGGCCGGTTCGAGGAGGTTGTGTCCACCCACCGGCGCCAGTGTGCCGCCGACATAGGCCACGGTGGCGAGACCATAGGTCTGCGCCAACTCTCCACGTGTATCGAGAATAACCACCTGTCCGCTCTCCTCTGCTCCCCCGCTCGCACCGTTGAGTTGACTCCGCCGCCGGACCTCAAAGCCACGACTGCGCACAACCGTCTCCACCTCCGGGGCCCGCTCAATGTGTCGTGGTGCGAGGATCAACACCGAGTCAGGACGTTGCCGGCGCACCAGCGCAAATCCCGTCAAGAGAGCCTCCTCTTCGACCGGATGCGTACTCCCAGCCACCACCACCGGCACTCGGTCCGGAATGCCAAGCATCGCACGAGTGACCCCCTGCGCGGCGGGACTGGTCTCGGCCGTCTGGTCGAACTTCAAGTTCCCCACCCGCACCACCCGCGCCGGGTCGGCACCCAAAGCCACAATCCGCTCGGCATCGCGCACGGACTGCATGAGAAAGAGCCGGACATGGGAGAGGACCAACGCCATAAAGGCGCGGAACCGCCGATACCCCTCGAACGACCGAGAGGAGAGTCTGCCGTTGACCATCACAGCGGGCACCCCACGGACGTGCACCGTGCGGAGGAGATTGGGCCAGAGCTCCGTTTCCACAAAGACAAACAGTCGGGGGTTGAGCAGACGAACGACTCGGGCGACCACCCAAGGAAAATCGAGCGGAGCGTAGCAATGTTCCGCCACTCCCTTCAAGCGCTGCTCGACCGCCTCACGGCCTGTTTCCGTCACCGTCGAGACGACCAGCCGATCATGGGGGAAACGCCGCCGCAACGCCTGCACCAACGGCACGACCGCCACTACTTCCCCCAGCGAGACGGCATGGACCCAGATAACCGACTGTCCCCGCCCATCATAGGACGTAGGTAAGAGCCCGAGCCGCCGCCACAATCCAGGCCGGGACCGCTTCTTTACAAGCAACACGAAGAGAATGACCGGCAGGGCCAGTAACAGGAAGAAGTTGTAGAGGAGATACCACATGAAGAACAGGATGTCAGGGGCCTGTGGTAGTGATGCGACGGCTGGTTTGAAGTTCGGCTCGCTCCGACTGTGTGAGCGCCCAGCCCTACTGCCTGACCTGCGCATCCGCCATGGCTGTCAGTCGATTGAGCGCGCGCTGCAGCTCACCGCATTTCTCCGCCAGCTCATCGGCCGAAGCGTCCACAGAGACCGTAATCGGCTCTCCGCGCAAGAAGACCCCCCGGCTAAACGGATACGGCAATTGGAAACCATCCCAGCTCGCGAAGACTTTTTTTTTGAGTAGGCCAGGGCCACGGGCACGATCGGCAGGTGCGTCGCCTTCGCGAGCAGCACCGCCCCTTGCTTGGCCACGTGCCGGGGCCCCTTCGGTCCGTCCGGCGTCACGATGAGGTCCTGTCCGCTCCTGCCGAGTTCGATCAGCCGGCGAAGCGCGGCAGCGCCGCCGCGTGTGGTCGATCCCCGCACCGCATCGAAGCCGAATCGGGCGGCGATCCGGGCGATCAGCTCGCCGTCCCGGTGGCGACTGATCAGAGCCGACGCCCCCTTCCCTCGATAGAACAGCGGCATCAACAGCTGCTGATCATGCCAGAAGGCGATGATGACGGGATGCGCGCCCCGCGCGGCTTCAAAGGCGGCGCCTCCCGCGTGAAAATCCAGCCGCAGCGTGCGCCCGATGGTCCGGAGCAGCCAGGCCCCCAGAGGCGGCACCACCTTCAACTTGAGTCGTTCAGTCATGGCGGACATCACGAGCTTCTGTTCTTGCCCTTCGTAGGGTCCTTCACTCAACCTCAGGTCGCACAATTCCCCGCTCACCGGCCGACATCTTGGAACTGAATCGAGTGCAGGCGCTGATAGACGCCTTCCTGCGCCAGCAGGTCGGCATGCGACCCGACCTCAACGATCCGGCCATGTTCCATCACAATGATGCGATCGGCGCTCTGCACCGTCGACAGGCGATGGGCGATGACCAGCGTCGTCCGATTTTTCATGACATTCGAAATGGCCATCTGCACGATCCGTTCGGACTCGGAATCCAGCGCCGAGGTGGCCTCATCGAGAATCAGAATTGGAGGGTCACGCAAAACCGCTCTCGCAATTGCAATACGTTGTCGCTCTCCACCTGACAGTTTGACTCCGTTCTCTCCGACCATCGTTTCATAGCCATTAGGCAGCCGTTGGATGAACTCATGTGCATAGGCCGCGCAGGCAGCCGCCTCGATTTCTTCCATCGTTGCATCAGAACGTCCGTAGGCTATGTTACTTCTCACCGTATCATCGAATAGCAAGGCACTCTGCGACACTATCCCGGTCTGCCGGCGCAAAGAAGCGATCGTGTAGTCTCGGACATTATGACCGTCGACCAAAATCACGCCATTCGTTGGCTCATAGAAACGCAGAACAAGATTGATGAGTGTGCTCTTCCCGCTTCCACTGCTTCCCACGAACGCCACCACTTCGCCCGCCCTGACCATGAGGTTGACACTTTCCAAGGCTGGGACTTTTGCGCCGTCATAGACAAAGGTCACATTTCGGAGCTCTAAGGAGTGTGCTATCGGGCGCAAGTCTCCTAGCTCCTCATCTTTCTGATGCTCGTTCGGAAGGTCTAACACCATGAATACTCGCTCGGCCGAGGCGACAGCCTGCTGCAAGGTTGCATTCGACGTGCTGAGCCGGCGAAGCGGTGCGTAAGCCATAAACATGGCAGCGAGAAACGAGAAAAATGCTCCCGTGGTCATCGCACCGGTGATAACAAGATACCCCCCGTACCAAATGATCGCGGCGACACCGACGATGCCAATGACCTCCAATTGGGATGCAGTGAGCGTTGAGACTTGAACGGCTTTCATACTATTCGAAAAGAAACCCTTATTGATCTCGGCGAAGCGGTCCGCTTCACTTCGCTCGGCTCCAAATGCCTTGACCTCCCGTATTCCAGAAAAAGCCTCGCTAAGCGAGGAAGACATATCACTTGCCTTTTCTTGCCCCTTCGACGCGATCTTTCTAAGGCGAGATCCCCGCTTCGCGATGATGATGATGGAAAGCGGAGCCACCACGATCGAGGCTAATGCCAACCTCCAATTCTGATAGAAGATGACGCAGAGCATGGCAAGACATGTAAATGACTGCTGAAACAAGTCTCTAAGCAGTCCAGCACCGGCATGGCCCATCATGCCCACATCATTGATCACGTGAGACATGAGACGCCCAGAAGTGGTGGCATCGTGATACCCAACAGGGAGCCGAAGAATCTGCACGAAGAGATCCTGTCGGATGTCCGTCATTATGCGACTCCCCACATAGTGTGTGAGGTATGTCTGGCCGTAGTTAAACAGCGCTTTCAGGATCGACACGACCAACAGCACGACCGGCAAAAGAATGAGAAGCGTCTTGTCTCTATTGATAAAAATCTCGTCTAGCACAGGGCGAACGAGCCACGCATAGGCACCTGTCATTGCGGCCACAAGCGCAGAACAAATCAATGCGACCCCCAATCGGACACGGTATCGAAGCAGATATCTGATAAACCGCAGGTAAATAGTCATCCGCTACACTCCGACAAGACCACCTCCGCCGCTCGGCGCGATGCACCCGGCCCGCCGAGCGCCTGCCGCACGGCGGCCAACTCTTCGCGCATCCTGGTCTGCGCGGTCCGATCGCGCAACAATCTGGCGGCTTCCTTCACGACGCGAGCCCTGGTCGCCCGGTGCTGAAGCAATTCCGACACGATCTCTCGTCCTGCCACCAGGTTCGCCAATCCGGCCCATTGTACCCGAACCAGCAGCTTGGCGAGTAGAAATCCGACCCACGGCATGCGATAGACGATGACCATGGGCGTGCCGACAATAGCCGCCTGCAAGGTGGCGGTGCCGGAGGCGATGAGCAGGAGGTCCGACGCCGCCATGACTTCGCTGGCTTGATCCCGAATAATCGTGACCGCAAGCCCCGAGGCGCGTATCGGCTCTGTGAGCCAATCGTCCGAGACCGTCACGGCCTGTGCCAAGACGATGCCCAGCTTCGGAAATTCGGAGGCCAGCCCCTTCGCCGTCTCCAAGAGGAGCGGCAATATGCGCGTCACCTCTTGCTCCCGACTTCCCGGCAGCAGCCCGATGACCGGGCTGGCCGATGTCAGACCGAATCGCTCCCTGAGCGCAACTTGATCGAACCCACTCGGGACGGTATCCAGCAGGGGATGGCCGACAAAGGTGCATCGCACGCCCGCTCGGCGATACAGGTCCGCTTCGAACGGTAAGATCACAGCTACGTGGTCCACATCGCGTTGGATCTGTCTGATCCGACCGGACCGCCAGGCCCAGAGTTGGGGCGGAATGTAATAGACGACCCGATGCCCCGCCCGTTTGGCCAGCCGAGCCAGACGAAGGTTCGTGCCGGGATGGTCGACGAGCACCACGACATCGAATCGCTCTTGCGCAAGATACTGCCCGATGCGTCGGAGATTCTGGAGCGCCTGCCGAATCGCCTGGGGTCCAGGGATTCCGATGACATCGACGCGCTCGATGCCGTCGAGCAAGGTCACCGGCACCGCGGCCATTTGCTCGCCTCCCACGCCGTACAGTTCGACCTGCGGGTCCCGCTCACGCAGGGCTTTGGCGAGATGGGCGCCGTGCAGGTCTCCGGAAGCTTCTCCCGTCGCGATGAAGATGCGCGGCATGGTTAGCGAACAGGCTCGACATGGCCGAACGCGCAAACTCCTAGCAGGTGTCGCGTCGGAACCAGCCGGGTGAGTCTCGGATGTCTCCTCATCCTTGCCGTTGGAGATAGGAGCGGATGGCGGCCTGAATGCGGCTTGCGAGATCGACCGCGGCGGCCCCGTCCTCTCCCGAGACGACAGGCGGCGCACCGGTCAGAATGGCATGGAGAAAGGCTTCCAGTTCGAGCTTCAACGGCTCGCCTTCTCCTCCCTGAAACGGTTCGCTGAGGACCGCCGGCTCGCCCGTCGCGGCCTTGCCCGGCTTCAGCACCATACCCTCCCGGGTGTGATAGTCCAAGGTGACGGCGGCCCCGCGCTGCACGATGCGGATGGTTCGCGTCGGCGCCTCCGAGACGCGGCTCGCCGTGAGGGTCGCCACGCAGCCACCGGCGAATTGAATCCGCGCCTGGGCCATGTCGGTCAACGGCGTCAACACGGAGGCGCCAACCGCCTGAACGTCTTCGACAGGGCCAGGCCGGAAGGACAGGAGGATGTCTATATCATGGATCATCAAATCGAGGACCACGTCGACATCCGTGCCGCGCGGACCGAACCGGCTCAATCGCTGACACTCGATGAAGGCCGGACGCGATACCCGGGCGCGGAGGGCCGTGACTCCGGGATTGAATCGTTCCACATGTCCGACTTGCAGGACGAGGCGAGAGGCGCGCGCGCGCTGCGCCAATTCTTGCGCCTGTTGAAGATCGACTGCGATGGGTTTCTCGACGAGGACATGGACCCCGGCCGCCAGACAGGCCTTCGTCACCGCATAGTGGTCCAGGGTGGGCACGGCCACGCTCACTGCCTGGACTTCCTTCAAGAGCGCATCGACATCGGCGAAGACCGCCGTTCCATGGCGATCGGCCACCAACCTGGCCTGCTCCGGCCTGGCATCCACGACCCCCACCAGGGTCGCCTGGGGGAGGGCCGCGTAGAGGCGCGCATGGTGCTGCCCCAGATGTCCGACCCCGATGACTCCCACACGAAGCTGCGCCATAGGTGACCTACGGAATTCCCGACCGGTTAGGCTCTTGGCTGAGCGGCCGCCGCCATGGCCTCGTCCGTCACGCCGACCACGGCGATCCCGGCCTCATCCGCCGCGCGGATCAAATCGTCACGGTCGAGGATCACGCTCCGGCCCGCTTCCACGGCCAGAGTCAAGGCATGCACGGAGCGCATGGTCGCGATCGTCCCCGGCCCGATGGCCGGGAGGTCGAACCGCAAGTCCTGTTGCGGCTTGCATCGTTTGACGACGACGGCGCCGTTGCCGGCCAACTGTCCGCCGCGCCGGATCGCATCGTCCGTGCCTTCGACGGCTTCGACGGCCACGACGACCCCGTCCTTCATGACGACGCATTGGCCGATATCGAGACGGCCGATCTCTTTGGCGACGGCCCACCCTTCACGGATGTCTTCCCATTCGCTGGAACTGGGCCTCCGCCGGGTGAGCACGTCGCACGGCACCAGCACGTCGGCCAGTCCGAAGGTCGATTCACGAATCGTGATGCCTTCCCCCTCGAGCTCCGCCGCGACGCCCCGCAACAAAACGTCGTCTTTCCATTCCTTCATGCGCAGCCCGAAGGACACCGCCCGAAAGTCCGGGCGAATGTCGAAGATGTTGGCCTTCTTGATTCCGCCGAGGAGCACGGCATGACGGACGCCGTCCCCCTTCAACGCCTTGAGGACTTTGTTGAACTGGCCGATGCGGACCCAATGGATCCGATCGACGTGCTGTTCCAGTTCAGGCAGCGTAATGCCCTGATGGGCCACCGCCGAGACGGTATAGCCCAGGCGTCGGGCATTGTCGGAAAAGATGATGGGGAAACGGCCGTCGCCGGCGATGAGGCCGATGCGTTCGCCGGGCTCAGGGGGCGGCGGAGTTCCTGCCCGGGAGGCCGGCATGGGTCACTCCTCGTCTTCCTGGTCTCGGCCGACGGACCGGCATACGCCCCGCTTCGAGCCATCCAGAAAGCTGAGGACCTCCAGCACGTCGGGTTGATCCTTGAAATCCTCCCGAGCCTGCTTCATGGCTTCCGCCATCCGCAGCCCCGACCGGAACAGGAGTTCGTAGGCGCGTTTGAGCGTCGAGATGCGCTCGTTCGAGAATCCCTGGCGCCGCAGCCCGATGGCATTCACCCCGTAGAGTTCCGCGCGGTAGCCTCCGGCGGCGCGCATGAACGGAGGCACATCCTTGCCGACTGCGGAACAGCCGCCGATCATGACGTAGGCGCCGACCCGCACGAATTGGTGGATGCCCACGAGTCCCCCGATGATGGAATGGTCTCCGATCGAGATATGCCCGGCCAGCGTGGCCGAGTTCGCCATCACGACGTGGTTGCCGACCCGGCAATCGTGGGCGACATGCACATAGGCCATCAAGAAGTTATGGTGGCCGAGTGACGTCTGACCGCCGCCTTGCACCGTTCCGCAATTGACGGTCACGTACTCGCGGAGGATATTGTGATCGCCGATGACGACCCGCGTCGGCTCGCCCTTATATTGGAGGTGCTGCGGGGGCATCCCGATCGAGGCAAAGGGAAAGACCTGGCAGTCGGCGCCGATCTCGGTCCATCCGTCGACCGAGACATGGGCCATCAGTTTGGTGCCCCGTCCGATCTTGACGTGCTCCCCGATGACGGAGTAGGGACCGACGTCGACACCCTCCGCCAACTCCGCCTTGGGATGTACGATCGCCGTGGGATGGATCGACACTACGACCTCCAATTACGCGTGAGACGTGAGGCGTCGGGCGTGCGGCGCAAACAAGGATGGCGCATCCAGCTTCTTCTCCTCGAGCGCGCAGCACGGATCACGTTCAACGCTTCACGTCCTTTTCTTCGACGACCATCGCGGTCACTTCCGCCTCGCTGGCCAGTTCGGAGCCGACGAAGGCTCTGCCGTGCATTTTCCAGAAGGTATCGCGCCGCTTGAGCGTCTCGACCTCGAAACGGAGTTGATCCCCGGGCACGACCGGACGCCGGAACTTGGCCTCGTTGACCCCGGCCAGATAGACCACCGCTTTCACCCCGGGCGCCAGCGACTTGATCGCCAACACTCCCCCCACCTGGGCCATCGCCTCGATGATGAGCACGCCCGGCATGATCGCGCGGCCGGGGAAATGCCCCTGAAAGAAGGGCTCATTGATGGTGACGTTCTTCAAGCCGACGATGCGGCGCTCGGGCTCCAACTCGATGATGCGGTCCACCAGCAAGAAGGGATATCGGTGGGGGAGCAACGACCTGATTTCTTCCACCTCGATCGGATTCATGTCATCCCCTTCGTCCCGCAACGCCTCTCACTTGTATCGCTTGTCGAACTCCGTGATGACCTCATCGGTCAGATCCACGGCCGGGCTGGCATAGATCACGACGCGTAACTGCGTCGGGGTACCGGTATCGAGCACCGCCGTGTAGCCGAGCCGCTCCCCCACCGCCGACGCGGCGGCGTCGATCTTCTTGGAATACTCGTCGAACATTTCCTTCTGCTTGGCCTGGACTTCCTTGTTGAAGTCTCCCAAGCGCTTCTGATAATTCTCGAATTTCGCGCGAAATTGCTCGGCCTTTTCCCGTCGCGCGGCTTCGCTCAATCCGCCCTCCTGCGATTTCAGGTCTTTTTCCAGATTTTTGAGCTCTTCATCATCGGCGGAGATGATCCGCTGGCGGCTCGCGGCGAATTCCTTCATGGTCTC
>FKKE01002959.1_pt1 | contig 11642 bp, 14 predicted proteins | sample 1106331 | NCBI WGS metagenome assembly FKKE01 (sample SAMEA3931202, study PRJEB13176) | freshwater metagenome | biome: Drinking water system; feature: drinking water; material: freshwater | place: China | collected 2013-02-06 | reverse complement strand
CCGGCACCGGAGACCGATGGGTTCGAGAAGTTCTTCCAGATCTATTGGTCGAAGGGGAACAACCCGGCGGCCAATGAGCTGAAGCTGTTCGAGATGGCGGAAGACCACTTGGTGCAGTTGCACGTGAGCTTGGCCCACCAGTACTGGGGCTACACCTATACGGTGGGATGGGCCGCGATGAACCGGGCCTATGTGGAGATCATGGATGACGACACGCGCTTGAAGGAGAAGTTGGACCTGCAGGCGCGGGTGGCGAAGTTGGAAGGGCACATGAAGAGCAGCTTGTTGGATCTCGACAGCGAGACCGGCAAGATCTCCTTGGGCGGCATCGGCGGCGGGATGATGCTGGCCGGGACGCTCGCCCTCGCCGGCTGGCGCCGGAACAAGAAGTAAGTTGCTGTGTCGACGTCGTCCCTGAGTGAGTCGGTCACACGTCCCTCAGGGACACACAAGTTCCTCCCGTCACTAGGAGTCCTCCTGGTGGCGGGAGGTCTTTTTTTTCTTGGCTGGTTTTCTTACCTCTGGTTTAAACCTGCACCGCTCCCTTATACCTATCAGCTGGTAGATGAGGGCGGGGTCTCAAAGTATCAGAACCTCCCGTTGCAATCATGGCCGGATTTGAAAATCAGTAAGTATGAGCTTCGAGTTCCGTCTCTGGAGAAGCCGATTGCGATCGCCTATCGTGCTGCGAGGGCCAATGGCAGTTCCATTTTACTGAACTGGGAAAGTCTGGTTTCTGAACCGGTCGGGTTTATGGGCGGAGAGCTTGCGGAGCTGGCCACCATCGGTACGGATATTACCCAACATGTTCCCAAAGAAGGTCTCATCCTGGCCTGGTGGGATATTTCACGGCAGCTTCATCTCTTGTCTGAACGGGAGACGTTATTTCAGTCGCATCTCGGGCAACCTCTGATCACGCCGTCATATTGGAAAGACCGTATTTCTGTTATCACTGAGTATGAGCGGCAGTTTTGGGGTGACCAGGGAAATAGGGAGGAAACGCTGAAATTTGAGCAATTTGTCGATGCGCTTTCATCCGAGCCCACGAAAGGCGCTGCGCGGCTTCGCGAATTAGCCGGAACGAGAGAAGCCTATATTGTGGTGCATCCGACGGACCTCTATAAAGTCGGCCTCCTTCGACCGGATCGGATTGAAATTGCGTTCAAGGATTTTCCTCTAACCGGGAATGTTCATGGGCTGGCCAATCAAGTGAAAGCTTGGATGAAGGAGTATGGCTACGACACTTATACCCTCCAGTCCCTTTCTGAAAAGGTGGTGCGGGCCTATTTTCTTAACCAGAGTAAGAATGGAAAAATTTTACTCGCTCAAATGTTGCCGTTGATGAATTCTACGCCTATCGACTTCGAAGCGTTGCAACTTGTCCATAAGCATGGCGGCTATTGGGTGTACAGGATTCCAGCTGCTCACAATCCTTCCTGAGTCTTGCAATCCAAAATATCGGGCTAGCAGTTCAGAATTTTCTCATGGTAAACTGACTCCGCCAGTAGCGAGTGCAGGTGAAAATGTTGTACGATCACAGTGTTCAGTATTGGGATAGCAATCAAACGGGTCTTATTCATACATCTATCGGAAAGGAGATGCCGTGAATTACCGCATTTTATCCGGATTGGCCGCTGCAGCGGTATTCCTTATCATGGCTGGGGTCGCTTCAGCCGACGGGACGTTCGAGGGCAGAAAAAAGTGTTTCAATTGCCATAAAGGTGAGGGTGAGGCCTGGGAGAAGACCCTGCATGGGAAGGCAATGGAGTCGCTCAAGCCTAGCAGAGGTAAGAAGAAAGACGAGGCGATGGTCAAGGCCAAGCTTGACCCTAAGAAGGACTATACAAAAGACAAGGATTGCGTTGGATGTCACGTCGATGGGTTCGGTAAGGAAGGTGGGTACGTCATCGAAGAGCCGGAGAAATTCTTAACCGGCGTTGGGTGCGAATCCTGTCACGGAGCAGGAAGTGACTACCGTAAGATTCACCGGAAAGCTGGCGAAGCCTACGAGAAGTCACAGAAAACCACCGAGCGTGCCAATTTGGTTGAGGCCGGGCAGGATTTTGAGTTTCAAGAAAAGTGCAATGCCTGCCATTTGAATTACGAAGGATCAGGGTGGAAGGGCGTGAAGAAACCCTATACTCCGTTCACACCGACCGTCGACAAGAAATACTCGTTTGATTTTGAGAAGTATGTGCGGGACGACAAGGCGATGCACACGCATTTCAAGCTTGCAGGGACATTCACTGGTCCTCCCATGCCGAAATTCCATGAGGAATTCCAAAAGAACGCCAAGCCGCCGGTGAAGTCTGATAAGGGTGGGGATGAATAACAATGCCAAAGCTCGGAACCTTAATAACAGGAGCAGTTCTTGGGATAGGGCTTATCACCGTGGTTTTTGGCGGTGAAGCTGCAATATCCAGGACTGAGTTTTGTATCAGCTGTCACTCGGAAATTTACCCCTACGAAGAGCTGAAGAAGTCCTCACACTGGGGCGCCATTGGGATGGATCCCGGATGCAAGGACTGCCATGTTCCGCAGGGGCTTTCAAATTTCCATAAGGCAGTATGGACGCACGTGGTGGACGGAGTTCCGTTCTTAATCAAGGAATTCACCACCGACTACTCGACGGTTGAAAAGTTCAATGAGCATAGGCCGGAAGCCGCATTCCGTGCCCGTATGAAACTCAAGGAATGGGACAGCCTTACGTGCAGGGCTTGTCACAAGAATACCAAGCCACCGGGAGCCTCGGCAAAGGCTGCGCATGCGAAGATGCAAAGCGAAGGAGCCACCTGTATTGATTGCCACCAGAATCTGGTGCATAAAAAGGTTCCAGAGCATGATCTGAATGCGAGCCTTGCCCAGGGGAAGCCGGTGATCAAGGAAGTGAAAAAGAAGGCAGACGACGACGAAGACGAGAAGGATTAGGGTTTTCTCAATCCTCCGTGGCGGACTTCAGTCACAAGGCCGTACATCATCACAGATGTACGGCCTTGCTCTTTCATGCCCACAAATATTTACTTCAATAAATAGTGTTAGTTTTCCGGTCCATTCAACCGGGGATCTGTGTTTTCAGGGGCTCCAGTCAGTGCCCGTTTTCTGAGTTTCTCACGCCATCGCAGGGAGAGTGCCTCGCAGTCGGCTAGGTCTTGCGCGGCCTGCAGATCTTGGACCTGGTGGTGCATCACCAGGTTTGCGGCTGATACGGTCCAGCGTGGATACGGACGTTTCCGAAGAACCAGTTGCTTCCCTGCCTGAACATGCCCCTCCCTGAGGACACGAAAATACCATCCGGTGCGACCTGTCTCCTGAACCCGCAGAGCCAGGTCCTTGATCCGCCAATACCGGGCCAGTTTCCAGCAGGGTTGTCGAGGCTGAGAAATTTGCACCGTAGCCTCTCCAAGTTGAAAGACGTCACCGATGCACACGTCCTGTTCCACGAGACCTTGTGTCGTAAAATTCTCTCCAAAGCCACCCATGGGCAGAGTCGTTAATCCGGGTGTTTGGCTCCAATAGGAATAATGCTCGTGCGGATAGACATTGACGGCTTTGTCTAGGCCGCCGTGATTGGCAAGATCCGCTTGTCCATCACCTGCAAGATTGAGTGCTCCCAACCAAATCGATTCAGCGGTGGACTTCTTGAGGAAGCCGGTAGTCCACTCTTGTCGTGAACCGGAATGATCTGAGGCCTGCAATGAGGGCATCTGTTGCGGAAGGCCGACTTGTAGGGAGAGAACCGTAGCGGTGAGATCTGCGATCACAACAACCACCTCATCCGGAGCACCTTTGTTTGTGGATCGTTCATGGTCACATGGGGATCATCGAAGGCGCGGTTCTGACAGGTTCACAATTCGCCGATCCTCTTCAAACCCCATCCGGACTTGTACCAATGGGAGAGCCGTTTCATCCCGCGCAAGGTTGGACCGGCTCCGCCGATCGCCACGGCATCCACGAGGCAATACCAAGCCCCTGCGCCGCTCGGAGGATTTCCTTGAGGCCATCCCAAGAGCGGATCGATGGCGGCCCACTCCCAGGCACCCACAGCGGTGCCGATTAATTCGAGCCAGGTCGTAATGAAAAACGCTGCTAAATAGACCATGGGCGAGCGACCAATTAACAGCCAAACTAAAAAAATAGCAAACAACAAAGCCCCAACCCAATCCCCGCGATCTGGATGGCCGCTGACTCCCCAGAGCGACCAGCTTCCCCACACTGCAATGACAAACAGGGTGATTTTCCCTGGGTGCCGGACAAACAAGGCGGATCGTGCCAGTGCAACCGCCGTGAGGTAGACCATCCCATGTCCAGGCGGAACGTAGGCCGGCACATTTTCAAAGCGGTAGGTGTAGCCTCCCATGTAAATAGAGGCGAAGTGCTCGCCAATGGTTGCGAAGAGGACTGCAATGGCGACTTGTGTTCTTGTTTCTCGATTCTCACCGATCAGTAAGGCGGCGAGAAAGATCCATGCGCAGGCGCCAAGAAGTTGTTGCCGTTCGACGCTGGCACTGATCTCCATGAGGCAACTGACCGCCACGCTGAAGAAGGTGAAGGCGGCAATGGCGTAATCCCTTACTCGGTGGCTATCGAGCGTAGTGGAGCCAGGGAAATGGCGGACGGCGACTTGAGCAGCAGAACGAAGCCACCGTGATAAGGGAAGAGGAGTTGATGGGGCATCCATGTGTCTTACGATGTCTTTCTGGAAAGTACACTGCCGTGTGCTGTGCCCCTATCTATTGGCCTCGTTAAACGTGAACTCAAATGCTTCTCGTCATAATACAGGAGCCGGAAAAGGCGGGCAAGTTTGTGAGTGGTCAGTGTGCATGGACGGGTAGTTCTGGGCGAAGCGCGAACAGATATTGGCGAGGACATGAACACTGGCCGTCCCTCGTCCTTAACCGAGTTACGAAGGACCAAGGGGCGGCCTCTGTTCAGGAAAACAGGTACTTACTTCTTGATCTGTTCCGAAAGAAATCGTTCAAGGCCGACCTGGTCGATGGTTCGCAGTCTTGTCTCGAACCAATCAATATGGCCCTCCGTGTCCTCAAGCATGTGCTCCAGCAGATGTCGCGTGGTAAAATCGCCGACGGTGGCACAGTGAGCAATAGCCTTGCGAAGCAATTCGACGTCCTCGCGTTCAAATCCGAGGTCAGCTCGAAATAACGCCGCCACATCTTTCCCGTGGGTCACAGGTTCCAGACGTTCCATCTCCGGAATGCCGTTTAAATAGAGGATATGATGTACGAGTCCGGCTGAGTGCTGCATTTCGTCGTTCGCGAGATGGCTGTAATATTCATGAAGTCGATCATATCCCCAGTTTTTACAGAGGCCCGCATGCAGCAGGTACTGATGTATGGCGGTCAGCTCGGCAGTGAGTACGTGATTGAGTTGTTCCAGTACACCTTCTTTGGCCTTCATGATTTTCCTCAAGATTCTTGTTTGATCTGTTCGGTAAGGTAGTTCTCAAGCCCAACCTGTTTGATGGTTTCCTGTTGGGTCTCGATCCAATCAATATGCGCGTCGACGTCCTTCGCCATATCTTCCAACATGTGTCGAGTCGTGAAGTCGGTCACTTTCGTGCAGTGAACGATTCCCTCATTCAGCAGGGCCAGCATCTCCTGTTCCGCCTTCAAGTCTAATTTTAGTTGTTCCGGCACGGTCTCGCCGACTTGGACCGTGTTCATGCGCTGCACATTTGGCACTCCTTCCAAATAGAGGATATGGCCGATCAGTTCATCGGCATCCTTCATCTCATCGATGCTTCGTTTTCGTACCTTGCCGTGGAGCCGTTCATAGCCCCAGTTCTCACACATCTTGGCATGAACGAAGTATTGATTGATCGCCGTCAGGTCTGCGGTCAAAATCTTATTCAGAATCGTGATAACCCCTTCTTTTGCCTTCATGATGAACGCCCTCCTTTGCGTGTCAGCTTCATGGACTGTTCTCATTATCAGCACGTCTCAGCGTTGTCGTCAACCCAAGAAATATATCCATTTCGAGTTTATCTCTCAGTGTCGATGAAATGAGTTCTCAGTATTGCAAGGCGCCGACTGTGGGACTCATGGCTATTTCTGGTCCGAAGCAAGGTCGAGCCTTCGACCTCGCTCAGAAGCGATCCGGAACAAAAGTCGATGGATCGAGACATGAAACTATCTCGACAGAACATTTGAAGCATGAAAGGGCTACAGGCTAGAAGCTGTGAGGTTAGAAGTTGGAGATGTACTTCTCGCACCTCGCACCTCGGACATCCGTCCGAGACCGGTACAGACCCCATCGTGCAGGTTGGACCTGTTCAGTTTCTCATGCCGTGAACTGTTGCATATAACACCGGAACCCCTGGGTCGAAGGGCGAATGATGCATCGACGACGGCAGGAGCCGTGTTCGTCAATCATCATGTGGGTTCGCGTGGACATAGTGCTTTTGAGGTAAGGATTCCGGAAAGTCGGGCCAAGGGCAGACAAGCTGCGATGGCAGTGGGTGATTGGAGAACGCCACGGACCTCCGTTTACGAGCAACTTTTTCTGTAGGCTTGCGGAATCCAGAGCAGGTCATCGCGAATTGTACCGTGAGCGAGTACTTGAAAGAGTCGTTTGCGGGGTGGTACATTTTCCAGATCCCAATTGCCTGGAATATTAACAGTTAGTTATTGAAGTCATGATGAAGCAAACAACGCGCATCGGTGTCCCGCTCTTTCTGCTTGCAATCACGGTGTTCTTCAGTCCCGGACTTGTTGCCGCGCATGGGAATGTCTCCATCGAGGAGGATATTTGCGTACGCAAAGTTGGTGGGAATATGGTGCATTTGAGCGCCTATCAGCCACAGATTGAGCCGAAGGCCGAGTACTGTACGGACATTCCGGATGTCGGTGATACCTTTCTGGTTGTGGATCTTGTCGATCCGGGCCTCCGTAACCTTCCGGTTGGCGTCAAGATCATTCGCGGAGTCAATGAAAACGAGCAAGACGAAGCCAAGACGGTTGCATATTGGAAGCCTGTCTCTCATCCGGATGGGATCCTCAGGGGCGAAGCGCGATTGGAGAAGGGCCTCTACAAGCTGATTATCACGGCCGAAGGCCTGAGCCCTTCGGCGTATTTACTGCGAGTGCAACAGGTTGATTATTCGAAGCTTGGGCGTTCGGCCCTCGGGCCGCTCGCATTGTTGCTGGTGCTTGGTGTCGTGGGGTATGAACTCTCAAAGTCGAGCCGGATACGAAGTTGGTGGGCGTCTCGCCGGCGTTCGTGAGGAACGAGACGGGCTAATGGGGATGTTGTTGCAGTCACTTCACTTTTCCACAGAGGGATCATTTATGCGGCCTTTCGTCTATCTTAAGCGGACTTTTGCATGTGTGGTATGTGTCCTGGGCACCTTCGTCTCTACGCAGGTCTATGCTCACGGCGGACTGTCCATGGCTGAGGACATGTGTAAATTGACGGTCGGCCCATATGTGATGCATTTTAGTGGCTATCAGCCGGAAAGTACGCAGCAGAAGCAATTCTGTGAGGACATTCCCGCAACCGGGCACACGATCGTTGTGTTGGATTATATCGAGAAGGAACTTCGCAGTCTCCCCGCAGAAGTCCGGATCATCAAGGACACGGGCTCGGAAGACAATCTTGAAGCTAATACCGTCTTTCATCTTCCGGCTAAAGTCTACGCCAATGGTTCCATTGATTTTAACCATACATTTGAGCAGCCCGGGAAATTTGTGGGCATCGTGACTGTGGGGGAAAAGGGAGAGCACGTCTCAAAATTTCCGTTCTCGGTAGGGGAACCGAAAGTCTTTTCAAAATTTCTGAACATTTATATGATTCCTGTCGCTGCCGTGCTCATTGTTGGGGGCATTGTCTTTTTCATGCGGGATCGGGGGAAGTCTTCTCAGGGTGCGACCTCCTAGTACGGGTAGCATGGATGTTACGGGCGCCATATAGTACGGAAAGAAGAGGTTCTACGATGTTTTCTCGAGTTCTGGTTCGTGCGTGGATCTGTTGTTTGTTCCTGTTGGTCGCAGCGCCGTTTCCGGCGATGGCCCAGCACGGGCATGAATTGGCCGCCGATACCTGTGTGCTCCACGTCGGCCCGTACAAGATGTATTTCCATAGCTACCTGCCGGATATGTACTACGACAGGCAGTTTTGTCAGGAGCTTCCCGCTGCCGGAAATGCGGTTCTGGTTCTGGATTTTGTGGAACATGAGCTCCGTTCGATTCCTGTTGAGGTGAGAGTGATCAACGATACGGGTTCAGAAGGGAACCTTGAGGCCTCCACGATTGCGCATCTTCCTGCCAAGGTCTACCCGACCGGATCCATCGATGTGAAGTATAATTTCGACAAGCCCGGTAAGTTTGTGGGCCTTGTTTCGGTCGGTGATAAGCAGGAACATATGACTCGGTTTTCATTTTCAGTCGGTGAAACAGGAACAGTCTCACATTTGATGCACTACATCACGGTTTTTATACCCGTGCTGGTCGGTCTCATTATTGCGGTGTACTATACCTTTCGTGATCGTCGGAAACCTTCACAGGCCGCCGTATCATAGGCATCACGTCTGATACGGAATCCATCATTTGAAGGACTCACGATGCCGAACATTCAATGGAATCTCGATGGGCAGGTGGAGGTCGGATGAGCGCATCACCGAATAAGCGCCGGGGGCTACTGGTCTCTTTCTTTCTCATAGCGGCGCTGGCTTTGGGAATGCCTGCCACTTCGGCGCTGGCCCATTCGATGTTGGTGAAGGCAGAGCCGCCCCGGCGGGCAATCCTTACCAAGTCACCAAATCAAGTGCGTTTGTGGTTCAATGAGAAGATCGAGGGAGATTACGCGTCGCTGATCGTCCTGGATGACAAGAAGCAGTCGATCACAGATGTCAAGCCGACCCTCGCACCCGATGATCCCAAATCAATCATCCTGCCGTTGCCCGAATTGCTCCCGGGCAAATACTCCATCAAGTTTCGCGTCCTGTCGGTAGACGGACATGTCGTCGAATCGTCTTTCGACTTCATGGTGAAGGGCGAAGCACACAAAAAATGATCGAGTTCGCTGGTGCGCTGTTTCGTGGTCTGCAGCTTGTGTCTTCCATGCTGCTGATCGGCGGGTGTGTGTTTTTGGCCATCGCCGCCCAGCAGAGCTTGAGCCCTGGATTCTCTTGGCAGGCTCGCCTTCGCAAGACCTTCCCATGGTTGGCCATCGCCCTCCTCGTCGGTTTATTCGGTCTGCTCGCTACCACGACCGCCCAAGCGACCGGTGTTTCTGATAATGCGTGGAACTTGCAAGCCTGGATGGACTTTTTGCAGAAGACGAGGGTCGGATTCATTTGGATCCTGCGTGCTGCGAGTGCGCTCGCCGTCCTTACGGTCGTGCTGTACATTCGGAGTTCGCCTCCGGCGCAATGGCGGTACATCATGGGGGCGGTTGTCGGTGCGCTGCCCCTGGTCTTGGGTTCTCTTGCGAGTCATTCCGCAGCGGAGGAGCAGGCCGTCTTGGCGACGGTGATCTATGCCCTGCATCTGATCGTCGCGAGCATCTGGTTCGGCGGCCTTCCGGGAGTGATCCTTGTCGCCTCTACCACGGTAACCGGCCCGATGAGCGAAAGATCCCGTGCCGGTGAGGTGTTGAGCAGATTTTCAGCCTTAGCACTGTACACGATGATTGCCATCGTCGTCTCAGGTCTCGTCGTGGCCAATCTCATGATCGACACCAATTATGCCGGACTGGTCGCGACAACCTACGGGTGGCTCCTCATCACGAAACTGACGCTGCTGGCGATCATTCTTTCGATCGCCTCACGCGCGAAGTCAGTGTGGGTGCCCGCGCTGAGCCAAGGTTCTGATATCGCCGCGGTCGGCGGACAGAAGCTCCGGTCTTGGGTGAGAATTGAATTCGGTCTGGCCATTGTGCTTGTCATCGTTGCAACGGTTCTGGCCAATGCCGTGCCGGCCAAGCACGATGTCATCGATCATTGGCCCTATCCGTTCCGCTTTTCAATCGATGCCAATTGGGTGGATCCGCTTGTGCGCACGATCGTCCTGACGGGCCTCGTATTCGTCGTGACAGCCGGAATCGCGATCGTGCTCGGTCGGAAGAAGCAGTGGGCGCTCTCATGGCGGATCGCGATTCCAACCGTCTTGGGTATTCTCGGACTCGGCGCGACGCTCTATCCCCTTTCCGTGCAATCGTACCCGGAAACCTATCGGAAAACTCCGGTTCCGTTCGATGCTATCTCGATTGCCAACGGCGCGGACCTCTTCGCAGCGAATTGTATTCCTTGCCATGGACCTCAGGCAAAGGGGAATGGTGTGCTGGCAAAAGCGTTACCAAAGCAACCGGTCGATCTTCTCACGGAACCGCATACCGCCATGCATACGGCGGGTGATTTCTTCCATTGGCTCACCTATGGACGATTCAACGGAGTCATGCCCGCCTTCGGTGAGAAGCTTTCCGAAGAAGAGCGGTGGGACTTGCTGAACTTTCTTCATGCTAATAACCGAGGGTACCAATCGAGAATCATTACCCCCCGTATATTGCCGGAGCAGCCGTTCTTGGCGACGCCGAACTTTTCATACGGTGCGCACGACGGCTCAAGCGGTACATTGAAAGATTTCCGCGGCAAGCAAGGCTTACTGCTCGTTCTCTTCTCCTGGCCGGAGTCGCGTGAGCGACTCGAACGGCTCCGTTCTCTCGCGGGCGAGATCGTGAAGAATAATGCGGCTATATTGGCCGTCCCGATGACGGATTCGCCTTCCGATGACTTGGCCGCGGTTGTGCGGGATATGCCGTTCCCGGTTGTGACGCAGGGTGCGCGCGAGATTGCCGGAAGTTACGCTCTGTTCAGGAGGACGCTTTCTATTCCTGATCTGTTTGGAGAAGGGACGAGACCGAAGCACATTGAGTTTCTTTTTGATCGATTTGGATACCTGCGGGCCAGGTGGATCCCTCAGGGGGATGGGGCCGGCTGGACGGACGTCGCCCTCTTGACGCAACAAATCACACAACTCAATCAAGAGCGAGAAATTCTCCCACCTCCTGGCGACCACGTTCATTGACAACCGCTTTCCCTGCGTGGGGATCTGTATGACGGCCAGCCGCACTGGTCTGAGTCGACCTATCCGCTCGGTGGTAACAGGAGGTCGATTCTGGCTAGGCTCAATCCATCAGTCTCTCTAATCAACCTTCAACCTTCTGTGCTCTGAGTAGGATCTTCCCTGTCTATGCAGGAAGCTATGGACGGGACGCGGTCGGACTTTGCCGACAACGCGTGATAGCTGAGAAGGGAATGAGACAGCTCTTCAATAAGTCAGGTGTCTCTCACGTTCACTCGCTTACCCCTACTAATGTGTGATCTTGACTTCCCAGATTCTGGAGGAGTATACCTCAGGCACCTGACTAAGACCTTGGTTTGAACTATAGAGTAGGGATTGGTTGGTCTTCTTCATGATATCTTCATGATATTTTTCTTGACTCATCTTAAAGCTTTGTCGGATACTTGCGGACCTTTTGGGGGCTCCATCGTGAAAATTCATACAGTGTTTGCGATGGGGGTTGTGTGTTTGGACTATGGTAATCAGTAGTTGCGCGTTTTCATTTAAAACAAGGAGGTAGCGGACATGGCAGCTGACAGTTCCGGGCGGGGCTATGACGTCTCGCAG
>FKKE01002549.1_pt1 | contig 11645 bp, 15 predicted proteins | sample 1106331 | NCBI WGS metagenome assembly FKKE01 (sample SAMEA3931202, study PRJEB13176) | freshwater metagenome | biome: Drinking water system; feature: drinking water; material: freshwater | place: China | collected 2013-02-06 | reverse complement strand
TCATCCGCCAACTGCTGCAGCATCTCGACGTGCGGACGACGCTCCGCCTCATACGGCCGCAGTGCGGCCGCATCCCAGCGGTCGGCCTCCCGGCACCGTGCAATGACGTCCGACAAGGCCATGGCGTCGGACATCGCCTGCATGCGGCCTTGCGACGCATGGGGATTCATGGCGTGCGCCGCATCCCCGATCAGCACCGCGCCGTCGGCGACCCAGCGCGGGGTCCGCACGCGGCCCGTCGGCATGTATCCGGTCTGCTCCCAATCCCGCAGGCGCTCAACAATCGGCTCGATCTGCGGGTCGATGGCCCGCCAACGCCGCCGAAGCGCCTCAATCCCCTCCTGCTTCACACGCTCGAACGAACCCGCTCGAATCATATAAAAGAGGTAGACTTGGTTGCCGGCGGCAGGAAAGAGGCCGAGAATCTGCTGTTTTCCCACGAAGTACCGGGCATCCGTCATCCCGACCACATCCGAAACGAGGGCGATCAGATAGGCCTCGTCATAGAGATGCACGTCGGCGGGGATGCCGAGGGCCTCGCGCACCTTTGAAAAAGCCCCGTCGGCTCCGACGACCAATTTGGCACGGATGGTGTGCCGACGCCCCTGGGTTTCGACTGTCACTCCCTGCACGCGTCCGTCCACCTGCACCAATCCGACAAATCGGCTTCCATACCGGAGCCCCTGGGGGTTGTGCGCCTCCAGGGCGCGCAAGATGCCGTGATGCGCGACGTTCGGCAGCGTCACCACGGCCCGATTGTAGGGAGGCGGCAGTTCTCCATAGTCAATAGTGCAGAGCCGCTCGCCGCCGGACCGGTGAAAATGGAACTTGCGGACTTCGCGCACACTCTCGGCCGGCAGCCGGTCCAAGACACCGAGGCGGTCGAGAATCTCCTGCCCGTTCGGCTGCAGAATTTCGCCCCGGAGCCCACGCGGCGGGCCCTCGGCCTGCTCCAGGACGACGGACTGAATCCCCCGCTTGGCAAGAGCCAGTCCCAACACCGCCCCGCCGCCACCGGCCCCGACGATGACCACGTCCGTTGTGTCGTGCTCGCTACTCATGGCGCACTCAGAGGCCCCCCTCCCCAATCCACGTACCGCTCCTGATCGTGCCACATGGAGAGAAACTTCCGCTTGGCTCGCGCGGTCGTCACGGTATCGGTCACGACGTCCAACCGCTCGTCATTGTACTGGTTGCCGCTGGTGGTCTGGTTCATCGACCCGCTGGTGTTCACCCGATCGTCCACCACCACTTGTTTCAGATGCATCAGGCTGTCGTGCTGATTGATGCGAATCGGGATACCCGCCAACCGCAGCGTCTCCAGCGCCATTACTTGCTTCGGATCGTTGAGACGCTCCCGATCGGTCAGCACCCGCACATCCACGCCCCGCTTCTTCGCGGCGACCAATGCCTCGACGGCCGGAGGATAGGTCAAGCCATACATGGCGACAAAGATGTACTGGCGCGCCGCTCTATAGAGCGCCACGACCTTTTCACCCGGCCGGTCTTCCGGAGCGAAATAGATGTCGGTCCGGGCCTCGGCCTGCCCTGCGGCACCCAAGACCAGCAGACCGCACGCGACGACGAGAGCGATCCCAGACACCAAGCGAAGGTACCGAGCCATGACGAGGGACCGATCACGAATCGAACAGTTCGCGAAAATGATCCTCGGCTGCATTCCACGCCTCCGGGGACTGCCGCATCAGCCACTCCCGGACGTAGGTTTTCTGGCCCGGCGTGAGCATCTGTTTGATCTGATGCGAACGGCCCTGAAGCGGCTGGAGAAAACCGGCCCGCGTGCGAAGATCGAGCGTGGCCGTGCGAACGTACACGTTGGTATAGCTGGCCGGCTGCTCGTCCCCGTCGCCCTGGACCCAGACAGACAGGAACCGCTCCATTTTCATCCCCGCGCTGTCGAGCGCAGGATCGGATTCGTGAAACAATTCCGCTTCCGTTTCAGGCATCGGACGATCGTCTTGCGCGCGAAAGAGAAAATTCTGCTTCCACATAGACTCTCCACGTCAAAGTTCGGCATACTGGTGGGGAAGCTCGGTACTTGTCAAGGCGCTCAGGATGGGCGGTGGGACCCTTCATCACCTTGACAAGCGCCCGATCCGTTTGTTAGTGTTTCAGGATTCTTCTTTCTTTCTGCGAAGTTCGGAGATTTCATGCAAATTAAGATCAACGGAAAAACCGAGGTGGTCGAGGGTGCCACGGTTCTCGATGTCCTGAAGGCGAAAAATATCGAGCCACGGATGGTGGCCGTGGAATTGAACGAAACGATGATCGACCGTGACCATCTCGGAAGCACCCCCATCAAGGAAGGGGACCACATGGAGTTTCTATTCTATATGGGAGGAGGCGCGTGATGCTCCGGGCACATGCAGCGATTACGGAGTTGATCGGCCAAACCCCGCTGGTGCGGCTCAACCGTCTCTCGGACGACTCTATGGCCACTATTTACGCCAAGGTGGAGTCCTTCAACCCGGGCGGCAGCGTGAAAGACCGCGTGTGTTTGAATATGATCGACGAGGCCGAACGCGCAGGGCGCCTGAAGCCGGGGGCGACGATCGTGGAACCGACCAGCGGCAACACCGGGATCGGCCTGGCGCTTGTGGCGGCCGTTCGCGGCTACAAGTTGATTTTGGTGATGCCCGAAAGCATGAGTATGGAACGGGCGAGCCTCCTGTCGTCGTATGGCGCCCAGTTGGTGTTGACGGCCGCATGGGAAGGCATGCGCGGGTCCATCAAGGAAGCGGAGTCGATCCTGGCCCAAAATCCGTCGTACTTCATGCCGGATCAGTTTTCCAACCCAGCCAATCCGGCGATGCATCGCAAGACGACGGCTCCGGAAATCTGGGACGCGCTGAACGGGAAAGTCGACGCGTTCGTGGCCGCGGTCGGGACCGGCGGCACCATTACCGGCGTGGGGGAAGTGCTCAAGGAACGAAATCCGAAGGTCAGGGTCGTGGCCGTGGAGCCATCGGGCTCCCCGGTTCTGTCCGGCGGCGAACCGGGCCCGCACAAGATTCAGGGTATCGGCGCCGGTTTCGTGCCGAAGGTCCTGAACCGCAGCATCCTCGACAGCGTCATCACCGTGACCGATGACGAGGCCTACCAGACATCGAAACTGCTGGCCAAAAAAGAGGGCTTGCTGGTGGGTATTTCATCCGGCGCCAATGTCGTCGCGGCCCAGAAGGTTGCGCGGGAACTGGGCCCTGGCAAGAACGTCGTGACGATTCTCTGCGATACCGGCGAACGCTACATCAGCATCGAGAAATACTTCAACATATGAAAGGGCGTCGCCCGCCAAGGGCAACCAGCCGGACCTGACGACTCGACGGGCACACCGTCCGTTCAATCCGGGACGGCGAAGCGATTTGCATTATGGCTTTCACCGAAGAACAGATTACCCGTTACAGCCGCCATATCCTCCTACCGGAGGTCGGCGGGAAGGGACAAAAAAAGATCGCCCAGGCCCGCATTCTCATCGTCGGGGCCGGGGGGCTGGGCTCACCCGCGGCTTTGTATTTGGCCGCCGCCGGCGTGGGGACGCTCGGCCTGATCGACGCCGACGTGGTCGACCTGTCCAATCTCCAGCGCCAAGTCATCCATCACACCGCCGACGTGGGGCGTCCGAAGGTCCAGTCGGCCGAGGACAAGATCCATGCGCTGAATCCCGACGTGAAGGTGATCACCTATCGGGATCGTCTGATGGCGCACAACGCGCTCGGGATCGTGAAGGATTATGACGTGGTCATCGACGGCGTGGACAATTTTGCCGGCAAGTTCCTCATCAACGACGTGTGCTTCTTCGCCGACAAACCACTGATCCATGGTGGCATTCTCCGTTTCGATGGGCGAATTTCGACCATTATTCCGAAAAAGTCGGCCTGCTATCGATGCGTGTTCAAGAACCCGCCTCCACCGGGCCTGGTGCCCAGCTGCCAAGAGGCCGGAGTCATCGGCGTCCTCGCCGGAGTGATCGGCACCCTGCAAGCGACGGAAGCGCTCAAGGTCGTGTTGGGCATCGGCCGTCCCCTGACGGACCGCATGCTCGATTACGACGCCAAGAAGGGTCTCTTCCGCGAGATCCGGTGCAAACGGAACCCGCACTGCCCTTTGTGCGGCGACCGGCCGACGATTACCGAGTTGTTCGATCATGATCCCGAGAGATGTGAACTGCGGGCGCCCGGCACCGTACCGGTCCCGTCCGTTTGAACAGGAAGAGTGAGGCCCCCCCATGGCAAAGATTCGCGCGCTGGTGTGCCGAGAATGCGGGAGTGAATACCCGGCAAAAGCCATTCATGTCTGCGAAATGTGCTTCGGCCCTCTGGAGGTCAAGTACAACTACGAAGAGATCCGGCAAACGATGTCACGGCAGAAGATCGAAGCCGGCCCCAAGAGCATGTGGCGGTACATGGACCTCTTGCCGGTCGAAGGCACCAATCTCGTCGGCCCCCATGCCGGCATGACCCCGATGGTGCGCGCCAAGAATCTCGGCGCGTATCTGGGCTTGGACGAGCTGTACATCAAAAACGATACGGTGAATCACCCGACGCTGTCCTTCAAAGACCGCGTGGTCGCGGTGGCACTGACACGCGCCCGGGAGCTCGGCTTTGAAACCGTGGCGTGCGCCTCGACCGGCAATTTGGCGAACTCGGTGGCGGCCCATGCGGCGGCGGCCAGCCTCCATTGCTACGTCTTCATCCCGGGAGATTTGGAGGCCGCGAAGGTCCTGGGCAACTTGATCTACCGGCCGAACGTGGTGGAGGTCGAAGGCAACTACGACGACGTCAATCGCCTCTGCAGCGAAATCGCGGGCGAACACGGATGGGCCTTCGTCAACATCAACATCCGCCCCTACTACGCCGAAGGGTCCAAGACCCTGGCCTACGAAACGGTCGAGCAACTGGGATGGCGGACACCCGACCAAGTCGTCATCCCGATGGCCTCGGGTTCGCTTTTGACCAAGATTTGGAAGGGCATGAATGAAATGAAGGCCGTGGGCTTGATCGACGCCGTGACGACCAAGATCAACGGCGCCCAGGCCGAGGGCTGCTCCCCGATTTCCACGGCCTACAAGAACGGGCGTGATTTCTTCAAGCCGGTCAAGCCGAAGACCATCGCCAAATCGTTGGCGATCGGCAATCCGGCCGACGGGTACTACGCCCTCAAGACCACCGCCGAAAGCGGCGGCGCCATGGACATGGTGTCCGATGAGGAAATCGTCGAGGGGATCAAGCTCCTGGCGCAAACCGAGGGGATTTTCGCGGAAACGGCCGGTGGCGTGACGATCGGTGTCTTGAAAAAAATGGTCAAGCAAGGCCAGATCAAGAAGCAGGACGTGACCGTCGCCTACATCACCGGCAACGGGCTCAAGACGCAAGAAGCCGTGCTCGACGCCGTCGGACGTCCGGTCCGGATCGCGCCCAGCCTGACGAGCTTCCACAAAACGTTTAACGTCGGTACCCAAGGGGAACGAGCATGATCACCGTACGCATTCCCACTCCACTCCGCACGCTCACGAAAGGCCAAGGCGAGGTCCAAGCGGCCGCCGGCACGGTCGCCGAAATGATCGACACGCTGAACGGCGCTCATCCGGGCATCAAGGACCGTCTGTGCGACGATAAAGGCGAGCTGCGCCGCTTCGTGAATATCTACGTCAATGAAGAGGACATCCGGTTCCTGAGCGGCAAGGACACCACCCTCAAAGACGGCGACGAAGTCTCGATCGTCCCCGCCATCGCAGGAGGCTAGCCATGGCCAACCTCAGATTTCACATTCGCGTGCCCGAAGACAAAGTGAAAGAGCCCGTCTTGTACCGACTCGGCCACGAGTACCAGATCGTGACCAACGTCCGACGGGCCGACGTCCGCGAAACCATCGGTTGGATGGACGTGGAGTTCACCGGCGAGGTGGAGGAAATCGAGCGCGCCATCGCCGGCCTGCGCCAGAAAGGGGTCCTGGTCGACCCGATCGAATTGAACGTCGTAGAATGAACGTAGGCGCGCCACCCGGCGCGTCCACGACGACCGGCAGATAGTGAATCACGGACACGGCCCAGGCCATGCCCACGTAACGAGGACCATGGAATTCACCGACGCCCAGCAACAGCGTTACAGCCGCCACATCATTTTGAAAGAGGTCGGCGGCAAAGGACAAAAGAAACTTTCGCAGGCCAAGGTGCTGTTGATCGGAGCCGGAGGCTTGGGATCTCCGGCGGCCATGTACCTGGCCGCCGCGGGGATCGGCACCATCGGGCTGGTCGATGGCGACGTCGTCGACCTCTCCAATTTGCAGCGCCAAGTCCTGCACTCCACCAAGACGGTCGGGGTCCCGAAGGTCGACTCGGGCAAACAAACCCTCTCGGCCTTGAACCCAGACGTCACGGTCAAGACCTACCAACAACTCGTGGATGCCGACAACATTCTAGGGCTGATCTCCGACTACGACATCGTGCTGGACGGATCGGATAACTTTTCCACCCGTTTCCTGGTCAACGACGCCTGTTTTTTTGCCAAGACAACGCTGGTCTCTGCCAGCATGTTCCGGTTTGAAGGCCAACTCACCACCATCAAGCCGCACGCCGGATATCCCTGCTACCGGTGCCTCTACCCCGAGCCGCCACCGGCGGGGCTCGTGCCCAACTGCCAGGAGGCCGGCGTACTCGGTGTCTTGGCCGGTACCATGGGCATACTTCAGGCGACCGAAGCCATCAAGGAGATCCTCGGCCTGGGAGAGACCATGGCGGACCGACTCCTGATCTATGACGCCTTGGACATGAAATTCCGAAAGGTCGCCAGGCCCAAAGACCCGGCCTGCCCGCTCTGCGGCCCCAATCCCCGTATCAAGGACCTGGGCGGCGACTACGTCGTCTCCTGTGCCGTGTAACGTGTCGACGCTGCAGATTCCCCAGGCCATCGTGGATGAGCTGATCGCCCATGCGCGCGAGTTGGCTCCCCACGAGTGCTGTGGATTTCTTGCCGGCAAGGAGGGCATCGTGACCCACCTCTATCGGGTCACCAACGTGGTCGCGCTCGAGGGAGCCGTCGATGCAGCTTCATTTGATGAAGCGAAGTTGGCCCATCTGGGGCGTCTCTCCCCGGACGAACGGGCGGAGGTTGCGTTTGTGATGGATTCCCAGGACATGTTCAAGGCCGTCAAGGATATGCGAAAACAGGGCCTCGACCTCCAGGTGGTGTATCACTCCCACCCGCATGATCCCGCCCGCCCCTCCGTGACCGACATCAAGATCGCCACCGAGTGGGAGGATAATTGGCCGAAGTTCAACCTGCCGCTCCCCGCCTACTTGCTGATTTCCCTGCAGGACCCCAACCGTCCGGATGTGAAGCTCTATTCAATCCAGGCGAACCGCGTCAGCCCCGCTTCGTTCACGATCGACACCCCTGCCGTCCGTTGAGCAGAGCGGCCGCCGTACTCGGCCGCCCCATGCGCAGACTTGGTTTCGGCATCGACTCGTGGCAGAATGGCGTCCCTGACTTTCACCCGGGAGCACACATGACTCGCCTTTCCACTCTTGGGCTCTGGATCCTGGCTCTCCTCCTGCTCGGGACGTCTGGACAGGTAGGCACGGCTGGGGCGGAAACCAAGAGCTTCTACAGTCCCATCATCATGGTGGATCGGGACAAGGGCTACATCGTGATTTCAAGCAGCGGGGCGGTGTTCGGCATCGAGGTACCGGAAGAGGCGAAGCCCCATTTGGAGAAACTGCCCGTCTCCGGCTTGATCGACGTCGTGGTGGAACTGCGCGGGGACCAGCCCCCTCTGCTCAAACGCTGGAAGGTCGCATCCGGCGAGACGTCCTGTCGGGTCTTCGACGGAAAGGAGTGCAAGTAGCGCCGGACACCCGTTGTCTCGCGGCCTCACTCGTCCACCGCACCGTCGTGCGGTCTCTCCCCTGGCTACTCCGAACTGCCCAACATGTCGTCGATCAAGGGACGATTGATGTCCAGGCACCCCAAACAGATGCTGTCGAACAGCGCTTCATGGTCGGCGACGAAATTCTTGTCATTCACGAGATGCTCGGCGAGCACCAAATCGTAACAGGTCCCGCAGAGCATCATGAGTCCTCGGGCCACGCCAACCGTCTTCCTTCCCGCGCTGGTCGCCACGGCTCACACCGATCCTTTCATCTGGGCATACCAAAAATCGTCCATCTCCAGCTCCACCCCGCAGCGAGGACATTCGTACGGCTTGTCGGGCGGAGGGACCGTTAAGGCCACCTGGTCCACGCGTCCCAAACACACGTGGTACCAATGGCCCCCGGCATGTTCGTTATCGAGCGGTTCGTTCTCATAAATCAAGACCATCGCTGCCTCCTGAGTAGGGACTATACTGGGGGATCGGGCGAATCTGCAACGCCGTGACGATACACGGTCAGGTCCTGAACTGCGCCCGGTACAGACCGGCATACACGCCGTCCCGCGCGAGCAGTTCGGAGTGTGTCCCGACTTCCACAACCCGTCCCAATTCCAAAACGACGATCCGGTCCATGTCCTGAAGGGTCGACAGCCGGTGGGCAATGACCAACACCGTGCGTCCCTCCATGAGCCGGCGCAATCCCGCGTGCACCTGACGTTCCGTTTCGGGATCAAGATTAGACGTCGCTTCGTCAAATACCACGATCGGCGGATTCTTGAGCAACACCCGCGCCATGGCCAACCGCTGTTTCTGGCCGACGGAGAGACGCACGCCACGCTCCCCGACCATGGTGTCATAGCCCTCAGGAAGACGGCGGATGAATTCCTCAGCTTGCGCGGCCCGGGCCGCGGCCTCCAATGCCGGCATCTCCGCGTCGGGATCCCCATAGACTAAATTGTCCCGGATGGTCCCGTTGAACAGGAAGGGGTCCTGCTGGACCACCCCGATATGCCGGCGAAGAAACTCCAAGGGCAACCGTCGAATCCCCACCCCATCGACACTGATCTCGCCGCTATCCGCGTCGTAGTAACGCAGGAGCAGTTTGATAATGGTGCTCTTTCCAGCCCCACTCGGACCGACGAGCGCGACGTGTTCGCCGGGACGAACCGAAAAGGAGACCGCGGTGAGCGCCGCCACGTCGGAGCGATAGCCAAACCGGACCTGGTGGAAGGACACGCCGCCCGCCACCGAAGCCGGCGCCGGCGGCAGGTCGGGCGCGTCCTGGATATCCGGACGGGCATCCAGTACCTCGACGAGCCGCGCGCTCGCGGCCAGCGACTGTTGCAGCATATTGTTCACGGCGTTCAACTGATTGACGGGCGCATAGAACAACGCCAGGTAATTGAGAAACATCACCAGCTCCCCGAGCGAGAGCGTGCCTGCCATCACCTGCCCCGCGCCATACCACAGCACACCGATCACCCCGACCGCGCCAAGCAACGACAAGCCCGGTCCGTACCACGCCCAAAGCGTGTTGGCGCGAAGCGCGGAGGCGCGATACTCGTCGCTGACTCGCTCGAATCGTGCCCGCTCATGTCCCTGGCGGTTGAATCCCACCACCTCGCGGATTCCGCCCAAGACATCCTGCACATGCGCGGTCACGTTGGCTGAATTCTGGCGAATCAGCCGGTAGAGCCCGCCCACCCGCTTCGTAAATGCAACATTCGCGGCCACCAGGACGGGAATCGGCACCAACGCCAGCAGCAGCAATTTCCAATTGATCGTCAGGAGGACGGCCGAGATGGCCACCAGCGTCAGCGACGCCGTAATCAACGACTCCAAGCCATCGATGAAGAATTCTTCCACCTGGCTGGTGTCGCTGGTCACACGAGAGAGGATATCGCCCGTGGATCGGTGCTCGAAATACCGCAAGGACTGCCGCTGCACGGCCGCGAAGACGGCGACGCGCAAGTCGTGCACGACGCCTTTTTCCACTCGGTTGGAGAGGCGCAACACAAGGGAATTGAGCCCGCTCCGCCCGACATGGGCGCCAAGATACGCCGCCATCAAGCCGGGAAGGAGCGCCGGCAACCCAGGTTGAATGGCATCGTCAATGATCCGTTTGAGGATCCAGGGCGGCACCAGTTCGAGGCCCGTAGCCGCCGCGGCACAGGCAAGGCTCACCCCAAAGGTCCACCGGTAGGGGCTCAAATACGCGAGGATACGGAGGAGCGCTTGCACAGCGGCGTGTCACGATGAGGGTGCAGCGGCTTGGCGATGGCAAGGAGCGCGAGGAACGGCGGTCATCCCTCGCGAACGCTAACCGCTGGTAGACACAGATGCGTCAGATGACCGTCGACTCTTCCTTCTGCCAGAACTCGGCGAACTCCTCGAGTTGCGCCAGCGTCGACAAATCCGTCATCCGGTCAAGAAAGACCTTGCCGATCAGGTGATCCATTTCATGCTGGATGCAGGTGGCGTAGAGACCCGTCGCCTCAATGTCGAGCGGCGCGCCCTGCCGGTCGAGGGCCAACACCCGGACCGAGGACGGCCGTGTGACCTTGCCCCGCAAGCCATCGACACTCAGGCACCCCTCCCAAAACTCGCTCATTTCAGACCCGTAAAACACGATCTTGGGATTGATGAGAACCGTCGCGGGGAAGCCACCCTCTCCGGCACAAGCCATGACCACGAGTTGGAGCGAACGAGCCACCTGCGGGGCCGCCAACCCGATGCCGTTGGCATCGTCCATCGTTTCGAACATGTCGTCGATCAGTTGCTGAAACGCCGGAGACTTGATGTCCTTGGGGGACACCGTCTCCGCAATCTTTCGCAGAATCGGATTTCCTAACTTGGCGATGGGTAACCGCGCCATATGTCCTCGCTCAGATACGTGAATACGCGCTCGCCGGCTTGAACTGGCCCGCCGCCGGACCTTCAGGGTCTATACCATACGATTTCGAAGGGCCGCAACGGCCGTTCATCCCTGTTCCCGTCATGACATCCGCGTTTTAGACGAACGCGGCTCCGGAATCTCGAATCCGTCTTTGACGCTCTCCCACCACTCCCGCCATTCCTGCACCCATTCTTCCCGCTGGGGTTTGCTGGAGGTATCCCAATCGTGCATTTCGCTTTCATGGCGGGTGAGCATCCACAAGGACTGAATGGCCGAGACGGCGACATACCGCTCCTCGTCCGCCAGCAGCTCGATCAAGGGAGGCACCACGTCCCTGTGCCGCACATAGCGCGCCTCGAAGGCGGCCGCCTTACGCACGCTGTCATGACCGTCCTTGGCCATGACGGCAATCGCCGGAACGGTCCGCGTCGGGTCAAGACGCACCGCCACGCGCAAGGCATGTTCCCGAATCCGCGGCAGTTCGTCAGCCCGCTGGGCAACCTCCAACAGGGAGGGGACGGCCGGCACGGCCTTCAACATGGCGATGGTTTCGATCGCATTGTAGCGAATCCGTGGGCCAGGCATACCCAACGCTTTGACCAACACAGGCACCACCGACGGCCCCAGATGCACAAACTCCCCCATGGCCCAAAATTCCTGCTTGCCTTCCAAGAGCGGGATCAACGCCTCGGCCCGCTTCAATTCTTCATCCGACAGTGGCTGCGTGTTCTGCGGGACGGTCGAATCGGGGGCGGCCTGCACCTGCGGCGGCCGGTCGAATCCGTAGGGTTGGTCCGACTGATTCGGGGTCACATCGGACGTCTGCCCCCCCCCCCCCCCCCCCCCCCCCCCCCCCCCCAAAAAT
>FKKE01000487.1_pt1 | contig 11645 bp, 10 predicted proteins | sample 1106331 | NCBI WGS metagenome assembly FKKE01 (sample SAMEA3931202, study PRJEB13176) | freshwater metagenome | biome: Drinking water system; feature: drinking water; material: freshwater | place: China | collected 2013-02-06 | reverse complement strand
TTCTGGGAGCTGATGCTCATCCCGATGTATTTTCTGATCGGAATTTGGGGTGGAAAGCGCCGGATCTACGCTGCACTCAAATTTGTGCTCTTCACGGCCTTTGGCAGTCTCCTCATGTTGGTTGCGATTATCTATCTTGCAATCCTTCATCAACAGCAATTTCACGAACTAAGTTTTCTTCTCTCTGATTGGATGGAGTTGCGACTCAGTTTTAAGCAGGAGCTGCTCCTCTTCTTGGCGTTTGCTCTCGCGTTTGCGATCAAGATCCCTGTATTTCCGCTCCATACCTGGCTTCCCGATGCTCACGTGGAGGCGCCAACCGGAGGCTCAGTCATCCTTGCTGGCGTGTTGCTCAAGATGGGACTCTACGGCCTTGTTCGCTTCGGCATGCCGGTGTTCCCGAACGCATTACTCGCTTGCGCTCCTGCGTTTGCGGTGCTCGGGGTGATTGGAATTGTTTACGGTGCGCTCGTTGCTTGGGTCCAAACTGACATTAAGAAGCTCGTCGCTTACTCATCCGTCAGTCATCTTGGATTTTGCGTGCTCGGTTTTGCGACACTTGAACTCTACGGGATGCAGGGCGCGATGCTCCAGATGCTCAACCATGGGATCTCGACCGGAGCGCTCTTCTTTCTCGTCGGCGTGCTCTACGATCGGAAGCATACGCGAGAGATTAAAGATTATAGTGGCCTCGCAGGGAAGGTGCCGCTGTTCTGCTTCGTGTTCCTCGTCTTTACCTTGAGCTCGATTGGCCTCCCGCTTACCAATGGATTTGTCGGTGAATTTCTTATTTTGCTCGGCACGTTCGATTACGATCCGGTTACTTCGGGAATCGCCGTAACCGGCGTCGTTCTCGGTGCACTCTACATGCTCTCGCTCTACCGACGTGTTTCTTTTGGTGAATTGAATGCCGATCGGAACGGCGATCTCACCGACCTCACGTGGCACGAGAAGCTCGTCTTCGCGCCACTCCTCGTGATGGTCTTCGTCCTCGGGTTATGCCCGACACTGTTCCTCGACCGGATGGATACTGCAGTGCGACGGCATCTTGATTATGTGCATGTGAACGAAAAGCCAAGTAAGCAGGGTGATGTGCGCCAATATTCATCGAGCAAGAGCACTAAACCAGGTCGCAGCGTAGGCGACACCTAAGAGTAGGAGACCAAGTGAACAAGGCCGACATCAGCGCGTCATTTCCCGTCCTGTTTATGACCTTCGGCGCACTTATTTTTCTCCTCTGGGATCTGTTTCAGCAAGGGAAACGCCCGCTTCCGCGGATTTGGTTAGCTGGGGTGATCTGCGTCATCTCTTGGTTGCTCTCAACACCGTTTTTGGATTTGAACACCTCGCACGGTAATTCGATGTTAATCGGCGACCCGTTTGCCCTCTGTATGAACACGATCATCCTCGGCGGGTTACTGCTCACAATATTCTTAAATGACGCGATGCTGACTCCGCAGCGAGTAAATCCGAGCATCGACGTGGATGTGCTGCTCATGCTTGCAGCAATCGGTGGGATGGTTATGGTCGCGACCGAGAACCTGATTGTTCTCTTTATCGGTTTTGAGCTTCTCTCTGTTTCCGTCTACGTTCTCAGTGGCATTGCGCGAGCGGAACGGGCTTCCGTCGAAGGAGCGCTCAAGTATTTCATCCTCGGAGCATTTAGTTCTGCTTTCCTCCTCTATGGAATTGCGCTCGTTTACGGTGCCACTGGTTCGGTGGAGCTCGATACTATTCGGAGCACTGCTCAAGTGTCCGATCCATTGTTGCTCCTCGGTTTAGGCCTCATCGTGTTTGGATTTGCCTTCAAGGTGAGTTTGGTCCCATTCCACTTCTGGGCACCAGATGTTTATCAAGGAGCTCCGACCTCAATTACTGCGTTTATGGCGGTGGTGGTGAAGGCAGCTGCGTTCGGCGCATTTTTTCGAGTCATGATATCTGGCTTCGGAATGCTCCACGGCGAGTGGCAAGGCGTCCTCTGGCTCCTTGCGGTGTTTACGATGACCACTGGAAATATTGTGGCGCTCCGTCAATCAAGCATCAAGCGAATGCTCGCCTACTCCAGTATCTCCCATGCGGGATACGCACTCATGGGATTCATCTCGTTGGGTGAAGCAGGGGGCGGAGAGGCGATGATTTTTTATCTCCTGGTGTATTCGCTGATGACGATCGGCGCATTCGGTGTTGTGCTTGTCGCCACAGCCGGGAGCGATGCGCAATACGATCGCGATACCTTCCAATCGCTCAGTGGCTTAGGTTGGACCCACCCATTCTTGGGCATCGTTATGACTATTTCTATTCTCTCATTGGCCGGATTCCCGCCGCTCGCGGGGTTCATGGGGAAATTCTACCTTTTTCGCGCAGCCCTTAGTGCTGGATTTCCTGGACTAGCGCTCATTGCTGCGATTAACTCCGTTATTTCCTTGTACTATTACCTCCGGGTAATTGTGGTGATGTATTTTTCCGCTGATGAGAGCGCGTCGGAGACCTCAAGTACATCTCGGCCGCTATTTATCGGCCCAAGGATTGCGCTCTTTGCCTGCACGGTGCTCACCATTTACTTTGGACTCTTTTCGTGGCGTTATTTTGCAGCGGCATACTACGCTGTGAACAGCCTAAGTTAACCGGGTGAGCCTCTCTCGATCGGACCGGTTGTGTGAGGTGATGCAACTCGCAGAAAATAATCAAGTTTCTAATCGAACGCGTGCGCAGGGCAAATCGCTCAATGAATACCAGTGCGCAGTTTCTCAGTTATTGAGCGACGAACGTTTGGCTCAACAGAATGGCCAATCGGAAAGCCGCGCGAACGGAGGGAGTCTTTCACCACGATTCGTTTCACTGTCGCTCGGGAAAACCGAACGTCCTGTGGTGACGGCAATTGTTCGGAGTGTGCAGGACAACATCGGTGGCCAAATCGCAGCCAAGATGGGTTACGATGCAGTCATTCAAGATCTCCTCCGAGTGAGTGATGAATTCAGCACCTCGATTCGGTATCAACGTTCGGCTCCAGCAATTATTGAAGATGTTATCCAAACAGCGAACCGTAATATTTACCACTACGGTCACCGGATGACTGGTGCCGGAAGGATGTTCGCCCAGGCTCTCGTTGCCATCTACGATGGAGATCGGATGAGCATTGGATCGGTTGGTGCGTTTGACTGTTTACTCTGGCGCGACCGGAAGCTCATTCGATTCTATGGCCAAACAGGTGAATCGACCCGACGACTGTCGAGAGGCGAGACCGATTATTTTGTTGGGGTGAATGAGCGTGCGACGGTTGAGCATGCATCGGTTCGTGTGAAGGACAGTGATGTGGTGCTCGTCGGTTCGTTCCTGCCGGATAACAAGTATCTGTCGTTTGTCGATACAGTGCTCCGTTCGAGTGTCTCACTGGACGACTCTTGCCGTCGGCTCGTTTCTCACGCTCGCGACCTGTTTCGCGGGAGAGATGAAGCGGTCTCTGCCAATCGTAACCCTGTTATTTGGCTGCTCCATATTGGGCCACCGACCATTACGCTCGTTCATTTGGCAGCGGACGACGAATGATACGATTCTCTTCTCTGGCGAGCGGGAGTCGGGCAAATGCGACCTACTTGAGCGATGGGGAGACTCACCTCCTCGTCGACTGTGGCTTATCTGCACGCGAGACAACTGAACGGCTCGCCGCGATTGGTGTGAGCCCGGAGTCAATTGAAGCGATCATTGTTACCCACGAGCATTCCGACCATGTCGCTGGAATCCCTATATTTGCAAAGAAGTACGGCTGCCGCGTATATTCAAATCGCCCTACACGGAAGGGTGCTGATTTCGACCGCCGACTGAAGAGTGAACTCCTCGAGGAGTTTGAAACTGGTGAACGCTTTCATGTCGGGGGAATCGCATTTGATCCGTTTAGTGTTGTCCACGATGCAGCCGATCCGGTAGGCTTTCGCATCTCGGCAAGTGGTGTCGCACTCGCTTTCGTAACTGACCTCGGGCAGGTGACAACACTGGTTCGTGAACGAGTAAAAGGGGTGAATGCACTCGTGCTCGAGTTTAATCATGACCCGATTCTGCTCCAGGAGGCGCCGTACCCATGGGAGTTAAAACAACGGATTAGCAGCCGGACTGGGCACTTGAGTAACGAATGCGCCGCTGAACTTGTCACTCATCTGAGCGAGACGTGTGAGATGCCGCTCCAGGTTATTGTCGCTGCACATGTTAGTGAGAAGAGTAATGAGCCGAAACGAGTTGAGCAGGCATTCACCGAGGGGTGGCGCCGTGGTGGGAGAGATTATGAGCCGAGGTTCTACATCGCCTCGCAACGTACAACGCTCCCGCTCATCTCGCTTGAACAACATATCCCAGATGGGGAGCAGATTACGATAAACTTCTGAGTTAGAACCATGATACCACGATACTCACGACCAGCGATGACCTCTCTCTGGAGCGACGAAAGTCGTTACAGCATTTGGCTTGAGATTGAGATCCTCGCGCTCGAGCAGTTTGTAAAGGACGGCATTGCGCCCGCTTCTGCATTAGAAAACGTGCGGAAGAAGGCAAAATTTACTGCGGCGCGAACCGAAGAAATTGAGCGGGAAGTAAAGCATGATGTAATCGCTTTTCTTACCAACGTGGCGGAGCATGTTGGTCCTGATTCCCGCTATCTCCATCTTGGGATGACCTCATCTGATGTCGTGGATACTGCCTTTTCCGTTCAACTCTCGCGGTCGGTTGATCTCTTACTCCAAGGACTCGTTGGGTTACTCGAAGTGGTACGAAAGCAAGCGTTCGCCCATAAGGAAACGGTTTGTATTGGACGCTCCCATGGAATCCATGCTGAACCGACGACTTTTGGTCTTAAAGTAGCGGGCTGGTATGCCGAGTTAGAGCGACAACGGAAGCGACTTGTTGCTGTGGGAGATGAAATTCGGGTCGGAAAGATTTCCGGTGCAGTTGGAACGTTCGCCTCGCTCTCACCGAAGGTCGAGGAGCATGTGTGTCGAGGATTAGGGTTGAAGCCGGATCCAGTTTCGACACAGATCATTCAGCGTGATCGCCACGCCGCGCTCTTCTCGAGTTTAGCTCAACTCGGTGGCACGTTAGAGCGCATCTGTGTTGAGATTCGACATCTCCAACGAACAGAGGTTCGTGAGGCTGAGGAGTACTTCTCGGCGGGGCAGAAAGGATCGAGCGCGATGCCGCATAAGAGAAATCCAATTCTCTCAGAGAACGTGACAGGTCTCTCGCGGTTGCTCCGTGGTTGGGCGCTTGCGGCGCTTGAAAATATGGCTCTCTGGCATGAGCGAGATATCAGTCATTCGAGTGTTGAACGGGTGATTGCGCCGGACATGATGATTGCCGTTGATTTTATGATTGAGCGGGTTCGTGGAATTATCGAGAAGCTTGTCGTATATCCGGAGAATATGCGACGCAATTTGGAGTTAACGCAAGGACTGATCTATTCCGGAAGTTTACTCGTAGCGCTTGCAAAGAAAGGCATCTCGCGGGAGGAAGCGTATCGCTTGATCCAGAAACATGCTCTCGAAGCGTGGGAAGCGGTGGGTGACGAGAGTCTTAAAGGGAAAGAGAAGGAGAAGAGTTTTATCGAGCGTGTCCGAGCGGACAAAAAAATCACTGGACTCCTCGAGCAACGCGAGCTCGACGAAACATTCTCTCTTGCCCCACACGTAGCTCACGTCGATGAAATTTTTAAACGTGTTTTTGGAAGCAGTAACTAAGGAGGTCATGTGCGAGCGATAGTAACTGTGAAACTGAAGAGTGACATACTCGATGCTCCAGGGCGAGTGGTCGCTGAGCGATTAGTTGATATGGGATTTAGTGAAGTGAAAGACGTTCGCATCGGAAAAATTATCGAGCTTGAACTCGAAGCCGTTGATCGCGAAGCAATTGAAGAGCGGGTAGCGCAGATGTGTGAGAAGTTGCTTTCGAGCGCGGTGGTTGAAGATTACGCGATTCAGTCAATTACCTAGTGGAAACGATTTTAAGTACACAGAGGGAATGCTTGGAGGAACACAGAGGACGCAGAGGGTTAGTTTGCGACTGATTAATCGCCAATGAAATTAGTTGTCGTTGAATTTCCGGGCTCGCACGGTGCAGAAGATGTGCTCCGTGCCTATCAATTGTTCGGTATGGGAAATATCGAGCGTGTGTGGCATGAAGCAGACACTCTTGGAAAGCCAGATGCTGTAATTATTCCAGGCGGGTATTCGTTCGGTGATTATCTTCGCCCCGGCGCGCTTGCAATCCCTTCGCCGATTAGTGGGCCGATTCGCAAATTCGCTCAAGATGGAGGGCCAGTGCTCGGGATCGGAAATGGTTTTCAGATCCTCTGCGAGCTAGGACTCTTGCCGGGGGCGCTGCTTGAGAATCTAAAAGCAAATTTTATAAATCAGCGTGTGACGCTTCGCGTTGAAACCAATAAGAACGCGTTCTTAACCAAACTTACACCTGGGAGTCTTCTCCGGCTTCCGGTCGCCCACTACTTCGGCCGCTACTATGCGGACCGACGAACGATAAAAACTCTAGAAGAGCAAGGCTTAGTTGCTTTCCGTTATGTAAACGAGGAAGGCGAGCCGACTCTCCCAGACTCACTCAACGGCTCTATCAATTCGATTGCTGGTATCCTCGGACGCCACGGAAATGTGCTGGGACTTATGGCTCATCCTGAGCGCGCTGTTGAAGAAGCGATCGGCGGCGAGGACGGGAAGCTGCTCCTCTCTTCGATTCTTCCTTAGTGAGCAGGGGAAGGTTGCGCGTTCATCAGCTTTCCTCTTTCTGAATTAAACTATTGCTCTGTGTTGTGATGAATTTCTTGACTTTTCACCGGGACCCTGGTAATTGACGCTCATGTATTACACTTCGATTTTCTTTATTAAGACCTTCTTCAGCTTGCCTGGGGCGAGGTCATAAAGATTACGCCCTGGCAGCTGAAGAGGTTGCTGGGGACTCTCAAAAAATTCCCCTCACAACCTTCGATGTTCCAGTGCAAAAAGTATGTGCTGTTGCAGAACGTTTACGAGGATTCTGTGATTCTATTGACGTAGAGAATGCATTTTAGAGTCATACTCTGGTGAGGGGAAATATGAACTCTTATAAATCTTATGTGAACCCCGTTATCATGGGATTTCTTTGTGGAGTTGCCCTTCTCAGCTTCTCATCAAACGCAGTGGCGGACGATCCGTGTGGAAACGCGCAGTGGTGCGGACGACAGGGATCGATACTCTCTCATGAATATGTCGTCCCTCAATGTGTCACCGGTCCAAACCTTGATCTGCTAGTAGACTGTGGGGTCACTGAATTTTTCATAACACTCCTCCCACCAACCATGTCGTGGAATATAGATCCACCTTTCGTGAATCACTCTTATGAGAGAATCAATGTTACCTTATTTACCGGCTCCACTCCGCCAGGGGACTATACATTTTACATTGTAATGGATCCGCTCAACTTTCCAGGATGGCCTAATCTTAAAACATTAAGAATACTTCCCGCCTCTCCTTATCAAAATCCGCTCAGCGCGGGTCCCGCTAGTGAGAGCCCGGGAAGTGTAGAGTGTGGAGACCCCATCGATCTCGGATCGGGAAATCTCTATGAAACAGTCGTCGATTTTTCTACCGCTGGACAAAACCAACTCACGTTTGCACGTCATTATAACAGTTTGCCGGTCCCAAACACTCTTGCCACAACACTGGGAAGAAAATGGCGTTCAAATTATGATCGATACATTCGCGTTCTTTCTTCTTCCTCTGTGGTCCTCCAACGAGAGACCGGAAAATCGATTAGCCTTCATTTAGTTGGAGGAATTTGGAAGAGCGATAATGGTGATACGGATTATCTTCTCACAAACGTTACTACGGTGTGGACTCTCACGACACCTGATGACACCGTTGAAACCTACATTACAGCACCAGGTGGTGCTGCGCGGCTGAGCACGATTACGAAGCGAAATGGCTACACCCAAACCTTAGAATATGATTCTAGCAACAGGTTGACACGGGTGGTTGATTCATACAATCGCGAGCTCTTGTTAGCGTATAGTTCTAGTCATGGCTTGTTAGAGAGGATAACTACGCCCGACGGTTTAGTTTTGACCTATGGCTACGATAGAGGACATTTGAGCCCCCATGTTCTTGCCCTTGATCGTCTTACTTCTGTAACGTTTTCAACAAACCCTCCAACAGCCCAAACATATCTCTATGAAGCCTATTACCCTAACGACCCTGCAGAATTCACATATTTTCTGAGTGGTGTGCTCGATGAGAGTGGTCAACTGATTCAGGATTGGAGTTACCACTTAGATGAACGAGCCTATTGGAACTCTCTTTCGACTGACACTGAAAGACTCTACATAGCCTATAGCGATACGAACGCTACTCGATTTGTTTATGAACCGCTGGGACTGTTCAATATCTACCATTTTTCTACTTCGCTTGGCGTACCAAAAGTTGATCGCATCGAACGAACAGTACAAGGTACTGATGGTTGGACACAAAACCCACAGATTATAGCCACGAGAACGTTTGAATACGATGCGAATGGATATTTGGCGAGCAGCACTGACTGGAATGGAAATCGAACGACCCAAGTAAATGACAATCGTGGACAACCAACGAGCATTACGGAAGGAGCAGCAACGCAACAGGCTCGGACGGTTAATGTGGTGTATCATCCCCAGTTCCATCTTCCTGTTCAGATAATCGAACCATCTCGTAGCATTGATTTTGAATACGATACACGGGGGAATCTGCTTACTCGAAGCGAACGAGATACCGCCACACAAACGGTGCCGTACCCAACCAGCGGGCAACAACGGGTCTGGACCTATACCTATGATGAGTTAGGAAATGTCTTAACCGCCGATGGCCCTCGAACGGATGTAAGTGATCTGACTGTTTATGCCTATGATAATAAGGGAAATCTTAGTAGTGTGACCGATGCCCTTGGGCACCAGAAGTTTATTACCAGTTACAACCTTCGTGGACTCCCTTTATCAATCGTTGACATGAATGGAGTGGTTACCGACCTCACCTATGATGTGAAGGGTCGTCTCAAAACGCACATTGTTCACGCTTCCGATGGCGATGCGGTCACTATTTTTGAATACAACGCCATGGGGTTGTTGACAGCGATAAGCTTACCAAACAACACCGTGATGAATTACGAGTATAATAATGCTCACCGCTTGGTAGCCGTGAGTAATCAACTGGGGGAAAGAATCGAATATGAACTTAACAAAGCAAGTAACGTCACAAAGCAGACCATCAAAGCGTCAAACGGAAATATCGCGAACGTGCAATCTCAGGTATTTAATTGGATAGGTCAATTGATTCGGTCAGTAGGAGCAAACTCTCAAAAAGTTATCAACTATGGCTACGATTCCAATGAAAATTTAATCTCAATCAGTAATGCATCAAATCATACCTATACTCGTGCTTTTGATTCGTTAAACCGTCTCATCACCCTCACCGATCCTTTTCAGCACTCTACACACTATAGCTACGATGTAGACTCGAACCTTACGTCGATAAGGGATGCACGCTCGATTGAGACAACCTATGTCTACGATGGTTTTGGACAGGTCATACAAGAGACAAGCCCTGACCGTGGTACTACTGTTCTGTATCGAGATGTAGCTGGGAACGTTACTCAACGTATCGATGGGCGAGGCGTGGTGGCTCATTATACCTATGACGCACTTGATCGAGTTTTGAGCGAGACTTTCCCAGCATCATCCTCAGAAAATCGCCGTTTCACATATGACAACGCCGAGGCGGGTCAATACGGTATCGGACGTCTCTTTCAGTTGAGCGATGACAGCGGCAATACCACTTTTGTATATGATGCGCGCGGGAATATCGTAGAGAACACACGGGTCATTGGTGGGACTACATATATTACAAAATATGCTTATGATGTAGCGGATCAATTGGTTCGCATCACATATCCCTCCGGGCGAATTGTACACTACAGCCGTGACCCGCTTGGACGAGTAAACGCTATCTCCACCCAAAGCTCTCTAAAGAGTGGATTAGTCAATATCGCAACAGCCATTACGTATAATCCGTTCGGAGACGTCAAGGGCTGGAGCTATGGGAACGGCCTCACAGCGCAACTGAATTACGATCAGGATTATCAACTACGAGATATCATTGTACGAGATGGCACCACTGATCTGCATAATCTGAATCTTAACTACGATTTGAACGGCGATATTAAGTCGATCACTGACAGGCTGAGCTTGGCACGAAACCAGAGTTTCGAATATGATAAACTTGGCCGTTTGATCCAAGCCAGTAGCGGTTCAAATGGTAATGGCATCTATGGTGTTGAGTTCTATGGTTATGATGTTGTAGGAAATCGCACCACAAAAACCAGAATCAATAATGCAGAAGAGTATACTTACGCCGATTCAAATAACCATCTCTTAGCGATTTCCAAAAACGGACAGGTGAATCGTCAGTTCAGTTATGACGCCGTGGGAGATATCATCCAAGATACTCAATTGATGGAAGTTCTGGATCTCTCCTATAATAACGCCGGGCGTTACCAACGACTCAGCACCTCTACCGGGATCAACAGATTTTACACTTATAATGCACTTGGTGAGCGGGAAGCTCTCAACCACGGGTTCTAAAACCTAGCTCTTCTCTCAAGGTGCCAACCAGAACGAAACCCCCGGTGGCGACCAGGGGAGTGACGCACTACCACTACGACCTCAATAAAATGCTGATCGCAGAGAGTAACAACGCTGGAGGCATGGAGCACGAATATATCTATCTTCCTGGTAATGACGGGTGGATTACCACTGTGGCTCTTCCACTTGCACAATTAAATAATGTTAGCGGAGGTAGTAAGACCAACGAACTGTTATTCGTACTGAACAGTCATCTTCGCACTCCCGCGAAACTCACTGATACGCGTAAGCAAATTGTCTGGGATCGTACGCAGACTCCATTTGGTGAAACGGCTACCTTAGCTGGGACGAAAGAGAGTAACTTGAGAATGCCTGGGCAGTACCATGATACTGAAAGTAATTATCATTACAATATGTTTCGTGAGTATGATGCGCAGACAGGACGGTATATTCAATCCGACCCAATTGGGCTCCGAGGTGGAATGAATGTGTATGGTTATGCCAACAATAGCCCAATTTTGGAGCTTGATCCGCTTGGGTTAGAGTCGGGACCGTATAATGTTTATCGTTACACGCTCCCTGGAGAAACTTTTTATCGGTATGAATCCGGATATCCTCAATACTCAAAAGTCGGTCCACAAGGTCAACTTGCACCGAACACCTATGCGACACCCGAGTCACAGCTTTATTCATCACGGGATGCCGTTAAGCGTTACAATCTTCCCCAGTCAAATCTTGAACGTGGTGTTCGATATTGCATTACGCCCCCAGCAGGAACTCGCGTTATTGGGCCAAATCAAGTTGCGAATGGTTTAGGCTCTGAGGTGAATTTCCCAAAAGGTGCACCAAAAGGAAGTGTGACAAAACCACCGGTGATCACACCCGGTGGTGGCGGTGGGCCGATTCCACTCATGGGGCCGTGGAACCCAAAAACCCGTCCTCTCCCTATAAAGTTTGACTCGATATTTTAAGTCGTTCTACTCCAATCCCTCGAGGAACGCCTGCTCAG
>FKKE01001840.1_pt1 | contig 11677 bp, 10 predicted proteins | sample 1106331 | NCBI WGS metagenome assembly FKKE01 (sample SAMEA3931202, study PRJEB13176) | freshwater metagenome | biome: Drinking water system; feature: drinking water; material: freshwater | place: China | collected 2013-02-06 | reverse complement strand
ATGACATTAATTTTCATTCTGTTACAGACTCTAACACAGTAATTTACGGCCGTTCGATTGGAACGTTTACCAAGTTACCCCACTCGGTCCAACTACCGTCGTAGTTTCTTACGTTATTAAATCCGAGGAGGTAGGAGAGTACAAACCAGGAATGACTACTCCGCTCACCGATGCGGCAGTAGGCGATCACGTCATCATCCCGCTTTAAGTTATTCTCCTTTAGGTAGAGCGCTTCAAGCTCTGCCCCGGTTTTAAAAGTTCCATCCTCGGCGTTAATCGCTTTGGCCCAAGGGATACTCCGTGCATTTGGAATATGACCACCACGGAGCGCACCTTCGTTGGGGTAATTCTCCATGTGGAGACGCTCGCCTCGGTACTCCTCGGGGCTTCGCACATCAACAAGTGGTCGTTTTGCGTTTACGTGTTCAAGTACGTCGTTTCGAAATGCCCGAATTCGCGAGTCATCTCGCTTCCGCACCGGATAGGCCGTTGGCTTTAATTTGGGCAATTCCTTGGTAAAGGGACGACCTTCCTTCTCCCACTTCAGTCTCCCACCGTCCATAATCTTTGCGTTGTTGTGGCCGAAGAGTTGAAAGATCCAAAACGCATAGCAGGCCCACCAATTGTTCTTATCCCCGTAGAAGATAACAGTCGTCTCCGGCGTCACTGCGACCCGCGACATTAATTCGCTAAATTGTTCTCCAGTAAGGTAGTCCCGCCGGAGTTGGTCATTGAGATCCTTCGCCCAGTCAACTTCCATTGCACCCGGAATATGGCCCGATTTGTAGAGAAGTTGATCCTCGTTCGATTCGATGATCCGTACGGACGGATCATTCAAGTGCTCTGCAACCCAGATGGTTGAGACGAGGATATCTGGATGAGAATAGCCACGAGCTTCAATATCTGGGGCCGCCATAAATCACTCCTTACGTGATACTTGAATAGGAAATTCGAGTATAGCGGATTTACTCTGGAAAACAAGCGAAGCGGAGCAATTACGGACTCACCTCCGGTGCTCTGTTACTTTTGATCGCTTGAATGGCCACGATGTCATGAGCATACACGGAAACAGTCGGAAGCAATAACGTAAGGATTAAATCACAGAGCACCGGAGCACCAGAGCAGGGGAGGGTTGACGGAATCTTATTATTCGGCAGCGGGAGTTTTCTTTACTACTGCGTCGCAGACGCTAGCGAGCTTATTTACTGCGTCGAGTGCTTCTTGCACCGCTTGGTCCGCTGCAGCAAGTTCTAAAGACCGTGCTAGATCGGTAATCTTTGGGAAACCAAACAGCTGAGCTGACGCCAGTTTGTGTGCTGCGTCACGAACCGTTTCCCAGTCCTTTTGATCACAGGCGTTTTCAATAGCTGAGACTCGTTCAGGGAGACGGTCAACAAACCTTTTTGTCAGCGCTACAAATTTTGGATCCTCGGTAATATCTGAGCTCACCGAGTTATTCCCCGGAGTTGCCGCACTGTCCTCGGCAAGGTAACGGGAAAGGAGAGTGAAGAATTGGTCGCGTTCGAATGGTTTCGTAAGATAATCGTCGCAACCAGCATCGAAACATTCGTCACGATCACGCACCATCACGCTTGCGGTGAGCGCAATAATCGGAATGCCGCAACCCCGTTCACGAAGCACTCTCGCCGCAGTGTAGCCATCCATCACAGGCATATGCATATCGAGGAGAATGAGGTCAAACTGTTCGCTTGTTGCCTTGTTCACTGCGACCTGACCGTTCTCTGCGGTCACGACCTGAAGACCTGCCGCACGGAGATACTGTCCAACGATGAAGTGGTTTTCTACGGTGTCATCGACGAGGAGCACGCGTCCGCGTAGTTGCGGAATCGAAGCGGCGCTTTGTGCCTTCCCCGATCGTTTTCCCGCTAGCTGAATGTCTTGTGAAGTGTTCACTTTTTTAAGATGATTCTACTGGATGTTTGCACTAAGTTCTCGACCACGGTACCTTATAGGTCGTCTGATTTGTGCGAATCGTTTAGTTATTTCCACGTGTTAACACATAAAATATTAAATTTATTAATTCCACCGAGTTATTTATAAGCGGTTAAAAGCGCACCGTAGTGGAAGTTGTGAGCGCCGCTTAGTGGTTACTTTGATGCACTACGCCGAGCAAATTTGGGAAGAGGTACGTCGCTACAAGCGCGATGTACCGAAAGACGCAGGCGAACAAACGAAGCGGGTTCAGGCGCAGGACGGTGTAATCCTCGCTGCGCTTAGACTCGTAGCAGAGCATGTCTCGAAGCTTAATTCCGAGCCCCGGTATGGAAACAATCCACCATGCGCACTAGTTGTCGGTGGCTTTGTCCGTGATGCAGTGAGCGGGTCGTTCCCCAAGGATGCAGATATGGAGGTCTACGGGGTTGACCCCGTGGTGCTCGAAGAGTTACTCAGCAAGCTTTTCCCCGGAGAGCTCCGGAAAGTCGGACGAAGTTTTGAAATCCTTAAAGTGAGTTTAGCACCCGGAGTATTTCTTGAGGTTCAAGTTCCACATGGTGAAGAGCGTGGGAGTGAACTGTCACTTGCGGGAAGCGATCCCTCGATTTCTCCAGAGCACGCGGCACGATTTCGAGATTTTACAATAAATACGCTCGCCTACGATCCGCTGCACTGCCGCGTCTTTGATTTCTGTGGGGGGCTAGCGGATCTTTCGGCCAATATCCTCCGTGTGACCAATCCTAAGATTTTTGCGTCGAATCCTAACCAGGTATTTCGTGGTGCGCAGTTTGCAGCGCGACTTAAATTAAAGCCAGATGAGGACAGCTTCGCGGTGATGCGCAAGCTTGTCGCGGAGAACGCACTTGCAAGCATTCACCTACAGCGTATCACCGATGAATTGGTAAAGCTTTTTCTCCGTGCAGAAAAGCCAGCACTCGGGCTTGACCTCTTAGAAGCTCTTGGGGTGATTGGGAAACACTACCCTGAGTTTGCACCTGACGAGAAAACCTGGATCGATACCCTTGTAACCGTAGATCGAACCGCACATCGCCTTGCTCGAGCAAATCTTCCCTCGCGTGAGCAGGTAACGGTGATGTTCGCTGCGCTCTGCTCGCAGTTAACGAAAAATATCGCAGCAGGAGAGACAGCAAACATCGCGGCAAAAGTAAGAGGCGTGCTTCAGCGTTTTACACTGCCAACCATCGGTATGGCCGCAGTAATCGCCATGGTGGTTCATCTCAAGCTGGTAGGTGAGATCTGTAAGGGTGCAGGCGATCAAGGGAAACAACAACCGCCACAACCAGCGAAGCGCGGTGCTCCGGCAAGACTTTTCCCGGGAGGAATCGCGCGGAACCGGCCGCAAAAAAACAATCGAAAGCACGAGCTCGAAGCATTCCTCGAGCGAATCTATCCGGCGACCTGGGAGCAGATTCGTGTGGTCTACGAAGGGAGTAGGGTTGGCGGGAGTGATGCGGGGATAGGACAAGCGCTCGATGGTATCAGCGCAGAACTCGAATCGTTTTCGCTCACCAACCTTCCGCGGAAGGGGCTGCTCCAGCCTGAGGATATTGTAAAACGTTTCTCTCTCGGCCGCGGGCCGCATGTTGGGTATATTCTTGGTGCTGTTGAAGCACGGCGGTATGAGCTGGTGACGAAAGAGAATGCGCTTCGTTTTTTGGAGGAGAATATTGAGGTGATACTTAAGGAGGCCAAAGAGGCGATTGAGGGAGGTGGTTCTGAATAATTTTGGCAAAGAAGCCCTAATCCCATTCCTTATCTTCATCCTAATCCTCATCCTGCACCTGCACCTGCACCAAATCTTTTTCCTTCGCTCAAAATGAGTTGGTTTTGGTGCAAGAGCAGGTGCAGGATTAAGATGAGGATGAGGATTAGGACAAGGAAAGGGACGAATAAATGGTTGGGTTTCCTGCACCGGGAAACTAACCATCTCCACGAACCGTGTGGAGTTGAGAGCCCCCGGCTGCCCCCACCGTCTAGCCGCGAGTCGCGGACTAGACGGTGGGGCATGGTGCGAGGCGCGGGTTCGGAGCGTGCGCTAATCTCGCCCCCAGAAGATTGGGTTGCCCCATCGGTCATAAGCTTGGGGCGCTCGATACTCGTCGATGTCGGCAATGCTCTTGCCGGTGACACCGATCCCCTGGATTTTCTTCAAGCCGCGGTCAGCTTGGTCGAGAAGATCTACGCCGATCTCTCTGTTTTCCCACGTTCCAGCTCGACGACCACGGGCAGCGTAGACTCGGTCGTCCACAGCCTGTCGTCCGCGGTCGCTGTTGGCATAATCGCGGTCCACCTCGTCGCCGTAGTACTGGTTGCTCCTGCCGTACCTGTCTCGCCGTGCGTCGTCAGCAGCACGAGCTCCACGCTGATCTGCACTGTACTCCAGGTCGGAATAAGCTCCGCCTTGACAGCCCGCGCAGACAAGGACACCCACAGTCATCAATGCTCCAGATAGAAATTTCAATTTCATGCTCAGATCTCCTCAAATTCCACGGCCCCACAAACTATTCGCACACGTGGGAACAAGCTTTGGGGCATGCTTGCTACCAACCACATCCGAAAAGCGCGACACGTTTCACGAATGTAGTTGGTAGCGTTAACCTTAATTGGTGCAGGAATACCCGTATGAAGTTTTCAAAGACGTGAGTGAACCCCTCGCTCACAAATGAGGGTTCGCGAGGTCAACCAGTGTTATGAGGGGGTTATGATTTTTTGTGCGATTTGCTGCCCAGTGCCCGTACAGGTATCATTTCCCATCAATTCCCCTACAATATGTAGATTGCCCCAATACAATTAGGCAGTCGGCGGGCAATTCCCTACCAGAAAATTGCTACCAGGTAGGATTTAAAACTTGGTCATTGGGTAGAGCTAGGTTGGTCCACCATCAACGTCTTGGGCGTCGACTTAAAACGTTGATAGTGGGCCTACGGATGGGTTCACTGTTTTTTGCGGTTGGATTGAAGGGAATCGGAAAATGACTACTATGCAAATCTCTCGCATCGGTCGGTTGGGGCAGGAAGTAACGCTCCTTGCCCTCGTTGCTCTCGCAGTCGTGGCCGGAGCTTTAGCGGCTTCGGGCAAGGCGATCTTTGCTCATGCCGAGCAGATCGCCGTCACATGCGTTGTCGTGTTCATTGTTGCGACGTTCGTTGAGCGCCGCTCGGCACCGCGGGCGCTCCGTGATCTCACGGTGATGATCATGATCGGGATCATAGTGTGGCTTTTTTTGGCCGTCACGCGTCCACTTGCGCCTGCACAGATGCCGCCTAATTGGATCTGGGCAGCGGCACTAGCGGATCTCGGCTTGTTCGGCCTCGCTTGTGTCTGGAAACAGGCGCGAGCGGCGTAGCCAATTCCCGGGAATCGGATTTTGTTGGTGCGGCCGGCACACGTTTAACGTGAGGTCGGCCGCACCAACTCCGTTTTATTGCCTGTCCGGGGCCACTATGTTCTTCCGCTTATTCGAATAACTCCCCAGTTTTTTTGTACCTCCTAATGAGAAAAGATAATGTGCGGATGTCTCGGTTCCGTCGGCTTGGTGCCCTGTGGTAAAATTGATCTTATGTTCCTAATACCGAGGGATCTTATGCGTGTTCAGAAGTTGAATCCAGAGAGACGTTCGGTTTACTTAACACCGCTCATGCGCGCGGCAGCGATTGGTAACTCGCGCACTGTGTCCTATCTCATTGAGAACGGCGCAGATGTGAACGAGCGCGGACCGCGTGACTCAACGGCGTTAATGTTTGCAGCTGGTGGTGGGCATACGGACATCGTCGAAATGTTGGTTGATAGCGGAGCAGACATCAATGCTCGCGAGCACGGGGGCTGGACTGCGCTTGCCCATGCGCTTGCAGACGGTCATATGGATATCATTTCAGTGCTGAAGCAGAAGGGGGCTGCTGCTTAGGCGCCTAGGTCGTTCTTTTGTAGGTTTCGTTAATCGTCTTTGATTTTTTATTACTCAGCGCAAGTTGAGACGCGAGTTCTTCGCGACGAGAAGCGGGCGGAGAGGCCGGCGGCCGCAATCGGTGTTGTACCGAGCGAAGCCCCCAGCCTGCTCCACCAGTCGCCTTCGCCCTTCAGTGTTTCTCGCTCCGATAGACCAGCATCCCAAGACGTGTGACCGTCAGCCATTGATACAGCACATTGACGACTTGGGGGGTCGTGTCGGAAGGATCTGCTTTTCCGAGGAAGAGCAAAGAAAGCAGCGACACGAAGCTCAATGGAAACCACAAACCTACGAGGCCCCCGAGCACGCACCACTTTTTCATCACAGTACTCCCAATCTCATTAACTGGCGCAGGAACCAAAACGACTTGGTTATAACCTTCACGCCGGCCCCTTCTACCCACTAATGTTATGATGGGCCCTAGACATTAAGTGCAAAAAATATGCATCAGGAATGGGTTGGGGATTATGAAGGGCCCTCGCGAAATCCAACGAGGGCAGAAACCGCCACATTATTCCCGGTAAGCTGGTTAAACTGAATTACCTTCTTCCCTTCACTACTTTCCGCTGCGCTCACCTTCAACAGAAACCACCGGCCATCGTGGAGCTGGTCAGCGATAAGGTCGTCATCTCCGGACCGAATCCGAGACATTCGCCAGAAAGTATCTCCGTCGGTGAGGAACAGCGCGAAGTGAGTGACGGTATTTGGCGGAAACTTTAGAAATATCTTCCCCTCATTTGGCGTTGAGATGTACCAGAAAATGTCCCGTGCCCACGAAGCTTCAACGCGAAAGTTTTCGAAGGTTAATTCGATTGCTGGATTTGGAATCTTCTCGGTGCTGAGCGCATTGTTCTTTCCGAGCTCCGCCCAGTAGATTGGTTTCGTTGTTACTTGCTCGGAGATTGGCGTGAGCGATTCATAATGGGCCTGTGAACCATCAAGTCGCTCTGGGGCATAACCGAGATACGCCTTGTGTAAGGCATCTTGGAGAAAATAGCCCACGATGAGTACCGCGAAGAACAGCAGGAAATCGCCACGCCACACCGAAGCTTTCGGTTGCGCCGGATTTTCAATTCGCTTTGCTAACGCGAGATGCATTTCGTTTACTACCGGAACAAGTTTTCCGATGCCCCATCGTAGCTCCGCATTGTTTGTCGGCCAATCCTCTCGAAGAACAGCTGCGAGCTCGTGTTCTGCTTCCGGAAAGATTTCACCGATAAGGTCACTTACCTCTCGGAGCACATTATTTTCAGTGCCAGAGCGTGCAAGCCGGAAACACTCGGTGCTCAATTTTGCAGCGCGCTTATAGTGGGCGACCCCTTGGGAGACAAAGCCAGCTTGGAGAAGGATCGCTCCGGCATCACTCTCCTCCTTCGCTGCAAGAATCTGAATCGTCGGGTCGCTCACTCGCTTCGCCTCATGTGTTCTTCCGAATAACGAGCGCAGAAATAGTCACACCGTATCCGGTAAGCGAAGTGATTTTTAACGTCTTCTTACCAATCCGTTTCTCCTCAGCAGTGAGCGGGAGCGTTATCCAACGTCCGGGAATCAGGTCGTGGGCGATAACCGCTTGGTGGTTGTCGGAAGTGACGCGGGCGGTGCGGATACGCGAGTCGCCATCGGTGAAGAAGATTGAGATGTCCTTCAGTTCCGGGCGTTCGCCGCGATTTGTTTCGGGCGGAAACTCAACGGTAATACTCCCCCGTTCAGAGGCTCGCACATGCCACCGAACTGTACCGCCATGGTGAAGCGCCCACGGGTTTTCGACCTGAAAGTCATGGACGTCCACGCGATAGTCTTGCGATGGCGCGTCCGGAACTTTCGTCCAAACGAGTTGTTTGTTCTGGCCAAACTCCACCCAGAGAACCGCCTCTTTTCCAGAGTCGGCAAAGCTAAAGTAATGGCTTTGATTCTCTACTGGAGGAAGGTTCGTGCCGTGATTTGCGTTGTAAATGAGCTTCGCGTAGAAGCCGACGACACTGAGCACAAGAAGCAACAACGGGACAAATGAGGCGACACGGCGAAGGAGTGGCGTTTCATGTCGCGTAACCTTTTCCTCAGCACGGAGCATATGGTGCAGCACCCGGTGAATCGGACGCGCTTCGCGTAGAGCGTCGCTTGTGTTTGCAACTTCGACCGCCCCAATAAATGCTGTTAGTTGGTTGTGCAGTTTCGGATATCGGATAAGCGTTTTTGCAACGAGCTCCGAGCGGCCTGATTTCGAAGCAGCCTTCCCTTTCTCTCGCTTTACGGTGAGCAGTTCCTGAAACAAACGCCCGGCAGTTTTTAGATGACCGAGCGCCGTTTGTTCATAACCATGTTCGAGAAGTATTGAGCTCACTTGAAACTCCGCCCAGATGTCTTGTAGCCGAATCTCTCTCATCAGTTCCCTGTCACTCCGCTTTTGCCGAAAAGAGATTCCTGAGCTCGAGGTACGCCGGGATGGTAAGAAGGAAGATGTTGTAATGAAAAGGAATCAGATAGCGTGGCTGACCCATCGAGAGAAAGGCAATCCCCGCCATTGCAAGCACAGGGACAAGGAGGAACGTCACCTCGAAGATAAAACGCCTGCGACGTACTGCGATAACGACCGAGTAAATTGCTGGGAGCGAGACGAGAAAGAGTGCCACCCACTGCGGAGTAACATCATGCTTCTGCGCGTGCTCAACATTTCGTAATGGCCAGTGTGGAATGATTGAGAAGAGTTCACGAACGCTGTGCGCACTTCGGACGAGTTGCCGCCACGGATCTTCACGCCAGAGGCTGCGCGTTTGTTCGGAGAAGTACTCGCGATCGAGAATTGACGTTGGGAGTGTCACTGGGATTAACAACCGATGGTCGAAGAACGCGTTGTTCTGGTGAAAGATATAGAAGTAGCCCCCCTTGCGATCAAGGCACCCGACCGCCTCCCGCCGACTCTGGCCGAGATAGGTGTTAAACGAGTCATTTGCCGCAAGGTAGAAGCCAGGGGTCGAAGCAATCGCCCGATTGAGAAACATCTGGAGGAGGAGCACTACCGTGAGACTTCCAACTAAAGTTCCCGCAAATGGACGGAGATGACTTGCACGCCTGAAGATGAGGCAAGCAAGGCAGGCAAGGACAAAGCCAATTCCTTGGCCTTTAATTAACAAGCAGATGGCAAAGAGAAAACCGATGTAACAGAAGCGCCGATGGTTCCCACCGATTCGAAGCGAGCGAATATAGAGGTGCTGACCAAGGAGTCCGGTAAAGATAAATGCGGGTTCGGACATGAAGAAGCTCGCCTGCGAAATAAAGGGATAGTAGCAGGCGACACCGAGAGCGATGATAAGCGGGAGCCTTGAAGTGGAGAATAATTCGCGTGCGGTAAGTCCGGTAATAAACGCTGCACCGGCGATCATCGCAGCCTGGATAATGATGATCATATGGCACCCGAGAGCGAAACCGAAGCATTTAAAGACGAGTGCGTAGAGGAACGCGGTTCCTGGGGGATAGAAAGCATCAAAAGAGATGAAGTTATCATTTACCGCGATGCGGTAACCCCGCTCTAAGTATCCGCGCATGTCGGAATAGGCATGGTCAAACGGCGAGATGTAGAGATAGGCATTCAGCAGATTGACTGTAAACGAGAAGATAGCGATGAGGAGCAAACGTTTCCACATACTGTTACGATACTTTTCTGCTATCACGAATTTCCGATCCCTGGTAGCGTTTAATCGCGTTATGAGCACAGAGGATTCTCAGAGGACACAGGGGTTCGCGATTAATCGCAAATTAGTTCTCGCTTTCTTCGCCTGCTTGCCGCTAGCCACATTTTTCCACGCACGAGAGGCGCTGGCCGCTGACATCTCGCTCAACCTTAATGTGAGCGCGGCTGATGATGTTGTGACGGTGTCACTCACGAACACCGGTCGCGATCCGGCGACCGACCTCGGGGTAAAAGTTGAACTTGCAGGGAAAACGTATGAACAACCGTTTTCTTCGCAGCTTGCGCCGAAGGACACGCATGCAGTCCCGATAAAAGTAGCGCTCCCACCAAAGGAAGGATCGTTTCCACTCTTTACAACTATCTCGTACCGAAATGAAGGCGAACGTTTAAGTCTGATTAACGTTGGTTACTTTCATTTTCGGCGCACGGAAGAGCTTCGAACAAAAGGCGAACTCGCCGAACTCACCCTCAGCGAAACCGGAAAGCTGAGAGTGACCTACGACAAGAAACTGCAGTTTCGGCTTTTTCTCCCGGATGAGATCTTGGTTGAGGGGACAGAAGAGCTTCTGGACGGACGAATTTACAACCTCAAAAACCAACTTCCAACCTTTCAGTCGAGTTATCAGATATTCGGTGTGGTCGAAAATAACGATGACGTCCCGGTAAAAGCGAGCGCAATCTTTTCCTCGCGGCTTCACACGCAGTTGTCGCGACAGAAGGGATTACGACCGAAACCAACAATGTTCGGGCCAGTGTATTTTGCGCTAACTACACTCCTCGGATTTAGCTTCGCGTTCTCTCTCTATCGCTCGAGAGTTCTGCCGCTCAAGAAGGAAACGCCTGATCGACTCACGATCTCACTCATTCGCTGGAGTTTTAGCGTCTTTGTTGTCTCACTCCTCTTCCTTGGCTTTTACCGGCTACGCGTGATACCCGATCACACTCTCGCCTGGGTGCAGGCACATCCACTTCCCGACGGCCCATTTGACTTGGGGCGCTGGCTCCATCGCGCACTGCAAGTTCTCCTTGAGTGGCTCTACTTTGAGGGCGGGGATTACGACGGCTTTGCTCGCTACGTTGCCGATCCACTCTACCTCTACATGCTCTTCGGCAATTTCTTTGTGCTCTACTATTTGATCAAACCAAATCCCGCGACAGATAAGTATTGGCATTTGATGTTGAGTACCTTCTCGCTCATCCTTCGACCGAAAGGGAAGAAACCTCATTGGTCGAAGTACACAAAAATCGCGATTCTTACCTTAATGGTAAAAGCGTTTTACGTTCCATTGCTGACGAGTTGGACGGCAAATGATGCGTTCCATCAGTATAATCTCACCGGTTCGCTTAGCTGGACGTTCCATTCAATCAATGCCTACGTCGTGGCACTCCTCATCTTTATCGATGTTACCGTCTTTGCCGTCGGTTACATCGTGGAGCTCCCACAACTGAAGAACCAGATAAAATCTGTCGAGCCCACGCTCCTTGGTTGGATTGTCTGCATCATGTGTTACCCGCCGTTTAACCAATTCTCGTTTGTACTGTTCGATCGCCAGTTTCCGGGGCCGCTCGATTTAAAGGTCGAGGACCAGATCTTTCGCGACGCAGCAATGTTTGCAATTACGCTCCTCTGGGGAATCTACGTGTGGGCAACGATCGCCCTTGGCTTTCGCGCCTCAAACCTTACGAGCCGTGGAATAGTAATGAAAGGACCCTACGCTTTCGTTCGTCACCCAGCCTACATCTCGAAGGTGAGCTTGTGGTGGGTCGAAGGAATTATCCTTGATCTCAAGCATTTTGGTTTGATGTTTACCCTCACTATCGTTTACCTCCTCCGTGCTTGGACCGAAGAGCGACATCTTGAAGGTTCGGATTCGGATTACACGCTCTACAAGCGTAAGGTGCGGTGGAAGTTTATTCCGAGAGTATATTAAGAACCCCTAACAAAATAAACACGTTCCTTCCCCGTATTCTCTGTTGCTCCGGTGCTCTGCTGCTCTGTGCAATTAAAAAGCCTATGTAGCTGCTGCAAACGCTTCATTTTATGAACAGAGCAACGGAGCACCAGA
>FKKE01001176.1_pt1 | contig 11679 bp, 15 predicted proteins | sample 1106331 | NCBI WGS metagenome assembly FKKE01 (sample SAMEA3931202, study PRJEB13176) | freshwater metagenome | biome: Drinking water system; feature: drinking water; material: freshwater | place: China | collected 2013-02-06 | reverse complement strand
CCCACAGCCGCCGCTCCGTGGTCTCCCCGATCCCCTTCAGTAGAATAAACGTCGATTCAAGCATTGTGCGAGCAGTGCTGAGGCTGTGGGAACGCGGGGACTGACACCCTTCCTCGCGTCCACGCGTGGTGTCTGTCCCCGTCCGAAACGGGACAGGCACCGTCGAAGACGACGGAGCCAGTCCCCAAATGGTACGTTGAGGCCGCGAGGAGCGAGCCCGACCGCCGGCATGTCCATACGGTACATGCCGGCGGTCGCAGCGGCGAATCTGTGATTGCAGCAGAGGCGTTCATGATCAATGCGGGCCGATTGTAGCCTTGATTTCACTTTTTGAACAAGTTAGAGTCCGACGCATGGACAACGGCGCGAAGCGCATTCGCATCACGGTCGGCTCCGTCAAGCTGGAAGCCGAACTCAAGAGCAACAAGACGGCCGAAGCGATCTACGCCGCCCTGCCGGTCGAGTCGGCCTTTCACACCTGGGGCGAAGAGTTTTACTTTCCCATTCCCGGTGTCAAGGACAACCGCGAGACCGCAACCACGCAGGTGAAGGTCGGTGATCTGGCTTTCTGGGGCGTCGGCGGCATGCTGGCGATCTTTTTTGGCCGTACGCCGATGAGTTTAGGGCCCGATCCGGTGCCGGCCGACCGGGTCAACGTGATCGGAAAAATTGTGGGGGACGCGACGGCGCTGCGCCAGGCGTTCGGTGCGACGAAGATTAGGGTGGAAAAAGCATGAAGAGCTGATGGCTTATGGCGAATAGCGTATAGCACGAACAAGCGGATTGTTCTTTTCTTGGACGTCTGCCATAAGCCATCTGCTATAGCCATAGGCTCTTAAGTGTCCAATGAGGCTGCCCAAGGATCGGGTGACGCATCTGGCCGAGGCCCTGGCCACCAAGCTGGTGGAGTCGGGGCAACTTGAATTGACCGGTCCGCGAAAGGCGCTGGTCGAGTCGCTGGATCGTGCCATCACGGATGAGCTCATGGTCGAGGATCGGCTCAATCTGGAAGTCCGGGAGTTGATGAAGAAATACGAGCGGGAGATCGAGTCCGGCCAGGTCGACTCGCAAAAGATGTTCCTGATGATCAAGAAGCAGCTCGTGAAGGAACGGGGAATCATTCTCTAGGGCGTGAGATGTGAGGGGTAAGGCGTAAGGTGAGGGATTTGTCCGCAACTTCGGGCAAGGCGGGGAACCCCATACGTATCTTTCGCCTCACGCCTGACACCTCACCCCTTACGGTTTGAGCATGTTGAGCGAAGACAAGATCAGCCATCTGTCGCATATGATTCTCAAGGCCTTGAAGGGCTCGTCGGCGGCTCGGGTGAAGGATGAGCCGGCGACGCTGAAAGAAATCAAAAAGGTAATGGCCTCCGAACTGGCGGAAGTGGCGCAGATCGATGCCGTCGTGCGCAAGAAGCTGTCGTCCTATTCGCGCCCGTTGCTGGAGGGCAGCTCCGAGTGGGACGTGCTCTATCGGAAGACCTACGAGGAGGAGACGCGGCGCCGTCACAAAGTGTGACGCAGGCGCGACTGCGAAGGGGGTTCGTATGAAATCCTGGATCATGATGGCGATGGCAGGGGTTGTGCTCGTTGGGATGGTCGGGTGTGCGGGGCAGAAGAAGCCGAAGCAGCTGGTTCCATTGGCCTTGACCGGCAAAGTGTCGCAAGCCGCGGTGCAGGCCACGACGGTGGGCACCTCGGCGTTCCAAGGCGGACAGTTTGAGGAGGCCAAATCGTCTTTTGACCAGGCCGTTGCCTCCGCGCCCGATTCGGGGGAGGCGCACTACAACCTCGGCTTGGCGCTTTTTGCGCTCGGTAATCGGGATCAGGCGCGGGAACAGTTCATCCAAGCGGCCAACCTGTCGCCAGGACACCCGGTGATCTGGGACTCCCCGGCGCTGAGCCCGTTTGGGAATCCGGAAGGATCGTTGCCGAAGTCTTCCGGGCAGCAGCGTGACCACTCAAACACCAGGCCCACGTTCGGCGGAGTGGGACCGAGGTAGCAGGATGTTGAAAAAGGCCGCCTACTTCGTTCTCGCCTCGCTCGGAGGCGCAACGTACGAAAAAAGTATGCCTTGCCTCCTCGCTCGCTGCGGCCGCGCCAGCGGAGAGGCGCGTCTTGGCGCGCCGGGTGGGTGGGTGAGATGGTGACCTTTTTGAACATCCTGAATGTCAGGAACAGTGGAGAATCCAGATGGCCAGTGAACTGAAGATCGGCGACAAGGCGCCGGATTTTTCATTGAAGAACGAGAGCGGCAAGACCGTGGCGCTCAAGGCGCTGCGCGGCAAGCCGGTCGTCCTCTACTTCTATCCGAAGGACGACACGCCCGGCTGCACCAAAGAAGCCTGCGGGTTCCGCGACTTCATGGCGCCGATTCGCAAGACAGGCGCGGTGGTGCTTGGGGTGAGTCTCGACGACGAAGCCTCGCACCAGAAGTTTATCGCCAAGTACGATCTGCCCTTTTCCCTGCTGGTCGATGAGGACATCAAAGTGTCCAAGGCCTACGGGGTCTATGTGCAGAAGAACATGTACGGGAAGAAGTACTGGGGCATCGAGCGCAGCACCTTTGTGATCGACGCCGAGGGCAAGCTCAGCGCCATCTTCCGCAAGGTGAAAGTCGACGGCCACGTCGACGAAGTGCTGGCCGCCCTGAAGACGTGAAACATGAGGCGTAAGGGGTTAGGGGTGAGCTTTTCGAAGGACTGATCTCCATCGCCTCACGCGCCTGACGCCTCACCCCTCACGAGCATTCGCATGCCCGCCACCATGGACAGCCGCGAGCGAACGATTCGCGGCCTCCAAGCCTCCTGCCTCTCGCTCCTGCCCGGTCTGGGCCACCTTTATATAGGGGAACGAAAGGGGTTGAAGGTTCTGCCCGGTAGCCTCCTGTTGCTGGCGGTTGCTCGTTACTGGTGGGCACCGATGCTGCTGATCTATCTAGGGTTGGCTGTCTGGACTGCCTGTGACGCCTTTCGGATCGTCAAGCGCGGGAGGGGGGGGCAACCGCTCCTCACCCCGTCCGCGCCTCCGACCAAGTCCTAGCGCAACCGCTCCCCACGCGGCCTACAGGGATCGTTTTGTGAAACCGACAAGAAGGAGTAGACTATTGATAAATCCTTCGAGGCCTCTATGGCCAAGCGTAAACCCGCCAAGAAAGCAGCCGGACGGAAAGCGTCGTCGGCCCGCGTGCCCTTCATCAAGGTGCCGCCGCCGGGACCCAAGGCGCAAGCCTGGCTCGACCGGGACGAGCAAGCCCTCTCGCCCTCGCTCACGCGCGTCTATCCGCTGGTGGTCGAAGAAGCCCGCGGCGCGATGGTCCAGGACCTCGACGGCAATCGATTTCTCGACTTCACGGCGGGCATCGCCGTCGTGGCCACGGGCCATTCCCATCCCGACGTCGTGCGCGCGATTCAGGAGCAGGCAAAGCGGTTCATTCACATGGCGGGGACCGATTTCTACTACCCCGCGCAGGTGGAACTGGCTGAGGCGTTGAATCGCATTACGCCGGGCAGCGGGCCCAAACGAACCTTTTTCGCCAACTCCGGCGCCGAGGCCATCGAAGCCGCGTTCAAGCTCGCGCGTTACAAGACGCGCCGGCCCTTGATGATCGCCTTTCAAGGCGGGTTCCACGGACGCACGATGGGCGCGCTTTCGCTGACGGGGAGCAAGGTCTCCCAGCGCCGGCACTTCGCGCCGCTGATTCCCGGCGTCACGCACGTCCCCTATGCCAATTGTTATCGTTGTCCTTACGGGCTGACCTACCCCTCCTGCAAGATGCATTGCGTCAACATCATCAAGGAGGAATATTTCAAGTCGATCGTGCCGCCGGAGGACGTGGCCGCGATCGTGGTGGAGCCGATTCAGGGCGAGGGCGGCATCGTCGTGCCGCCGCCGGAGTTCCATCCGACGCTCAAGCAGATAGCGAAGGAACACGGCATCCTCTACGTGGCCGATGAAGTGCAGACCGGCATGGGACGCACGGGCCGCATGTTCGCCAGCGAGCATTGGGGCGTGCAGCCGGACATCATCACGATCGGCAAGGGCATCGCCTCCGGTGTGCCGATGGGCGCCATCGTGGCGTCGGAGGACGTCATGGATTGGCCGGGCGGCGCCCACGCCAATACGTTCGGCGGCAACCCGATCGCCTGCGAGGCCGCGCTGGTCACGATCAAGCTGCTCAAGAAGAAGTATATTGCCAACGCCGCCCGGATCGGCGGCTATCTCTTGGAAGAACTCAAGAAGATGCAAGCGCGACACCGCCTTATCGGCGACGTGCGCGGCAAGGGCCTGATGATCGGCGTCGAGCTCGTCCGCGATCCGATGACCAAGGACGAAGCCGTGCGCGAACGGAACGACGTCGTGCAACGCTGCTTCGAAAAAGGCCTTCTCTTGCTCGGCGCGGGCCACTGCGTCGTGCGCTTCATTCCCCCGCTGATGATCACCAAGCAGGAAGCCGACACCGCCCTCGAAATCTTCGACGACGTCCTCACCGAGATCGAGCAGCGCTGATAGCCAGTAGCTTCCTCCACCGCTTGCCTTCTCGACAACTCTCCTGTCAGAATTCTTCTCATGACGAGTCGGTGCAAAAGGGCGCTCGTCTTTGCGCTCATCATCGGCGGCGCTTCGACATCCGTTTGGGCCGGCGATCCCCAGCTACAGACGCGTGTGCTGGCGCGGGATGCACTGGTCATGTCGGGCAAGCCCGTGTCGCTGGAAGCGCGGTTGGTGTCGGACGGTGTGATGGGGGTAAACGGTCTGGGGGGTGAACAGGTGGAGTTTACCGTTGCCGGTACAAAGGCCGGCACGAGCATGACGGGTGGGGACGGCCTGGCTCGCCTAGAGTATCGCACGCGCCAGCCTGGGAACCATCCCGTGACCGTGCGCCTCATTCCGAGCAAACGTGTCACCGGGGCTCACGAGGGAACGGCGGTGCTCTCCGTCTGGGAGAAACGTCGGCCCATCCTCCTGGTGGAATTGGCTTCGTTGATGGAGCCGGAGGGCACGCCGGCTTCGCCCGTCCCGTTGCCGCTTCCTGTGGGCACGCTGACGGAGCGCAAAGCTGTACCCGATGCGGCGGATGAGCTCAAGCGGTTGGCCCAGTTTTACTTCAATGTGCTCTATGTGTCGACGGGACAAGGCGGTGACGCATGGAGTCGGTCCGGGGATCCGCGGGAGTGGTTGAAGGCCCATCAGTTTCCATCCGGCTATTGGATGGTTGTACGCGAGGGACGGGAGGGCTTGACGCAGGCGCTCGATCAACTCAAGGCGGATGGCTGGGACAACCTCCGCACGGGGATCGGCCGTACGAAAGACTTTGCCGAAGTGTTGGTCGGCCATCGCATCGGCGTGGTGATTGTGCCGGAACCCCAGCGGGGAGAACTCCCGCGAAAAGCCAAGACAGCCAAAGAATGGAAAGAGATTCGGAAAAATTTCTAACCAGTTGAAATTTCTGCGAGAACCGCCATATCCGGCCTTTGTAATTCGCGCTGAATTCCATTAAAATGAGGGCCGTACAATATCCGGCCGGAACGAGTGTGGGGCGCCGGTTCATGCGGGCAAAGACGAGTTTTCGATGCCAGTCCTGCGGGCATGAGGCGCCGCGCTGGCTGGGTCGATGCCCTGATTGCGGGGGCTGGAATACCTTCCGCGAAGAGCGTGTCGCGGCGCAATCTCCTCAAGCCCGCGGCCGTCCCGTTCCTCTCGCCGTCGCGACGGCTTCCCAACCCACTCCGCTGAGCAAGATCCAACTCTTGGGCGAGCCTCGGCTCTGCACCGGCATCGGCGAGCTGGATCGCGTGCTGGGCGGCGGGGTGGTGCCGGGTTCGGTCATTCTCATCGGCGGCGACCCGGGCATCGGCAAGACCACGTTGTTGCTGCAGGCCTTGCCGCGTCTGGTGTCGGGGCGGGAGCCAGTGCTCTATGTCTCCGGCGAAGAATCGCCGCAGCAGATCAAGATGCGAAGCGAGCGGCTGGACGTGCACGGCGAGCACCTGTACATCCTCGCGGAGACGTCGCTCGAAGACATCGTCAAGCGCGTGCAGGAATTGCAGCCGGCCGCGGTGGTCGTCGATTCCATTCAGACGGTCTATACGGACCACATTACCTCGGCGCCGGGGAGCATCAGTCAAGTGCAGGAGGTGGCCGCGCAGCTCATGTCGCTGGCCAAGCGGAGCGGCGTGCCGGTCTTCATCATCGGCCATGTGACGAAGGAAGGCGCCATCGCCGGGCCTCGGCTGCTCGAACACATCGTGGACACGGTGCTCTACTTCGAGGGCGACCGCGGGCACAGCTATCGCGTGCTGCGGGCGGTGAAGAATCGATTCGGCTCGACGAACGAGATCGGTGTCTTTGAGATGAAAGATTCCGGTCTCGAAGAAGTCAGCAATCCGTCGGAATTGTTTCTGGCCGAGCGGCCCGGCAGCAGCGCGGGATCGGTCGTGGTGTCCAGCTTGGAGGGCACGCGTCCGATCCTGGTGGAACTGCAGGCGCTGGTCACGCCCACCGGCTACGCCATGCCGAAGCGGATGGCGAACGGATTGGATATCAACCGCGTGTCCCTGCTGCTGGCGGTCATGGAAAAACGGCTCGGCGTGCACGTCTCGGGGCAGGATGTGTACGTGAACGTCGTCGGCGGCTTTCAGATCGAAGAGCCGGCGATCGACCTGGGAATTGTGACCGCCATCGTCTCGAGCCTGCGAGACCGGCCGGTCGATGAAGGCACGCTGGTGTTCGGCGAGGTGGGGCTGGGCGGCGAGGTCCGCGCAATCAGCCAGGCCGAGTTGCGCATCGCCGAAGCGGCCAAGATGGGCTTCAAGCGGTGCTTCTTGCCGGAGCGCAACCTCGCGAAGTTGGATTCCCCCAAGGGAATCGAGTGCGTCGGCGTCCGCGAAGTGGGCGATGCGCTCGACGCCGTTCTTGTGTAGGTCATGAACCGAATGTTCGACGCTGACTCTCAACCGGCGAGCGAGACAGAAAAGTCAGGCCAGCGATCCGTGCCCTTCAACGCCTTACGCCTCACCCCTTTCGCCTTCCTGGTAGCGCTGTTCCTGGCGTCCTGCGCCACCGCGCCGCCGATCCCCGAGGTACCGACGCAAACAGTCACGGCGGAGCGCTTGACGACCTTGTTGAAGGAGCGGGAAGCCGCGCTGCGTACGATGAAAGGCTTGTTCCGCGCCTCGGTGAAGGGGCCCGGCATTCCGTTCTCGCCGCCCGTGGAAGGCGCCGTGTATTACCAGCGGCCGGGCGCCATGCGGCTGCGCGGGTTCACACCCTTCGGCGGAGAGCTCTTCGATTTCATGTTGGGCCAGGAGCGGTTTCGTCTCAAAGTCCCGTCGGAGAAGAAAGAGTTTGCCGGTCGCTTGTCGGATCTGGAGCATCGGCCGGGAATCGGCGGGCACATTTGGCTGAGCGTCTGGGCGGTCAACAGCGCGATCGGAAACAACGGACTGGCCAAGGACAGTACGTCGGAGTTGATTGAGGACGGGGAGCGCTATCGATTGGACGTCACCGCTCCCAACGCCTCGGCGGCGGCCGACTCGACGCCGCTCAAGCGGCGGCTGTGGTTCGACCGCCGCACCTTGCAAGTCGTGCAGGAAGATCGACTCGATGCGGCGGGCGCCGTGAAGGCGAGCATGACCTTCGAGGATTTTCGTCCCGTCGGGAAGGAATCGGCGACGCCCATGGTCACCGCCAGCGGAGAAGGACTCGTGCGTCCCTACAAGATCATTATGAAAGGCGAGCCGGGCACCTTGACCTTGAAGTTTTCGGAGATCGTTCCGAACCCGGATTTGAAGCCTGAAGACCTGGGGAGTGTCACTCCCGGACAAGGGGCCAACGGATAGCGGCGGGAGGGCGAGAGACAAGCGGTCGGAGCCGAACACGCGAGGGGGCTTCTACCACCGGCCACTCGCCTTGTGCCGCTTGCCTGAGGAAACAATGAAACTGTTGGCGGTTGAAACGGCCACAAGCCTGCAAAGCGTGGCCATCATGGATGATGACACGGTCTTGGCCTGCGCCGATGCGCCGGCCGAGGGCTCGCATGGGCGACTGCTGGTGCCGACGATCGATCGGCTCCTGGCGGACACCAAACTGAGTCTGTCCGCTCTCTCGTTCTCCGCGGTGTCCATCGGACCCGGGTCGTTCACCGGTTTGCGGGTGGGCCTGGGCACGTTGATGGGATTTCGGTTGGCGATGGATCTGCCGATCGTGGAGGTGCCGACGCTGGAGGCGCTGGTGTGGAATCTTCGCGGCGAGCGGCGGCCCATCTGTTCGATGCTGAAGGCGAGGACCGGGGAGCTGTACTGGGCGATGTTTCAGTGGCAGCCGAACGGCGACCTCCGTCGGCTCAGCGAGGATTGTGTGGGAGCCTGGCGGGCTTGGGTGGACTCGCTTACCGGGCCGACCGTCGTCATGGGCGAGGGATGGCAGCTCAACCGTGCTGAATTGCGGAAAGCGGGCGGTGACCGGGCCGCCTGGATGGTGGAAGCACCGGCTGATGCGATGACGGCGTCGGCCGCCAGTGTGGGACTCGTGGCCCGCACAAAGTGGGCCAAGGGCGAGATAGCCAAGCCGGGTTCGGCGCCCCATTACGTCCAGCGGGCCGAAGCCGAAGTAAAGTGGGCGGCGAAAAGTCTGGTGAACGCTGAACGATGAACGAGAAGAACTCACAGGTCGATCAGCTATCGGATCTGCGCATTGAACCGGTGCGTCCAGATGAGATCGACCGGCTGCTCGCCATCGAGCGGGAATCCTTCACGGTGCCATGGACACGGAAAATGTTCGAGGCCGAAATCACCGGCAATCCCTTCAGTCGTCTGGATGTCGCGCGTCTGCCGGACACGCACACCGGTGAGTCGCGTCTGATCGGATTCGTGTGCTATTGGGTGGTGTTCGATGAACTCCACCTGCTTGATGTCGCGGTAGAACCGGCATTCCGTCGAAGGGGTGTGGGGCGGCGGTTGGTCGCGCATGCCTTGGCCCGGGGGGCGGAGCAGGGCGTGAAACGTGCCATGTTGGAAGTGCGACTCTCCAATCACGCGGCGCAACGTTTGTATGAGGGGTTTGGATTTCGAACGGTGGGAACTAGGCCGAAGTATTACACCCATCCCGTGGAGGACGCGCGCTTGCTCGAATTGCAGCCGGTGCCGTCCCCCGGCGGAGCGGTGCCAGACGATTCTAGCGAGAAGGGGCGGGTGAAGGCGGGCGTGGTTCTGCCCGTTCACCATGCATAGTCACGACATCTTACGAGGAGGTGGCCCATGCAGCCAGAAGCGCAGATCGCGGAGACCTTGCGGATATCCAATCCTGAGTTCCGTGAATTGGAAGAATCGCACCATCGGCTGGATGTGGAGTTGGGTGAACTGCAGCGGCGTCATTTCTTGACCCCGCAGGAAGAGGCCTTGAAGAAGCAGATTCAGAAAGAAAAACTCGCAAAGAAGGACAAGATGGCGGAGATCATTCGCGTGTACCGGCAAATGCATTCGTAGCCGGGCGGCCGAGGTGAACTTATAGCTGAGAAGGAACGACCGTGATGACGGCTGTATCCCCGCTCGCGGGGCATATCAACTCGATCAAGCGCCGGCTCTACATCATCGTGGGGACGGTGTTCGCCGCGTTCGTGCTGACCTTCGCGTACTCCGGCCAGTTGATCGACTGGTTCAAGCGGCCGTTTCCGGACGACCTCGTGTTCTACAGCCCCACGGAGGCGCTCTTTGCCTCGGTGAAAATCTCGTTCCTCGCCGGCATCATTCTCAGTTTGCCGGTGATGCTGTATCAATTCTGGAAATTCATCGAGCCGGCCCTGTTGCCGAAAGAACAGCGGTGGGCGATCCCGCTCTTGCTGCTCGCCTCCGCGTTTTTCGCGCTGGGGCTGACGTTCTGCAATTTCGTGATCCTGCCGCTGGTGATTCAATTCTTCGTGAGCTTCGGGCTCGACCGGTCGCTGTCGCCGCAATTGGCCGTCGGGACCTACGTGGATTTCAACGTGAAATTTCTCCTGATCTTCGGGTTCGCCTTCGAGCTGCCGTTGGCGCTCACGCTGCTCTCGAGGATCGGCGTCATCAGCTGCGACTTGCTGGCGCAGTATCGGCGCCACGCGGTCCTTGCGGCATTGATCGTCTCGGCCATCATCACGCCGGATGCGACGCTCTTCACCATGCTGCTCATGGCGGTACCACTGATCATCCTCTATGAGGTCGGCATTTGGGGCGCGCGGCTGTTCGGACGCCGGCCGATGGCGGCGGAGCAGGGCGGGGCGAGTTTGGCGGTGGGGACGGCGGGGACGCGGGTGCGATAGCCATGCGATCGGCACGAGCAGGGCGGCGCGTCACGTGCATACTCCTCACCCTGCTGTGCGTGTCCTGGTCGGCGTTTGCGCAGACGATGCCGGCGGCCGAGGAACGGCAGCCCTTGCAGCCGAAGCATCCGGGGTTTCCCGCTGACCCCGCGCTGAAAGCCGCGCTCAGCATCGGCGCGATCTCGGCCGGGAAGGGCGATGTCGTCGTGGCGGGCTCCTTCGGAATGGGCATCTTCCGGAGCGAGAACCGCGGCGGCAAATGGGAAGCGGCGAGCAATGGCTTGACGGACAAGTTCATTCTCTGCCTCACCACGGGGCCCGACGGCACCATCTATGCGGGCACGCTGCGCGGCGGCGTCTTCCGCAGCAAGGACCAGGGCAAGTCCTGGCAGGTGCTGAACAACGGATTGACCCGCATGCAGGTCAAGGCGCTGATGCTGGCCGGGAGCGAGCTCTACGCCGGGACCGGCGGCGGGGTCTACCGGCTGACGGTCGGCGAAGATCGCTGGCGGGAAGTCACAACCGGCTTGGAAGAAATCCTCGTCCACACGCTGGTGATGGGGCCGGACAAGATTTTGTTCGCCGGCACCTCGGGCAAAGGCATCATGCGCTACAACCCGAAGGACCCGCACGGACAGGGCTGGTCCCGCATGACCGACGGATTGATCGATCATGAGGGGATGCGCGAAAACTTCATTCGCGTGCTGACGCTCCGGAACAAGGAGGCCCTGTACGCGGGGACCTTCGACGGCGGCGTGTTTCGCAGCGGGGACGGCGGGCGCAGCTGGCGGCCGATCAGCAAGGCGCTGCCGAACGACTCGATCCGCGGCATCGTGGCCGACGAGCACGGCCTCTTCGTCGCGACCGGGCGCGGCATTTTCAAGTCGCTGGATGAGGGCAAGCAGTGGATGCCGATCAATCAGGGACTCACGGAGCTGGCCGTTCAAGTCCTGTCGGTCTCGCCCGACGGCGTGCTCTACGCCGGGACGAGTTCCGGGACCTTCCGTAGCGAAAACCACGGGGCCCAGTGGGTGAGCATCAACGACGGATTGGAAGTGACGGAAGGGTTCCATCTGCCGTTCTAGGGCGAGGGGCGAGAGCCACGGGGTACAAGAGAGGATTACAGAAAGGAACAGTCGATGACGGAAGTGACGGATCAGACCAGAGCGACGATCAGCGTGAAATCCAAAGGCGAGGCCTGGGGAGACATCGTGTTGCGGTTCTTTCCCGACGTGGCGCCGAACCATGTCAAGAACTTCATCAAGCTGGCCAACGAGAAGTTCTACGATGGGACGACGTTCCATCGCGTCATTCCCGGCTTCATGATCCAGGGCGGCGATCCCAACAGTAAGAGCCAGGACCGGGGTTCTCATGGGATGGG
>FKKE01011400.1_pt1 | contig 11687 bp, 8 predicted proteins | sample 1106331 | NCBI WGS metagenome assembly FKKE01 (sample SAMEA3931202, study PRJEB13176) | freshwater metagenome | biome: Drinking water system; feature: drinking water; material: freshwater | place: China | collected 2013-02-06 | reverse complement strand
TACCCGAGATACGCCCTCACCCGGGGGTCCATTTTTTCGGGAGTCCAGTAGGGTTCCCAGACCAGGTCCACCTGGACGCTCTTGACCCCTTCGAGGTCTTCCAGGACCAGCCGGGCATCCTGGAGGATTTCGGGCCCGGAAGGACATCCCGGCGAAGTGAGGGTCATCTTCACCCGCACCTCTCCCGCTTCGTTCACTTCAGTCTCGTACACCAGACCAAGGTCCACGATGTTGAACCCGAGCTCGGGGTCCTTTACCCCGCGAAGGGCCTTGCGGATGGTCTCGGAGGTAAGCAGCGGAGTCTGGTTCATCGGGGCACCCGCCCGAATACTACGACCCCGGAGCGGAAAACGGCAATTACCAGTTTCCGACCACCGTCCGGACACTCTCTGACAGCTCGGCCCGGAGCCGGGCCAGGACCGCGATCGAATTCCTGACCCGGGGTTCGAGGCTGCGGTTGGTGAGGAACACCACGAAGAGATCGGCCTGGGGGTCGATCCAGAGCATGGTGCCGGTCCACCCGGTATGGCCTACGGTGCAGCCGCAGAGCGAGCTGCCGTAGATGGACGGCCGGCCACTATCCGAGCCCGGCAAGGGAGCGTCCCAGCCGAGGGCCCGCCGGTCGGTGGCGATCCGCTGGATGAATCCGGTCAGGTTTTCCGTGGAAACCCACTGGCCCTGGCCGGGCAGGATTCCCCGGGCGAGCCACACCTGGGCAAACCGGGCCAGGTCGAGCCCGGTGGAGAAGAGCCCGGCATGGCCGGACACCCCTCCCAGCAGAAATGCGTTGTCGTCGTTGACCCGGCCCGGGGCGGCGCAGCAGCCGACCTTCCGGCTGGGAGCTACCGCTCCGCCGCGGGGCAATCCCGGGGCAAAAGCGGTGGCTTCCATCCCCAGGGGTCCGAACACCTCGCGGGAAGCAAACCGGTCGAGGGGTGAGCCCGAGGCCGCTTCGATCAGGAGACCGAGGAGGATTCCGTTGAGATCGCTGTACTCGGTAACGCTCCCGGGCGGGTGCCTGAGCCTCTGGCGATAGAGCAGGTCCACCGCGCCGCTCCGGGTGGTGGCCATCCGGTAGAACGGAAGGTACGCCGGGAGCCCGCTGGTGTGGTCGAGCAGCATCCGGACCGTGACCCGCTCGCGGCCTTCGCCGGTGAACCGGGGCAGGTACCGGGAGACGGGATCGTCGAGCCGCACCCGGCCCTGGTCCACCAAGACCAGCACCGCGCTGGTGGTGGCCACCACCTTGGTCAGAGAGGCCAAGTCCCACCGGGTCGTTTCGGCGGACGGAGCCGTCCGCGCAGTCCAGGTAAGGCGGCCGAAGCCACCCGAATAGAGAATGGTATCGCGCCGGCCCACCACCAGAACGGCCCCGGGATATACTCCCGCGTGGATGCCCCGTTCCACCACCCGGGCCACCGGAGCGAAGCCGGTGTCGGGGACTGGTCCGGGGGAGGCGGGGGAGGCGGGGGAAGCAGGGGAAGCCGGGAAAGCAGTCCCGGCCGCGAGGGCCAGCAGGAGGAATCCCGGCATCAGTGCGCCGCCTCGCGAAGGGAACCGGCGGGCAACTGGTAGAGCAGCCGGAGAGTGGCGGCGTCGCGCCGGCTCAGGCGGGCGGCCGTGGTGGTGGGGAACATCACGTCTTCCGGGTTAGGCGAGTGCCCCAGGCCCATGGCGTGGCCGATTTCGTGGATCGCCACCGCCAGGGCCGCCTCCGGCCGCAGGGGAGCGCCGCGCCGGTCCAGCCGCGCCAGGGAAATCCGGGCCCGGTGGATCGTCCCGTTGCGGGTCCATTCCAGATCGGTGAGCCCGACCCGCTCTCCCTCCAGCCGCTCGACCAGGCGGGCCACGATCTGGGCCTGGGCCGAATCGCGCACCGGTACGAAGCGCAGTCCCGGCATGACCGCCGACCAGGCCGAAAGGGCACCCCGAACCGCGTTTTGAAGGGCCAGATCGAATTCCGGCGCGGCCGGGACGACAGCGACCACCAGCCCGCCGGGAGTGGTCCAGCGGCGGACCACCGAGTCGGTCTCCACCAGCACGGAATCGAAATAGGTGAAACCCGCAGCCGCGCTCACCCGGCGGCGGGCTTCCAGCCGGGCCAGGAGGTCGATGGTGGGAGTCCGGCTCCCGGTCTCCGCCGATTGACCGGTGGCAGCAAGGGAACCGGGCCCGGTGCCGGAGCGAGGGTCGGGGAGCGCCCCCCCGGGGCGGGTCGGGGTGGACTCGGCCCCCGCGCCGGCCCGGGACCCGCGCGCCGGTGATGGGGAGCCGCTCTGGAGACGGCCCAGTACGATGAGCCCGACCATGGCGGCCAGGCCCCACCCGAGAAACCGCTTCATAAAGGATTGCTTGGGAATATACAGCGCCCTACCATTCGGTCTTGCAAAGCCCACAAACCTCCTCGGATCTCCCGGGCCAGGCCGCCGCGGCGGTGGTGCGGTTGCGCTGGCTCATCGTGGTGTTCTGGGCAATCCTCGGCGCGGTCGGTCTGGCCCGCGCCAAGCACACGCCCGATCTGCTGCGAATTCGGGGAGCCGCGGACCGGGAAACCGAAGCGGCCCGGGCCGACCGGCTGCTCGATACCCGGTTCGACCGCCCCTTCAGCGAGTTTTTCCTGGTTACCCTGGAGGGACCTCGCCCCTTTACCACAGGCACGTCCCGTGCCGCGCTGGATACCATTGCGAACCATATCGTTCAGCAGCCCTATGTTCGTTCCCTGCTGAGTTTTGCCAACACCAGTGACTCGATTTTCCTGAGCCCCGACCGCCAGAGCACCTTCCTCCTGGTCTCGCTGGAAGGGTGGGTCGGTGACAGTCTGGGGCGGCAGGTGACGGAGTTCCGCCAGGCCCTGAAAAACGCCCTGGCCCAGGTGCCCCGGAGCTACGAATACCGCGCGCTGGTCACCGGCCGGGCTCCGCTGGACCTCGATGTCCGGCTGGTGAGCACCGAGGACAGCCGGAGACTCGAGGCACGGATCCTCCCCCTTACGATGATCATTCTGATCCTGGCGTTCGGGGCGCTCATCGCGGCGATCCTCCCGCTGGTGGTGGGGGTGCTGGCGGTGGCGATCTCGCTCTCGGCGATCGGAGTGCTGGCCCAGGCGGTCCCGATGTCCGTCTTCGTGCTGAACGTGACGACGATGATCGGCCTGGGAGTGGGCATCGACTATTCCCTGCTCATCGTAACCCGCTTTCGGGAGGAGCTGACCCGAGGCTATCGCCGGCGGGAGGCGGCGGCGCGGACCTTTCGGACCGCGGGCCGCGCGGTGCTCACTTCGGGGCTCACCGTGATGGTGGGGTTCGGGGCCCTGGTGCTGACCCCGCTGGTGGAGATCAAGAGCGTGGGGATTGCCGGACTCATCGTGGTGGGGTTCGCGGTCCTGCTCGCCACCACCCTGCTCCCCGCCCTGCTGGCGATAATCGGCCGGCAGATCGACCGTCCCCGCTGGCTGGCCCGCCGCCTCACCTGGTATCACTCGCCCCTGGCCTGGGAGAAGTGGGCCCGGACCCTGGCCCGCCACCCCCGGAGGTCATTGGTGCTGGGAGGAGCGGCGGTGGCGATTCTCACCCTGCCGCTTTTCTGGATCAGAATCGGGCTGCCGGCCCGCCACTGGTGGCCCGCCCATACCGAGGCGGGGCAGGCAGTGGAAGAGCTGGCCCGCATGGGGGTGTCCGGCTACCTCTTTCCGATCCGGGTGCTGATCGAGTTTCCCGAGGGCCAGGAGGCGACCGGCCTCACCGGACTCCGGGGGCTCCGCAATCTCTCCGATTCGCTCCGCGCCGATCCCCGGGTCCGCGACATCCGGAGCCTGGTGGACCTGACCCCGGGCCAGTCGCTGCTGGCCTACTCACTCATCTATTCCGACCTGGACAGCGCCCGGAGCCGCTACCGCGACGCGGTGGACGCCTACCTGAGCCGGGACCGGCGGATGGCGCTGCTGGACGTGATCCCGCGGGACTCTGCTTCGCTCACCACCGAAATGGACCTGGTAAAGACAATCCGGGAGATCGCCCACGGCGGCTCGATCCGGCAGCTCCGGGGAGCCGAGGTGGCGGTGGGAGGGTACGTCGCGACCGCGGTGGACTTTCAGGCCGACCTGCTGAGCCGGTTCCCCCGGATCATCCTGCTGGTGCTCGGGGTAACCGCGGTGATGCTGGCCATCGCGTTCCGGTCGGTCCTGGTACCGATCAAGGCGGTGATCATGAATTCACTCTCGGTGAGCGCCACCTTCGGGCTCATGGTCCTGGTATTCCAGCACGGGGTGGGAATCCAGGCATTCGGGCTGGAAGGGGCCACCGAAGCGATCTTCGTGGTGATCCCGGTGCTGGTGTTCGCGGTGGTGTTCGGGCTGAGCATGGACTACGAGGTGTTCCTGCTGGCCCGGATCAAGGAGGCGTTCGATCACTCCGGCCGCAACACCGAGGCCACCATGGAGGGGGTGAGCGCCACCGCCTCGGTAATCACCTCGGCGGCCCTGATCATGTTCGTGGTGTTCGGGGCCTTTGCCTTTGCCCGGGTCCTGGTGGTCCAGTTCCTCGGCTTCGCCCTGGCCATCGCGGTGCTGCTCGACGCCACCCTGATCCGGATGGTGCTGGTACCGGCCTTCATGCATCTGGCCGGGCGGTGGAACTGGTGGCCCGGGGCGAAGGCGGTGAACGGTGAACAGTGAGCAGTGAACAGTTAACAGCTCATTGTTCACAGTTCACTTTTTCGCATCCAGCCAGTTCTCTCCCACTCCGATTTCCACCACCAGAGGCACGGTCAGGGTAGCGGCGCTTTCCATGTGATGGCGCACCAGTCTGGACACTTCCGCCACTTCGGCTTCGGGGCATTCCAGCACCAGCTCGTCGTGCACCTGCAGGAGGAGCCGGGCGGCCAGCTTCCCTTCCCCGAGGCCCCGGTGGATCCGGGCCATGGCGATCTTGATCAGGTCGGCGGCGGACCCCTGGAGCGGTGCGTTCTGGGCCTGGCGCTCCCCGAAGGCGCGGGTATTGAAATTCCGGTCTCTCACTTCGGGGATGTAGCGGCGGCGGCCGAACAGGGTTTCCACGTAGCCCCGCTCCCGGGCCAGGGCCACCTGCTTGTCCAGGAAACCCCGGACCCCGGAGAAGCGCCGGAAGTACTCGGCGATGAATTCCCGGGCTTCCTCCTGGGGGATTCCCAGCTGGCGGGACAGGGCGAAGGGGCCCTGGCCGTAGATGGTCGCGAAGTTGATGGTCTTGGCCCGGGCCCGCATCTCGGGAGAGACCTGGTCCGGCGCGGTTCCGAAAATGATCGCGGCGGTCTGGCGGTGAACGTCCTCGCCCTGGGAAAAGGCCGCGATGAAGGCGGGGTCCTGAGAGAGGTGGGCCATCAGGCGCAGCTCGATCTGGGAATAATCGGCCACTACGAACTTCGCGCCCGGGGCGGGGATGAAACCCCGCCGGATCTCCTCGCCCCGGGGGGTGCGCACCGGAATGTTCTGGAGGTTGGGTTCGGCGGAAGAGAGCCGTCCGGTGGCCGCCCCCACCTGGTTGAAGCTGGTGTGAATCCGGGCGGTGGCGGGGTGAACCCGGCCGGGCAGGGTGTCCACGTAGGTGGAGCGGAGCTTCTGAAGCTCGCGGTGCTCGAGCAGGAGCCGGGGCACCTCGTGGCCTAACCCGGCGAGCTGCTCCAGCACGTCGGCATCGGTCGAAGGGCCGGTCCGGGTCCGCTTGAGCACCGGGAGCTGGAGTTTTTCGTAGAGCACCGCCCCGAGCTGGCGGGGGCTGTTCACGTTGAACGAGGCCCCGGCGGCCCGGCAGATCTCCTCTTCCAGCCGGCGGAGGTCGGCCCCCAGCTCCCGGGAGAGCCGGGCGAACAGCGCCGGGTCGATCGCGATCCCGGCCCATTCCATGTCCACCAGCACCGGCACCAGGGGCAGCTCGATATCGTCGAGCAGAGGCTGGAGCGCGGTTTCCCGGAGCCGGGGAGCAAAGTAGCGATGCAGGGCCAGCACGGTGGCGCTGTCTCCGGCGGAGTACCGGGCCGCCTCGGCCACCGGGACTTCGGCAAAGGGAATCTCGGCTTTTCCCTTCCCCGCGGTCTGGGCGTAAGTCAGCAGGGGCCGGCCCAGATGATCGAGGGAGAGGGTGTCGAGCCCGTGGCTCCGGCGGCCGGGATCGAGCACGAAGCTCGCCAGCATGGAGTCGTAGCGAACTCCGGCCAGCTCCACTCCAGCCCGGCGCAGCACCTGCCAGTCGAACTTGATGTTGTGGCCCGCCTTCCTAACCGCAGGATCGGCCAGCACCGCGGCCAGCTCGCGACAGGCGGGATCGGAAAGGGGCGGGAGGTTCCGGACCGGGTCGGGGGCGGCCAGTTCCCCGCTCCGGGGGCGATGGCCGAAGGGGAGGTACCAGGCCGAATCGGGGGAAACCGCAAGGGAAAGGCCCACCAGTCCGGCGTCGTGGGGCTCGAACGAAGTTGTTTCGGTATCGAGGGCCACCAGGGGCGCGGCCCGGAGCGCGGTAACGAGGTCCGCCAGCGCTTCGACCCGATCTATCACCCGGCACTCGATTTCGAGCGGGAGCGGGACCGAATCCCGGGAACCCTCCTCCGCCCGGGGGCCGGCCGCAGGGTCCGGAGCTGCCGGCGGGGCAGAACCCCCGGATTCGGCCATGAGCCGGCTGGCCAGGGAGTGGAACTCGAGCCGGGCCAGCTCCCGGAGCAGCAGGGCGCGATCGGGCTCCCGGTGTACCGCCCCGGCGAGATCGAATTCCACCGGCACATCGTCGCGAAGGGTTACCAGCTCCAGCGAAAGCCGGGCCAGGTCGGCATACTGCTGGAGGGCTTCCCGGGCCCGCTTGGCGGTGATCTCTCCCGCGTGGCGGAGCAGGGTTTCCAGATCGCCGTAGCGGGCGAGGAGCTGGACCGCGCCTTTTTCCCCGATGCCCTTTACGCCGGGAACATTGTCGGAGGTGTCGCCCACCAGGGCCAGGTAATGGGGAACCTGGGCGGGAGGAACGCCGAGCCGCTCGGCGGCGTTGGACTCGTCGACCCAGTGCTCCTCGATTCCGGCGGGGCCGCCCCGGCCCGGGTTGAGCAGCGCGATCCGGGGACCCACCAGCTGATGGAAATCCTTGTCGCCCGAGACGATCACCACCTGGCGGCCGGCGGCGGCTTCGCGGCGGGCCAGGGTGGCGATCACGTCGTCGGCTTCATAACCCGGCACGGCCAGCACCGGGACCCGGAACGCGGCCAGCAGACGCCCCACCTGCTCCAGGGCCAGGTCGAAATCGGCCTGGAGTTCCTCGCCCAGCTTGGAACGGGTGGATTTGTATTCGGGATAGCGGGCCACCCGGAACGAGTCGCCAGCGTCGAGGATCCAGACCAGGTAGTCGGGCTGGTAGCGGCTCTGGAGCCGGAGCAGGAAGTTGACCACGCCCCAGGCCGCCCCGGTGTTCTCGCCCCGGCTGGTCCGCAGGGGACGGGCGATCATCGCGAAAAACGCCCGGTAGATCAGCGCATGGCCGTCGACCAGAAAGAGCCGGGGCGGGTCATGGGGCATGAGGGCGGGGGTGAACAGTGAACCGGGAACAGGGAGTAGTGAACAGGGAACGGTAAGCGGGGGGAGCGATTCGCCCGGCACCCCGCGAAGCCGCTACCGGCTCACCGTCATCTTGCTCCCTCCCGAATGGCCAGGGCGCGAGCCCGGGAAAACTCGGAGCGGGAGGCGGTCGTCATGCGGAGCCGGCTGAATCCCAGCGGGCCGGTGAAGGTGATCACCGCCCGGTAGCGGGAGTAGGCCCACTGGACCACCCGGATGTCGGAGCCGGGCGGGTTTTCGTAGACCTGATCGGGCTCCCCCAGGGTGACGTAGACCTCGCCCCGGTCGGATCGCCAGCCGGGACCGCCCTCGTCGCGGAACCGCTCGTTGGCGACGGCAATCCGGGTGAAGTAGAGATCGAGGGCCTCGTTCTCCCCGGTGGCCGGGTTAGGATCGGTTGCGGTCCAGAACTCCCGCCACAGCCGGGGCCGCTCGGCCGGGCGGGCCGCGCGCAGCCCGTTGATGAGGTCCTGCCGCCAGGGGAAGAAGCGGAGCAGGGCCAGCAGATTGTCGTAGTTGGTGACCACCCAGTTCCGGGAGAAGGACACCAGCGCCACCACCTGCTTGCGCTCGGCTCCCTCGCCGATTTCCACGCTGAGCTGCCCGAGCGGAGGGGCGTCGGAGGCAATCCGGACCAGGTGGCCCTCCACTTCCCTGCCCCCCCGGAGGGTCAGCATGGCCTGGTACAGCACGCTGTCCCGTTCGCCCCGGACCCGGACCGGGATCTGCCGGCCTCCTTCGGGGGTTCCGTAGGCCTCGACGTACATGACCAGGGAGTCCCCTCCCCCGTTGGCCACGGTTCCGCGGGGATTGAGAAGCATCACCAGCGAATCGGCCAGCGACTGGCGGGGCCGGACCTGGTACACGAAGATCGGCTCGGTGAAGCTGCCCGGAGCAAGCGCCGGCACCTGGACGGTCTGTTCCCCGCGGGAAAAGACGTTGGCGGCCGGATCGCGCACCGTTACGGCGACGGTATAGCTGCCGGGGACCAGCATGAATCCCTGCTCGATGATTACGCTCTCGTCGACCCGCTGGGTCTCGCCGAACGACTCGACCCGGATCACTTCGTCGCGCACCGCCTGGATGGGGGGCTGGCCGGCCCGGGTCAGACTGTACTCGATCCGGGCCCGGGCGACGTAATTGGGCCCCTCGCGGGAGAATGCAAAGGCGTGGTTTTCGAAGGAGAGCCCGATCCGGGCGATGGTGGAGTCTCCCCTGCCCTTCAGGTACGCGACGTTCCCGATGAACGGCATCGGCCCCGACGCAGCAAGCCGGCCCAGCCGCTGATAGACGGATGGAAGGTTGAACAGCTCGTCGAGGGTCTGTTCGGTGGATGGAGTTACGGTCCCGGGCGTGGCCGGGGCACCTCCGCATCCGGCCGCCGCCGCCAGAAGCCATACCGGCCAGATGCGCCGGACCAGGACAGGAGGTGTCATGCGCTTGTTCCGATACCTCGGCGGCGGTAGCTTGGACTGCCTCTCATGAGCCAAGATAACCTTGTCGGGCTGACGGTCGCCGGATACACGCTCATCAAACACGTGGGCGAAGGCGGCACCGCGACCGTCTATCGGGCCGACCACCCCGAACGCGGCACCGCCGCGGTAAAGATTCTGAGAACCAGGCTGGCCCAGGACCCGATCGCAGTGAAGCGATTCCTCCGGGAGGCCGAATTCGGCTCTCGAGTAAGACACCCCAACATCGTCCAGACCTACGACTACGGCCAGTCCGACGGACTCTACTACCTGGCCCTGGAGTGGGCCAACGGCGAGCCCCTCGCGGCATTCCTGGCCGGGGCCGGCCGGCTGGCGCCGCCCCTGGCGGCCCGGATCATTTCCCAGCTGGGCGAAGCAATCGAGGCCTCCCACTCGGTCGGGATCATCCACCGGGATCTGAAGCCGGCCAATATCATGTACGATCCCGAAAGCCAGACCGCCCGGCTGCTGGACTTCGGGATCGCGCGGGATGCCGAAGACGACCCGGCTGAGCGGCTTACCCGGGCGGGTTTCTTCGTGGGGACTCTCCAGTACGTGGCGCCCGAGGCCCTCTCGGGCGAGCTGGTAGGAGAGCAGGCCGATGTCTACAGCCTGGCCACGATCGCCTATCATCTGCTGACCGGATTGCTCCCGTTCCCGGGCAAGGGACCCCGGGAGCTGTTTCAGCAGCTCCTCACCCAGGCGCCCATTCCGCTCAACCAGGCGGCCAAAGGGCTCACCTTTCCCCAGCCGATCGAGGCCGCGGTGATGAAGGGGCTGGAGCGCGATCTGAACCAGCGCTGGAAGACGGTGACCGAGTTCGCCCAGGCCTTCTGCGACGCGGTCGCGGCCGAGCCGGAAAAGGGCAAGAAGAGCGGATTCCTCTCGTCGCTGTTCCGGCGGGGCGGGGAATGACCGATCGGGAGTCGCTCGCGGCCCTGCTCCGCGAGCGCTCCTTGAAGTTCGGAGATTTTCAGCTCGCCTCGGGACAGCGCTCTCCCTACTACATCGACGCCCGGAAGACCACCATGTCGGCCCGGGGCCAGCTGCTGGTGGGCCGAATGGGGCTTGCCGCCATCCGGGCCGCCGGCTGGAACCCCCGCTCGGTCGGGGGGCTTACCCTGGGCGCCGATCCGGTGGCCTATGCGATTTCCCGGGCCAGTAGCGAGGCCCCGCCGGAAATCGAGGCATTCTCGGTGAGAAAGGCGGCCAAAGAGCACGGCACCGGGCGACGGATCGAGGGAAACTTCGAACCGGGCAATCGGGTTGTGGTGGTGGAGGACGTGATAACCACCGGCGGCTCGACCCTGCAGGCGATCGAGGCGGTTCGGACCGAGGGGGGAGAGGTGCTAGGAGTCGTGGCGGTGGTGGATAGGGGTCAGGGAGGCGTGGAAGCGATTGGACGAGGTGCCAGACTTGAAGTAGTTGTATTAACAACTACTATCGAATTGGGCCTCTGAGCCCGGCAGGGTCCGCACCGCCCACGGCTGTTCCAGGCGGCGAAGGCGAGACGAGCTCTGGAGCGGGTGAAAGCCGGACCAGACCGGCTGGTAGGGAATGACCAGGTTCGCCAGAAAGTGTTCGACCGCCCGGGGAAAGGGAAACCGGCGCCGGAATTCGCTCGGGGTTATTCCCAGCATGGTTCGCAACGATCGGCCGAAGCTCTGGGGCGAAGAACAATCGAGCCGGTAGGCCACATCGGACACCGATCTCCCGCCGCCCTCGAAGTATTGCGCCGCGTAAAGGAGCCGGATCGCCGCCAGGTAGGTCTTGGGGGAAGGGAGACCAGCCCGCACAAACCGCGACATCAGGGTGCTGGGCTTCTGGTGGAGCCGGCGGGCTATGGTCCGGACCGAAGCGTTGTCGGGAGCCAGCCGAACCAGCACCTCCAGAAAAAAGCGCGCGTCCGAGGGGATTTCGGGGAGGGCCGCAAGGAGCGGAGAGAGAATCCGCGCGGCCCCGTGCGTGGCGGGCTCCGCCACCAGCTGGCGGAGCCGCTTCCAGCCGGCCGGGGCAGTAACGTCCACCACCTCGCGGATCCCGGTAGCACCGAGCCGAAGCAGGGTCTCGGAAACCCGGGGGTCGTGCCGAGTCACCAGGGCCACGGTCGGAAGACCGGGGAAATTGCGGACCAGCTCGTCCACCTGCTCAGGCCGCTCGGAAGCGCAATAGGCAGCGGAGAGCAGTACCACATCCACCGCCCGCTCCCGCACCGTTCGCACCGCCTCAGGCACCGAACTCCGGTGAATGATGGAGAATGACCCCAGGGCTGCAGCATCGAGCACCGGCCGCTCCCCCGGGGCAACCACGGCCGCCACCGTGGGCGCCGCAGGCCGGGCCGGGCCGGCAGATCCCGCGGTCCCCGGTGCCGGCGACCCCGCTTTCGCATCAACCGGACTGGTCTGGGGCGACATTCCCGCGCTCCGATTCAGGTTGGGGCGGAAGCTCGGCCCGCCGGGTCAACCCCGGATCAAACCGGCCCCGGCGCCCCGCTCGGCGGAATCGGTGCTAAATTCAGTGACGGGCCGGCTGTGATGGTCGCGGGAGGGCTCGCCCCTCCCGAGGAAAGTCCGAGCTCCACAGGGTAGACTGCCAGGTAACGCCTGGGCGCCGAGAGGCGACGGAAAGGGCCACAGAAAACAAACCGC
>FKKE01009594.1_pt1 | contig 11713 bp, 12 predicted proteins | sample 1106331 | NCBI WGS metagenome assembly FKKE01 (sample SAMEA3931202, study PRJEB13176) | freshwater metagenome | biome: Drinking water system; feature: drinking water; material: freshwater | place: China | collected 2013-02-06 | reverse complement strand
CCGAAGCCGCCATGCGTCTGGACGCACATGTCGGCGGCAGCCCAGGAAGCGTCTGCTGCTAGCAGTTTTGCTAGATTTGCTTCCTCGCCGCAGTCTTCGCCACGTTCGTAGCGGGACGCCGCTTCCGCAACCATCAGCTCGGCCGCGCGCATTTGCGCATAGGCCTTTGCTATCGGAAACTGCACGCCCTGGTTCTGGCCGATCGGACGGGAAAACACGCTGCGCTCCTTTGCGTAGTTCGACGCCTTCTCGATGAACCACTTCGCGTCGCCTACGCATTCGGCGGCGATCAGGATGCGTTCGGCATTCATGCCGGAAAGAATGTAGCGGAAGCCCTGCCCTTCCTCGCCGATCAGGTTCTCCGCGGGCACCCGCAAATTCTCGATGAAGATTTCCGTGGTCGCATGATTCATCATGGTGCGGATCGGGCGGATCACGAGCCCCTTTCCGACCGCCTCGTGCATATCGACCAGAAACACCGACAGCCCTTCGGAGCGCTTCTTCACCTGCTCCTTCGGCGTCGTGCGCGCGAGCAGAAGCATGAGGTCCGAATGTTCGGCGCGCGAGGTCCAGATTTTCTGGCCGTTGACGGTGTAACTGCTGCCGTCGCGCCGCGCGCTCGTCGCGATATTCAGCGTATCGGTCCCGCTTGCTGGCTCGGTCACACCGAACGCCTGTAGCCGAATCTTTCCCGATGCGATCTGCGGAAGGTATTTCTTCTTCTGCGCTTCGTTTCCGTGCCTGAGCAGCGTGCCCATCATGTACATCTGCGCGTGGCAGGCAGCACCGTTGCAGCCCGTCGCCTGCACTTCTTCGAGAATGGCCGCCGCGGCGGAAAGCGGAAGTCCGCTGCCGCCGAAATCTTCCGGTATCAGCGCCGATAGATACCCGGCACTCGTCAGCGCTTCGACGAAGGCTTTCGGGTAGACACGCGCGCGATCGAGGTCACGCCAGTATGTAGCCGGGAACTGTGCGCAGAGCGCACGAACCGAATCGCGTATCTCGGAAAAGCTTCGCGCGCGCACGCGCATCGTATGGCCGGCCTAGCCGTCCTTCTGCTCTTCGGTCTGCTTCGCCTTGGGCTTGGGCTTCGGTTTGGGCTTCGGTTTGGGCTTCGGCTTCGCCTTGGTTTCCGGCGCATCTTCCTTCGCCATGCATCGCGAGAGGAATTTCTTGCGCTCCGCACCCTTCAGCTTCTGGTCGTCGGCGCCGAACTCGCAGATGCTTTTCTTCGACTGCTTGTCCTGCGCGAAGGTCTTCACGCTCGGCGAGAGCGCAACCAGCCCCGCGGCAAAGAGAGCGGCGATCAAAACGCGATACATGAGATGCTCCATCCGTTACGGCGCGGAAGCGACATAAGATTGATCTACCGCGGCACCCGCGTACCCGCAAGATTGCGGGGGCGGAATCACTTGCACATGCCCTGACGCTCGTTCATTTTTATGGCGAAGAAAGCGAGCCGCCGGACCTTCCCATGCTCCTCAATCCAGCCGTTCCGGCGAAATCCTGATGGCAACGGTCCTGATTACTGGAGCCGCCGGCTTTATCGGCCGCGCGCTGACGACTGCGCTGAAAAGCGCGCACTATGTCGTTGCAGTCGATCTGCGCGAGGTGCCGGAAGCGCAGCGGCTTCCCGGCGTTACTTACGAAACGGCCGATATCGGCGACCCCAAGCTCGGCGAGATATTCCGCACCTATCAGCCGCAGACGGTCGTGCACCTGGCTTCCGTGGTCGCGGCCGGCGGCGATCCCGCGAGCGATTTCGCGATCGACGTTCTCGGCACGAAGAACGTTCTCGAAGCTTCGCTCGTAGCCGGCGCGAAACATATCGTCGTTACGTCGAGCGGAGCCGCCTACGGCTATCACGCCGACAACCCGGTGCCGCTGCGCGAGAGCGATCCGCTGCGCGGCAATGACGACTTCCCGTATTCGAAGCACAAGCGGCTCGTCGAAGAGATGCTGGCAGAATGGCGCGGCAAGTATCCGCAACTGAAGCAGACCGTGTTTCGTCCCTGCACCGTACTCGGCCTGGGTACGAGCAACCAGATCACCGCCATCTTCGAGCGTCCCGTCGTCTTGGGTTTGAGCGGAACCACGACGCCGTTTTCTCTCGTCTCGGAACTCGATGTGGTCGATGCACTGACCTTCGCCGTGAACGAATCGCGCGGCGGCGTCTTCAATCTTGCGGGCGACGGCACGCTCAGCCTTCGCGAGATCGCGGACCTCCTCGGGAAGAAATTTCTGCCGCTGCCACCCGCCGTTCTGAAGACCGTGCTCTGGATTCTGAACACGCTCCGCATCACGAAGCTCGGACCGGCGCATGTTAAATTCATCCAGTACCGGCCGGTGCTTGCGAACGAAAAACTGAAGTCGGAGTTCGGCTTCGCGCCGCGGCTCGACGCACGCGCGGTCTTCGACCGCTATCTCGAAAGCCTGCGGAGCGCGAAGTGAAGTATCTCGTGATCGGCGCCGGTCCAGCCGGCCTTGCTGCGATCCGCAGTCTTCGCGATGCGGGCCTCGATGTCGAAGCAGCCGAGCGGAATTCCGATGTCGGAGGCCAATGGCTTTATGGAGCGCAATCGAGCGCGGTCTATGCCTCGACGCATCTGATCTCTTCGAAGTCGACGACGGCCTATGCCGATTTCCCGATGCCGGAGGAATGGCCAGCCTATCCGAGCCGCATCCAGATCGAGCAATACTTCAAGGATTTCGCGAAGCGTTTCGATCTCTATTCAAAGATCCGGTTCAATGACGGCGTGTCGAAGCTCGTACGCAATGGCGGCCGCTGGCGCGCGACCTTCGACAAGGGCGAAACGCGCGACTACGACGGCGTCGTGATCGCAAATGGCCACCTGAGCGATCCGCTGATACCGGAGATACCGGGAGCTTTCTCGGGTACGGTTCTGCACGCCAAGGAATACAAATCGCCCGAAATTTTCGAAGGCAAGCGCGTGCTGATTTGCGGGATGGGCAACACCGGCTGCGATATCGTGGTCGATGCGATCCACCGCGCGAAATCCGTTTTGTGGAGCGTGCGCGGCGGCAACCACTTCGTGCCGAAGTTCGTGGGCGGGAAACCAGCCGACGAAGGCAATCACCGCGCGAAGATCGTGCTGCCGAAGTGGTTGCGCTCGCGCCTGCATGAACCGTTCGCGCGGCTGCTCGCAGGCCCGCCGGAGCGTTTCGGATTGCCGAAGCCCGAACATCGTCTCTACGACCGCACGCCGATCGTGAACTCGCTTGTGCTCCTGCATCTCGGGCAGGGCGACGTCTCGCTACGCAAACCCCTGAAAGCTTTCAACGGCAACAGCGTGATCTTCGAAGACGGCAAACGCGACGACGTGGACATTGTCGTTTTCGCGACCGGCTATCGCATTACATTCCCGTTCCTCAAAGATCTTTCCCCGCTGAACTGGCAACAGCAATCCGGCGCGCCGCGGCTTTATATGAATGTGTTTCCGCCGGAGGATAACGGCCTCTTCGTCGCGGGCCTCTTGGAAGGCGCGGGCGTCGGCTGGCCCGGACGCGCGTTGCAGACCGATCTGGTCGCGGCTTACCTGAAAGCGAAGACGGCGAAGCCCGCGGCAGCACAAGCGTTTCGCGGCGAGATTGAGCGCTATTGCGCGGCACCCGCGGACAAGGATCGCGGCGGCCACGGCATCTTCGTAGACTTCCTGCAGTACAAACGCGATCTCAAGCGCGCGATTGTGCGGCTTTCCTAGATCAGGACTTTCCGGCGGTCTTCGCGGCGAAACGGCTTGGCAAAGCAGCGCATGTGGAGATCGTCCTGCCGCCGGACAAAGCTATAATGTGAGTGTGATGGCGGAGAGAGTGGGATTCGAACCCTCGATACGGTTTCCCGTATACACGCTTTCCAAGCGTGCGCCTTCAACCACTCGGCCACCTCTCCGGAGCGCGAGGGCATAATACGGTCGGGCGTCGATAACAAGGACGGCCTGGCCTCCGGAGGGAAAAGATACCGCGCAGTTCCTAGGGCGGCCCGCTCGCGAGTCTTTGATCCGGGTCCCGGGTGCCGGATCGGCACGGGCCGACCTATATTCCGGACAGAAACAGGGAGACCCAAGTATGCTCTTCTTCCGCAAAAGCCTCGAAATCCCCTCCGCGAACGCGGCACTGCCGGGCCGCGCAAACCCGATCCCGACCGCCGAAACCCATTTTGTCCTGAAAACCCCGATCAAGGGGCCTTATCCCGCAGGCAGCGAGCAGGCGATCTTCGGTCTCGGCTGTTTCTGGGGCGCGGAACGCAAGTTCTGGGAACTGCCTGGCGTCTTCACGACGGCCGTCGGCTACGCCGCGGGTCACACGCCGAACGCAACCTATGAAGAAGTGTGCTCGGGACGAACCGGGCACAACGAGGTCGTGCTTGTGGTCTACGACCCCGGCAAGATCTCCTTCGACCAACTCCTGAAAACCTTCTGGGAGAGCCACGATCCGACGCAGGGGATGCGTCAGGGGAATGACGTGGGTACCCAGTACCGGTCCGGGATTTATGTTTCCGACCCCGCGCAGCGAAAGGCGGCGCTTGCGTCGAAGGCGGAGTACGAGGCCGCGCTGAAGGCCAAGGGATACGGCGCGATCACGACCGAGATTCTGGACGCGCCGGAGTTTTACTTCGCCGAGGCGTACCACCAGCAGTATCTGGCGAAAAACCCGATGGGTTATTGCGGGCTCGGCGGCACTGGCGTCGCCTGCCAGATCGGCACCGGAGTCAAGGCGGACGCCGGCTAGACCGCTTGCAAGAATCTGCTCCGCCGTGGCATCGATTGCGCCATGAAGAAAACCGAACCGCGGCGGACCCCCGTGCCGGAAGGCTGGCTTGAATGGATCATTTTCCAGAGCCGCTGGATCATGGCGCCGTTCTATCTCGGCCTGATCGTTTCCCTGTTCATCCTTCTATTCAAGTTCTTTCAGGAACTCGTTCATTTCGTCGTCATCGCGGGTCCTTCTTCGGAAGCCGACATCATTCTCGGCGTCCTCGCGCTGATCGATCTGTCGCTGACCGCGAACCTCGTCCTGATCGTGATCTTCTCCGGCTACGAGAACTTCGTCTCGAAGATCGACCCGGCCGGGCACCCGGACTGGCCGGAGTGGATGACGCAGATCGATTTTTCGGGGCTGAAGCAGAAATTGTTCGCTTCGATCGTCGCGATCTCTGCAGTGCAGGTGCTGAAAGCCTTCATGAAACTCGGCAACGTTCCGGACGGCGCTTCCGGCGCGAGCACGGACCGCTACCTGTTCTGGCTCGTCGGCATCCATGTGGTGTTCGTGCTTTCGGGTCTCGCGCTCGCGTGGAGCGACAGGATCTCGGACCTCGGCAAGAAAAAAGCCGAACACTAGCCGCCGTCAGACTTTGAAATACTCCCGGTACCAGTCCACGAACTTTCCGACGCCTTCATCAATCTTCGTCTCGGGGCGATAGCCGGTAAGTTTCTCGAGCAGATCGGCGCTCGCGAAAGTGTCGCGCACGTCGCCCGGCTGCATCGGCATCAGGTTGCGAACCGCCTTCCTGCCGAGCTTCGCCTCGATCGCATCGATGAACTTCGTGAGTTCGACAGGCGCGCCGCCGCCGATATTGACGACACGGAAAGGCGCTGCCGGGCTCAGCGTGTCGCTCTCGTCGCTCGCAGCGCCCGCTTCAGGCACCAGCGGCACCAGCCGCACGATGGATTCCACGAGATCGTCGATAAACGTGAAATCGCGCGACATGCGCCCTTCGCCGTAAACGTCGATCGGTCTTCCCTTCAATGTCGCGTCGACGAACTTGAACAGCGCCATATCCGGCCGGCCCCACGGGCCATAGACGGTGAAGAAGCGGAACGCGGTCGTCGGAATCGCGAACAGATGCGAATAGCTGTGCGCCATCACTTCGCCCGCCTTCTTGGTCGCGGCATAAAGCGTCAGCGGATGGTCGGCGCGGTCGGTCTCGCGAAACGGCATTGCGGTGTTTGCGCCATAGACCGAGCTGGTCGAGGCGAACATGAAGTGCTTCGGCGGCGACGGCCGCATGACTTCGAGCAGATTGAAGGTGCCGTCGATGTTCGAGCGCACATAGGCGTCCGGATTTTCGAGGCTGTAGCGAACGCCGGCCTGTGCCGCGAGATGCACGATCACGTCCGGCTTGGAGCCGGCATGAATTTCCGCGATCAGTTCGCCGTCTTCCAGATGCGCGACATGCGCGGTGAAGCGGTTCGAGCCCGCAAGAATGGCGTGGCGCTTCTTCTTCAACTCGATGTCGTAATAGGGCGTGAGCGCGTCGATGCCCTGCACTTCGTGGCCGTCGGCGAGAAGTCTCTTTGCGAGGTGAAAGCCGATGAAGCCCGCGGTGCCGGTGATCAGGAAGCGCATCGGAACATTCGCCGGGCTTGAGATAAGGAATGGCGCACCCGACACGATTCGAACGTGTGACCTTTGCCTTCGGAGGGCAACGCTCTATCCAGCTGAGCTACGGGTGCTTGCGTTTCCAGATATCCGATTGGGGCGGCTATCGCAACGAGCGGCCAGACCCGGCCGCAAGTGCCGCCAAACGCCGCGAGATGGGGCTTTCGGGGTCGTTCAGCGGATCGAGGACGGTGAAGTGGTTTGCGCCTTCGATCTCGCGATAGGCGGTCTCGGCGCCGCGATTCTTCCACGCTTCCGCAACCGTGCGGCTCTGGCGCAGGTACTCGGCGCTTTCCGCGCCGCCGACCCAGGCGTCGAGCACGCGGCGGCCCGAGAGCGGCCAGTGTAGCGGGGAGTTTTTCGCGGCCTCCGCCGTGTCTAGCTTCAGCGCGTGGTTCACGCTGGTCGGCACGAGCGGCGTCAGATCGAACAGGCCGGATATCGACAAGCCCGAGGGTACGAGATCTTCGGGCGCCGCCGACTCGTACTTCTTCCACTCGGTCGCGAGCAGGCAGGCGGTGAGGTGGCCGCCCGCGGAATGACCGCTCGCTACGATCCGCCGCTTGTGCCGCATCCATAAAAAGAGCGCTGCCGTGCGCACCTGCTCGACGATTTCGCCGAGCCGGACCTGCGGACAAAGATCGTAGCCGCAGAGCGCGAACGCAATCCCGTTCGCGTTTGCCGCCTTCGCGAGATGGCTGAAGAACGACGGTTCGAGCGCCTGCCAGTATCCGCCGTGAATAAAGAGTGCGAGCGGCGCATCGCGCGCGGCTCCAGGCCAGAAGATGTCGAGGATTCGGCGCGGGCTCGCGCCGTAAGCGACACCCAGCTCGGCGTTCGCATGAGAAGCCCGATATGCGGCAGCCGCTTCCTTCCATCCGGCGATGATGCCGGGATGCTCCGGCACACGGGCGCGGTTGTTGTATTCGGCTTCGTAATCGGGTGCAGTCATGCCCGCGAGATTGCGGGAATCGCGGAAGGCGAACAAGGGCGGCCTTGAGGGCGGGCCGCCCTTGTCCGTTACGCGGTACCCTAGTTCACCGGCACAGGCTTGATCTGCATGCGCAGCGTGTCCTCGACGACCTGATCGAAGGAGTCCTTCTTCGCATTCGCCGGCCGCTTCTTGCGCTCGGCTTCGGCGTAGATGTCGCGCTTGCGGACAAGCTCCGTCAGCTTCTCGTCGAGCGCCTTGCGCTCGGCACTCTGCTTTTCGAGTTCGGCCTTGCGCGCGCCCGGCGCCAGCTTTTGCAGGCTTTCCGGAAGTTCCGCTTCCGGCACGCTTTCGAGCTTCACGCGGCCTGAGGCGGTGTCGGCTACGAGATCGCCGTCGGTCGAGACCACGCCGCCGCGGACCTTGTTCTGGTAAACCGCCATGTCGGTTGCCGTCGCAGAAGGCGCCGCGGCGAAATTGCTGACCCGCTCTTCGACCTTCATGCGCTGCACGCGCTTGCCGTAAGGCAGCACGGTTCTGTTGAGGCGGATCTGCAATTCCAGAATCTCGCGGTCGTAGGGCGTCTCGATGATGAGCGCGACGCCGCCGCTTTGCGGAATCGGGATGTATTTTCCGTCGCCGAGCTGCGCGATCTCGCGCCAGAAGCGCTCGGTGTCGCGGGCAGAGCCGGCCTGTACGGCGTTTACGATGATGCCGCGCGCCCGCGCATCCTTCAGAATTTCCGGATACTTGCGGTCCTGCGCATAATCCATGTGCGGCGGGGCATCTCCGACCAGAAACACGATCCGGCGCACATGCTTGTCCTGCGTCCAGTTGAGTTTCGTCACGGCGACGTCCAGCGCTTCGTTTACGCTTTCCGCCCAGTCGCCGCCGCCCTGCGCGCGGAACTTCAGGAGTTCCGCATAGAGCCCCTGAATGTCGGTGGTGAGGTCGAATTTCCGAGTTACGTATTCGTCGCCGATATCGCGATAGGCGACCAGCGCCATCCGCACCTCTGCGTCCGGATTGGTGTCCACGATCGACGTCGCCATCGACCAGATCTTGCGCTTCGCATTCTCGATCAGCCCGCTCATCGAGCCGGTGGTATCGAGCACGAAGGCGACTTCCACGACCGGCTTTTGCGCGTAAGCCGGCTGCACCGAAAACGGCGCGGCCAGTCCCGCCATCAAGGCGAGATAAACAAGCGTCATTCGCATGAAACCCTCTCCCAAAGGAATCCAAATTTGCGCGCGAATGCTCGTGGCGGATGCGGGCCGAAGGGAGATGGAACCGCGGCGCATAGCGGGCGCGGTTGTGGCAAGATTCGCGGCGACTCAGGTAAAGAGCACTGCCGGAGTTTTTTGCGGTTTCACGGGAAACGCGCGGCTGCTACGCTTCGCGCGAACAGCATGACAAGCCCCGTCCCTATCCCGCCGCTTTTCGGCCAAAACAGTTTCGAGCCCGCGCGAAAGATTTTCCGCGGCACGATTCGGCTCCTGCACGCGATGGGCTACGCTTCGACGGTCGAACTGCCGCTGCCGTCCGGCAGGCGCGCGGATGTCGTGGCCGTCGGCCCGTCCGGCGAAATCTGGATCGTCGAAGTGAAGTCATGCCTTGCCGACTTCCGCACGGATCAGAAGTGGGAAGAGTATCGCGCGCATTGCGACCGGCTGTTCTTCGCGGTCGATTGCGATTTCCCGCAGGAAGTTATTCCGGACGAAGCGGGGCTGATGGTGGCCGACGAATATGGCGGGGCCATTCTTCGCGAAGCGCCGGCGCATCCGCTGGTCGCCGCCACGCGAAAGGCGGTGATGCTCAGGATCGCGCGCCTTTCGTCGTCGCGGCTTTCCGCGATCAACGATCCGAAAATTCAGTCCGAACTTTTCTGAAGGTTAGCGCGGCGCGCGCTTCGCGAGAATGCGCTGGAGCGTGCGGCGATGCATGTTGAGACGCCGCGCCGTCTCCGAGACGTTGCGGTTGCAAAGCTCGTAGACGCGCTGGATGTGCTCCCAGCGCACGCGGTCGGCCGACATCGGGTTCTCCGGCGGCGGGGCTTTTTCGCCGCCGGTCGCGGTCAGCGCCGCATAGATGTCGTCCGCATCGACCGGTTTTGCGAGATAATCGACCGCACCGAGTTTGATCGCCGTTACGGCCGTTGCGATGTTGCCGTAGCCGGTCAGCACGATGCCGCGCGCCTCGGGACGCTTCTCTTTCAGCGCTGAAATCACGTCGAGGCCGTTGCCGTCGCCGAGACGCATATCGACGACCGCGTAAGCCGGCGGATTTTCCTTCACGCGCGCCAGGCCGTCGGCGATGCTGTCGGCGGTCGAAACCTCGAAGCCGCGGCCTTCCATGGCTCGGGCGAGCCGTTCCAGGAACGGCTTGTCGTCATCGACAATCAGAAGTTGCTTGTCGGTACCAAGGCCGTTGGCGGTAGCTTCGGCCATCGAAAATTGCTCCATATCTCACGCGCAGCGCCGAAACGCTGCCTTACAGCCCGCTTATAGGTGCTTGATAGGCGGGTTTCGCCGCTCCCTGCGACATTTAGTGCCCCGGGGTGCGGATGGCAAGTGAAGGTACTGGCTCGCCCTCTGTGCGCGCCGCGGTTGTATCGTCGAGCGCTTCTAGCGCTTCTCTCGACCAGCGCATCCGGACGATCGCGCCCGTTTGCGGCGACGCGCGGTTTTCCGCGCGCAAAGTTCCGCCGCCCCTCTCGAGCAGCGTTTTGGCGATGAAGAAGCCGAGACCGAGACCGCCTTCTTCTTCGCCCTTGCTCCTGCGCAGAATGCTTTGCCCGCGCGCGCGAATGTAAGGCTCGCCGATTCGGCCGAGAATTTCCGGTGCGAAGCCGGGTCCGTCGTCGGAAACCGAAATGTTCACTTCGTGCTCGCTCCAGCTTGCCTCGATCAGAACTTTCTCGTTCGCAAAATCCGCGGCGTTCTCGATGATGCTCTCCAGTCCGTAGAGGATCGCAGGATTGCGCGCGACGACCGGCTCGCGCGAACGGTCGTCCGGCAGGCGAATTTCGAACCCGATATCGAAGTCGCGCAGCGGAGACACGACTTCCTCGATCAGATGCGAAAGCGTGATGCGGTCGAACGGCGCAAGCCCCGACTCGAGCGAACTCAACGTGCGCAGAATCGTCCGGCAGCGTTCGGTCTGCTGACGCAGCAGTTTGATGTCCGCGCCGTGCGGAGAATTTTCCGGCATTGCGCGCTCGAGTTCGCGGACCACGAGCGCGATGGTTGCGAGCGGCGTGCCGAGTTCGTGCGCCGCCGCTGCGGCGAGCCCGTCGATCGCGGAGATCTGCTGCTCGCGCGCAAGCACCAGTTCGGTCGCAGCAAGCGCATCCGAAAGCTTTCTCGTTTCGTCGGCGACACGCCATGCGTAGGCGCCGATAAACACCACCGAGATCATGATCGAGGCCCAGATACCCGCGACATAAGCGGGCGGCAGAACGATCGCTTCTCCGCGCCAGGGCAGCGGATGGGAATGCACCGCGAGAGCGCTCGCAACGGCGATGACGAGGCCGCCGAGCAGAAGCGTCGTCCGCGGCTTCAGCGCCATCGCGGAAATCAGCACCGGCGCAAGAAAAAGCACACTGAACGGATTGACCAGTCCGCCGGTAAGATAGAGCAGCATCGCAAGCTGCATGATGTCGAAGGCGAGCAGCGCCCCCGCCTCCTTGTCGGAGAGGCGGTAGGTCGGGCCGTAGCCGAGCCGGAGTGCGATGTTCACGGCCGCGGTGATGCCGACGACCGCGAAGGCCGGGACCGCGGGCAGCGAGAACTCGAGCCCCCATTCCACGATGGCGAGCGCGATCGTCTGTCCCGCGACCGCGAGCCAGCGCAGGAGCGTCAGCGTGCGCAGCCGAACCGGGCCGCTATCGGCGCCGGCGTCGTCGGAACTGTCGATCGCGCGGACCATCGTCATCGCCTATGCCGCATGGCGTGCGCCGGCGAAAGCGCTTAAGAGGCGCCGTCCGCCAGCCGGCCGCTGCGCCCCATGCCGCCGCGGGAAAAATCTGGGCAGAACGATCGGAGCTATGGGGAAAATCCGGGGAAAACTCGCTTTCGCCGCCGGGCCCGCGCTCGCGCTGCTCGCCGCCTGCTCACAGCCGCCCGCAGTTGAAGTGCCGAAGGAGGCGATCGTCCGCCTGTCCGACGCGTTCTCGAGCGATTTCGACCTTGTCGGCGTCGACGGCGCGCCGGTCCGGGATGAGAGGTTTCGCGGCCGGCCGATGGTGGTCTATTTCGGCTTTGCGACCTGTCCCGACGTCTGTCCGCTCGCGCTCCAGCGCCTCTCCGCCGCCCTCGACCTTCTCTCCGAGAAGGAGAGCGCCGAGCTCGCGCCGGTCTTCATCACCGTCGATCCGGCGCGCGA
>FKKE01000125.1_pt1 | contig 11720 bp, 11 predicted proteins | sample 1106331 | NCBI WGS metagenome assembly FKKE01 (sample SAMEA3931202, study PRJEB13176) | freshwater metagenome | biome: Drinking water system; feature: drinking water; material: freshwater | place: China | collected 2013-02-06 | reverse complement strand
GTGGGAACGGCGAAGCGCCTCGAGCAAGAGCGGCGTCGCGGCGCGCTTGACCGCCCCGTGGGTGCTGTCCAGGCAGAGAATGCCCAGCGGTCCCAGGAGCTCGGCGAGGGCGTTTCCGTAGGCGGCCGATACGGTGCTCGCCGGGGTGTAGTGGCGCCGGAGCCAGCCGATGGTTGCCTGCCGCTCCGGCGTTTCGGAGAAGGACTGCTGAAACGCGTCGAGCACGGACAGCACCGCGGGGCCGAGCGGCTCTCGCCACATGGGCGTCAGCGCGGCCTCCGGGGGCCGGGCCGGGAGCGAAGCGGTATGAGCGGAACCGTCGAATGCAATCCAGTGTACTGAGCTGGCTTCCTGCCAGTCGTGGTCGTCGCCGGGAACCCAGTAGACCGGAACGACCGGGCGATTCCAGCGCCTCTCGAGAGCGAGTGCCAGGCCGCGAGCCGACAGCGCCTTGGTGATCGCGTAGGACGGACCGGTCAGGAGCCCCGGTTGTTGCCCGGTGGTGACCACCAGGGCTCGCGGGTCGGCGAGCTTCGCGGTGATCGACCGGGTATGACTCGACGGGTAGAGGGCCGCTTCGAGCTCCGGGTTCCAGCGATCGGTGCGTTCCGGAATCGCGGGGACCGGGCCGATCGGGGTGTCGACGATGGGGAGCGTCACTTGTGGTAGGGCTCCCCCCGGAGAATGGTCCAGGCGCGATACCACTGTTCCAGGACCACGACTCGGGCGAGCTCGTGGGCCAGGGTGAGCGGGCCGAGGCTCCAGCGGGTTAGGCCCGGCCCCAGGCCGGCCGGGTCCACCCCGAAGGCGCCGCCGATCACCAGCACAACGGCCTTGCCGCTCCCGCGCCAGCCCTCCAGTTTGGTCGCCAGCTCCTCGCTGGTCCAGCCGCTCCCGCCCTGGTCGAGCAGCACCACCGTTGCCCTGGCCGGCAAGGCGGCGGCGATACGGGAGGTTTCTTCTTTCTGCCGGGCCGAAGGGGTCGGGGCTCGGCCCGCCTCGCGGATCTCGCGCTCCTCGAACGGGCCGTAGCGGCGGATGCGGGTCAGGTACTCGTCACTGGCATCGCGAAAGGAGGGACGCAGTTTCCCAACGGCCACCAGGGTGGTCCGCATCAACGCGGGTGGGCATCACGCATACATGCCGCGCAGGCGGTGCACCGCCGCGACGCGATCGATCGATACCATGTAGGCGGCAATCCGCATGCTCACCTTGGCTCGCTGGGCCATGGAGGCGACTTCCTGGTAGGAGCTCACCAGGATGCGCTCCAGCCGCGAGTTGACCGTTTCGAGGTCCCAGAAGAAGCCGCCCCGATCCTGCACCCACTCGAAGTAGCTCACCGTCACGCCGCCGGCGTTGGCGAGAATGTCGGGAATGACCAGGATCCCGGCATCCTGCAGGATCGCGTCGGCGTCGGCGCTGGTCGGGCCGTTGGCGCCCTCGCAGATGATCCGGGCGCGGATCTGGGCGGCGTTCTCCTCGGTGATCACGTTCTCGAGCGCCGCGGGGACCAGCACGTCGGTTTCGAGCGTGAGCAGGTCGGCATTGCTGATCGCTTCGGCGTTGGGATAGTGGGCGAGGGAACGATGCTCCTGGACGTACCGGATCAGGTCGTTGACGTCGAGCCCCTTGGGATTGTAGAGCCCGCCCTCCTTGTCGCTTGCGCCGATGATCTTCATGCCCTGTTCCTGCATCAGCTGCGCGCTGATCGAGCCGACGTTGCCGAAGCCCTGCACCACGACCCGGGTGCCCTGCAGCGGCAGGTCGAGCTGCTTCAGGGCCTCGCGGGTTACGATCATGCAGCCCCGTCCGGTGGCTTCCCGGCGCCCCAGCGAGCCGCCCATCGCGACCGGTTTTCCGGTCACCACCGCCGTGACGGTGTGACGGTTGTGCATGGAGTAGGTGTCCATGATCCACGCCATCATCCGCTCGTTGGTGTTCACGTCGGGGGCCGGGACGTCGGAGTCGGGTCCGAGGAGCGAGATGATGCCGGCGGTGTAGCGCCGGGTCAGCCGCTCGAGCTCGCCCATGGACATTTTGGAGGGATCGCACACCACCCCGCCCTTCGAGCCGCCGAAGGGGAGATTCACCACGGCGCACTTCCAGGTCATCCAGGCGGCGAGAGCCTTGACCTCGTCGAGGGTGACTTGCATGTCGAACCGGATCCCGCCCTTGGCGGGGCCGCGGGCGGTGTTGTAGAGCACCCGGTAGCCGGTGAACACCTCGGTCTCCCCGTTGTCGAGCAGCACCGGGACGGCGACAATGAGCTGCTTTTCCGGATGCCGGAGAATCTTCCGCAGGCTGGGTTCAAGATTGAGATGAGTGGCCGCCTCGTCGAAGCGGGCCATCATCGACTCGAACGGATTCTCGGCGCCGAGGAAGGTGTCCTTTTCCGGTCGGATGCTCCAGGTCCGGGTCGCCGCGTGGGGCATGATCGATTGCTCCAAGGATTAGTGGCGTGAAAAGTACTACCGGACCCCCCTGGCCGGGATCACCGCATCCAGGGCGCGCACGATCTCCGACTCCCCCTGCTCCCACACGAGTTCGAGCACCGCCACCAGCGGCTCGGGGATGGACGCCGGCCAGCGCCCCTTCAGCTTGACGGCATCCTTCTGGGTCACGATCAGAAAGTCCGCCTTGCGGGCGGCCTTGGCCAACCAGGCGAGATCCTCGTCGGCAAATTCGTGATGGTCGGGCCAGCTGGCCACCTGGACCATGGCCCCGGTGGCCTTGGTCTGGGCGACGAACCCATCGGGATCGGCAATGGCCGAAGCGGCCACCACCCGCCGCCCCTGCAACGATTCTGCCGGGGTGATTCTTCCCGATTCCAGGCCTTCGTACCGCGATACGCTCAACCGCACGATCCCGGTGGCGCCCCCGGGCCGGATCAGGGGTCCGAAGCGGGCAAGGGCCCCGCGAGCGATTTCCAGCGAGGCACGCTTCCGGGTTATGACGAGCCCGTCGGCGCGCCGCAGGGCGCCCCATCCTTCCCGCCACGGCCCGGCGGGAAGCGGCCAGGGAACCGCCCGTGAGGTTTCCGCGCTCACCACCGCCAGGTTGTAATCCCGGGCCACGCTGCGCAGCTGAAACGCATCGTCGAGGACCAGGAGCTCGGCACCCTGTTCCCTGGCCCGGCCGGCCGCTCGCACCCGATCGGGGTCGGCGATCACTCTCGCGGTGGGGATTCGGAGTTGATGGAGCAACGCTTCGTCGCGTCCGTAGCCGCTGGTGAGGATTCCCGGAATCCGCCCGCGGCTGGCGAAATGATGGGCAATCCAGCCGGCCACCGGGGTCTTCCCCGACCCACCGACGCTCAGGTTGCCTACTGCGATGGTCGGCAGCGACAGGGTTCGAACCGGAGCGCGGCCCCGATCGTAGCGGGCATTCCGGAACATGGACCCGAGCTTCCAGAGCCCCGAGAGCGGAAGCAGGACCAGGCGGAACAGGCGCGCATCGATCCGCCGGCTGGTCCACAGCCAGCGAAGGAACCGATGGCCGCTGCCCCGGGTGCTCACGCCGTGCCGGCCTCGGCGAGCTGGACCGCCTGGGTCAGCGATTTCCTGGCCCGGGCCTCTCCACTCGCGAGCGCATCGGGGCCCTCACCGACCGCGAAGATGTCGGCGTACCCGATACGCACTGTCGCGAACGGCTTGGGAATGAGCATGCGATCCCAGCTGTTGAGCCGCCAGGCCTTCCGGGCATGCGCGTGAACCGACACGACCGGGGCCGCCCCCCGCTGCGCGGCCAGCACTCCACCGCCCTTGAATTCCCGCCGCGGTCCCCGGGGACCGTCCGGCGTGAACGCGGCGCTGCCTCCACCCTGGAGGGCCTTCACCGCGCCGAGCATGGCCCGCACGCCACCCCGGGAGCTCGAACCGCGCGCCTCCCGAAAGCCGAGTCGTCCCGCGTACGCCGCGAGGTATCGACCCTCCCGCCCCTCACTCACCACGATCGTCATGTTCCGCTTTCGATGATGCCAGAGCAAGGGGAGCATCGCCTCGTGCCACGCCAGGAGCACATAAGGCTTCCGGCCATCGGCCAGGGCCCGCCACGCCCGATGCGAGCCGGTCAGCTCGATGCGCCAGGTGCGCGCCAGCAGGGACAGAACCGGTCCCGCGAGCGCTGCGAGAAGACTGGCCTTCACGATCGCGAGGCCAACAGCTCGCGACACATGCCGGCCACCCGCTCGGCAGCGCCCCGCTCGCCCAGCATGGACTGGATCTCGCGAAACCCCGCCAGTTGGCGAGCCGCCGCGGGCGAATGGCGCTCCAGCAACGGGGCCACCGCCAGGTGCAGCGCCTCCGGATTCACGTCGTCCTGCAGAAGCTCGGGTACGATCGCACGCTTTGCGATCAGGTTCACCAGGCTGATCCAGGGAACCCGGATCATTCTCCGAGCCACCCATCCAGTGAACCGGTTCATCCGGTAGGCAACCACCATTGGAACGGAAGCCAGCGCGCCTTCGAGCGTCGCGGTGCCGGACTTGACGAGCGCCGCATCGGCGGAAGCCCAGACGAGCGCTGGTTGGTCCCCGACCAGCGACGCGTCGCCGGGCTCGGGATACGACCGGCCCGCCAGGGTCGCCACCAGCACTCGATCAACGGTATGGGCCGCGAGCAGCCGTTTCCCGGTGTCCCGAAACGCCGGCCACATCTGGTCGATCTCCTGCCTGCGGCTTCCCGGAAAGAGGGCCACCACCCGCTCGGCCGGACCGATGCCCAGGGCGCGTCGGGCAGGGTCTCGGGAAGGGGCCGGCTCCCGATCCAGCAGGGGATGCCCCACAAACTCCGCTCTGATTCCGTACGATCGAAAGTACTCGGGCTCGAACGGAAGGATACAGGCCACCCGGCTGACCGCGCGGGCGAACCGTGGGGTCAGCCGGCTCGAGGTGGCCCAGTGCTTCGGCGGGATGTAGTAGACCACCGGTACGCCGTTCCGGGTTGCGCGTTCCGCGAGTCGCAGATTGAAGCCGGGGTAATCGATGGCCAGGAGGAGATCGTACTTCCTGCCGCGGAACTCCTGATCGAGATGGCGGAGCAGGGCCAGGTGCCTGGGAAGACTGGTCAGAACCTCGACCAGGCCCATGACGGCGTGGGAGGCGGTCGCGTGACGAATGGTGGCGCCCGCCCGGGCCAGGGCCGGGCCTCCCAGGGCATCGACCTGTATTCCGGGCAGGTGGTGCCGAAGGGCGACGACGACCGGAGCGGCGTGCAAATCCCCGGAAGGCTCCCCGGTCGATACCAGAATGCGAGGAGCGGAGGACACGGTGGATTCAGGCAAGGGGGATCGGCGGAACGCTCACGCCGGAACGCCACGCTCCGATCGGGCAACGAATTCGATGAAGCGGCGCACTTCCGGAAGGCTCGGAATCTCGAGCTCGGCCCGCTCGATGGCCTGCGAGAAGTTGAGGCTGGAGTTGAAGAGGAGCCGGTACAGTCGCTTGAGCGCGGCGATCGTGTCTTCGGAAAACCCGGCCCGCTCCAGGCCGACGCTATTCAGGCCGAAGAGCTCCACCGGATTACCGACCGCCATGACGAACGGGGGAATGTCCTGGCTGACCCGGCTGCACCCGCCGACAAAGGCGAGCGAGCCGATCGTCACGAACTGGTGGACCGCGACCAGCCCGGAGAGGTTGGCCCGGTCCTCGATGGTGACGTGGCCGGCCAGCTGGACGCCGTTGGAGAGAATGACGCCTTCGCCGATGCGGCAGTCGTGGGCCACGTGGACGTAGCTCATGATGTAGCACCGGGCCCCGACCGTGGTGAGGCCGGTGCGGGCGGTGCCCCGGTTGATGGTGCTGAACTCCCGGATCACCACTTCGTCGCCGATCTCGAGCCAGGTTTCCTCGCCCCGGTATTTGAGGTCCTGCGGGTCGCCCCCCAGAATGGTCCCGTCGCCTACCCGGACATTCCGGCCCAGCCGGGTGTTCCGGGTTATGGTCACCCGGGGACCCAGCCGGCAGCCCGCGCCCAGCGAAACATCCGGGCCCACGATGGCGAAGGGGCCGACCTCTACTCCTTCGCCGAGGGTGGCGCCGGGGTCCACCAGCGCGGTGGGGTGGATCCCGGCTACCGGTCCATCACGCAAGCGAGTAACTCCCCTTCCGCCACGACCTTGCCTTCGACCCGGGCGACCCCCTTCATGCGGCAGTTGATCCCCCGGATCTGAATCACTTCGACCTCCAGCCGGAGCTGGTCCCCCGGGATTACCGGTTTGCGGAATTTGACCCGGTCAATCGCCATGAAATAAACCACCTTGCCGGGGGACTCGGTCAGTTGATCGGCCAGCAGCATGCCTCCAGTCTGAGCCATGGCTTCCACGATCAGCACTCCCGGCATTATCGGATGACCCGGGAAGTGCCCCGGGAAAAACGGCTCATTGATGGTGACGTTCTTGATCCCCACCGCCCGACGCCCCGGCTCCAGCTCGACGATCCGGTCCACCAGGAGGAAGGGATAGCGATGCGGCAGTACCTCCATGATCCGCTTGATATCGAGCATCCGGCCTCCGGAGGCAGTGGTGGTTTGCAGCAAGGCGCGCACGACCGCGACATTCCCCTGATGGCTGGGCCGCCGGGCGGCTATCCGGGCCTCGATCCGGGCCCCCGCCAGTGCCAGATCTCCCAGAATATCACCAGTCTTGTGCCGGAGGAACTCGTCGGGCCACCGGAGGGTGGTTCCGACCACTCCGTCCTCCGACAGCACCACGGCCGATTCGAGCGATCCGCCCCGCAGCAGACCCGCTTTTCTTAATTGCTCAACCTCATGAAGGAACCCGAAGGTCCGGGCCGGGGCCAGCTCGGTGGCGAACTCGGTCGGGGTGATCTTCCAGGAACCCGATTGCCGGCCGATCAGGGGGTGATCCCACTCGATGGTGGTGTGCAGCGAAAGCCCCCGGCCGGGCCGGACCTCGTAGTGGGAATCACCCTCTGAAACGGCGAACCGGGCTTCCGGCCGGATGAATCCGGGCTCCCCCGCCCCGGTTGCCGATCCGGCTTCGCTCAGCAATGCAAAAAAGGGGGCGAACGAACCATCCAGGATGGGGAGCTCCGGCCCATCCAGGTCGACGATAAGGTCGTCGATCTCCCGGGCATAGACGGCTGCCATGAGGTGCTCGACGGTCTCGACCCCGGCTCCAACGGTCCCCAGGGCGGTACGGCGCTCGGTGGCCCGCACTGATTCGACCCGGGCGGGTATTTCCGGAGCCCCGGGAAGATCGGAGCGGCGGAAGATTATCCCCCTCCCGGGCGGAGCGGGGCGGCAGGTAACCCGGGTCGAACAGCCGGTGTGAAGTCCGGTCCCCTCGATCGAGACCGCCGCGGCGATGGTAGCCCTAGGCATCGGCCGGCTCTCCGGCCAGCTCCTCCAGCCGGGAGCTGATGCGCGCCAGCCGATAGAGCGCGGCCTGGGCCCGGAGAAACTGCCGGTGGGGCCGGGCCGGGAACCCGGTGACTTCGGTATCATCCGGCACCGCGGAGATGACTCCGGATTTGGCGCCGATCCGGGCCCGGTTCCCGACCCGGAAGTGACCTCCCACCGCGGCGTGGCCAGCGATAATCACATCGTCACCGATGTCGGCGCTTCCCGCCACCACCGCGCCTCCCATCACCAGGCACCGCTCTCCCAGCCGGGCGTTGTGGCCGATGTGTACCAGGTTGTCCAGGCGGCTTCCCCGTCCCACTACCGTGTCGCCGATGCTGCCGCGGTCGACGCAGCTGTTGGCACCGATCTCGACGTCGTCCTGGATTATGCAGGCCCCGATGTGGGGGATCCGGGAGAATCCGGTTGCCCCGCGCACGAAACCGAAGCCGGGGCCTCCCAGGACCGCACCGGGCTTGATGCGGCACCGCTTTCCGATCCGGGTCCCCCGGAGGCAGACCACGTTGGGCCCGATCCGGGTGTCGTCTCCCACTTCGACCCCGTCTTCCAGCACCGCTCCCGGGCCCAGAACGACCCGGGCTCCCAGCCGCACGCCCCGTCCCAGTCGGGCCGAGGGATGAATGGCCGGCTCGGTTACGACCCCGGCTGACGGATACATCGCTTCGAGCACCCGGCTGAGGGCGGTCTGGGGGTCGGGGACCACTATTCGGGTAACCGGGCCGCCCCGCTCCGCGGCGTGTTCCCGGGAAAGCAGCACCGCCCCCGCGCCGGAGGCGCGGAAGGCGGTGAGATAGCGGCCGGAGCTCAGAATCGAGAGGGCTTCCGGTCCGGCGGAATGGAGCGGTGCTACTCCTGCCAGACGCACGCCACCGTCTCCGATCAACTCCCCTTCCACCAGGTCGGCAACCGCCATTGCGGTCAGGGGTGCGGGCCCCCGGCCGGGGGGCGGTCGGGTGCGGCTCAGTTCGATTGCATTACCCGCCTGGCCACTCGATCCGAGATGTCGAGGGTCTTGTCATAGGAGATGATGTTGGCCGACGATGGGTTGTCGAGATCGATCACCATCACCAGGCTGAGCTCGCCTCTGACCCCGTCAATGACGGCCTGGAGCCGGGTCTGCATCGGGGTAAGCAGCTCGCGCTCCCGCGCGTCGATCCGGTCCCGGAGCGTCTGGAACTTGGTGTTGAGGCTGTCGCCCTGGGCTTCGAGCTGGCGCTCCCGGGCGGTCCGCTGGGAAGGGGTCATCATACTGCTCGACTGCCGGAACGCGGTCACCGTCGAATCCCAGCCCCGCTGAAGCCGCTGCATTTCCTGCTGAACCGACTCGGCTTCCTTGGTCCAGGTGCTTTCGGCCCTCTGATAACCCGGCATCTGGCGGAGGACCGTGGTGGCGCGGATGAAGCCGATCCGGCCAGGGGCGCCCTGGTTCCCCGTGCCTGCGGGAGCTGGCGCCTGGGCGAAAGCGGTTCCGGCCAGCCCAAACAGCAGGGCCAGCCCGAGCGCCAGCCTTCTATGAACAACCGTCATGCGGGTTACCTCCGTTGATGGGTACGGCATTGCAACTCTCCCGATAACTCGTCAATAGATGTTACCCAGCCGGAAATGTAGCTGCCATCCCGGTTTGGGTCTTCCGTTCTGGTCTACCCGGTCCAGGCCGTAGCCCAGATCCATTCCGATGGGGCCGAGCGGTGAAATCAGCGCCGCCCCGATGCCTACCCCGCGGAACAGCCGGGTAGGATTGTACTCGCGGGCCCGGGCATACACGTTGCCGGCGTCGACGAAAAGGTTCACGTAGATGGCCTGACTCAGCCGGGCCCCCGCCTCCAGGGTAAATGCCGCGTAGGCCTTGCCGAAGGACTGAACCGAAGCCCGGGTACTGTTGCTGAGGGGATCGAACCCCCGGGGGGTGATGGAAAACTCATCGTAGCCCCGGAGGGGAATTCCATACTGTACTCCCCCCATCGAGTAAAGCTCGGTGTAGAACGGTCCGGTGGCTCCGATCGCAAATCCCGACCGGGCGGTGAACCCCAGGGTGAACTGGACTCCTCCGCCGAACTGGTCACTGCCTCCGGTCCGTCCCAGCGGGGCATACCAGCGGCCTTCGAGGTCGATCTTCTGGTAGTTTCCGGTGCCTCCCAGCGGGCCCCCGTTCTGCTCCACGCTGATGTTCATGGAGGACCCGGCCACCGCGAAGGGAAGCCCCAGCCGGGTGTCCCGGTTCAGACTCACTCCCAGGGAGGAGCGGGTGCAGTTGTCGCAGATGAACTGCTGGGCCAGGTCCGGCTGGGCATCGCTGTAGGTGATCTGCTGGACCCCACCCATGAGGAAGACCCGGGTGTAGCGCGACCCCAGCAGGGGGAAGCCGATCTGGGTCTGGATTCCCCGGCTCCGCTGCCGGCCCAGGTCGCCGATGGTATACCGTCTTCGCGAATTGAAAATGGTAAGGGTGCCCGAAATCCGGCTTTCCAGGACCGCGGGGTCAGTGTAGCTCAGGTTGAAGTCATTGATGTTCCGGCCGAACTGCCACTGGAGCCGGCCCCGCTTGGCCCGCCCGAACAGGTTGGGCTCTTCCAGCCCGATGAAGCCTCCGATGCCGACCCCCTGCCCCACCGAAGCGCCGAAATTGATGTTGCCGGTGCGCCGTTCGGAGACCCGGAAGATCACGTCCACATCGATTCCGTTTTCGGCGGCACGCACGTCGGGCGCCGGCAACGGCTGCTGGAAGAAGTTCAGGTTCGATATGTTCTGGTAGGACCGGATCAGGGCATCCCGGTTGAAAGTCTGCCCCGGGATCAGGATGATCGCCTCCCGGATGACCCGTTCGTGGGTCACGTCGTTGCCCAGGATTATCACCTTGTTGACCGTGGCCGGCTGACCCTCCCGGATGGTCCACCGCAGGTCGACGTAATGAACGCTGTCGGGTCCCACCCGACGGGACTCTTCCGGGACCACGCTGGCGTAGATGTAGCCGTAGTTGCCGTAGAGGTTGCTGATCCGTTCGGTGGCGGCGTCCCAGGCCCCCTGGTCGAACGGGACATTGAGGTCGGTGCCGGCGCCCGCCACCACCCCGGTGCCGAAGGGCAGGTAGCCGCTCAGTTCCTCGATCGAGAAGCGCCGGTTCCCCGAGATGTCGAAGCGCCCCACCCGGTAGGCGGGGCCTTCCGCCAGCTCGATCCGGATGATTCCCTTGCCGGGAACGCTGTCCGCAATCAGGGTATCCCGGAGAATCCTGAGGTCGAGGTGGCCCCGGTTGGCGTACCAGGTCGGGATGGCGCTCCGGATGTCTTCCTCCAGCCGCTCCTCGAAGAACTCTCCCTTGCGGAACCACCAGAACCCTTCCGGCCGGGTCGACATCCCCTTCACGATTTCCCGGTCGGGAAAGGCCTGGTTTCCTTCGAATTCGACCTGGCTGACAACCACCCGGGGGCCGGGATCCACCTCGAACAGGAGCCGGACCTGGTTACCCGGCTGGGGCAGCTCGGTGACCGTGACCTGAACCGCGTAGTATCCCCGCTTGCGGTACACCGAGTCGATCGCATGCCGGGACCGCTGTACCGCGTTCCGGTCGAGCGGCCGTCCTTCGGGAACCGAAATCCGGCGCCGGATGCCCCCTTCGTCGACCGCCTCCACGCCCTTGAGGGTCCACCGCTGCAGCAGAGGGCGCTCGGTTACCCGGACGGTCAGAATGAGCCGGCCGCCATCCTGCCGCTGCTCCACCGTCACGTCATCGAACTGGCCCGAGGTGAACAGGTTCTGAATGGCCCGCTGCACCGAACGGTAGGTGGCCGGGTGGCCCCGCTGCAGGCCGGAAACCGCAATGACCTGCGGCGGGGTATTCCGAGCCGCGCCGACCACCTCGATGCTGTCGATCTGGGGAGCAGTGACCGGGTCCTGGGCCCCCGCCCCGCCCGCCGCGGCCAGGAAGCCTGCCAGCAGGAGCAGGGTGACTCGGAGGGGTCGGGGTCGGGAGGACGTCACGGCAATCAGCAGGACCGGGGATGCCCCGGGCCGGTAGCTCAGGCCCGGGTTCCGGTGAGGGCCCGGAAAGTGAGCTTGTCGCCTTCGGGAGCCACGTCCACCTCGATTTCGTCGCCCCGGACAAACTCGCCCACCAGGATCTTCTCGCTCAGCGGGTCCTCGATGAACCGCTGGATGGCCCGCTTGAGCGGCCGGGCGCCGAAGGCCGGATCGTAGCCTTCTTCCGCCAGGCGCGCCTTGGCGGCGTCGGTCACTTCGAGCGTCAGGGACTTCTCCGCCAGCAGCTTCCGCAGCCGGGTCAGCTGCAGCTCCACGATCGCGCCGATCTGTTCCATGCCTAACGGGTGGAAGATGATGATGTCG
>FKKE01006567.1_pt1 | contig 11725 bp, 9 predicted proteins | sample 1106331 | NCBI WGS metagenome assembly FKKE01 (sample SAMEA3931202, study PRJEB13176) | freshwater metagenome | biome: Drinking water system; feature: drinking water; material: freshwater | place: China | collected 2013-02-06 | reverse complement strand
GTTAGGGGGCCCAGCGTCAGGTCCCGGAGCAGCATCTGGGCCGCCTCCTTCCCCTCCACTTCTCCCGCATGGATGTTCCCCTGGACGTAGATCACCGGCTTGCCGGACCGGTGGGCCTCGAACGGCCCATCCACCAGAGGGCGGGACGCGATGACATAGGGAATGGCCCGGCTCTGCGGGCTGGTTCCCAGAAGCCCGACCCGGATCCCCGCTCCACGAGCCTGCAGCGAGTCCAGGAACGCCAGCACGTCGGCGTGAGACGAGGTGGTGGTGTAGTTGGTGCGTTCGGGGACGGTCTGCTGGCTGAGCAGCGGACTTGCGACGGCGAGAATGAGATAGGGAAGCTTGCGCATCTCGAAAAATACCGGAGTCAGGAGTCAGGAGTTAGNNTGTCTCCTGCCTCCTGCCTCCTAGAATCGCGACCAGAGATATTGATTCGTGACTTCGTGATGAAACTGAATCTCCGGAATCTTGATGAACGTGCCCAGCGCCTTGGGGCAGCGATCCGCCTGCATGATCTTGAGATCGGCGTACCGCTTGTGCACCGTCTCGCCCAGCAGATCGGCCGCGTACCGGCTCCCCTTGAAGAGCCGGATCGCGTCGTAGATGTTGTCGGGCAGGAACCTGGTACGGTCCCGCCGCTTCTCCCCGTTGTCCTTCTCGATCGGCCCCTCGAATCCGGTGCGGAACAGCACGTAGAGGGCCAGGTACGGGTTGGCATCCGGCGCGATGGAACGCATCTCGATCCGGGCCGATTTTTCATTGCCGAGGGGGATCCGCACCATCGAGCCGCGATCCACCGGGGAAGCCTTGATCTGGTTGGGCGCCTCGAAGTGGGGATCCAGCCGGCGGTAGGAGTTGACGCTCGAGTTGAACGCCAGGCAGAGGTCCTGTCCGGCGGTGAGAATCCGGTCGATGAACTTCCAGCCCAGCTTGGACAGCTTGTCCTGCCCGCGGGGATCCCAGAACAGGTTCTTGTTCTTCTGGCTCACCGACATGTTGGTGTGCATCCCGGAGCCATTGATGCCGGTGGCGGGCTTGGGCAGGAAGCTCGCCGTCATGTCGAGCTTGGCCGCGACCTGCCGGCAGATCAGCTTGTACAGCAGGATCTGGTCGGCCGCGATGCTCGCCTCGGTGTACCCGTAGTTCATCTCGAACTGCGAGGGGGCGACCTCGGGGTGGTCCTTCTCGTTGGCGAATCCCATCGCCCGCTGCACTTCGGCCGAGGTATCGATGAAGGTCCGGAGCGCATCTCCGGGCAGCGAGTGGTAGTAGCCGCCGGTGCTGGGGAACTCGAATCCGCCGGTCTCGAAGTAGCGCCGTTCCGCGTCGCGGCCCCGGAACAGGAATCCCTCGATTTCATTGGCGGCGTTGCAGACCAGCCCGTCCCGCTTGTACAGGCCCGCGAGATACGCCTTGAGCTTGGCCCGCATGTCCGCCACGTAGGGGGTCCCGTCCTTCTCGAGCACGTCGGCAAACACCAGCACCTTGCCGGGACCGAAGATGTCGGCCGGGAGCCAGTAGAACGCGGGCCAGTCGATGTGGAGCCGGAGGTCCGATTCGGCCTGCTGGGAGAACCCCCGGATGCTGGAGCCGTCGAAGGTCAGGTTGTCGGCCGCCTTGAGCAGGAACTTCTTGTCGTAGTCCAGCATGTGGAGCCGGCCTTCGAGATCGGCGAAGCACACCGTCACCGCCTTGATGCGCTTTTCGTCGGCCAGGTAGCGGAGCCGCTTGTCGCCGACCTTGTCGACCGAGGTGCGCGACAGCCGCTCCGACTTGGCCTCCAGGTTCATCTCTTCCAGCTGATCGTAGGGAATCTCCAGAAAGTCGCGCAGCTCGACGGGCATACCGGCTCCGGGAAAGGGCGTTGGGGAAGCGCCCATTCTACGACAGATAAGCTAAAAAAGCAAGAAATTAGCTTATCCGACGCTTATTTTAATGTCCAGGAAGCCTTGATTAGGGCTGAGGGCGATCCGTGGAATCCGGGCGGGCCCGGCCGGTATCGGAGACCGAAGGTCTCCCCTGGGCGCCGGTATCCCCGGGGGTCCCGCGGGCGTGCTCGATGATCTGCACCTGGGCCCCCGGGGTCAGGCGCTCGGCTCCTCCGACCACGACCTGATCGCCCGGCTGGATGCCGTCCCTGATCTCGACCACCCCGGGGTTGCGGATGCCCAGGGTCACCCGGCGGCGATCGGCCCGGCCGCCACTGACCACCCAGACCCACATCTCTCCCTGCATGGGGGAAACCGCGTCTTCGGGAATCACGACCGCGGTCGGGCGCAGATCGGTCCGCAGCCTGGCCTCGAGGAACATCCCGGCGGAGAGCTCCCGGCGGGGATTGGGAACCTGGGCCTTCACGGTGATGGTGCGAGCCGGGAGCGCGACCACCGGATCGACGAAATCCACGACCCCGGTGAAATCGCGGTCACCGAGCGCGGCGACCCGGAAGAACACCGTTTGGCCGACCCGGAGCTGGTCGGCATACCGTTCGGGAACCTGGAACACCGCCCGCTGCGGGTTCACGGTCTGCAGGGTGATCAGCCGGGTGCTGGAATTGACGTAATCGCCCAGGCTTGCCAGCCGGCGACCCACGATGCCGGCGAACGGGCTTCGGACCGTGGTGCGATCGAGCCGAAGCTCGAGGAGATCGAGCGCCGCCTGGGTGCTTCGCATCTGGGCTTCGGCCCGTTCGACGTCGGCCGGGGCGGCGGCTTTTTCCTGGAGCAGCTGTTTGGTCCGCGCCAGCGCCTGCTGGGCCAGGTCTCGATCCGCCGCAGCCCGGGCGACCTGGGCCTTGAGCTCGGCATCGTCGACCTTGAAGAGCGGAGTTCCCTGCGAGACTACGGCTCCTTCCCGCACCAGGATCGCGGACAGCCGGCCCTCCACCTCGGGACGGAGCTCGATGGACTGCATGGCCTCGATCTGACCGGTCGCGGTGATCGCTTCGACGATGGTATCGGTCCGGGCGATCACGATCTCGACCGGGACCGGCCCGCCGGAACCTCGGCCGCGACCTCCGCCTTGCCCCTGCGGAGGCGCCGCGTTCGATCCGCCGCACGCGGCGATCCCGAGCAGGACAACAGCTCCCCGAAGTGCTCTCACCGTGCTCCTCATGCTAGAAGTCCCGATTCAGCCGCCGGCCCAGCATCGCTTCCAGTCCGGCCAGCGCGAGCCGGGCGGCATAACGCGCTTGCACCAGGGTGGCCTGTGCCTCGGTCAGTCCGGTTTGCGCATCGAGCAGATCGAGAATGGTGCTCGCTCCTGCCCGATAGCGCGCTTCCTGGACCCGATACACCTCTCGGGCGACCAGGACCCCGTGGGCAGAAACCTCGGCCGTGGCGCGGGCGGTCTGGTACGCCTCATACGCCGCGGTCACATCCGCTTCCGCGGCCCGCTCCAGATCCTCCCGGGTGGCCCGGGCCAGGTCCCGGGCCGTTCGAGCCCGGCTGAACGCCAGCTCCCGCTGGGCGTTGTCCCAGAGCGGAAAACTGAGGTTGAAATTTATCGAGCTTCGAGAGAGCCCGCGGGTGAACGGATCGGCGCCGAAGCCGGTGGTGTTCGCGCTGACGCTCAGGGTGGGGAGGTAGAATGCCCGGCGAATCCGGAGTGCCGCGTTGGCGGACTGCTCATTCGCGCGAGCGACCCGGTACTCGGGGCCTTGTTCGAGGGCCTCGTTGATCGCGTCGACCATGCTGATGGGAAGGGCCGGGGCAAGCAGGGTGTCGAGCGGGGCAGCGTCCACCCCGCCCCGTTCCCCGACGCGCCGGCCCAGCCGGAGCCGGGCGACCCGCAGATTGGATTCCTCGCTGAGCAGCGCGATTCTCGCCCGATCGAGCTCCAGGATGAACTGCAGCGAGTCGGTCTGGACATTCGCCCCGCTCACCACCCGGGCCCGCGCGACCGTGAATCCCTCCTGGGCGCGGCGAAGCCGCTCGCGAGCCACATCCACCAGCTCGCGCGAGCTCAGTACCCCGTAGTAGTCGGCCTCGGTGTCGAGCGCGGTGAGGAAGCGCTGCTGAACCTCGCCCGCTTCCGCCGCCTCGGCCTCGGCCGCGGTCAGCGAAAGGGTGGCGATCTTGCGCCCGCCGGTCAGCAGCTCATAGCGAGCGTCGGCGCGCATCGTCGCGATGGTCGCCGCCTGCTGACCGGTCCCCACGTTGAACTGGTCGATCGAGAAGGTCGTGTAATCGGCGGTGACGGTGAGTGAGGGCAGGACCATGGCGGAGATCGCGGCCCGTCGGGCCCACGCCGCGTTGTCGACCGCGCCGAGGGCGCGAACGTAATTCGGGTCGAGCCGGGCGGCCCGCTCCAGCGCCTCGGCCAGGGTCACCCGGGGCAGCGAGTCGGCCGCGACCGGCAGCGTCGCGCCGAGGAACCCCAGCACCACCGCGATCACTTGGCCTCGGCCGCGGTCACCGACTGCGCCGTCGGGGTGGGACGGGTCCGGCGGACCCTGACCCGGGCTCCCTCGATCAGCGAGTACACCACCGGCACCACGAACAGGGTGAGCGCGGTGGAGAAGAGCACCCCGCCGACGATCGCGTAGCCCAGGGGGCGCCGGCTGATCGATCCGGCCCCCAGCGCGAGCGCGATCGGGACCGCGCCCATGACGATCGCGACCGACGTCATGAGAATGGGCCGGAGCCGGACCCGCCCCGCCTCGGCCAGCGCAGCGAAGGTATCTATCCCCCTGGAGCGAAGCCGGTTGGTGTAATCGACCAGCAGGATGGAGTTCTTGGCCACCAGCCCGATCAGCAGGATCATCCCGATCTGGCTGTACAGGTTGATGCTCGATTTGGCGATGACCAGGGTCAGCAGCGCCCCGGTCACCGCCAGGGGAACCGCGGTGAGCACGGTGAACGGGTGGATCAGGGACTCGAACTGCGAAGCCAGCACCATGAACACGAAGATCAGCGCGAGAATGAAGGCGAAGTAGAGCGCATTCCCGCTCTCCCGAAGCTCCCGGGCCTCGCCCGACAATGCGGTGGTGGACCCGGTTGGCAGGACCTCCTTGGCGATGGCATCGAGCGAATCGAGCGCTTCGCCCAGGGTGAATCCCGGCGCGAGCCCGCCGGAGAGCTGAGCGGAGCGGATCCGCATGTAGTGAGCGAGGTTTCGCGGCCCCACCCCTTCGGTGACCTTGGCGAGCTGGTCCAGCTTGATGAGCTCGCCGCCCCGCCCCCGGACCGTGAGCAGGCTCATGTCCTGGGGAGTCGCCCGCGCCTCCGGCGCGAGCTGCACCATCACGTAGTAGAGCTTGTTGTTCATCGTGAAGGTGCCGATCCGCTGGCCGCCCAGCAGGGCCGACATGGTCCCCGCCACATCGCGAACCGGTACACCCAGGTCTTCGGCGCGATCGCGATCGTAGGAAACCGACAGCTCCGGCTTGTTGATCCGGAGGTCGGTGTCCACGTTGATGAGTCCGGGGATGCGACGAGCCCGAGCCAGCATCGCCTGCACCCCGGTCCAGAGGCTGTCGAAATTGGGGTTACGGATCACGAACTGCACCGGGGAGCCGAAACCGCCGAACGCCGGAGGGTTGTTCGCAAAGGCTTGCACACCCGGGATTTTCGCGAGCCGGGGCCGCAACCATTCGACGATGTCCTGAGCCGAGCGCTTCCGCTCCGACCAATCGACGAAGCGGACGAAGATCTGGCCGCCGCTCACGCCACCCCCTCCCCCGAATCCGCCCCCACCGACGCTGCTGGTGTAGTTATCGATTTCGGGGACCTCGGCCAGGATCTGCTCGACCTGACGCTGGTACTGGTCGGTAAAGGCCAGCGTCGCGCCCTCGGGCCCGGTGATCTGGACCTGGATCTGCCCACGATCTTCCGGCGGCACGAATTCGCGCTTGAGCTTGAGTCCGAGATAGACCGAGCCGGCCACGAACACCCCGACTCCCGCCAGCACCGCTCCCCGGTGCCGGAGGGCGCCGGCCAGGGCCCTCTGGTAGCCGGAGGCCAGCCCCCGGAAGCCCCGTTCCAGCAGCTGGTACAGCCGCCCGTGCCGGTGAGGCACCCGGAGGATCTTGGCGCAGAGCATCGGCGTCAGGGTGAGCGCGACGAAACCTGAGATGGCCACTGCGGCAGCGACCGCGATTCCGAACTCGTTGAAGAGGCGGCCGGTATTCCCCTTGAGGAAGGCGAGCGGCACGAACACCGCCACCAGCGACATCGTCGTGGCGATGACTGCAAACGCGATTTCCCGGGTGCCCTGGGTGGCCGCCACCTCGGGCGGCTGCTGGAGCTCCTCCTGATGCCGGTAGGCGTTCTCGAGCACGATGATCGCATCGTCCACCACGATCCCGATCGCGAGCGTGAGCGCGAGCAGGGTGAGGTTGTTGATGGAGAAGCCCAGCGCGTACATCACCCCGAACGTGGCGATGATCGAGGCCGGGATGGCGAGGCCCGGGATGATGGTCGCCCGCAGGTTTCGGAGGAACAGGAAGATGATGAGGACGACGAGCCCCCCCGCGATCACCAGGGTTTCCTTGGCTTCGGTGATCGAGCGCTTGACGTACACCGATTGATCGAAGCCGATCGTGGCCTTGACCCCGGGAGGCAGCGCGGCCTGCAGCTCGGGGAGCGCGGCCCGGACCGCGTCGGCCACCTCTACGAGATTGGACTTCGACTGGCGCACCAGGGAAACCCCGACCGCGGGGCGGCCGTTGAACCGGAAAATGCTGCGATCGTCCTCGGGACCGAGCTCCACCCGGGCCACATCCGCCAGCTTGACCAGCTGCCCGCCGGTGCTCGACACCACGATGTTCGCGAATTCGTCCGCGGTCTTGAGCTCGCCCATCGACCGGACCGAGAACTCGCGGCGCTCCGATTCGATCCGGCCCGCCGGGATCTCGATGTTCCGGCTCTGGATTGCGCTGCTGATGTCCTGGACCGTGAGGCCGTGGGCCGCCAGGGCGCTGGCCGAGGGCCAGATCCGCATCGCGTAGCGGCGCTCGCCCCGGATTTCGGCCCGGGCCAGGCCGGGAATGGTCTGGAGCCGGGGCTTGAGTATCTGGTCGGCGATCTCGGAGAGCTGGATCAGGTCGTACTGGTCCGACTCCAGCCCGATGAACATCATCGGCCGGGCATCGGCGTCCTGCTTGTTCACCACCGGGTCTTCGGCCTGCTGCGGCAGCCGGCCCCGCACCCGCGCCACGATGTCGCGGACATCCTGGGCCGCCGCTTCGATGGGCCGGTCGAGGTTGAATTCGAGCGTTACGTTGGCCGACTGCTCCGAGCTCCGGCTGGTCATGGTCCGGAGCCCCTCCAGCGAGGCCAGCTGCTCCTCCAGAACGTCGGTAATGGATGACTCGATTACGTGGGGATTGGCTCCCCGCAGGGTGACCGAAACCGAGACGATTACCGGGTCCACGTCGGGGAACTCGCGGACCGAAAGCTGCCGGTAGCCGATGGCGCCGAACAGCACCAGAGCCGCGCTCGCCATGCTGGCGAACACCGGACGGCGAATCGCGATGTCGGAGAGTTTCATGGGGTGAAGGTACTACGCGGCGGGCTCCCAACCCGTTGATACTGCTGAGGATTTGGCGCTAGCGGCCCTTTCGGCTGAGCAGCCGGTCAATCACCGGACCGGCCATCAGGGCCACCATGCCATTGACCAGGCCGAACAGGAGGGCGTTGAGGTAGACCAGCGCGAACAGCACCATCCCGGCGCCCAGACTCGCAAAGACGATGGCGAAGGTTCGCATGGACCCCTTGTAGGCTTGGGAAGGTCAGTATTTTATCCCTACTCGACAGGCGGAGCAACGCCGCAGGCAGCAGGCCCATTCAGAAGAGGTGACTCAATGCGCGTACTATCCCTGATGACCATCGCCCTGGTGGCGGCACCCCTGGCCGCGCAGGGCAATCCCAATGATCCGGACAAGGCGGCCGGGGGCACCGGCGCGGTACCGGCCGGCTGGTCCTACCGGCTGGAGCGGGCCGACGCCAAGCTGGCCGAGGTGAAGTTCGCGCCGATGGGCGGCGGATTCCACTTCACCACCGGGCCCGCCGGGATTTACTGGCGGGAGGCCGATGCGGTAACCGGCGGGTTTCACGCGGTGGCCACCTTTACCCAGACCAAGGCCCCGACCCATCCCGAAGCCTATGGACTGTTCGTAGCGGGACAGAATCTTGCCGGCCCCGACGCGTCCTATACCTACCTGCTGGTCCGAGGCAACGGAATGTTCTCGATCTGGAAGGGTGGCGCGGCGGGATCCCGCTCCAGCGCAATCGTCCCCTGGACCGCCAACCCAGCGGTGGTTTCCCAGGATGCCGCTACCGGCAAGGCCACCAACAAGCTCGAGGTCGCGAGCGACGGGAAGAAGCTCACTTTTTCGGTGAACGGCACCAAGGTCCACGAGATGGAGGCCGCCGGGGCGGGCCAGGTGGGAATCCGGATGAACCACAACCTGGACGTGCACGTCGACGGGTTCGCGGTCCACAAGATGTGACCGGACCGGGGCGGCTCACCCCGCCTTTATCCGGGTCCAGATCTCGTCCCACAGCAGGTTCGCCCGGCCCAGGTCATTCGCGACCTCGAGCCGGGCGAGCTCGTTTCCGGTGGGATAGGGTATCGGCGAATCGAGCAGCGCCATGGCGGCCTGATTGGGCGTGCCGTAGCCGGTAAACCTCGAAATGGCCGCGGAGATTTCCGGGCGCAGGGAAAAATCGATGAACTGGTGGGCCGCCCGGGGGTGGGGAGCCGAAGCGGGCACCGCCAGGGAGTCGATCCACAGCGAGCCGCCTTCCTCCGGCAGCACCCAGGCGATCGAGGGCTCCTCCCGGGCCGCCTGCACCGCGTCGCCGTTCCAGAGCTGGGCAATCCACACGTCGCCGGCAATGAGCTGGTTCTTGACCGGGGCGGAGAGATAAGCCTTCAGGTTGGCCTTGGCGGCGACCGCGTCCCGGCGGGCCTCGTCCAGCGCGGCCGGGTCGGTGGAGTTGACCGAGCGGCCCCGGAGTTTCAGAAACGCCCCGATCACATCGCGGGGATCGTCCAGCATGGTCATTTTGCCGCGATAGCGGGAATCGAGGAACACGCTCCAGCTCCGGGGCGGTTCCGCCACCCGGTCGGTGCGCCAGGCAATCCCGGTCATGCCCCACTGCCAGGGCACCGTGTACCGGTCTTCCGGATCGTGGGGCAGTCCGCGCAGCACCGGCGCCAGGTTCCCCAGATTGGAGAGATACCGGGTGGAAAGCGGTGCGAGGATTCCGCCGCCCCGGAGCACCGCAACCGCGTAGGTGGTGGGAACCACCAGATCGTACCCGGTGGCGCCGGCCTGGAGCTTGGCCACCATTTCCTCGCTGCTCTCGTAAGTGTCGTAGGTAACCCGCACCCCGGTTTCCCGCTCGAATCCCGGGATGACTTCGGGACCGATATAGTCCGACCAGTTGTAGAGATTCAGCCGGTCTTCCAGCGGTCCCAGCTCGGCGCTGCCGGCGGGCCGTTCGGGCCGGCGGCCCCGGCAACCCGGCCCCGCCGACCAGGCCGCGCCGGCTGCCAGGAGGCAGCGCAGGAAGTCCCGCCGTCCCCCCACCTCAGCCCCTGCCCGCCACCAGCGGCCGCTCCCGGGTAAACCGGAACATGATCCAGATCCCTAGCGCGGTAACCAGCATGATCACCGTGCTGATGGCGTTGACGGTTGGCTCGATGTTGCGGCGCACCATGCTGTAGACCACCACGGGAAGGGTGGAGGAGCCGGGACCCGATACCAGCGAGGTAATGATGTAGTCGTCAAACGACATGGTGAAGGCCAGCAGGGCTCCGGCCACGATCCCGGGCCCGAGCTGGGGGATGGTAACCGTGCGCAGGACCGTTACCGGCCCGGCTCCCAGGACCCGGGCGGCCTCCTCGAGACTCCGGTCCATCCCCTCGAGCCGGGCCCGGACCACGATGGCCACGAAACCGATGTTGAACGCGACATGCGCCACCACGATAGTGCCCATCCCCAGCGGGATTCCCCCGGCGGCGAAAAGCAGCAGCAGGGATACCCCCGTGATGATCTCCGGGGTAACCACCGGAACGTAGAGAAAGCCCTCGATCAGCCGGCGGCCGGGAAGCCGGCCCCGGAGGCCCAGCGCCAGCAGGGTTCCCAGGATCGTGGCCAGCAGGGTCGCCAGCCCCCCCACGATCAGGCTCACCTTGAGTCCCTGGAGCAGATCGCCCCGTTCCCCCAGCGCCCGGTACCACTGGAAGGTGAAGCCGGTCCACTCCACCGAAAACCGGGAGGAGTTGAAGCTGAAGGCCACCAGCACCAGGACCGGCAGGTGAAGGAACCCGTAACCCAGCGCCGCTGCCAGGTAAACCGGCCGGAATCGCGGCTTCAAATCAACCTCCCGCCGCCGGTTTCCCGGGGCGGTCCCGCAGCCGCAGCGAGACCAGCACGGTCGCAAGGACCACCGCCATGACGACCAGGGAAATTGCCGATCCGAAGGGCCAGTTGCGCGCGGTAGTGAACTGGTTCTGCACCAGGTTGCCGATCATCATTTCCCGCGCCCCCCCCAGCAGGTCGGGGGTGAGAAATGAACCGAACGCCGAAACGAATACCAGCAGGGCCCCGGCTACCACTCCCGGCAGCGAGAGCGGAAGCACCACCGTGAAGAATCGGGCTGCGGGACGGGCCCCCAGTATCTCGGCGGCCTCGAGCAGCGCGGGGTCCAGCCGCTCCAGCGCGGCGTAGATCGGAAGGACCATGAAAGGGAGGAACCCGTATACCAGCCCGAGCAGAACCGCTCCCGGGGTGTAGAGCAGGGTGACCGGTTCGCTCACCAGACCGGTACCAACCAGTATCGAATTGACCAGGCCGCTGTCCCGGAGCAGGAAGATCATCGCGAAAGTCCGAACCAGAAAACTGGACCAGAATGGGAGAATCACCAGAAACAGGAGGAGGTTGCGATGACGCCGGCTCCGGGCAATCACCCAGGCCATCGGAAACCCGAGCAGGAGGCACCCCGCCGTGGTCAGCACCGCCCACAGGGCGGTTTGCCCCAGAATCTGGAGGTAGAGCGGCTCGAAGAACCGGCCATAGTGCTCCAGGGTTGGTTCGGGGGTCACCCCTCCGAATTCTCCCCGGGTGAGCACGCTGGCCGCGGCCACCAGCAGCAGAGGAACCGCCCCGAAAAGGAACAGCCATAGCGCCCCGGGCCCGAGCAGCAGTCCGGTCTCGAGCGGGTCCTTCCGGGCCGGCCGAGGGGGCAGGGACCCGGTCATCGATCCGGCTCCAGCGGCCAGGCTTCCTCGGGGCGCCAGCGCACCGTAACCGGAGCGCCGGGGGCGGGCACCGGGAATCGGTCGCTCCGGTCATTGGCGATCGAGGCCATGATTCGGGTCCCGTCTGCCAGCGCCACCACCACCTTCACCCGCTCACCCGAGTACAGCGCCTCTACCACCGTGCCCCGGTCTCCCGAGTCGCTGCCGGCCTCCGGCCCATCCAGCTCGATTCGTTCGGGGCGGATCGACACCAGCCGTCCGGTGCGGTCGTTCAGCACGTTGGAATCGCCCAGAAACCGGGCCACAAACTCGGTGCGAGGCCGTTCGTAAAGCTCCCGGGGGGAGCCGGCCTGCACGATCCGGCCCCGATCCATGATGGCGATGCGGTCCGAGAGCGCCAGGGCTTCTTCCTGGTCGTGGGTCACGTGCAGGAAGGTGATTCCCAGGGAACGGTTCAGGGCCCGGAGCTCGAGCTGCATGGCCTTCCTGAGGGCCAGGTCGAGCGCGCCGAGCG
>FKKE01000510.1_pt4 | contig 11751 bp, 16 predicted proteins | sample 1106331 | NCBI WGS metagenome assembly FKKE01 (sample SAMEA3931202, study PRJEB13176) | freshwater metagenome | biome: Drinking water system; feature: drinking water; material: freshwater | place: China | collected 2013-02-06 | reverse complement strand
ATTGATACAGTTATGAAAAAGACTGCACCGGTATGGTGGTATGAAAGAAAAAGGAAGATAGTGTTTGAGAATGCGGATAGAGAATTGAATCAAGTCAGATAAAACATTTATCTGAAATAGTAATATTTATCTGACTCAAATATCCTCGCAAATAAAAACCGCCTGGTAGTTGGGCGGTTAAAAAATTAAACATATACATCAGATCAGTTGATCACCCACACTTCATTTCCTCTTAACAGCTTATCAAGATCGCCTGCTTTTTTTGCTTTTGCGTCTTTTATTTGCTGCTCCATTACATTCTCATAGCAGGTTCTTTCTGTTTGATAGAACACACCAAATGGTCTTGGCAAATGGGCTTCTGCTGTCGGGTTATCAAATATGCGGACAAGTATCTGCGCTTTGTAAATATCTTTTTCATCATGCACCCAAAGATCATCAGCGCTGTAACCATCAGCAAGATTCACAACTTTTGGAGTAAATCCATCCAGCTTAATTCCTTTTTCATTGTTAGTGCCAAAAGTCAATGGCTTTCCTTGTTCAAGGAATAAAGTTTCTGCTGCTTTTGTTCCTTTCTCTGTAAATATTTCAAAAGCTCCGTCATTAAAGATGTTGCAGTTCTGGTATATCTCGAGGAAAGAAGCTCCTTTATGAGCATTTGCACGAAGCAGCATTGCTTGCAAATGTTTTGGATCACGGTCCATTGTTCTTGCTACAAATGTTGCATCAGCTCCCATTGCCAATGCTAAGGGATTAAAAGGATGATCAACACTTCCATAAGGTGATGACTTGGTTACTTTATTTGCTTCAGATGTTGGAGAGTATTGTCCTTTTGTCAAACCATATATCTGGTTATTGAATAAAAGAATATTGACATCAAAATTTCTGCGAAGCAAATGAATTGTATGATTACCACCAATACTTAAGCTATCACCATCACCCGTTACGATCCAAACACTCAACTCAGGTCTTGATGCTTTTAATCCACTGGCAACTGCAGTAGCTCTGCCATGGATCGAGTGCATACCATATGTATTCATATAGTACGGAAAGCGGCTGCTGCAACCAATGCCTGAAATGATGACTATATTCTCACGAGGTATGCCCAATGTTGGCATTACTTTTTGCACCTGGGCAAGAATTGAATAATCTCCACAACCGGGGCACCAGCGAACTTCCTGGTCGGTTGCAAAATCTTTAGCGGTTAAAACGGGGGCGGTAGCTTCACTCATAAAAAATGATTGGTGACAAATTTAAAGAATAACAAGTAGTAAGCAAGCAAATGAATTGTGCGCTGAGGTTGATTTTTATCATCAGTTTGTTAATTGTTCAGGGGTGGGCCTGTAATTCCTCCCAAAATTCCGCCGCTCTCCTTGTATGAGGGATCACTATTGTGCCACCAACAATATTGGCTACAGCAAATATCTCGTACACCTGTTCTGTGCTGAGCCCTGATTCATGGCATTTACTCAAATGATATTTAATGCAATCATCACACCGAAGCACCATGCTTGCAACCAAACCCAGCATTTCCTTTGTCTTCTTGTTCAGGGCGCCTTCTTCATAAGTGTTTGTATCAAGGTTCCAAAGGCGTTTCATCACAAGGTTATTCTTACCCAGAATGACCTCGTTCATCCGGGTACGGTAATCGTTGAATTCTTTTACTAATGACATAAAATAATTTTTTTCAAAGGTATTGGGTTCAAAAAATAAAAAGACAAGGCATTTCTTTATATCTATTTAGTAAATTCAAAGCATAATTAATTGAAATGAAAAACAAATTCTTTGTAGTTGCCGGTTTGGCTGCTCTTGTAATATTTGGCATTGCTGCCAGTAGTCCTAAAATGAGTTATGAAAGAAATTTAAAAGTGCTTCCAAAGGATATCAGCGATGCTGATCTTGATTCAATCATGGATACATATTCCCGGCAACTGAATGTAAGCTGTGAATTTTGCCATGCACCAGGTAAGGCCAATCCCCAGGATCTTGATTATGCCAGTGATGATAAAGCCGAGAAAGAGATCACCAGGCAAATGATGAGAATGACCGAGGCTATCAATAAAGATTTTTTTAATTATACGATCGTATACAAAGCCAATGAGAATATGGCTGTTTCCTGCTTTACCTGTCACGATGGATTTCCAAGACCCGACCTGAAACATGAGAAAAAACAATAGTACATATTGCTTTTTTACATAAATAAAACTCCTATTGGTATATAAGTAGTATTACTAAACAACAAAGCACTTTTGCTCAATTTTCCTATAAATCAGTCTATTACTACACTACTGTCTATGTCGTTTCGTTAATTTGTTGTCCGGTATAAGATTGCTTATACAGATCCTATAAAAAACCTTCATATGAATTGGCACAGCGCCATTGGAATAATATCAACCATTGCCTTATTTGCGCCGGTACTTTTAATCGTAGTTACCCGTCTTATCCGATACAGGCAATATCTCATTCTTTTCATTTATTGTATGCTTGCCTTTGGCTTTAACCTGATGACAGAACATTTGGTGAATGTACCTAAGACGGTAGAACGTTATTATGGTATAATCAATAATCTTACAGATATGCCCTTGATGCTTTCATTCCTTATGTTTTGCATTCCTTCTTCAGTACAAATAAAAAGAATGAAAATAGTGCTGGCCGCCTTTATTGTATTTGAGATCATTCTCATTTTCATACATGGAGTTACTATAAAAACAATAACTGTAACAATGGGTCCGGGCCTGGCAATCGTGTTTGGTTATTCGCTGTATTATTTTGTTTATACAGTAAAAAGAAGTTTTGTTCATAACAAATTTATAAGTAAAGCCATTATTGCTTCCAGCCTTTCTTTTGCTTACGGTTGTTTTATCATACTATATTTCATGCATTATGTTTTTACATTAAAAGATTTACCCAACCTTTTCCTGATATATTATTTCATCACTATCGTTTACTGCGGTCTTCTTTCTGTAGGGCTTTACAAGGAAAGCAAAAGGAAAAAGAAGCTCGAAGAATTACTGGTTACACGTAAAGAACTGATGAGATTTTTCTCAGACGAAAAAAAACCGGCTACTCCTAAGGGAATAGCCGGGCAACTAAAGTTGAATTGATCTGTTAGAAACAATATTTCCCTTCATTGATCATTTTATCCGCAATCCTTCTTCTGGCATCTTTTGTATTAAAGGGTTCGGCTTTTGTAAACCTTTTCAACCCCATTAATATCATTCTTTGCTCATCGCCTTCGGCAAATGAATTGATCGCATCTTTGCCAAACTTGTTCACATGATCAGCCGCATCATACAAGTACGTTCTCATAATGTCGATATAATCAGCACAGGCCGCTTCCCCTTTTTTATCTGTCATCTTCATCACTCTTAATAAAACACTTTCGGCATTGAATGTTTCTATGGCCATATCGGCAAGGTTCATCAATATTTCCTGCTCATTATCGATCTTCATCATCAGTTTTTGAACTGCTGCACCTGCAGTCATCAGGATCGCTTTTTTCAGATTTGCAATAAGCTTTTTCTCTTTTACAAATGATCCTTCATCTTCAGCACCAAAATCGGGAATGCTCATCAATTCTTTTTGAACTGACATGGCGGGTCCCATCAGGTCAAGCCTTCCCTGCATTGCTCTTTTCAGTGTCATATCAAGTGTAAGCAACCGGTTGATCTCGTTTGTTCCCTCATATATCCGGTTGATACGGCTATCACGATAAGCTCTTGAAATATTGTATTCAGCACTGAACCCGTTTCCTCCATGAATTTGTACACCTTCATCCACAACAAAATCCAATACTTCGCTACCAAATACTTTCAGTATGGCGCATTCAATTGCATATTCCTCTGCGCCGCCAAGCAATGATTCATTAAAGGGTTTACCCGCAGCAAGCAGTTCATGTTCTTTTCTATCTATCCAGTTGGCCGTACGATACAATGCACTTTCACCAACAAATATTTTTATAGCCATTTCAGCTATCTTATGTTTGATAGCACCAAAGTTTGCAATAGGTTGCCTGAACTGTTCTCTTGTTTTTGCATACTGCACAGAATCAGTTGTGGCTCTTTTAGATCCGCCTATGGCTGCTGCAGCAAGTTTCAACCTACCAATATTCAAAATATTAAATGCTATCTTATGGCCTTTGCCAATTTCGCCCAATAAATTTTCAACCGGAACTTTACAATCCTGGAAATATAATTGAACGGTTGAAGATCCTTTGATCCCCATTTTATGTTCTTCAGGCCCCTGGGTAAATCCTTCTGTTCCTCTTTCAATTATAAACCCAGTGAATTTATCACCATCCACTTTTGCAAACACAGTATAGATATCCGCAAAACCACCATTGGTGATCCAGCATTTCTGACCATTGATGATGTAATGTTTTCCGTCCTCACTCAGCTTTGCTGTGGTTTTTGCACTCAATGCATCACTTCCACTATTGGGCTCTGTTAATCCGTATGCACCGGCCCATTCACCAGTTATAAGCTTAGGAATATATTTTTGTTTTTGGCCGGGAGTACCAAAGTATAAAATGGGCAAAGTGCCAATACCGGTATGCGCAGCAATGGCAACCGAAAAAGAATGACCTGCACCCAGATATTCATTTACTATTGTAGATGTAACAAAATCTTTTCCCAATCCTCCGTATTCTTCAGGAAATGAAGTTGCCAGCAAGCCCTGTTCACCCGCCTTTGTCAAAAGACCTTTCATCAGGCCGGGTTCTAAAGCATCAATACGATCAAGTATCGGGTATACTTCTCTATCCAAAAACTGATCACACATATCACGGATCATTAATTGCTCCTCAGAAAAATCTTCGGGAATAAATGATTCAAAGGGGGAAGATTCTTTTATAAGCCACTCACCACCTTTTAGTGCCGCTGCTTGTTTTATTTCAGTGCTCATAGTATTAAGTTTAAAAAAGTTTACAATGTATTTTATAACCGGGCTTTGTTGTTACTATCATCGCCCTTGTATTGTGCCGAAGCACTCACTTCCAGATTTCTGATCCTTATTCAGCACCGATTGAATCTCCCAATCCTGGTCTCCCCTTATAAAGAAGGGGATATTACTTCAGATTATCATATACTATCTGCAACACCTCCTTACACACTTCAATTTTATCTGCCGGAACAGTATCCAATGCCTCGTTCAAAGTATCTTCTGCCAGTTCCATTGTTTGTTCCTGTAGCTTTTGGGCTTGCTTTGTCAAAAAGATCTTATTGATCCGCCTGTCATTTTCCGATGCTACTCTTTTTACCAGATTCAGTTTTTCAAGATTATCAACCAGTCTTGTTATACTTGGTTTATCACGAAATGTGGCATTGCATAACTCCTGCTGGCTGATCCCATCTTGTTTCCACAAATGATATAACACACTCCATTGCTCAATTGTCAGATTCAACCCCGTTGCATTGAACTTCTTTTGCAATCTGCGGGCTATAGCCGTTGATGCTTTGCCCGTAATAAAGCTGTATAATTCTCCCTTCTTAAAATGGTTGTTTGACATATAGTTGTTTATACAACTATTCAAAGTTAGACATTCGATTCAGAAGACCAAATAAATTCTCAAATAATATTTTGAGAAATGATTCGCCCCTGCGGTGTTGGGATCCTTTCTTTAGATTTGTCTACTTCAATGATGCTCATTTTCATAACCATCGGCCTGTTTGTTCCGTACGCAATACTTATTTTATTCTATCGCTCAGGGTGGAATGAAGGGGAAGCCTTTACTGCCGATGTACAGCCCGGGTTACAGCTTTCCGTTATCATTGCCGCCAGAAATGAGGCAGAAAATATTGGTAAGTTGCTTCGATCGATCGAAGCACAAACTTATCCTGCGCATTTATTTGAAGTAATTGTTGTTGATGATCACTCAAGTGATGATACGGCAACAATTGCAAGCAGTTTTTCCTTTGTAAAACTTATTAGGCTTCAATTTAATGATATCAATTCTTATAAAAAGAAAGCAATAGAATCCGGAATAGCCGCAGCCTCAGGAGAGCTTATGGTTATTACAGATGCAGATTGTATTGTAAAACCTGGCTGGTTAAAAACAATTGCAGCATATAAAGAAAAGACAAATGCAGTTTTTATTGCTGCCCCTGTAGTAATAGAAGATCAATCGGGTTTTTTACAATCTTTTCAATCACTTGATTTCATGGTGTTGCAGGGTATTACCGCTGCTTCAGTAAAAAAAAGAATTCATAACATGTGTAATGGCGCCAACCTTGCTTATGAAAGGAAAATTTTTTTTGCGGTCAATGGGTTTAGTGGTATTGATCATATCGCATCAGGTGATGATATGCTGCTGATGCAAAAAATTGCTGTCCGTTTTCCCGGAAGAATATCTTATCTGTTGTCAAAAGAAGCGATAGTTGCTACTCAGCCGGCCAAAACATGGAGAGAGTTTTTTCACCAACGGGTACGCTGGGCAAGCAAGGCAACGAATTATAATGATATCAAAATACTCAGCGCATTATTCCTTGTTTATTTTTTTAATTGCTCTTTACTGGCCTTACTGGTTGCTGGTTTCTGGGTCCCGTATATATGGCTGGGTTTTCTTTTAATTCTTATTGCAAAAATCATTGTGGAATATATTTTCATTTATCCCGTAGCTAAGTTTTATAATAAAGGATATTTATTAAAGCTTTTCCCATTATATCAGCCATTGCATATTATTTACACAGTTATTGCCGGATGGCTTGGAACCTTCGGAAGTTTTGAATGGAAGGGCAGAAAAGTAAAATAGCTGATATTATAAAAACTTAAACCCTATCGTATCCCATACGGGGTTCTCGTACATTTTAAATATATTTTTTATCAGAGTTTTCTTGAGTAACGATAGGTTACTGTTACTGAATTTGTAGGTTTTGTTTTTGAAGTAACGGTGACGGTAACTACAGAAACAACACCAACAGGGGTGCCGGTAATTGTAAAATTATTATTGGCCAATGAAGTAGACCTGTTTTCAGTAAAGAAATTTGTTGATGATCCATCGGGAGCTGCTTTTACATCTATCGTTACTCCCTGTGGAGGCATAGCAGAAGTAATAGAAACAGTGAGGGGAAAATCTGTTTGAGGTGCCGCTGGTTGAACTGAATTTGCAGGTGGATTTGTTGTTATAACCAGGTTGGCTTCCGTATTACCACCACCTCCGCCGCCACCACCTCCTTTACTTGAGCAGTTAGCTATACCGAAAATAATAATAGGAGCAATAAGAACCTGTATTAAAACCTTTTTCATATTATCCATTTTACAGAATGCCGAAGTTAATATTTATTCTTAACAAGCAGGAGTACGTGGCTGCTTTTTATAAGATCTTGATCGACCTGTTAAAGCTTTCCTCAAGCGAAATAAAAGTCTCTGTCCGTTCAATGCCCTTTATTTTTTGAAGCTGATCGTGCAATACCATTTTTAGTTCGCCAATATCTTTACAAACCACTTCTGCAAACATGCTATAATTCCCGGTCGTATAATTTAACCGGACAATTTCCGGCATCTTATGAAGCTCTTTTGCTACGGCATCATACATTGAGCTTTCTTTCAGATAAATGCCGATAAAAGCAATAACATCGTAGCCCAATTTTTTAAAATCGACATTGAATTTTGTACCCTTTACTATTCCTGCATCCTGTAGTTTTTTAATACGAACATGAATGGTGCCGGCAGAAACAAAGAATTTTTTTCCAAGTTCTGCATAAGAAATATTTGCATCATTCATCATGTGGTGAATGATCTGGTGATCAAGTTTGTCAAGATTTAATTTGGAAGTGGTTTCCATACGTGATTTTTAAATATTTTCAATAAAGAACAAATTAATTGAATATTTTCTAAAATTTTAAAATAATCATTGAATATTTTGGAATGAAATGAGCAATGCTCTTATTTTTGTTCTATCAATCCCGATCATAAAGGGGTTTTTAAAACGAGTTCTTATCTATACTGTGGGGTGATGAAATGGCTACAAGCCCGGCAGACATGCCCTCTCGTCTCGGGGGTGGAGATCACAGGATAAACGAAGTGTAGAGCCGACGTTACCAATGGTAAGGCCGACCAGGGTTGACCACTAAACTTTGCACTTTAGCTAACTGCTCCGTGGAGGTTCGAACCCTCCCCCTACAGCTTCTATTCTCATGTGATTGTTTGCCTTTCTGTTTATACAGAAAGGCTTTTTTGTTCATAATTGGTTAGAATAAATTATCTAATGAGTTTTTTTAATTCTTTGATACTATTTCTTCAAATGTCTTTATTATTTTTTCTTTTTGCCATTTATCTGGAGAAATTTTAAATCCAGATACTTTGAAATAATCTATTTTCTTTGTTTGTAGTAATTTCAGTTCATAAGTTGATAATTCATGTATAACATAAATATTGTTTTTCCCTTCTGAATAAAAGTTCATTTCGACTTGCTCTTTAATAATTATTGAAGTTTTGTCTTCAAAAACAATATAGTTGCTATGGCTCAAAAATTCATGCTCTAAGATAATCATCTTATTTACAAACAGTGCTATTTCATATTTGTGAGTGTTTGAATCTTTATTGATAATCTTCTGAACAGCCACTCCAACCTCTCTGTTAATGGACTTAATTATTCGCTGTTTTAAAATATCATCCTCACTTGTTATAAAGTCTTGTGATTTGATAGAACTCGAGGTCATAATAAACCCAAATAAAAGAAAGGCGTATTTCATGCAATTTTTTTTTACGGATAATCATTGAATCTTAGCGTATTCCATTTTGCCATCTAACTTCATTGCAATACTTCTAATCCTCCACCATTCTTCGCTACCTTTATTGTTATAAGATATGCGAGTCGAAGATCTAGGTCGTCCCGGTTCACCCCAAAAATCTTGATAGCCTAATGACTGGAGTCCGCTGATTTCAACTTTATTACCGGCTATAACAACCTTCGCTGCTACAAAAATGGTTGATCGGCCTATTCTTTCAGAAGAGGTTCTAAGTGTATCTCTATTACTATCTTGTTTAATTATAAAATCTGAGTAAGCTATTGCCTGTCTAACACGTTCATATAATTTGGCAGTATCAGCAACAGTAACAATAATTAAGTTATCATCTTCCTTTTGACCAATTGCTAAGATTGAAAAGAATAATGCTAAAGGCAATAGTATATTACGTAATAAGGCAACTCGCATATACTAGGGTTTTGGCTTGAACTCTGTTTCTTTAGTCTCATGATTACTGTCCTTGTAAACTACACCAAGCACGACTTGATAATCTTCACCCGACATTATAAGAGATATTTTCGTTTTATCTGTATACCAAGCATAATGAAATGAAACATCTCCGTTTGATACTGCAAACCCATAATCTCTTTCGTCCTGCTTAAAAAGATCACTGCTCCATTTTGTTAGATCAGTGTGTTCTCCATATTTTCCGTCCATTCTTTCTGCAATCCTTTTGAAATTGTTCCAATATGATTGGCTGTTTATATGAGTTTCATTATAAATAAGAGTAGCCCGAATTAATTTTTCACTTTCGAATTCGTATGATAATATAAATTTGTAGCTATCAACTTCAACTTTATAATACAGCTTATTTTTTTCAACCATGTAAGGGGCTAATGATTCTGCGGCTTTTACCTCTGCTTGTGTCATTCCCCATTTACATTTCCTTACGTCAGAATCTTTAGAAGAAGCTTCTTGTTGACATTTTGCAGCAAATGGTAAAAGGAAAAGTAGTGGAAGGATGACTTGTTTCATGGTTTAGTGGTTTGTGTTAAGATACTAAAAAATCAGTATCAAAGCTTTGTTACGGTTATTTTCAAGACTAGTAACAATACGATAATGATAATCTTTGCGATGGTACTTGACTACCTTTGCCCGCCATGGGCCAAAAAAAATTAATTCGCTTTGCTGAGTTAAATACTTTTTCCAATGTGCTTCAGTTTCCTGAAGATATCAAAGGAAAATGGAATGAGTTTTTTAAGAACAACAATCCGATTACACTTGAACTTGCATGTGGCAAAGGAGAATATGCCGTTGGACTGGGTCAGCTTTATCCAGATCATAATTTTATCGGTGTAGATCAGAAAGGAAACCGAATCTGGGTAGGCGCAAAAAAAGCAATGCAACAACAACTGCATAATGTTGCTTTTTTAAGAATCCAGGTAGAGCAGGTAAATGAATACTTTGATAAAAACGAAGTAAGCGGGATCTGGATCACTTTCCCGGATCCGCAATTAAGAACAGGTAAAGCAAAAAAAAGGTTGACCCACCCGAAATTTTTACGGCTTTACAAACAAATCCTTGTACCCGGTGGTTTTATTCATTTAAAGACGGATAGCCCGGCTCTATACGAATTCACCAAAATTGTGATTGAAAAATACAATTGTATTTTACTGGAAGACATGAGTGATGTTTACAAGAATGACCTTTTAAATGATGAGTTGAAGATCAAAACTTATTATGAATCATTAGATATTGCCGGCAGCCGCCGGATTCATTATTTAAAATTTTCATTGCCGGATATCTTACCCGGCAAAGAAAAAGATAAAGAACTGCAGGAATTTTTAAAAGAATATGAATCAAAATGACCTGGTAGAGGGAATAGATTTCTACATAAATAAAAACGGGTATATAGTGCTTACTGAAAAATACCATCTTGAAAAAGGGTTTTGTTGCGGTATGGGCTGCCTGCATTGTCCCTATAATTATGAAAATGTACCCGAACCACGCCGTTCTTCTCTATTATCATCAAAGGATAAACAGGCATAACAACTTCCAAGTTTCACACCTGACAAATGGCATAGAGTCTGTATTTATTGCTGTATAATGTTTCGACCCATGAAAAAAATACTGTTTGCATTAGCAATATTTTTTATATCTCTTGATGGTATATCCCAGCAAAAAAAGATGAAAGACCTTGTTGGCCGATGGGAAATTGTCGGAGAGAAAGATAATGCCGCTTCTCTTGAAGTGATCGATAGCTCAACAATTATTTTGATTTACAATGGTGAAAAGAAAAAACTCACGAATTACAAGATCGATTTTGCAAAATCTCCCATTTGGTTCGATTTCTATACAGAAGGTGATAGTGCTGCTACAGTAGCTGTAAAAAGCCTGGTTGAAATTTTAAATGACAATATGATCAAGTGGCAGCTTTTTGTTGATGAAGAAAGAACTCCTTATTTTTCATCTTCAAAGGGTGAATTATTTTATTTAAGGAAAGCAAATCCCGTAATGACCACCGCTACCCCTGTTGCTTCAAATTGATCCAGGAGAAAAACTTTTGTATTTCTTTATCTTTATAGATGTCTTCATTAAAAAAAACTTCTGCTAAACTTAAATCAGTAAAGCCATCAGGAAAAAAAGATGAAAGTTTTTTTGAGCTGGTTTATGCAGTTGCAAGACAAATTCCAAAAGGACGGGTAACATCTTACGGGGCCATTGCTGCATCTCTTGGCACCAAACTATCCGCACGGATGGTAGGTTGGGCAATGAACGGCGCAGGGAAAGTAAAGCCAAAAGTGCCTGCACACCGGGTTGTAAACAGAATAGGTTTGCTTAGCGGCAAACACCATTTTTCTCCTCCGGGTTCAATGGAAAAAGCTTTAAGAAAAGAAGGAATAAAAGTAAAGAACGACAAGATCGTTGATTTTGAAAAACATTTTTGGGATCCGGTAAAAGAACTCGGCTTTTAAGTATAGTAAGGACTGATCATAAAATAAACAATCACCCCCGTTACAGCCACATATAACCAAACCGGCCAGGTGAACTTAGCCATTTTTCTATGCTG
>FKKE01004833.1_pt2 | contig 11756 bp, 9 predicted proteins | sample 1106331 | NCBI WGS metagenome assembly FKKE01 (sample SAMEA3931202, study PRJEB13176) | freshwater metagenome | biome: Drinking water system; feature: drinking water; material: freshwater | place: China | collected 2013-02-06 | reverse complement strand
TGCCCGACCGGCGTCGACATGGCCACCTACAAATCGGAGTTCCTCGACCACCACTATCGACGTCGACTCCGCCCGCTGTCGCACTACTCCCTCGGCTGGATGCCCGCGTGGCTGTCGGCGGCGGGGCTCGCGGCACCGGTCCTCAACCGCGCACTGCGATCTCGGCTCAGCGGTCTCGCCGCGCGCGCCGGCGGACTCGACCCCCGGCGCACGATGCCCGCCTTTGCGACACGGCGTGCGCGGCGTACCCACCTCGGGCCGCTCTCCCCGGTCGACGCGGACTCCTCGGTGATCCTCTTCGTCGACTCCTTCACCCACGCCTTCCGGCCGCAGGTGGCCACCGCGGTCGCCGAGATCCTCCGGGCCGCCCACTCCGTCGACCGTGCGCCAGATCCCGTAGACCGTGCATCAGATTCCGTCGGTTGTGCAGCCGACAACTGTTGCGGACTCACGTGGATCTCGACGGGACAGCTCGACCGCGCCCGAAAGGTGCTGCGTCGCACTGTCGACGACCTCGATGACGGGACGGACCGGCCGATCGTCGTCGTCGAACCCAGCTGCGCCGCGGCGCTTGCGAAGGACCTGCCCGAACTGGTCCCGACCGAGGCCGCCCGCCGCGTGGCCGCACGCGTGCGGAGTTTCGCCGCCCATGTGCCCACTCTGCTCGATGCCGGCTGGCGACCACCACCCCTGCCCGACGAGGTGACGTTGCAGACCCATTGCCACGAGTACGCGGTGTTCGGTGCCCGGGTCGGCATCACCGCCCTGGAGGCGCTCGGGGTCACCGTGCACACCGCAGACGGTTGTTGCGGCGTGGCAGGCAACTTCGGATTCGAGAAGGGTCACTACGAGGTGAGCATGGCCGTCGCCGAGAACGGACTCGCCCCGGCGCTGCGGAACGCGCCGCAGCGGCCAGTCGTCACCGACGGGTTCAGCTGCGCGATGGCCGTCGAACACCTCGCCGCCGTCGACGACGCCCTCGCCCCCGCGCGCGTACGCGGAATCCATCTCGCCGAACTGCTCAGGGCATCACCCGATACCGATACTCCAGGAGTACAACCATGACGACCATCGCGCCCCACACCGCCGCCGAAGCGGTGTCCCGCGTCCACACCGACCTCTTCGTCAACGGCGAGTGGGCCCCGGCCGCGTCGGGCAAGCGCTTCGACGTCGTGAATCCGGCCACGGAAGAGGTACTCGCCCGAGTGGCCGACGCCGACGCCGTCGATGCCCGGCGTGCGCTCGAGACGGCGGCCGCACACCAGGCCGAGTGGGCCACGACAGCACCGCGGTTCCGCAGTGAGATCCTCTATCGCGCACATCAACTCATCATGACGCGCGCGGACGAGATCGCCGCGGTGATGACCGCCGAGATGGGCAAGCCCCTCGCCGAGGCCAAGGGCGAGGTCGCCTATGGCGCCGAGTTCTTCCGCTGGTTCGCCGAAGAAGCCGTGCGCATCGGCGGCGACTCCACCACCACCGGCGACGGATCGCACCGGATAGAGGTCACCAGGCAACCCGTCGGCCCGTGCATCCTCATCACGCCGTGGAACTTTCCGCTGGCCATGGCGACCCGCAAGATCGGGCCGGCCGTCGCGGCCGGTTGCACCATGGTCTTCAAACCCGCCGAGCTCACCCCGCTCACCTCCCTGCTGCTGGCCGACATCCTCGTCGAGGCCGGTCTGCCCGTGGGGGTGCTGAACATCGTCACGACCAGCGACCCGTCGACCGTCGTCACCGAGTGGATGGAGAGCGGACTCGCCCGCAAGGTCAGCTTCACCGGGTCGACCGAGGTCGGGAAACTACTCCTGCGTCAGGCGGCGGGCACGGTCATGCGGACGTCGATGGAGCTGGGCGGCAACGCGCCGTTCATCGTGTGCGCCGACGCGGACATCCCGCGGGCCGTCGACGGCCTGATGTTCGCCAAGATGCGCAACATCGGTCAGGCCTGCACGGCCGCCAATCGAGTCTTCGTGCACCGCAGCGTGGTCGACGAGTTCACCGACGCCTTCGCCGCGAGAATGTCCGCTCTACGCGTCGGTGACGGTGCGGCCGAGGGCGTCCAGGTCGGGCCCCTCGTCGAGCGCAAGGCCGTCGAGAAGGTCTCGGCGCTCGTCTCCGACGCCGTGGCCAAAGGCGCGACGGTGATCTGCGGCGGCGAGAACATCAGCAGCCCAGGCTTTTTCTACCCGCCGACCGTGTTGTCCGGGGTCGGACTCGACGCGGACCTCATGCGCACCGAGATCTTCGGGCCCGTCGCCGCGATCATCCCGTTCGGGAATGCTGACAGGCCAGACGATCCTGCCGCCGACGACGAAGTGCTCGCGCTGGCCAACGACACGCCCTGGGGGCTGGTCGGTTACCTGTTCAGCCAGGACGTCGACCGCTGCGCCAGACTGTCGGCCGCGTTGGAAACCGGTATGGTCGGGGTCAACACCGGCGCCGTGTCCAATCCGGCGGCTCCCTTCGGGGGTGTCAAGGAATCCGGACTCGGCCGCGAGGGTGGACGCGTGGGCATCGAGGAGTTCCTCGACATGAAGTACACGGCCACGCCGATTCATCGTCGCTGACAGCGATTTTCCGGAACACATCAGCGTTCAGACAGGAGCGAGGAGACCATGTACCTGGGTGCTCAGCTGTTCAGTGACAGCGAGTACGAGCAGCGCCTGAGACGTGTCCGTGAGCTCATGGACCGTCAGGGTCTGTCGGCGATCATCGTCACCGATCCGGCCAACATTTTCTATCTGATCGGTTACAACGCCTGGTCGTTCTACACCCCGCAGATGCTGTTCGTGCCGATCGACGGGGAGATGGTCTTCTACGCTCGCGAGATGGATGCGCATGGCGCACACCGCACGACGTGGTTGCCCGCCGATCAGATCGTCGGTTACCCGGAGAGTTATGTGCACCGCCCGCACCTCCATCCGTTCGACTGGGTCGCGTGGTCGCTGCGTCAGCGCCACCTCATCGCCCCCGCGTCGAACACCGGGTCCGTGGGCCTGGAGATGGACTCGCACTTCTTCTCGCCGAAGGCGTATCGCGCACTGTTCAACGCGATTCCGGAGTGGAAGCTCGTCGACAGCTTCGAGCTCGTCAACTGGGTGCGCTCGGTCAAGTCCGACGCCGAGGTGCAACTGATGCGCCAGGCCGGCATGGTGTGCTCGAAGGCGATGCGCGCCGCGATCGACACCATCGACATCGGGGTGCGGCAATGCGATGCGGCCGCGGCCATCTCGCAGGCACAGATCACCGGCACCCCGGAGTACGGCGGCGACTACCCGGCGATCGTCCCGATGATGCCCACCGGCGCGGCGGCCGACACCCCGCACCTCACCTGGCACCAGGGCACTTTCGTCGAGGACGAGGCGGTCGTCATCGAATTGACCGGCGCGCACAACCGATATCACTGTCCGCTTGCCCGGACGGTGTCCCTCGGCACCCCGAGCAAGGACCTCGACTACGTCGCCAAGGCAACCGCCGAGGGCCTGAACAACGTACTGGAGGCCATCAAGCCGGGCGTGGCCACGCGCGAACTCGCCTCGACGTGGAACTGGACGCTCGCGAAGTACGGCCTCGAGAAGCCCTCGCGCCTGGGCTATTCGATCGGCATCGGCTACCCGCCCGACTGGGGCGAGCGCACGATCAGCATCCGCAGCGAGGACGAGTCGGTACTGGAGACCAACATGACCTTCCACATCGTCTGCGGAATGTGGATGGACAACTACGGTTTCGAGCTGTCCGAGTCGGTCCGGGTCAGCCCGACCGGTGTCGAGTGCTTCACGTCGTTTCCGCGGGAACTGATCCAGAAGTAGCCACACAACCTGATCGACACCAGCACGACGACCACACAATCTGATCCCTGAGGTCCGAAACCAACACGACGACCACACCACCTGATCCCTGAGGTGCGAGGAGCGCAAGCGACGAGCCACGAAGGGCTGCCGAGACGAGGTGAAGAAAGTGACCACAACCGAAACCGCCTACCAGAACCGACATTCGGCACCGACACTGCCGTTGGCGGGCCGCGCCAAGGACCTCGTCGGTTCGATGATCGACTCGTCGACCTCGCTGCTCGCCGCGCAGTCCCACGACATCGTGCGGTTCGCGATGGGCTCCCCCGCGGACGAGGCCGTACCGGCCGACGAGTTCCGTCAGATCGCCGGTGAGATCCTCGATCACACCTCGTTCACCTACGGGGCCACGGAAGGCGAACCCCGGCTGCTGCAACTGCTCGTCGACTATCTCGCCACGACCCCCGACCCGTCGTCCCTCGACCGGTTGGTCATCACCACCGGCGGGATGCAGGGACTCGACCTCGCCTGCAAGCTGTTCGTCGATCCCGGGGATCTGGTCATCGTCGAATCCCCCACGTACACCAACGGCAGTGCGACTGCGCTGTCCTACGGCGCGCAGTTGCTCGAGGTTCCCGTCGACGACGACGGTATGCAGGTCGATCAGCTCGAGGCACTCGTCGCACGCACCCGTCAGACGCCGAAGGCGATCTACACGATCCCGACATTCCAGAATCCGTCCGGCGTCACCATGTCCGAGGAGCGCCGCCGCGAACTGCTTCGGCTGGCGCACATCTGGGGGTCGGTCATCATCGACGACGACCCGTACGGGCTGTTGCGGTTCGCCGGCACCGACATCCCGACCTTCCAGACGCTCAGCCCCGGCGACCCGCTGATCTTCTCGGTGCGCACGTTCTCCAAGATCCTCGCGCCGGGCTGGCGTGTCGGCTGGGTCGACGCCGATCCCTCCCTACGCCAGCTGCTGATCAACGGCAAGCAGGCGATGGACACCTGCACCAACGTGCCCAACCAGCACATCGTCGCCGAGTACATCGCCCGCGGCGGACTCGAGGACCATCTCGCCGGGATTCGCCTGCTGTACCGCGAGCGCAAAGAGGCCATGCTCGACGCCATCAGACGTCATCTCGGCGATCGGGTGGTGACCACGGACCCCGAGGGCGGCTTCTTCCTGTGGGTCACGTTGCGCGACGAGTTCGCCGAGATCGACACGCGAGAACTCTTCGAGGTCGCGCTCGCGGACGGGGTGGCGTTCATTCCCGGCCCCGCGCTGTCGCCCGGTGGACGCTTCCGCAACTCGATGCGTCTCTGCTTCGCGTCGAGCACCCCGGAACGGATCGACGAGGGTGTCCGACGTCTCACGGCCAGTCTTGAGAAGATGGCCGGGTGAGTCGTGAACCAGACCTGACCGCCGCCGAGACCGCGGTGCTCGGCTTCATCGACGAGGCCGCGATCATCTCGCTCACCTCGGCACTGGTCGAGGCGCCCAGCGAGAACCCGGGCGGTACCGAGGAAGCCGCGGTCGAAGTGCTCGAGAGTGCCTGCCGCGCGCTCGGTTTCGACGTCGTGACCCACGAAGTGGCACCGGGGCGGCCCAATCTCGTCGCGACCGTGCCTGCCGGCACCGGAGCGGGACTGATGTTCCTCGGACATTCGGACGTGGTCCCAGCCGGTCCCGGCTGGTCGGCGGACCCGTACACGGTCCGCATCCGCGACGGGCGCATCTACGGCCGCGGTGCCACCGACATGAAAGGCGGACTCGCCGCCGTCGTCGCGGCGATGACCGCGCTACGCCGGGCCGCCGAGGTCGGGGTCGAACTCTCCGGACCGGTCCGCTTGGTGTGCACCGTCGACGAGGAGGAACACGGCATCGGGGTGCGGGACTTCGTGGGCCGCCCCGCCGACCTCGAGTTCCGCGGCTGCGTGGTCGCCGAACCCACCGACATGCAGGTGGTCCGGGGTTGCCGCGGTGCGTCGTACATCGAGATCGAGGTGACCGGTCGCGCGGCTCATTCCGGACGTCCCACCGATGGTCGCAGCGCCATCGACGCCGCGGCGGCCATCGTCGACATCATCCGCGCCGACGGTGAACGGCTGGCCGAGACAGCCGACGACCTACTCGGTCACGGCACCTGGAATGTCGGCACCATCACGGGCGGACAGGGCATCTCGGTGGTGGCACCGGGTTGTTCGCTCGGCATCGACCGGCGCCTGATGCCCGATGAGGACCCGCATCGGATCGCCGACGACCTGCGAAGAGCGATCAGCGCCAGAGGAATCGACACCGACGGCATCAGCGTCGACGTCCGGGTGACCATGGAGATGCCCGGTTTCGCGACGGAAGCCACGCACCCGCTCGTCACCACAGCGGTCGGTGCGGTCACCGATGCCGGGGCGGACACCTCGGTCGGCGGCTGGACTGCCGCCTGCGACGGTGGCTTCGTCAGCCGCGACCTCGGTGTCCCGTCGATCGTTCTCGGTCCGGGCAACATCAACACCGACGCCCACCAACCGGACGAGTCGGTGGCCATCGCCGACCTGGTCATCGCGGCGAGAGCCTACGCCCTCGCCGCGATGCGGCTGCTGGGCCCCTAGTTCACCTTCTGCTTCTGCAGCGCCGTGAAATCGTTCTCGAGACTGGGGATCTCGGTACCGCGCAGCGAGGCACCGGCGGTCTCCTTGAGGAAGCAAAGGGCGACCATGCCGATGGCGCAGGCGCCCATCATGTAGACCGCGGGGAAGAGACTCCACTCGGTCTTCTCGACAACCGCATCGTTGACGAGCGGCGCGGTTCCGCCGAATGCCGCGGTCGCGACGTTGTAGGAGATCGCGAACCCGGCGTATCGGACCTGGGTCGGGAACATCGCCGGGAAGGTGGCCGAGATGGTCGCCAGCTGAGGGATGTACAGCACACCCAGGATGACGAATGCCACGATGGCCCAGGCGAATCCCTGCCCCATCAGCCAGTAGAGCGGCAGCGCGAGGACGAACAGGCCGATCAGCGAACCCCACCACATGGGTTTGCGGCCGGTCGAGTCCGACCACCACCCGAAGAACGGGATCAGCAGCATCATCACGAGTTGGCCGATGAGGTTGACGACGCTGGCCGAGGTCTCGGACAGATCGATGGTGTTCTGCAGGTAGGTCGGTTGGTAGGCCAGCAGGGTGTAGTTGGCCACGTTGAGTGCGATCACCAGGCCGAACATGGTGATGATCGGGCGCCGGTAGTTGATCAGCAAATCCTTGAAGCGGGTCCAGGCGGACCCCTTGATCTCGTTGTCCTGCTCGAGTTCCTGGAAGACCGGTGTGTCCTCCATCTGCGACCGCAGGTACAGCCCGATCAGGCCCATCGGCAGCGCGAGCAGGAACGGGATGCGCCAACCCCACTGATCCATCTGGCTGTCGGACAACGCCAATTGCAGCAGGAGGACGAAGAGTGTCCCGCCGCAGAAACCGGCCAGGGTGCCGAATTCGAGGAACGAGCCGTACTTTCCGCGCTTGTTGTCGGGCGCGTACTCGGCCATGAACGTTGCGGCACCGCCGTATTCGCCGCCGGTCGAGAAACCCTGGATGACACGGAGCAGGATGAGCAGGACGGGTGCCCAGAACCCGATCGACGCATGCGTGGGCAGCAGGCCGATCAGTGCGGTCGCGCCGGAGATGAGCAGGATCGTCATCGCCAGAACCGATTTGCGGCCGATGCGGTCGCCGATCGGTCCCCAGACCATACCGCCGAGGGGCCGCAAGACGAAGGAGATCGCGAAACCCAGCATGGTGCCGACGGTTCCGAACTCCCCCGGGAAAAACGCCTGCGTCAGGTAGACCGAGGCCGCGGCGTAGACGCCGTAGTCATACCACTCGGTCGCGTTGCCGATCGCCGAGGCGCCGATGGCCTTGCGGAGAAGTCTCTTGCCCTCTGGTGAGTTCGGGTCTGGTGCGAGCTGCTCGTAACTGTCTGCTGTCGTCGTGTCGCTCATCTGCGCTTCCTGAGTCGTGGGGCCGCTGAGGGTCGATCTCGTTGCTGCGATCGGTGGACCCGGGGCCGCGGGCGATCAGCCCCTCGCCACCTGCAGGTTCGCGGCGTCCTCGCCGTCCCCGAGCAGGCGACGCAACCCGTCGGCCATGTGCTCGATCATCAGAGCATCGGCCGCCGCGGCGTCTCCCGCGGCAATGGCGTCCACCAACGCCTGGTGTTCGTCGATCCGGTCCTTTCCCGAGGAGTACGTCCCCCGCATGGCTCGCAGACACATTCGCGTCTCCACGAGGATCGTCTCGTGCAACCGCGAAAGTCGTTGACTTCCAGCATATTCCACCAAGGTCTGGTGAAAGGCCATGTCGGCCTCGGCCATCCCCGCACCGTTCGGCTCGTCGACGAAGACGCGCATCGCGTCGACCGCGCCGCCCAGTGCCTCCACCGCCTCCTGCTCGCGGTGCGCGATCACCTGTTGCACAGCAGCGCGTTCCACCGCAGTGCGCGCGACGTACATGTCCCGGATGTCGTCCTCTTCCATCGAGACGACGAACAAGCCGCGGTTACGGTGGCTGACCAGCAGTCCTTCCGCGGTCAGACGCTGCATGGCCTCGCGCAGCGGACCACGACTGACACCCAGATCGGCCGCCAGCCCCGACTCCGTCAACTGCGAGCCGGGTGCGAAGTCCCCGTTTGCGATCGCATCGTGCAACTTACGCGCGATGATCGCCGGTGTCGATTCCTGAACCAGCGGCGACAGCACCCGCCGACGTGGCGATTTGTCCTGTTTCGCCTGGACGACGACGGTTCGATTCGTCCCCGGGTCCTGTGGACCCGGCGTCTTCGCCCCCACCTTCATGGTCACCGTCATTCCCTCTTTCTTACCGTGAATGGCGCGCGTAAGTCAGTGTTTCCCCGCGCGCGCCGCCCATCCAGACGTCATTGCAGGCTGCGGCGAAGTCGTCCAGACCCTCGATGATCGTGGCGAACACATTGCCCGGCACCCATCCGACGTCACCGTTGACCAGCAGATTGTTGCGGCCGTAGAACACTGCGAGGTCGATGAGGAGCCGGTGCTCGGCGGGGGCCGAGCCGAGCTCGTAGCCATACGCCGGGTTCTCGAGCACCCCGTCGAAGGTGAAGTAACACAGGTCGCCCGGGATGGGCGTGATGGTGGTGTTCTCCATGCCCGGTTCGGTCGCGGAGAAGGCCGGCAGTAGAGTGTAGATCTCGTTGCGGGCGAACTTTCCGTGAAACACCTGACCGCCCAGCGGCAATGCGTCCCAGACCGCAGCTGCGGTGCGAGGCGCCTCGGCATCGAGCATCCGGGCGACCGCCGTGACCCCGCGCTTCTCCAATGTCACGGTGATGAACCGGTCATGTCGGGCCGCGGGGCCGGTTCGCTGTTCGTCGGTCACGCGCGGTCTCCCAACATCGTGAAGCCGGCGGCCGCCTCGTACGCTGCCGCGACGCGCAACACCGTCGCGTCGTGATGCCGGGCGCCGACGAACTGTGCGCCGGTCGGCAGACCATCGGCGAATCCACTCGGCACGGTGATCGCCGGCTGACCGGTGAGATTGAACGGGTAGCTGTAGGGAGTCCAGGATGTCCAGTCGGGCGACCCCGCCCCGTCCGGGACGATACGACCGGCCTCGAACGCCACCGTCGGCATCGACGGCGTCAGCAGGACGTCGAATTCCTCATGGAGCAGGCTCATCTGGGTCCCCATCTCCATCCGTAGCGCGGTTGCGCTGACGAAATCGGTTGCAGTGAAACCGGAATGCCGTTCCACCGCGTCGATCAGCAGCGGGTCCACGTGTTCGGCCGCGTGCGGTCCGAGCCCGCGGACGACGACGTCGGCACCCGCGAACCAGATGACGTGGTAGGCCCAGGCCGGGTCCTCCCATCCGAGATCGACCTTCTCCACGGTCGCCCCGAGCTGTTCCAGTACCGACGCCACCCGGTCGGTGTTGGCCTGTACGCCTGGGTCGTTGGTGCCGAAGCCGAGATCGGCGCTGTAGCCGACACGCAGATCGGCGAGGTCGCGAACGTCGGCGACCGCGGTGACCGCACTGGTTGTCGGCGGCGGCAGTGCGGACCAGTCACGGGGATCGAACCCGCTCAGGACATCCAGCAGCGCAGCGCAATCCGACACCGTCCGCGTCATCGGACCGACGTGGGCCACCGGCGCGAACGGGCTCGGCGGATACATGGGCACCCGGCCGAGTGTCGGCTTGAACCCGACGACGCCGCAGTAGGCAGCCGGTATCCGGATGGAACCGCCACCATCGGTGCCGACCGACAGCGGACCCAAGCCGGCCGCGAGCGCCGCGGCACTGCCTCCGCTCGACCCGCCCGACGTACGCGAGGTGTCCCACGGATTGCGGGTGACGCCCGTGCGCGGACTGTCGGTGACGCCCTTCCATCCGAATTCCGGTGTGGTGACCTTTCCGAGCAGGACCGCACCTGCCTCACGCAGACGTGCCACCGCGGGAGCGTCGATGTCCCACACCATCTGATCGGGCTCGATCATCAGCGAGCCGCGCAACGTCGGCCATCCGGCGGTCAGCAACAGGTCCTTGATCGAGACCGGAACGCCGTCGAGCCGGCCGCGGGGTGTCCCGGCGGCGAATCGCTCAGTGGACTCCCGGGCCTCGGCGCACGTGCGTTCGCGGTCGATGAGGCAGAACGCATTGATGGACGGATCGACGTCATCGATGGCGTCGAGCAGTTCCGCCGCCACCGAGTCCGGCGTCATCTCGCCGGTACGGTAGGCCTCGGCCAGTTCCGTGGCGCTGAGCCACCGCGTGGCGTCCGTCATGCGCCCCCTTGGAAGATTGGTAGATTGTTGACAATCTACCTTGGAGGTGTGGGCGTGACAACCACCGTCGCAATGCTCTACCCCGGCCACGCAGCCGAGGACGACTTCGCACTGATCGAGGCGGCTATCGGCGCTGTCGAGCCCGATTCCGAGGTGCGATTGCCGGTCGTGTTCACCGAGGTGGACTCCGACGACCACACGGTCGAGGCCATGGCTGCGGTCGGCGAGCAGGACCGCCTCTTCGACGGCGTGCGGCGAGCGCACGCCCACCACCCGTCGGCGCTGATGTGGGCGTGCACCTCGGGCAGCTTCGTCTACGGTTTCGACGGTGCCCGACGCCAGGCCGCCGATGTCGCCGGCAAGTCCGGCCGTCCGTCGTCGTCGACGTCACTGGCCTTCGCCGCGGCCTGCCGGCATCTCGGTCTGTCACGGGTCGCGATCGCCGCCACCTATCCGGAACCACTGGCGAGTCGCTTCACCGGGTTTCTCGCCGACGTGGGTGTCGAGGTGGTGGCCCTGCGCGCCAACGACATCGGGACGGCGACCGAGGCCGGGATGTTCGACGGCGACGGATTGTTCGAGATGCTGTCGGCCGCCGATTCCAAATCGGCACAGGCAATCCTGGTCCCCGACACCGCATTGCACACCGCGATGTGGGTCGTCGACCTCGAGGCCAAGTTCGGCAAACCCGTGCTGACCGCGAATCAGGTCACCGCGTGGGAGGGGCTCCGACTCACCGGGCTCACGGTCAACGTTCCCCGACTCGGGAGCTTGTTCACCTCTCCGCCCGGCCCACTCGCTGGTTGAAGGGGTGTCCCTACCCGCTGGTTGAGGGGTGCCCCCACCCGTTGGTTGAGGGGTGTCCCCACCAGCTGGTTGAGGGGCGTCCCCACCCGCTGGTTGAGCCGGCCCCGAGCGGAGCGAGGCGCCGTGTCGAAACCACCTGGTAACCAGACAAACCCATATGGATCTCGGCCCTTATTCGACCAACCCGAAAGCGCCGCAAGTGCGTACGTTCGAGTCGATGTCGTCGCGGAGGCGTAGCCAGGCAAGCTGGCGTGTCACGCCGGCAGGCCGAAATCCAGAGACAGTCCGGAATGACGCCGGCCTGATTGTCGGCAGTTGAGTTTCTCGGGTCGCCAGGTGGTTTCGACAC
>FKKE01011767.1_pt1 | contig 11758 bp, 11 predicted proteins | sample 1106331 | NCBI WGS metagenome assembly FKKE01 (sample SAMEA3931202, study PRJEB13176) | freshwater metagenome | biome: Drinking water system; feature: drinking water; material: freshwater | place: China | collected 2013-02-06 | reverse complement strand
TCGGCCGGTGTTCTTCGTCGAGACCCGGGTCGTCTACTCCGACGGCAACGACGTCGAACCCGGGGTTGCCGGCGAGGTCCTCTATCGTTCGCCGCAACTGTGCCGCGGTTACTGGGAGAACCCGGCCGCCACCGAGGACGCGTTCCGTGACGGCTGGTTCCACTCCGGCGACCTCGTCACCCGCGACGCCGAGGGCTTCATCACGGTGGTCGACCGCATCAAGGACGTGATCAACACCGGCGGCATCCTGGTCGCCTCCCGCGAGGTGGAGGACGCGATCTACACCCACGAGGCGGTCTCGGAGGTGGCCGTCATCGGCGAGCCGGACGAGAAGTGGATCGAGGCCATCACCGCGGTCGTCGTGGTGCGGGACGGCCGGTCGGTGACCGAGCAGGAACTGATCGAGCACGTCCGGTCCCGGATCGCGCCGTTCAAGGTCCCGAAGAAGGTGCGGTTCGTCGACGAGCTCCCCCGCAACCAGAGCGGCAAACTGCTCAAGCGGGAACTGCGCTCGCGGTGACGGACGCGCGGCGCGACGGACCTGACATCGTCAGAACCGTTGTGCCGCAGCCACTGCCGCGTCGATGTCGGCGTGCGCGGCCGCCGGTCCGAGTATCCGCCGCAGGTCTGCCGCCGTCGGCGCATCACCGGCGGCGACCATCGCCCGGAGCCGGGTGCCGAGGTCGGCCGGCGACGTGAGTCCCAGCTCGCCGAACCAGTTGCCGAGTAGATCGACGAGTGCGTCGCCTGTTGTCTCGTCGTCGGTGAACGGCAGACCGACGCTGGTGAAGCCGTCATCGGCGTCGTAGTCGGACCGCATCCACCGGCCGTCGAAGCCGTAGATGAACCCGATCCACATCCCCTCGGTGCGCTGCCGGTCGAGGTACGGCACGATCGCCGCTTCCCACCAGCCGGGCACATCCGCGAGCAGGTCGGTCTCCTCCTCGCCGAAGTACGTCGCCCCCTCGCGGAAATACGTCTCGGAGTACTCATGGTCGTGCCCGACGAGCACCGCGCGGCCGGAACCGGCAAACACCACGTCGGCCCAGTTGCCTCCGCCGTCGTCGTAATGCCACCCGTGAGCGGTCGCATGCGCCCCCTGCGCCCAGCGTTCACCCCGCACGGCCAGCAGTGCCGCGTACGCAGCCCACCTCGGTTTCATCTCCCCCGGGGTCGGCAACCCGACCGTCCGCAACGCCATGCCGTGACACCTCTCTGCCGGGTTTGTCCGAACCAGGGTATTGCCGTGGCCGACGGTCCCGCTCCCGGCGCACCGAAAGGAACTGAGCGATAACGGAACAGGCGAGGAATCGACGACCGGCACCCGTTCGCAGTACGGTGTGGATCGTGACGCGATGGCACCGCAAGGTTCTGACACTGGCCGTGTGTGCGGCGGTCGCGATCGGCGGTTCCGGAGCGGCCGGGACCCTCGCCGCCGGCCCGGCGATCTCCTCGCCGTCGAACCTCGGCGACGTCGGCACGGTCGTCTCCGCCAGGCCGCTCGCCCCGCAGTTCTGGGTGCCCGGCTCCGCCGACGCCACCGTCCTGACCTATGTCACGACCGACGCTTTCGGCAAGAAGGCGCTCAGCACCGGGACCGTGTTCACCCCACGGGGGACGGCACCGCCGGGCGGTTGGCCGGTGATCTCGTGGGCCCACGGGACGTCGGGGATCGGCGACGACTGCGCCCCCTCGGTCCGGGGTCCGGGCCTGCCCGAGCGCGACCTGCCGTACCTAGCCAAGTGGATGCAGCAGGGCTACGCCATCGTGGCCAGCGACTACGCCGGCCTGGGCACCCCGGGTCTGCACGCCTACCTCGACGGCCGCACGACGGCCCACAACGTCGTCGACATGGTGCGAGCGGGCCGGGAGTTCTCTTCGACTCGACCTGTCGCACAACGGTTGTCGCGCTCCTGGGCGGCGGTCGGGCAGTCACAGGGCGGCGGCGCGGCCATCTACACCGCGCGCTACGCGACCGAGTTCGGCGGTGAAGAGCTCGACTACCGGGGTGCCGTCGGCACCGGCACGCCGGCCTACATCGAACGACTGGTCCAGATCGCGGGTCCGGGTGTCCCGCCGGTGGCGATCACCCCGGCGCTGACCGCCTACCTCAGCTACATCCTCGCCGGACTCCGATACGCACACCCCGAGCTCGGCATCGATCGCATCCTCACGCCGACCGGCCGGAAGTATGTGGCCCTCGCCGAGACCCGCTGCGTCGGCGAATTCGGGGAGCAGCTCCGGGGCGTCTCGCTCGGCGACTACTTCACCGCCCCGCTGACCAGTCTGCCGACTTTCTCGGCGACTCTGGCGAATTACCTGGGCATGCCCGAAAAGGGTTTCGACAAGCCATTTTTCATGGGCCACGGCCTGTTCGACACCGACGTGCCGTATCCCACCACCGCGGCCTATGCGGCGACGCTGACCGCCAACCGCCAGCCGGTGACCTTCCGGACCTATCCGAGCGACCACAGCGGCACGCTGGTCCGGTCGCAAGCCGACACCATCCCCTTCCTCGGCCGGCTCTTCGGAAAGTAACCGCCGAGGGCGTTCGCGCACCCCGGTACCGGCGTGGCGTCATGTCGTGGCACGATGGGGTCACCGGTTGAGCAGCTGCCGTCATACATCTCCCGGGACGGGGCCGCGAGTCGGGCTGCCGCCGTCCCCCGTAGAGAGGGCCACCCGATGCAGGCAGAGAATCCCGATGCTGTGATCGTCGACGACAGTGGCCTGAGTGCCGGACGCGCGCTGATGTCGGTGGTGTCCGCAGCACATGAGCAACTGGTGATCCTGACCGTGGAGGGCAGCATCGACGTGCTCACCGCCCCGCAATTGTCCGACGCCGTGTCGCAGGCGCTGAGCGGACAACCCGACGGTCTGATCATCGACCTGACGACCACCGAGTTCCTGGCCTCCGCCGGGATGGCGGCGCTCGTCGCGGCACACGAGGCCATCGCACCCACCGGCATGTTCGGCGTCGTGGCCGCCGGACCGGCGACCGCCCGCCCCCTCACCATCATGGGCCTCGACCAGACGATGGTGCTCTACCCGACGCTGAACCATGCGATCACGGCCATGACCACCACAGAGGGGCTGGCCGACCGTCCGGCTGGTTAGTCACAGATGGTTCGGATCTCATCGGCTCACCGAGACCCCGGCGACTCGGACGGGACGGACGCGACCGGTCTCGCATTTTCGGTCACGGCCTCTCCCGAGTCCGCCTACCGCTTCCGGCAGCAGTTCGCGCAGTGGCTGGACGCGACGATCAGCGTGGACGCCGAGCGTCGCAGCGACATCGTCCTCGCGGTCTACGAGGCGGTCGCCAACGCGGCCGAGCACGCCTACGCCACCCCATCGCCCGGCACCCGGCCCGGTGCCATCGATGTCCGGGCGCGGAAGACGCGCGACGATTCCCTGGAGGTCATCGTCACCGACACGGGGCAGTGGAAGACAGATGCGTCGTCGTCGCCGTACCGCGGTCGCGGACTCGCCCTGATCTCGGCACTCTGCGACGCATCCGACGTCACCAGCGGACCGCACGGGACCTCGGTGACCCTGAGCTGGCGTCAACGACAGAGCGTCTGAGAACCGCCCGAGAGACGGGTGTCCCCCGGGCTGGGGACACAAGTACTTCTTGTCGGTTAACAACCGATGCCTGAGTCAGCCGGGCCGCCGACCTAGGGGTACGGTTCGGGCAAGGCTTCGTCGACGGGTCTGTTCAAGTGACCAAGTCTGTCGGCCGAGTCACATAACCTGAAGTCCGAAGGCGGGTTCGGGGCCGGCCGTCGAACAGCTCGGTGGAGCGTGCTCCCGATCCTGACATCGCTGCACAATGCGCATGCACGTCAGCGCACGAGGAAGGGAGTCGAGATGACCGACTTCACCGTGGACTCGAACATCGACGACGCGTGGCGCACGTTCGCGTTGCACGTCGGAGATCGTCTGTCGCATCTCGAGCCGGGCGAGACCCTCACGATCCAGCAGGACCCCGCCATCCCGGAGGGTCCGCACGGGACGATGCGATTCTCGGTCACCGGTTCGCGCCGGCTGCGCTGCACCATCGAGGACACCGACCTGCATCCCACGCCGGAGTACTTCGCCGAGCATCTCGACCTCCTCGCCGCCCTCGGGTGGCGACGTCTGCGCAACGGCACCCACATCTTCGAAGTCGGGCGGCGCCGCGTCGATCAGCTCGCGCACACGACGGTGCTGACGCTCCGGCAGGTCTGGGAGGTCGTGCACCCCGCGTTCCTGGACCATTCCCCCGCCGCGCGCCCCGAACCCCAGATCGAGGTCGCGGTCCAGCCGTTCGACGCCGACCATCTGCGGGCCTTGCTCGTCGGCTCGCTCGAGGACCTCACCGGCTGCCGTATCCAGACCGACGCCGACGGCGACATCGCCCTGCCCACCAAGCCCGTCTCGTCGTGGCTGAGTCCGCGCAGCGACGCACCCCGCTTCGAGTTCTTCGCGCGCCTCGCCGGTGACATCACCGACCGCCGGCGCGCCGCCGACATCGTCGCCGCCCAGCCGACCATGGGGTCCGCGGTACGTGTGCATCTCCTCGAGGACGAGGTGTTCGCAACGCTGACCGTCGAGTGCGCCGTGTTCCATCCGCACAACCTGAGCTCCGCTCTGGCCGAGTGGTTCACGTTCCTGGCCGACTGCGCTCCGTCGGTCATCGCCAAGGTCGGTGAGGACGCACCGCTGACCGCGAGGAACGACGGGCGTTTCCCCGACGCTCTGCAGACACTGCTCGAACTCGACCCCGACGGCCGGTCGCTGTCCGCCCGTGAGGTCGCCAAGATCTGCCGGTACAGCCAGGCCGACATCCTCTCGTACATCAACACCAGCGAGGAGCAGCACCTCACCTGGCGGCGGTCGGCGGTCGACGCGGCCGCCGCGTCGGACCCGGCCGAGGCCGACGCGTGTCGCCATGAAGCCGAGGCCTGGAAGGCGACCACGCACAACCTGCGGGCGGCGCTGCGCGTCGTCGTGCTGTCCGACGACGACGCCGCGGATCGCAGCTCACCGGCCAAGTGACTCAGGCAAATCGGTACCGGCAACACCTCTGCACGTAGTCTGCGCGGACGATTTTCGACGCGGAGCATCGCACCGCGGCCAGATGAGGCGTTCAATCGGTTAGGCAACCCTCAGCGGTTCCAGTCATCGATCGGAGCCCTCACATGGCCATCACCACGGATCGCGGCGCACTCACGATCACCTTTCCCGACCTGGGTCGCGACGCGCGGTTGCACGTCACGTTTCAGCGGGCTCTGCGCACCCCGGACCCGGTCGGACGGCCCGGCGCGGTCGGCGGCCATGGCGCCCTCCGCCTCGCTCAGGGTTCACCTGACGGCGACGCGCACGCGACCATCCCGATGTGGCAGTCGGAGGCCACCTGGCTCGACTTCTCCTCGCCGCACCTGCACCCGTTCCTGGTGATGGTCGGCGTCGACGGTGTCAACGTCGTCAGCGGTAGTGCGTTCACGGGCGTGCCGGACTTCGACGCCGGCGACTACCTCGAGGTGCCCACGCAACCGTCCCTCGCCTCGTATCGGAGCCTTGCCGGCGACAACCGTCAGTTCGTCGCACCGTCGACGCACGCCGTCGGAAGCGCCGCCGGGACGCTCGTGCAGTTGACGGTCATCCCGATGCGCGCCGAAGCGTGGGCCGGACGCCGCCGTCATCTGCCGTCGGCGTCGGGGACCTGTGTGCTCTGCGACATGTCGCGAGCCGGGCAGTCCGGTGCGCATCCCCGGCTCCCCGCGCCGCGCGTGATGGGTCCGCTGGAGTCCGCGGACACCTGGCATCCGACGACATCCGACGCCGCCGCGGTCCGCATCGTCAACTCGATCACGTGGAAATCGCTCACCGGGGAACCGGTACCCCACGTGGCGCTGACGAGCACCGACTACGCCGACCACGATCTCCCGTGGGACCCGGTCTACGACGAGACGGTCGAGCACTCCGCCCCCCTGTAGTTCTGTTGCGGGTGTCGCCACGGGTGTCTGCGCGGCGTCGTACTATTCGGATCCGGTCCGCGTACGTCCCGCCCACGAGGAGCCTGCATGTCCCCCGATTTCGACGCCGACCTCGAGGCGGCCTGGCGGGACTTCGCCGACACTCTCGCGGTTCGGGTGCCACGTCTCCTGCCGGGTCAGACGCTGTCGATCGTCGAGGCGGCCGCCGGAGGATGGCGACGACGGATGACCTTCGCGGTGGCCGGAGGTCCCGAGTCGGCAGACCGCCTGCGCTGCACCATCTCGGCGGGGGACCTCACCTGGACCGACAAGGACCGGTGGATGCGCCAGGCCACCTACATCGTCGACCGAGGCTGGTGCCGGCTCGAGGGTCGCAGCGCCTTCTGCTTCGAAGCCGATGCCGTTCGGTCCGGCGACCTCGCCGGCGCCGCCGTGCGGGCGTTGCGCGAGGTGTGGGGTGTCATCCACCCGTCGTTCGTGAGCATCGGCGACCCGTCCTTCGCCCGACACCACTCCCTGGCTGACGGTCTCGACACCGACGACGCCGACGAGACCGACGCCGGCCGGCCGGCCGACTCGGATCGAGCCGGCAGCACGGACGCCGACACCCTGCGCTTCACCGCCCCGGCCCGTTTCCTCGACGCCCCCGTCGAGGGCGGGGTGGTGCCGCAGTCGAAAGACCATCTCGTGGAACTGGCCCGCGCCGCGATGAGCGCGGCCGGACGTCCCGCCGTGGTGAGCCCACGCAAGGCCATCTTCCTGCGGTCGACGGGCACCTCACTGCTCCGGCCGACCCGAGACGCCCGCTCCCTGGAGATCGTGACCATCCTCAGCTCGTCGGTGCCCGCACCCTCGCTGCTCGGAATGGTCGTCGCCGAGTTCTCGCCGCGGTGGCCCGAAGTCGCGCTGGTCGTGCGCAACGGGCTCGTCTTCGCCCAGCGCCGCATCGACGTCGCGGTCTTCAGTCCGGCCAATCTCGATGCCGCACTCCGACGCTGGGACGACTTCGCCCGGTCGGCGCGCGGGGAGATGATCCGACGCCTCGAGAGCGGCCCCAAACTGGAGCACCGCCGCCGTGGCGATCGCCTTCCCGTGGCGCTGCAGGGGCTCCTACGGGTCAACCAGAAGCTCGACAACAAGCTCTCCCCGACGACCGTGCTGGCCATGTGCCGTCAGGATCGTGAGCGCGTCCACGAGTTCTTCGACATCTGCGCGGCCGAGATGCGGGAGTGGATGGACAATCTCACGACCGCCCGCAAGGCCGAACTCGGCGACGAGGAGATCGCGCTCTGCGAGGCCGAGCACCAGGCCTATGCCCGCGTCGCCCGGTTGCTCCTCACCGCGATGGACCTCGCCGACGGGCCTTCTTCCGCTCCGTGAGCTGTCGCTTCGCGCGCTCTTCAGAGAGCGGAGACGCTCGCACCTCTGAGTCCAAGACGTCAGCACCGCTCAGTCGGTGGAGCTGTACGACAGGTGCACGACGCCGTTGTCGAACACGTCGGTGCCGACGAGCGTGAGCGGCAGGTCGGCCAGACCGTCGAACAGGCGGGCACCGCTGCCGAGTACGACCGGATAGACCAGCAGGTGCAACTCGTCGATCAGCTTGTCGTGCAGCAGCGCTCGCACGAGCGTGCCGCTGCCGCTGATGTAGAGGTCACGGTCCTTCTTGAGTTCGCGGATCCGGTCGGCGTCGTAAGCCCCGATGACCTCGGAGTTCTGCCACCCGGTCGCCTCGTCGAGGGTCGAGGACACCACGTACTTGGTGGTGTCGTTGAAGAACGGGGCGCCGGGATCGTCGTCGACGGTTCGGTCCGACCATGCCGGGCCGAACATCTCGAAGGTGTTGCGTCCGAGCAGGATTCCGGTGCAGTCGTCCATGAACGAACTGAGCGTCTCGCCGAGCGCGTCGGGGAAACCGTACGGCATCGTGAAACTCGGGTCCTCGTAACTGCCGTCGAGGGTGATGAACTCGTGGACGTGGATCTTTCCCATTGCGCTGCCTCTCGTCACTTCGGTGAACGTCACGATGTCAGACCGCGGTGCGGCGGAAAAGTCATCGGCGAGCCCCTTCCCGCCGGTGCGCTTGTCGAAAACCCTCCGTCTGGTAACTCTGGACCCACACATCGGCGATCGAAGGAGATCCATGGACGTCGCAGGGAAGGTTGCCATCGTCACGGGTGGCGGTGGAGGTATCGGCGCGGCGATGGCGCACGCCCTGGTCGACGCGGGCGCGCGGGTCGTCGTCACCGATCTCGACGAGTCCGGTGCCCGGGCCGTCGCCGAGGAGCTGGGCGATTCGGCGGCCGCGCTCGCCGGTGATGCCTCGTCCGATGAACACATCGACGCCGCGGTTCGGCTGGCGGAGAACACCTTCGGTCCGGTCGACCTCTACTTCGCCAACGCCGGGGTCGGACTGGGCGGCGGTGTCGACACCGGGGAGGACGTGTGGGATCTCGCCTTCGACGTCAACCTCCGCGCCCACATCCGGGCGGCTCGACGCCTGATCCCGGGCTGGGTGGAACGAGGGAGCGGTTACTTCGTCAGCACGGCGTCGGCCGCGGGTCTGCTCACCCAGATCGGCAACGCGCCGTACTCGGTCACCAAACATGCCGCGGTCGGCTTCGCGGAATGGCTCAACATCACCCACGGCGACGACGGGGTCCGCGTCAGCTGCCTCTGCCCGATGGGTGTCGACACCAAACTGCTACGGCCCGAAGGTGATTCCGCCACCGCTGACCAGCGGTTGATGCAGCGGGCGGTGGAGAGCGCCGGCGCGGTCCTCACCCCCGGGACGGTGGCCGCGATCGTCCTGGAGGCCGTCGCCGACGAGCGCTTCCTCATCCTCCCGCACCCGGAGGTCCTCGACATGTACCGCCAGAAGGGCGCCGACTACGACCGGTGGCTGCGTGGGATGCGCCGCTACCAGACGAGCCTGCGCTGACCGCGACGCCGACAAGTACGTGATGCGCCGCTACTCGAAGTAGCGGCGCGGCACGTCGACGAGCATGGTCGTGATGTCGGCCTCGCTCACCCCGCGTTCCCGCAGGGCCGGCAACACCTCTTCACTGATGTGCCGGTAGTTCCACTTCGGGAGTGCTTGCTTCTTGGCCTCGTGGTCGAACCAGTCGATGAAGCAGGCGGCGTCGTGCGCGAGGGCCATGCGGTCGGCATAACCGCGCTTGCACAGTTCGGCGACGGTGTTCACCCGTTCGTCGAATGGCAGGAGGAGGTCGAGCCCGAAACGATCCATGCCGAGGATGGAACCGGCGTCGGCGAGCTTCATCAGGTAGTCGAGGTCGACGCTGTCACCGGAGTGGCCGATGACCACCTTCGTCAGGTCGGCTCCCTCCTCGGCGAGGACTCGCTGGGCGACCAGACCCGACTGACTGTGCGGATCGGTGTGCACGGTGATGGGCGCCCCCGTCTGGGCGCTCGTCTGTCCCACCGCGCGCATCACGCGCTCGACTCCCGGTGTCAATCCTTGTGATTCGATGGCGCACTTAAGGAAGGCCGCTCGCACACCGGTGTCCGCGATCCCCTCGGTCAGGTCCTTCGTGAACAGGGTGACCAACGGTTCCGGGACGTCGAACAGCATTCCCGGTCCGGCATAGTGGAACTGGAACGGGATGTCGTTGTAGGTGTAGAGGCCGGTCGCCACGACGATGTTGAGGTCGATCTGTTCGGCGATCCGTTGGATGCGTGGGATGTACCGGCCGAGACCGAGAACCGTCGGGTCCAGGATCGTGTCGATCCCGAGCTCCTTCAGTTCGGTCAGGTCGCGGACCGCTTCGGCGACCTTGTCGTCCTCGTCCCAGTCATCCTGGTAGTTCTGTCGGAACTCCTCGCCGAGGACGAACACATGCTCGTGCACCAACACGTTTCCGAGGTCCGCGGAATCGATCGGGCCGGTCGCGGTGTGGACGGTGGCCACGGAACCTCCTCACCGAGAGGCCGCGTTGCCTCCCACTCCGCCGAACCCTAGTCGACGCCCTGATGTGGCAGGCGGCTTTCGCCGTTCGTTGTCGCCGGCGACCGCCACGGTCCTCACCGGCCGGGCCTCAGGCAGCACGTGGCGCGGTGAGTTTCTCCATGGCCCAGTACGACGTGCCGGCGACGACCGCCCCGGCGAGCCACGACAGATCGATCCCACCGAGGGCGACGGCGACGGGGCCCTGCAGCACGGGCAGCATCCCGTACATGAACATCCACGTCGCCGTCACACCGAGAGCCAGCGCGACCAGTGCGGTCGGCCTCACCATCGGCAGAACGCTGTCGGCCGGGGCGGCGAACAGGCGCTCGGCGTCGACCTGCTGCCGGGCGATCAGGAACCAGTGCACGAGAACCACGCTGCCCCAGGGGCTCAACCATCCGACGATCGAGATCAGCCAGAAGTCGATCGTGGTCGCGAAGTCGCTGTTGAGCACGAAATAGACGACGATCGCCATCGCCACGACACCGATGATCAGATTGAGCACGCGTCGGTCGACGCGGATGTCGAGTGACTGCGTCGACACCGTGCACGTGTAGATGTTGAGGATGTTGGTCGCGAGCGGTCCGTGGATCACCAGCAACAGAACCGGCAGTGCGAGTACGCCATAGGCGTCGACGATGATCTCGCCCGGATCGGCGGAGTCGCTCAGAGTCGCCAAAGACGCGCCCAGCACACCGAGCCAGACGACCGGGATGAACTGTCCGAGTGCGCTCGCGAGGAACAGCTTGCGCGACGGGACGTCCCGGGACACGAAGCGCGAGTAGTCACCGGCGTAACCGATCCACGTCAGGCCCCAGCCGATGCCGATCGCGGTCATCACCGCGGTGATCGCGCCGACGTGGGCCGACCCGGTCAGCTCCGGCGCGGTCGTCTGGCCCCAGTTCACGTCCAGGCCGACCCACGCGACGACGGTCATGACGAGCAGGATCGCGACCGTCGGGGGCACCGTCCACCGCTCGAAGGCGGAGATCACCCGATAGCCGAACCACGCGATCGTCACCTGCATCGCCATGATGACCGCCGCCACGACGATCCGTGCGCCGTTGTTGTCGAGCTCCGGATCGACGAGCCCCAGCTCGCCGAGCAGCGCCATCACCAGATCGAGGACGATCCAGGTGTTGACCGCGCACCAGCCCATACAGACCAGGGCCTGCACGGCGGCCGGGACGTAGGCGCCCCGGCGCCCGAAGACGGCCCGCGACAGCACCATTCCGGTGACCCCGGTGCGTTGACCGATGACGACGAAGATGCCGAAGATCGTCATGCCGATGGCGTTGCCGACGACGAGGACCGCCACCGTCTCCCACAAGCCGAGGCCCATCGTGACCCCAAGCGCGCCCAGGACCCAGTTGATCGGCGCGATGTTCGCGCCGGCCCAGATCCAGAACTGTCCGCGCACATCGTGGGTCTTGGCGGATTCGGGGATGAGTTCGAGTTCGGCCTCGGCCTGCGGGATCGAATGGTTCGGTCCGGGTGCCGACGGGGACGCGGCGTCGAGTGCGGTCATGGAGTCCGTCCAGAGATCTCGGCCCCGAGTTCGGGCGCGGTCGGGCAGGGCGCGCGACGATGCGCAGTGCATCCATCGTGGTCCGGTCCACATGGTCGCGACACCTACAGAACGCCCGCATTCTGTCCGCCTGACACCGACACTCTGTCCCGCCGCCGCGCGCGAATGTTCACGCGGGGATCAGGGTTGCGCTTTGTCCCGGGAACCGGGCGCAATCACAACGGGATCCGACCGCTCAGGCCACGTCCTGCACGTCGGCCGCCGACGCGCCGGTGATGA
>FKKE01010594.1_pt1 | contig 11759 bp, 10 predicted proteins | sample 1106331 | NCBI WGS metagenome assembly FKKE01 (sample SAMEA3931202, study PRJEB13176) | freshwater metagenome | biome: Drinking water system; feature: drinking water; material: freshwater | place: China | collected 2013-02-06 | reverse complement strand
CGGCCAGGCGGGCAGGCTCGCCCCTCGTGACCTCGACATACTGTTGCAAGTATGCCTCGGTCGCTCGAGCCTCCGCATGCCCATCTCGCGTGGCGTCTTGACGGTTTTGTCACGAACCGTCATGAATAATGCGGGTTAACTCGGGAGGCAGTAATGCCCTGCCGCTTTCGTATCGAAGATCCAACCCTCGCGGGACCATTACGCAGGATCGAGCAGGCGGTTCGCCAGGCAGGTGGACGGACATGGCTGGTCGGCGGATCGATCCGCGATCTCATGCTGGGCCGACAGCCGCAGGATCTGGACCTCGAAGTGTATGGGCTGCCGCCTGGACACCTCCATGCCCTTCTCGAACAACAGTTTTCGGTCCAGTTCGTCGGCAAGACTTTCGGAGTGTTCAAACTGAAGGGGCTGCCTGTAGATATCTCCATCCCCTCCCATCTCCTTGCCGATCATGTGTCCGTGCCGGGCTTGATCCGACAGGCAGCCCCTGACATGGACATCGATGAGGCGCTGGCCCGGCGCGACTTCACGATCAACGCGATGGCCTGGGACCCTGACACGCTGGAACTCCGCGATCCGTTCGGAGGCCGGGCCGACCTCGCCGCCCGGGTGTTACGCCATACCTCGGATCGGTTTCGCGAGGATCCGGTGCGTGTCCTGCGCGGCATGCAACTGTGTGCCCGTTTCGAACTCGTCCCCGCTCCGGAGACAGTTGAGCTCTGCACGACGTTGTCGCAGGAGGGACAGCCGAGCGAACGAATCTGGGAGGAATGGATCAAGCTGTTGCTGCAAGGCGTGAAACCATCAATGGGGCTCCACTTCTTGAGCTGTTGCGGTTGGCTCCGCTTCTATCCAGAACTGGCGGCCCTGCAAGGATGTGAGCAAGATCCCATCTGGCACCCTGAAGGCGACGTGTGGATTCACACGCTGCACTGCTTGGATTGGTTCGCGACGGAACGGACCGGCCGGCGTGCCGACGATCTGCCTGTCGGCCTCGGCGTTCTGTGCCACGACCTCGGCAAACCGGCCACGACGCGCCGCGACTTCGAACGAATTATCGCCAGAGGCCACGAACAGGAAGCAGACGCCCCAACACGGCGCTTCCTTGCACGCCTCACCAATCAAGAAGATCTCATCGCCGAGGTCCTGGCTCTCGTGCGCTGCCATCTCCGCCCCCGCGCCCTATATGAGGCACAGGCCTCCGACAGCGCCGTGCTGCGGCTGGCCCGGCACGTCACACACATCGACCGGTTGGTCCGCGTCGCTCGAGCCGATCATGCCGGCCGCCCACCGAAACCTTTTGACGGATTTCCCGCTGGCGAATGGCTCCTGGAGCGCGCCAAGCAGTTGGATGTGGAGACTCAAGCCCCGGCGCCGATCGTACTGGGACGACACCTGCTGGACTTGGGAATCCCTCCAGGCCCCGAGATGGGACAGTTGCTCGATGCGTGCTACGAAGCACAGCTGGACGGACTGGTTTCAACACTCGAGGAAGGTTTGACCTACGTCCGTTCACAGCTCGTTTCTCGTCATTCGTGAAGCCCGCTTCCCTGTGAGGCGCAGTGTCAATCAGCTTTCAATCCGACCAACTCACAATTCAAAACTAAGAACTTAGTACTCAACTTTGCACCTCACCCTTGCCCCTTGCTCCTTGTTCTCTCGAAGGCATATGATCGGCCCATGCGTGTGCAACTCAGCCATCCGTCTCGAACGGTACACATCAAAGGCCCCAAGAAAGTGAAGGACCTGTTGCGCGAGTTGAATCTTCTGATCGAAGCCCACTTGGTCATTCGGGGCGATGAACTGGTCACCGAAGACGAGCAGCTTGCCGACGAGGATGACATTGAAATCAGGCCCGTGATCTCCGGTGGCTAGCCACGCATCGCTGTTTCGATTCATTGTTCTCCGTTATGTAGTTCTGTACATTCCTCACCCATGTCCCACTAACCCGATCCCGATCCACGCCTCGTGACCAGCCCCAGCCACTAACGCCAGGGTTTCCAGCCGTGACTGGTACAAACAGGGCTGGATGTCCTCAGAAACCTACAGCCTTCTTCACCTATTCGCCCAAATCGGCTACTAGAGCCAATTTCCATAAACTCACTGCAGGCAAGAGATTTCCTTACACACCCGAAGTCTATTCGCGATGGCACAGCCTTTGCTGAACAGGAGGAAGGGATCACTTCTGCGCATCGTCCAATGCTCAGTTGATGAGGAGGAGGGCTTCATGAAGGTACCCAGTGGCCAGACAACGACGGAACGAACTATCTCCTCAACGACTCTGTCGTTTGGAGTCTTGAACTCAATCGGCATTGCCGCTTGCCTGCTGGCCCTGGCCGTTCCGTCTCCTGCATTAGCCCTCTCAGTCGCACCCACAGCCCTCAGTTTTTCTATGGCACCGGGAGGGACACCCCCGGCACCACAATCGATTACCTTCTGGAAAGGGGGCGATCGGACCAAGAATTATGCCGTCAGTGCCAATTCACCTTGGATCACGGTGACACCTTCCTCGGGAACCATTTCGACCGAACAGGACCAAATTAAGGTGAGCGTGAACCCGTCCGGACTTTCCGGAGGGAACTATACCACCAGCATCATCATTGCGGTCCAAGGGTTCAAAGGCCGTATCAACCAAACCGTGATTCCCGTGTCGCTCACGGTCGGTGGGACCAGCTCCGCACCCAGCATTTCACTGAGCCCGAGTGCGCTCAGCTTCTCCGGTGTGGCAGGAGGGGCCGCGCCGACCGCGCAACTGATCACGCTCCGTAATCCAAGTGGGAACACTTTGTCCTGGACCACCAGTGAAAACGTCCCATGGCTGAGTCTCTCAACCGGTTCTGGAACCACCACGACGGAAACCGATTCTATCTCCGCTACGGTGGATCCAACAGGCCTGGCCGCCGGCACCTATAACACCGAGGTCAAGATCTCCGCGACCGGAGCGACCAATACACCGCAAGTGATTCCCGTCTCGCTCACCCTCAGCCCCGCTCCGACTTCGAACCCAGTCATCAGTCTGAACATACCGAGCCTAACGTTTACAGGAACCTCCGGTGGAGCCAATCCGTCAGCACAGTCCTTTACGGTCTCCAATACCGGCACAGGAACACTGACCTGGGCAGCAGGAGACAATGCCGATTGGTTAAACCTCACTCCCGCGTCAGGAATCAATACGGGCACCGTGACGGCCACCGTCAATCTCACCGGCCGTACCGCGGGCACCTACAGCGGAACCATTACTGTTTCCGCAGCCGGCGCGACCAGCAAGACCCTGCCGGTCTCGCTCACCGTCAACCCGCCGACAACCGCGGGAACAATCAGCCTGACATGGTCAGCAAATACAGAGACAGACCTGGCAGGTTACAGGGTCTACGTCGGGACGCAGAGCGGCGTCTATGGGCCGCCTATCTCGGTGGGAAACGTCACGGCCTATCAACTCAACAATCTCGCGATGAATACCACCTATTTTGTTTCCGTGACGGCAGTCGATACGGCCAACAACGAGAGCCCGCATTCGGCCGAAGTCAGCAAGAGTCTCTATTGACGAACACACGTCATTGCGTCATCTGACGGGGACCTCGCCACCGATCCGCAAAGACCTCACTTGACCCCTTCTCCTTCCCGACTGTATAACCTCCCACTCCAGTAAGTGCTGAGAAAACAGTGCTGCGTGTTGAGACGAAGACAGTCGATGCAGCTGTCTTTTTGTTGCTCATCTTACTCAGCACTGTGTTGGAATATGCGCCCGTAGCTCAATGGATAGAGCACCAGACTACGGATCTGGGGGTTACAGGTTCAAGTCCTGTCGGGCGCGCCATACCGCACTTCGTGTGGGCCGCCGCCTCATCGGCGTTAGCCTCCCCTATGGACAGCGGCGGATAAACCCCACCAGTAGTAATTCTTTTCGTCTCCTGGGTTGACCCACGGGCTATTCAGGCGAAGCCTCTCTTCAATGAACACCCGCGGATAAAGCCCACATTTGTTTCCCCCTTCTTGTTCGCTCATGTCAACGCCTCATCGGCGCCAGCCCTCCCCTACGGACAGCTGCATGATCCGAATATTGACTCTCTCATTCCTCCATCGGTAGTCTGTCCGCCATTCATTTCCCCAACCATTTAATCATACCTACGGTTGTGCAGCTGAGGAGTGAATAATGCCCGACCACGAATGGATGGATATCGGATCGGTCGACGAACTCAAACGGACCCCGCTTCAAGAGGTCACGTGCGGCAAGACGCGCATTGCGCTCACCTACACGAACGGGAAGTTTTCAGCCATCTCGGGAGTCTGCAATCACGTCGGCGGGCCATTAGGCAAGGGCCGGCTTGAGGGTGAGTACGTTGTCTGTCCCTGGCATTACTGGAAGTTTCATTGCGAGACCGGCCGAGGCGAGGCGGGGTACGAACAGGATCAGGTACCGGCCTATGAGACTCGAATCGATCAGGGCCGACTCTTGATCGATCTATCCTCCGCGACCAAACGTAAGAAGCAGCCGCACGCGCCTCATCCGCTGGCCCGTCCGATTGTCCGACAACCGGGCCCGGTGCGCGTCGTCGGGATCGCTACCACGGCCATGACGGCGGAGCACCCGCGCTACAGCACATCCGACGCGCTCTTGGAGACAGCGTTGGACCATGCGCGGACGGCGCTCAAGCTGGACACCCAGTGCATCAAGTTGCGCGACCTGCAGTTTCGCCCGTGCGAAGGGTTCTATTCAAAAGCGGCGCAGGCCTGTACCTGGCCCTGCTCGATTACGCAGATGGACCCAACCGATCAGCTCGACCGCGTGTACGAGGCCATTGTCCATTGGGCTGACGTGATTCTGGTCTCGACGCCGATCCGCTGGGGCAACGCCAGCAGTCTCTATTTCAAGATGGTCGAGCGGATGAACTGCATTCAGAATCAGGAAACGATCGCGAAGAAACATCTGCTGAAGAACAAGGTGGCGGCCTTCATCATTATGGGCGGTCAGGACAATGTACAGGGCGTCGCGGGACAGTTGATGACGTTTTGGGCGGAGGTCGGCTGCCAGTTTCCGCAGTTTCCGTTCATCGCGCACTCGCGGGGGTGGAGCGCGGAAGACATGGAACGGAACATCTGCGAAGTGCAGAACAGCCGAGAATTACGGGACGCCGCGCAGGGGCTCGTGACCCGCGCGGCCGACATGGCACAGCTGATGGTGGCGGGCCAGGTGCCCGAGCATCACCTGATCGCCGGCGGACGGAAAGCGCACAAGCTCGACAGCGAACCGACAGGCTAGCCGTTGGTTGCTCTCGTCCCTCCAAGGCTCGGACGGGGACAGACACCGCCCCAGACGCAGGGAACGATGTCGGTCACCGGTTTCGAATCAATGCCCTCCGTCAGGCCCCGGCACATGGGTAAATTCTGGATGATCCTCGTAGGCGTCGACCGCCGTTCCCGTGGCCTTGATCACCATCCCGGCGATCACACCCCCCACGATCGCAGTGACGAGCGTCATGGCGATCCCGGTCAGTTGCGCACCGATTACACTCGGCACCACAACGATGCCGCAGAGCCCGCCGAATAGTCCCGGCATTCCGTGCAGATTATGCACACCGCACGTATCGATCAGCTTGATCTTGGATTCCAGCCTGGGCTGAATGAAGACATACCCAACGACCGAGAGCGTCCCGGCCAGCAGGCCGATCAAGAACGCGCCGCCCGGCCCCACGAGATTGCACGTCGAGCCGATGGACACTCCCCCCGCCAGCGAGGCATTCGCGATATCGACCATCGAGGCTTTCCCATTATGGAAGGCTGCACTGAGGAAATAGGTAGAGAGCGTGGCTCCGCTCAGGGCAAGAATCGTATTCACGATCGTCTGCGGCATCTCTTCGAACGGCACAATCGCGGTCGCAAAGCTCGGCCAGAACAACCACAGGACCATCGAGCCAACCATCCCAAACCGGTCGGACGTCGCATCGGATTCAATGGGTCGGCTTCGATGTTGCTCGGTCGTCAACACAAGCGACGCCGCCAGCCCAAAATAGGCGCCGAATGCGTGGATTACAATCGAGCCCGCGGAATCTTGAAACCCTTTGGTGAGGCCCGAGCCATTGTCCAACACTAAGTACTCATTGAGCGCATAGAGCGGCACCAGCACCAGCGTGAGCACCGCATACTGAAACACGCGCAAACGCCCCAGCACCGCCCCCATCGCGATCAAAGCGGTCGCCACCGAAAATTCCGCCAACATCAGCGCTTCTACCGTCTGGGCTTTCACGGCATGGCCAATGATTCCATTGGCCCGCAAGAACATATAGAGCGGCAATCCCGCCGCGACAACCAGGTACGTACCAGTCGTGGCCCCAAACCCGTATCGTTTCACGAACACCATCAAGAATCCGAATCCGACCACCAGCATGGCCAGGATATGGATCGAATAGTTGTACTGCGCCACCAGGCGGGCTTCATTGACACCCCCCGCAGACTCCGAGGCACTTGCTCCACCGCTCAACCAGAAGAACAATAGACCAACGAGGCCGAACACCTTCACCCAGACGTGCTTCTCCATCGCGGCCCTCCTCCCTAGAGTTAGGAACGATTCGGGTTTTCAGCGGGAAGCAGTGTACCCTGTTGCTTGTAAATATGAAATGGCGAAACGAGCGCACGAGGTGGGAAATAGGACCCGTGAGAACGCGGGCGGGCTGCTAGCTCACGATGCCGAGCTCACCCGTACGAAGGACGACGTGTCGTGCGCGAAATGGGGAAAACCCCTCCCCACCGCTCAAAGACGATCTGGACTAGACAATGGTGTCGGAGAGGAACATGGATGGTGCGGGCTCGTTGTGGCTCAGGCACGTGTGCCAACAGTGGGCAGCGGTCGATGGATCAAGTCACTCGTCCAAGGCCACAGCAAGCAAACTGAAGTCGCGGTTAAGGGAGGTTGTAATTTGCTCAACCTTAGCCTCAACCTTGACCTTCAAGGGCTGGCGGAATTTTTCAGCATCCTGCTACACCGGAGATTGGTCTCCACGATCAGGTTGGCCATCAGTGCTCAGCGGCCCTGACAACCGTTCGGCCAGGAGAGCAAGGTTCCGGATGGACTGGAGGTGAAGATAAATCAGGTCCAATTCATCACGACGCACCAGGTCGGCAAGTTTCTCCGCAGAGAGCTTCTTGAGCCGATCCCGATTGACCGCCAGAAAGCCGGCCAGCGCAATCTTCTCACCGGTAGGAGAATTGAGCTGGGCCCGCATTGGTTCCAGCAACTCCAGCTCATGCAGTTTCTTACAGAATGCCTGGGTCAATTGAAACTGCCCCTGATATTGTTCGAGGAAGTTCAGCACCCCGTCGAGATACTGGGTGCGCGTCCCTTTCGCATCAAACAAGCGCTCTCCCAGACCGGCCTGATTACACCCGGAGAAGGCCTCATCCACACATAATGTGAAGTGCTTGCCCCCTTCGTCGCTTGCAAACACGAAGGGATACCGCCGGATAAAGGCGGGGACGTATTTCGCCCGCCAGCTTCCATCCTCATTCAGATACAGATTCTGCCGGTCGTTCAGCCCCAGAATCACCGTTGGCATATAGGTGCCCGACGTCCCCGTAAACACAATAGCGTATTCCGGTGCGGCGACCCCGAATTCCACGGCCGTCAGCGGCACCGCGTTCACATGTTTGGCAAACGTGCAATCGGAGGTTTTCTTGACCGACCACTCCCGGTGACGCTGATTCGTCACCGCTTGCACCTTTTCATAGATCAAGAGTTGCGTGCTCATATCTCCCGTCGTCCTTCCACCCGTAATCCGGGCACTCTGACTTCCAACGTGCGGTTGACATCATGTTCCTGATCATCTTGCCCAATATCGGAAAGGAAGCTTCTCACCCAGGACAGGTTGTGCGTAGACTGAAGAGCCAACTCAGCGAAGCGTTCGATTGGTCTTGCCCGCGCCTTCTCAATTTTCCTGGGGACTCTTGCATGGGAGGGAGCCCACTTCCCCAACCTTTATTTCAGGTCTTCCAGGCGCCCCTCTGCTCGGGCGAGATTGACCCGTGAGGCGTTGACGCGAAACAGGGCATCGATCATGTTGTCCTTTGCCCGAACAATGGACGACAACGCGTTCGACAATTCCAGCGTGTTGGAACTCAGGGTGCGGATCCGTTCCCGGGCCAGTGTCAGTTCTTTGAGGGAGGCCTTGAGCCCATTCTCGGCGATCTTATGTTGTTCTAGCGCGGCCTTTATGGTCACGAGCGCGTCCCGGACTTCCATGCCAACCTGGTTCGTCACCACCGCCAGCCGGTACTGCTCCTGGTTGAATTCACTTGCACTCTGTCCGATACGGCCCTCACGTTGGCCTCCATCGAAAATCGGGACCGACAACATCGCCCCGACATTGTAGGTGCCGTTCGTGCTATCAAATCTGTTGCCGATCAGTCCATAATTTCCCTCTGCCGACAGGGAGGGGAGCCGCTCGCCCCTGATCGATTGCAGGTTCAATTCGGCCGTCCGAATCCGTTGCATCTGCGCCTTGAGTTCCGGCCGATTGGCGCCGGCCGCGGTCATCGCCCGCTCCAACGACGGTACCAAGCCATCAAACGCCTTCAGGTTGTCCGTAAGCTGGAGCGCGAGGTCATAGCCGATCCCGATCGCATTGAGCAGAGCGTATTTCGCCCGTTCCACTTCTCCTCTGGCCAGTTCGAGCCGCTGGCGCTCGTTCTCCAGCTGACTTTCCAACCGAGCCGTATCCAGGCCGGTCGCCATGCCCCCGGTCTGTCGGCTCCTGACGAAGGTCACCAACTCTTCATACAATACGACATTGGCCGATCGCGCTGTCAGCGTCTCCCGATTGCGCAAGACTTCGAAGTAGGCCAAGGCGACTTTCGCCGCCGTATCGTTTTCCGTCGTCACGGCATCCAGTTCCGCAACCTGGAGCGCGGAGCGGGAGGCTCGCCACCGTTCGATCAGGCTCAAGCTGAAGATCGATTGTGTAAATGAGGCACGGCCGTCCACAATGTCGAAGGGATCGGAGCGATCCCGCCCCCCAGCGATCGTGCCGCGGTAAAAGGTTTGCGTATTGTATTTGCCCATCGCCGACACATTCGGGAGCAACGCACCTAACTGTGTGCGGGAGGCCGAGCGGGCCGCCTCGATGCGTTCCCGAAACAGGCGCACGTTGGGACTCTTGTCGAGGGACGCCTCGATGGCGTCGGCCAAGGACAGTTTCAGAACCGGTAGCGATTCCTTCTCCAGCGAAAGGGTCACGCGTTCCTCAGCCCATGCGGAACCACCAGACGCGACCAGGAGAACCAGCAGGGACGTGGCAATGAGCATTCGGCCGAACGAGGGTTGCTCGCGGATCCGGTCCCGTCTGGTTCCCGAGCCGCCGGCACATCGTCCGCACCCTGTCGTTCCTCTCATCATGCCACTCCTCCTCTTCTACGGCACCGCAGGAAATTTCACCGTACAGGCCAGCCCGGCCGGCAGCGCGCTTTTGGGATTCGGCATTTCGAGGCGGACGCCGAAGGTTCCGCTCGCACTATCGACCACGCGATTCACGACGGTAATGGCGGCCTGATAGGGGGTCGCTCCACTCCCTTCCGGGCGCACCTCTGCCTTCATACCGGGCACCAGCTTGCCCAACATGCTCAACGGCGCAAAGACTTCGACTCGCAACGGATCGATCTGGGCTAATTTCAAGATCGGTGTCTGCTTCGTCAATTCACCGGGGGATAACAACCGTTCGACCACGACGCCGTTCAGCGGGCTGCGGACGGTGCGGAGATTCAAGGCCGCCAGAGCCCGCTGCCACTCCAGCGTGGCAATCTGCTTACTTTCAGTCGCCTCCTGGTGCGCCGCCGACGCAATGGTCACTTCTGTCTTGGCTTCATCGAATTCATGTTTGGCGATGGAGTTGGATTTGAACAGGTCCATCGCCCGCTCAAGCTTCCTGGCAGTGAAGGTCACCTTCGCCTGCGTACTCTTGATGGCCGCCTCCGCGTCTGCCTTTGCCTTTGCCAGATCAACCGTGGCCTTTTCCACGCTCGCCTCCAGCGTCACGACTGCCTGCCCCTTGGTCACCCAATCGCCACGATCCACGTGCACCTGCTGGATGACCCCGTCCACCGGCGCCCCGACGGACACCTCCAAATAGGGCTTCATGATACAGGCAAGATTCTCGGACGCTTGTACAGGAGCGTACCAACCAAGGAGACCGGCGGCAAGACAAACCGCAGTCTGTGAGAGACGGCCAAAGCGGACCCAATCACTCGTCACGGTGCTGAGCGCACATTTGTGAACGATCCTCACCATAGTCACTCTGCGCTCCCTTTCTTGATCGAACCGCACAGCAGCCGGCCATCCTCCGAGCACGTGCCCACTGCGACGAGGCGGTGCCCCCTGCTCACGAACGCCGCCGCCTCGCTTGCCGATCCGCGGCGTCGATGCCGCGCGATGCCATGTTCTGTTCCACCCTCACTCCATCCGGCCGGAGAACGCCAGCGTGGATTCAAGCTGATCCTCATGATGGAGCAGCTCCCGACGCACGCGAGCATGCATCCGTTCCACCGACCGCTGGGCTAACCTTACCAAAAAGGCAGCAATCCATCCCTGCAACGGGTTGCCGCAGAGGAGCACCAGCCGCGCGACCCGCCGAGCCATCTGTCCATGGGCAGCTGTCAGCAGTTCATCCTCGAGCGACGTCACGATTTCATAACTACCGGGCTCTCCCTGCCGAGCGGTCCGTCCGTAGAGCTGCCGATCGATGCGTTTCGCGTCATATCGCTCAGTCGCAAGGACGTGCAGCCCGCCGGCCTTCGCCACCGCCTTGGGCAACTTGATGTCCGTACCGCGTCCGGCCATGTTTGTCGCCACCGTGACCCGGCCCTGTTCGCCTGCTGCCGCCACCACAGAGGCCTCCTGTTGGTCCTGCCTGGCATTGAGCACGACATGATCGATCTGCGCCCTTGTCAATTGCCGGCTGAGACTCTCGGATGCCGCCACGGAACGGGTCCCCACCAGGACCGGCCGTCCCTTCCTCCGGAGCGCTCGGATCCGATCCACCACCGCATCCCACTTCTGTTCGGCCGTGGCAAACAACCGCTCACCCATCCAGCGACGTCGAGGCGGACGATGGGTGGGGATCGTGACGGTGGCCAGGCGATAGACCGACCAGAGCTCGCCAGCCACTTCCTGTCCGGTCCCGGTCATGCCGGAGAGCCAGAGGTACCGCCGGAAAAATCGTTGGTAGGTCATGCGCGCCAGCGGAGCGTTCATCGCCGTGAGCGGACAGCCTTCTTTGAGTTCAATCATCTGGTGGAGCCCATACTCCCAAGACCGGTCTCCCATAATGCGGCCCGTGTGTTCATCGATAATCTGCACCTTGTTGTCACGGACGAGGTACTGCACGTCGCGATGAAACAGGTGGAGTCCCGTGAGCGCCTGGCGAACCAACTCGGCCCTCCGCCGCGGCCCCGACCAAATCCCTTTTAAACCCTGAGCCTGTTTCGCGAGCGTAGCGTGCCCCTGGGGAGTTAGCTCGATACTGCGTTCCTCTCCGTCGATGAAGAAGTCTTGTCCCTGGACCAATCCCCGCGCGAGCGTCAGTGCCGTTTCATAAATCTGCCGTTCCGGCACGTGACCGCCGGCTCCGGAAATAATCAGGGGGACCCGCGCCTCATCCACCAAGACACTGTCCGCTTCATCGACGATCCCAAAGCAGAGCCCGCGCAACACCAACCGGTTGAGCTTCGTGGCATCACCGTACAGCGGCTCCAATTGGAGTTGAATGCGATTCGGT
>FKKE01004264.1_pt1 | contig 11760 bp, 15 predicted proteins | sample 1106331 | NCBI WGS metagenome assembly FKKE01 (sample SAMEA3931202, study PRJEB13176) | freshwater metagenome | biome: Drinking water system; feature: drinking water; material: freshwater | place: China | collected 2013-02-06 | reverse complement strand
CTTCAGAGACAGGACACTAGGCACCACGAAGACCGACATCGAGTCGCTTCCCGTCCAAAACAACGCGGGCGCGGGAGGGATCTCCCGCGCCTGCGTTGTTCTCGCTCCCTCCTCTTTCCAGTGTCTGCTCCCAGATTACTCCTCACTTCTCACCACCCGTCAGCCGATCGCGATCGCTCCGCCTTTCGCATCTTGGCTCGACCTCGCGCTCCGCTGGCGATCCACCCGCCATTCCTCCGAGGTAATCTCCAGCTTCTGCCCCTTGATCGTCATAAATTCGGCTTTCCGAATAGCGATGGCTTCCGGAGCCGTCAGTTCGAGTTGCAGCACCGTTTGTCCGGTTTCCGCATTGCGCACCACCAGCTCCCTCGGGCTTTTCCTGATCTCCAGCGCGCGCCGCTCGTTGATCGCGAAGGCACTGTCCACCACCTTCGCGGTCATCTTTCCCGAGCCGTCAAAGTGCGCATAGTTCAGTCGAAAGGGACTAGTTCCACCCATTTTCAGGCTGATCTCCACCTGCGGCACTCCCTGGACTTCGATCACGCCGTTTGTATTTCGATAGACGTTCGTCCCGATTTCAATATCCATGATCACTCCCCGCGCAAACAGGGCGAGAGGCATCGTCCCTCTTTTCCCCCTTGCCGCTGGCCCATTTACGGCTTTTTTAATCGATCCAGAATCAACGCGATGCAGCCAGCCAATAAGCCTCCCCCCACCACGGCGGTCAGGATTTCGGCCAACTTCGCTTCCCACAGGGGCCCCTGCGCCTGCATGACTTCACGGATGCCCCCTTGCAACATAATCACCGACAGCGCCATCGTCGCACCGACCGCAAACCACCAGGCAAAGACTCGAAAGGAAGAGGGCAACATCGGACGTTCTAGGTGTCCAGGTTCCGGTCCAAGGCTCGATACTGCACGGCCTCGGCCAGATGGACGGCGTCGATTTCGTCCGCGGCCACCAGGTCGGCAATCGTACGAGCCACACGCAGGATACGCCCATAGGCCCGGGCCGACAAGCCAAGGCGACTGACGACCTGCTCCAGGAGCTCCTTCCCGGCGGGGCTGATCCGGCAATAGCGCTTGAGATGTCGCGGCTTGAGATGCGCATTGCAGTGGATGCGCTCTTTGGCATAGCGCGCCACCTGCCGGGCCCTGGCCTCGGCGACGCGCCCGCGCACGACCGACGAGGACTCCTCGCCCCCTTCTCCCGTCAGTTCCCGAATCGGCACGGCTGGCACTTCGAGATGAATATCCAGCCGGTCTAACAGCGGACCGGACAGGCGGGACCGATAGCGACGAATCTGATGCGGCGTGCAGAGACATTGACGCGTCCGATCGCCGTAATAGCCGCAAGGACAGGGGTTCATCGCCGCCACGAGCATGAACCGGGCCGGGTATTTCAGCGAGGCGTTGACCCGTGTTAACACCACCGTCCCGTCTTCCAACGGCTGGCGCAGCCCTTCCAACACGCCGCGCTTGAACTCCAAAATCTCGTCCAAGAAGAGCACGCCGCAGTGAGCCAGGGACACTTCGCCGGGCTTCGGGACCGTGCCGCCGCCGACCAGCCCGGCATCGGAAATACTGTGATGGGGCGCGCGAAAGGGCCGCGACGCGAGCAAGGGCCGCCCGGCCGGCAACAATCCGGCCACGCTATGTACGCGGGACGATTCGATCGCTTCGTCACGCGCCAGCGGGGGGAGGATGCCCGGGAGACGCCGCGCCAGCATGGTCTTGCCGCCGCCGGGAGGCCCAATCAGGAGAATATTGTGGCCGCCCGCCGCGGCCACTTCCAGCGCGCGCTTGGCCTGCGCCTGGCCCTTGACTTCGAGAAAATCTTCCTCATCGATCGCGGAGGGAGCCGTGAGGGAATCGCCATTCAGCACGAACGCGGACACGGCCTGCGTGTCGCGGAGAAACTCGACCGCTTCCGGAAGTGTTCGCACCGGATAGACCGCCACACCCTCGACGACTGCGGCCTCCGAGGCATTCTCGAAGGGCAATAACAAGGGCCGGCCTTTCCCGGTCGCCAGGGCGATCGACAGAGCGCCGGCTACCGCTTTCACGCGTCCGTCCAAGGAGAGCTCTCCGATAAAGACACGCCCCGCCACAGCCTCGGGCGAAAGAGTTTCTTCCGCCACCAGAATCCCGATGGCGATGGCCAGATCCAGCCCCGAGCCTTCTTTCTTGAGACCGGCCGGGGCCAGATTTACCGTGATCTTCTTGACCGGAAAGGTAAAGCCGCTGTTCTTGAGCGCGGCACGGACCCGATCCCGGCTCTCGCGCACCGTCGCATCCGGCAACCCCACGATAGAGAATTGCGGGAGCCCGCCGCCGATATCGACCTCCACGTCGATCAGATGCGCATCGAGGCCCACCACGGCGGCGCTGAGTACTTTGGCAAGCATGAGCGAATCCCCTCAGGGGCAATCTTCCCCGGGCGATGCCTCCCTGCCTGCAGGCCGACATCCCATTCCATGAGACTGGCCAGGCGAATTATAGGCAGGCCCCTTGCGGCTTTTCAACACGGCTTCGACCGGATTGTGTATAATCCCCGACACCTTCACCCCCCTGTCTAAAGGACCGCTCATGGAACCCACAGGAGGGTCTGTCCCTCGGTCACGAATGGTGCGTGGGATCCTCGCGATCACGCTGGCCCTCGCTGCCCCCGATGGGCTTCTCCCGCAAGAGCCCCCCACCGAGGGAACCTGGCAGACCCTCTCCCCGGCACCGGTCCGCCGAACGGAGGTGGCGGCCGCGGCGGCGGGTGGCAAAATTTACGTGGTGGGAGGGCTCACGGAGCCGCCCCTCGGGCAGTTCATGAACCCGATCGTGAGCGACCTTGTCGAAGAGTACGACCAGGCGAATGACGCGTGGTCGCGCAAAGCCCCGCTGCCCCGCCCCCTGCACCATGTAGGGATTACCACCGTCGGCCAGGACCTCTATGTGATCGGCGGGTTTACCTCCTCCCTCCTCAATATCTGGAAACCTTCGGCGCAGGGTTTTCGCTATGACCCCGTGACCAATCTCTGGTCGGAAATTCCGTCCATGCCGACGGCCCGTGGCGCGCTGGCCGTGGTCGAGTATGGTGGGAAAATTTACGCCATCGGCGGATTTGACGGCGTGACCAATTCCCCGGCCGTTGAGGTGTTCGATCCGGCGAGCAATACATGGAGTCGACGAGCCCCCCTCCCGACGCCGCGCGATCATCATACGGCGGCGGTCAGCCGGTCGCGCATCTTTGTCATTGGCGGCAGGCTGAACCGTAATCCGGCCGACAATCTGACCGTGGTCGAGGCCTATGATCCGTTCATCGACCAATGGGCCACGATGGCCCCCACACCGACGGCGCGCAGCGGCGGCGCGGCCGGTGTGATTCACGGGCAGATCTATGTGGTCGGGGGAGAAAGTCCGCGCGGGACCTTTCGGGAAACGGAGGTCTACGATCCCGACATCAACAAATGGGCGACGCTGGCCCCGATGCCGACCAAACGCCACGGATTGGGCGGCGCGGTATGGAACAGCCGCTTCTATACCCTGAGCGGTGGACCCCAGCCCGGCGCGACCTATAGCAATGTCGTGGAAGTCTTCACCCCCGGGGGAGCGGCCGGTTCGGCGTATGAACGCCAGCGGGCTGCCGCGCAACATGTCGGGACCATCATGGCCCTGCTCGCCACGTTTGAAGAGGCAGGCGCCCTGCCGCCGGAGGCGACACCGGATGCCAACCGCTTGATCCATGCCATCATTCAGTATCAGGTGGCCTTCATCAAAAGCGGCAGCCCGGCGGTGAAGCATTACCTTACCTCGGCCCTCAGCGCCAAGTTCGGCGACGGCGGACCGCAGGCCGCGGAGCTCTTCCGGCAAGGCGGATGGACCTCGCGTTCGCTGGAAGCCGTCGTCGAATTCGCCGCCGCTCGGCCACCCTGGGAACGGAACGACTTGATGGACGCGTTCCGAGAGTTTAATGTAGACCGGCCTGACTTCCAGTTGCTCTCGAAGGTGTTCGTGAAAGCTAGGAGCCAACTCTCCGTCAAAGGCCAAGATATCCATATGGTGTACGAGACCCGCCGGAAAGGGATGGCCGGTGGGCGCATCAAAGGAGACCGACCGCAAGGGGCGGAGTAGGACGACCGTGCGGCCTGACAGGCAGGCGCAACTCATGGCGGCACGCGGGTGTTCATGCACTCGCCAGGACGAAAGGGGGGATTTCCCATGGCGACCAAAGCCTACATTCTGATCAAGGTCAAAGCCGGGCGCACCAAAGACGTCATCAAGGCCCTCAAGAAACTCCCCGGCGTCGAGCAGGCGCATCCCTGCTTCGGTCAGCCTGACATTTTCAGCTTTGTGAACGTACAGGATGAGAAGGCGCTCTCGGATGTGGTAATCAGCAAGATCCACACGATCGAAGGAGTGGAAGAAACCGACACCCACATCGTGGCGGAAGCGTAGTCACCGAAAGACGTCATGGGTCATTGAACCATTGGTCGTTGAATTGGCCGCCGGGCTGGGGGGCCACCAATGACACATGACCAATGACCGACCTCAGCCGTATCGCACGGTCACGGCAGAGCCGTTTGCCGCGGACTCGTAACAGGCGTCGGCGATCTCCACCGCCCGCTGCCCCTCCAGACCGGTGACCGGCATGGGGCGGCTCGACCGCAGCGACTCTACGAAGGCGCTCACTGCCGCCACGATCGTCGGGCGATTCTCCGTCGTCCACTCCTGGGTTTCGTCCCTGGAGACCATGCGACAGACGCGATGGCCAACCCAATCCACCGTGATTTGTCCAAGACTCCCGACCGCTTCGGCGCGACTGACCCGCGCCCCGCTCACACGCGACGCATCGAGTAAGCAGGCCAGTCCTCCCGCGGTCCGCAGGGTAGCGAACGCACGGGACTCCGGACCGTCCGGCATCATGCGATCGACCTCGCACTGCACATGCGTCACCTCGTCGCCGGTCACGAATCGAATCAGATCCAACAGGTGAATGCCGATCTCCAAGAGCGCCCCTCGCCCGCCATAGCCCGCGACATCGGCCAGCACCTCGGACCGTGGTTCGACCCGATTGGCGAGCGTGAGATAGTGTAGCCTCCCGAGCTTCGGCAGCTCGGCCTGAAGGGCCTGCACCGCGGGATCGAATCGCAACGTCTGCGCGACCATGAGGGGCACCCTGGCCCCCTCCGCGGCCTGCACGATGGCCGCCGCGTCCTGGCCGCGACAGGCCAGAGGCTTTTCAATCAGCAGAGCTTTGCGGTAGCGAACGGCCTCCAGCCCGATCGACAGCGTCTGCGCCGGCGGGGTGACGACAATGACCGCGTGGACCTGCGAGTCGGCGACCAATCCCTCCGTCGTGGCATGGAATCGCAGACCATGCTGCGCGGCATAGGCCTCGCCGGCCCGTCGATCGCGGCGGCAGACAGCCACGAGTCGGGCGCCGGGCACCGCTCCCTCCAACAGATGGGCGGCGTAGCGCAGCCCGTGCCGGCCCAGCCCGATCAGTCCGATACCGACGACCGACATGACCTCCTCACCCAATGAGCACGCGACCGGGGCGCATTCTATCGACCGCAATGCGCCGGATCAATCCGCTTTGGATTGACAGTCTGGAAATGCCGCCGGTATAGTACAGCCGCTCGTGAGAGCCGGCGCGCCCATCCGGCTCGTATGCCCTACATACCGTCTGACACGATGACCACGCACCAGGCCCCCTTCACGTTGGAGCAAGTCGGCACCAGTTCCGTCCGTTTTCCCAGCAGCGGCCCCATTCCCACCATCACCGATCAGGCGGTCGACCCCTATTTTCGCAGCCGCCAACCCAAGTCGGCGCAGGTCGAGGCCTTGCAGTTTTTTCCCCAAGTGAAGGGCAAGTATGCCGGCCTCGTCGTGCTGCACGAGTGGTGGGGGCTGAACCAGCAGATCAAGACCTTGGCCAATCGGTTGGCCTGCGAAGGGTTCGGCGTCATCCTGCCGAATCTCTATGGCCGTCTCGGCGGAATGGTCACCGCTAATTTGGACGTAGCGCAGGCGTTGCGCGCCAAGATGCAGGACGCCGATGTGTTGCAAGACATCAATGCCTGCTGCGAATTTCTCAACACCCAGGACCATATCAAGCAGAACGTGCACGGGGTCATCGGCTTCGGCATGGGCGGGACCTTCGCGCTCCAGTTTGCGCTGAGGCGTAAGCGCCTCCGAGGGGCCGTCTCCTACTATGGGGGCCTGCTGAATCCCATCTCGCAGATCAAGGACATGCTCTGCCCCCTCCTCTATCATCGCCCTGAAGATGATGCCTGGGTCACCGCGGAGGAAATCGAACAGCTCCGTCAGGCGGCGAAGGAATATGGGAAATCGGTAGAAATCGTCTCTTATCCCGGCGTGCCCCATGCCTTCGCCAATGAGACACGCCCGCAGGAGTCGCGGCCGGAGATTGCGCAGGTCGCCTGGGAGCGGTCCATCTCATTCCTCAAGAATTGCTTCAAGAAAGATTTTTAACCTCAGCCAGTGCAGCCCTCGCTCTCAATCGCATGCTGCCTTTCCGTTTGTCTCGCTTGGCCGGTCGTCTACGCCGCTGACCCGTTGTCCCTCTCAGAAGAGAAGCCGCCCTCCCTTCCGGACCTCGTCACCGCCCATGCGCCACAGTTAGAGACAATTGCCGCCGATACGGAGGCGGTCGCCTATCTCACGACCCATCTCGGTCCGGCCCTGCGTCTTCACGATGCCGTGGTCGACCTGCAGACGCCGGCTCGCTCCGGCAAAACCGGCTCAGATCCGCTGAAAAGTCTCCGCGCGGACTTGGTTGATTCGTCGATCCGTCTTGTGGCCAAGCTGGTTATCTGGCATTGGGCTGATCGGGCTCTCAACGCCACGCAGGAACAAGAGAAAGACGGCTTGCGAATGTGGTTGGATCGGTCGAGCGCGGCAAGGAAATGGCTCGCTTCATCGAGTCAGCGGGGGCCATTGGTTCCGATCTCGACCTTTGCAGAAACCCTCGTCGCCGTGGCCGAAACTTACCCGACCGCCGCCTCAGCCGGCGCCACTCCCCCTTGCGCCGATTACAACCTGCATCTGGACAAGAGTTTCCCCGCTGTCGCGGATCGGCCACAATCCTGGCTGGGAGTCGCTGAACAGGAGGGCCCCAAAGGACTCACAACCCGACTGGAAGATCAGTCACTCGCCTCCGGGCTCTCACTCGCCAACCAGCGGGCCTGCGCACGCCTCTATCTCGATGCTCGCCTCTTTCCCGTCTTTCGCGCTCATCTGATCGCCCGGTCGCTCACGGCCCGAGCCGAGGCCGAACGCGAAGCCCAAGCGTTCGCTACCCTGCTCCAACGGTGGCCCGAGCGAAAACGTGAAGTCCTCGGGCTTGCGCGCCTCTGCGGGACCTGGCAATGGTCGATCCACAACCATCGACACCATCAAGAAACGAAAACGACCATGACCTTCCCGGCGCCGGACGGACCGCCTCCACCAGGGCTGCGCCCTTCCAAGATCGTTGTGATGGGCGACGCGGTCTATCTTCGATGGGATTTTCAGGGAGGATTTCAGGAAGAGAGCCTGCTGTTCGGTGGCGAGGGAGCCAGACTCGAAGGCACCTTCATCAACTCGACCGGCGCCTGGGGGGCTATCACGGGAAAGCGGATCGCCGCTTGTCCGCGGTAATCGCCTTCACTCGATCGCGCGCCACCAGCCCCAAGCCAGACAGCCCCAGCCGATGAGAAAGGCGGTTCCGCCCAATGGCGTGAGCGCCCCCAACCAACGAACCCCGGTGAACGCCAGCGCGTAGAGGCTTCCCGAGAAAAGAACGATACCGGCGATAAAGGCCACACCGGACTTGCGAAAGGCGAAGCTGTCACGCTGTTGGAGAGACAGCCCGACCGCGATCAACGCCAAGGCGTGATACATCTGGTACCGGGTGGCGGTCTCGAATAGGGTCAACATCTCTGTCGTCAGAATCGTCTTTAACGCGTGCGCGCTGAAAGCCCCTGCCGCAACGCTGAGCCCTCCGAGAAGCGCCCCAATCGCCAGAAACATGCGCGGTTGAATTTCCAATTGAGCCTCCCTTCAGGACCCCGCGGACCAGTCGCCGATCACTGATCACTCATCACATTTTTCCGTCCCGATGCACCAACGTCGCCTCTGCCCGCGCCGTGTGCGGCAAGATGATCTCCGCCACCTGCACCTGCGGCGGACGCGTCACGCAGTAGAACCCTATGGCTTCACGGCCGTGGTCCCCACAGAGCGTCGGCGTAACCTGCCGAAGCGTACCTTCCCTTGCACAGTCACCGATGGCTAAAGCGCATCGGCAACGGTGTGGCTCTGGAAGGGGTGACCCACCCCGCATATTCATCCATGGGTTGATCACTGCGCAGGGGGTAGGACACCGCACCGGCCACATCCGACGCCGTGAGCGGGGTCAGCCCGACATAGGCTTTCTTCGCGCGGGCGCGATCCCCGTGAAACCGCACCAGACTGAACTCCGTGTTCACTATCCCCGGATCGACCGCATAGACGCGCAAGGGCGCGTCAACCAGGGTGCTCATCAACCCGCAGAGACGCGCTGCCGCCCCCGTGCGACATTGTCAATGCCACCGCCAAGGCCCGAGGCGGCCACCACGCCGGCCCACCAGAATCAGCCGAGCGCTGGCCGCGGCGAAGACCCCTGCGCAAGCCCGTCCGATCCCGCTGCTCGCGCCGGTGATGAGCACGATCGTGTTGCGTAAGTCTCCAGATCGCGCGAGTTTCATCCGCGGACACTCCGGCAAAATCGAACGGCGCATCCTACCTGAAATGCGCTCCCGGTTCACCCGCCTACGCAGGAAGCCACGGCCGTGAAGCCGTGGAGGAATGCGTGCGGATGTCCGCCGAAGCCTCGGCGAAGGCGACATGTTTCGGCGGGTTTCGCCGAAGAAACCAAAGGGACCACGGCTGTAGAGCCGTGGGGCGCCACTCCGCATTCGGAGGGCTGCTGGGCATTTCCTCCCAGACACCTGCCACAGTTGTACGCTCCTTGAGTCTGGAAGAACCTTGAAGTATCCTCCGCTCTCCTCTAGATTAGGAGCCGACTGAGGAAAGCGCCGCCGGCAAGGACGCCGAGAACGGGGGGCCCACGTGCGCACTGGCCTACTCAGTGACTGGCTGCTGGTGTGCAGTACCGTCCTTGTACTGAGCGCGATCTCGGATGGAACGGCGGGAGAGATTCCCACGCCCCTCGTCCTTGCGAAACCCTCCGCGCCAGCAGACACCAAGCGTAGCCAAAGCTCCGAGAATCCGTGGCTCTCCCTCGTCGACTCCTTTCGTCTGACCAGTGCCATTCAGGTCCATCACTTTACTGCCCCCCATGCGAAAGACCTGTGGCGGGAGGTCGACGACCAGCGCACGGTGAATCTGAAAACCACCGCAACGCTCATTCCCGGCAAGCTGCTTGGGGAGAGCGAACTGTCTTATCGGGAACCGGCTGCCGGACTGCAGGCAGGCCTTGGACGGGCGCAGGATCAGATGGTCCGCATGGTGCTCACCGGCACGTTCAACACCGTTCGCTACGGATTCTCCTATCGTTCAGCGGGGAAAGACTACGGCAAAGAGGCGGACCAGGCCACGCGAGAATTGTGGGGCGAATGGCGCGCTGGACCGGCGACCGTCAAAGCCACGACGAGGGAAACCTCCAACAACGTGGCGGGAAACCCAACATTGACTCAGCTCCGCCAGCGGCAGGAGCAACTGTCACTGGCCGTAGCCCAGTCGGTTTGGCCTGGCTTCAATTTGTCCTATGCACATGCAGGCACGGCTAGCACCTTCGATCCGGAAGGGGTCAGTGCCGTCCGCATGGAGTCAAACACCTTCGCCGCGTCACTGTCCTACCAGACCCCGGTATGGACAACCAAACTCGGGGCCACCTATGCCCATGTCTCTACCCAGTCACCGGCAATCAGTGAATCAGACCAACTCCTGTATAGTTTCAACGGGACCTATAGACCGCTTGCGACCCTCGGTCTCGATCCCGCGATCACCCTCCGTGAGGACATAGCCAAAACTACCGGCGTCAAGACTGAGACGCCGACCGCTGCCCTCTCTCTGAAGTATGCGCCGGCCCCCACCCTCACATGGACCGGATCCGGCTCCTATGGGCTGAGCCGTTCCACCGACGGCCTGACCAACAGCCGGGCCTTCTCTGCCAAGCAGGCTTTCTCCTACAAGCCGCTCCTCGCGTCAAAGCTTGCCACCGCCTTTTCGCTGGAAACCGGCTTTCAACGCACCACCGATCGGGCGAACGCAGACCGCGCCACCAGCGACCTCTCGGCCTTCTTCCGCCTCCAGATCGCCGGCTTCTGATCGGCTGCATCGCTCGCCGTTCACGTGGCCGGAGTGGGTATGCAGTGGGGATATTCCGCGCTGAAAGCGTTGCGCCGGCTCGCGCCGACGATGACGGCTTACTCGTAGAGGAGTTCGCGGAAATAGACGGCCCTCACGGCACCTTCGGGCAATGAATGTTTGATGGCCTCGTACAGTCTCGCGCGCAGGAGTTGTTTGCCTTGCGAACTTTGAAGGCTGCCGAACGTCTGTTCCGCTAAAATGGAGGAGGCGGTGAACTGGATGGACGCCAGGTGCTGCTTGATCGACTCGAGGGTCTTCCAATCATTGAGTTCGAGCACAACCTTGACCCGTAAGAGGGTCGCCCTATCGTCACCGGATAAGCTGACCGTGAAGGGCTCCAGTTGGACGACCGGCCCGGGCGGACGCTCGGCATTCTTTGGCTGTGGCTGTAGAAGCGAGCTGAGTTTGTCCGATCCGCCCAACTGCATGATCGCGAAACCGAGGACAACAATAAGGAGCACCGCAAGAGCGCTTAGCGTGATGAGGAGGTTACGGGGCGGAACCTGTTTTCTGACTGTCTGCTGCGCCATCTATGCTCCTTTGAGTCGATCGGCTACCCAACAATAAATATAGCTGACAGAAAAGGGAGATGGGACCAGCAACAGAATCAAGCGGGTATCGTTCCACGCTGTGCGCCTTACTGGCATGGTTGGGCACAGGATGGAAAAAGCGCGGGCATGAGATTGGGAGAGGCGTTGCACCGACTCACGCCGACGATGACGACGGCTTACTCGTAGAGAAATTCGCGGAAGTAGACGGCCTTCACACCGCCTTCGGGCAAGGTCTGTGTGATGGCCTCGTACAGTCTCGCGCGCAGGAGTTGTTTGCCTTGCGAACTGTGAAGGCTGCCGAACGTCTGTTCCGCCAGAACCGAAGAGGCCGCGAACTGGACAGGAGCCAAGTGTTGCTTGATCGATGTCATAGCCTTCCAATTATCGAGTTCGAGCACGAGCTTGACCCGCAAGAGGGTCGCCCTATCGTCACCGGATAAGCTGACCGTGAAGGGCTCCAGTTGGACGACCGGCCCGGGCGGGCGCTCGATACCCTTGCGCGGCGCCAACGAGAGCTGCGCAAAAGGGCTGGACTTGAGCGATCCGCTAAACTGCGCGATCGTGAAACTGAAGGCGGTGAGCAGGAACACAATACCGCCGAGAATGGTGAGATCACGGGCCGAAACCTGCTTCCTGGCTGCCTGCTGCGCCATCTGGGTCCTTTAAGTGGATCGGCTACACAAGAAAATATAGCCGACGGAAAAGAGTGAGAGGACCAGCAATAAAATCAAGCGGTTATCGTTCTATGCCCTGCGCCTCAACGGCATGACCGGACCCAGGATGGAAACATCGGAGTGTCTGGAGACAAAAGCAAGAGCATTGGTGCCGGAGACCGGGATCGA
>FKKE01001422.1_pt1 | contig 11761 bp, 7 predicted proteins | sample 1106331 | NCBI WGS metagenome assembly FKKE01 (sample SAMEA3931202, study PRJEB13176) | freshwater metagenome | biome: Drinking water system; feature: drinking water; material: freshwater | place: China | collected 2013-02-06 | reverse complement strand
CCGCCGACGCCGATCGCCGCGGTCAGCAGCGCCAGCCCCAGCATGGCGGCCAGCTCGCGGCGGCGCGCGCGCTCCATGCCGTCGAGCGAATAGACGACCCGCACCCAGGCTTGGATGCGGCCCTTCTCCACGAGCGGTTCGGCGACGATCAGCGCCGGCGCGCCGTTCTCGGCCCGTCCCCGCAGCACCGCCTCGACCCCGCCCGCGCGCAGGTCGCGCCACTCGGGGTCCGTGAGGGTCCGCCCGATCCGGCCGGTCCGCCGGGAGGCCACGACGAGGTCGTCCAGGTCCACGATCTCCGCGTCGATCACCTCGGGCTGATCCAGCCGTTGGGCGAGCGCCTCCTGGACCAGATAGAGATTTCGTTGCACGGCTTGGTTGCCGGTCGCCGCGAGGGCGCGCGTCACGGTCAGCGCCTGCTGCCGGCCGGAGACCTCGCTCTGCGCCTCGTGGCGCTGCCACAGCAGGCCGCCCAGCACGAAGGTGCCCGCGGAAAACAGGACGGCCACGATCGTCACGACGCGGATCAGCAGACCTCCGTGCCGGAGGACGCCGCGCGCTCGATCCATGAAGCGGAACGCCGGCACGGCTAGCCTCCGTACTCGAAGGTGACCGTGACGAGCCCCTGCTCCGGCACGACGACCTGGCGGGCCAATTCGCCCAAGGCCGCGTGCCAGACCCGCACCGTGCGGAGGCCCGGCGGCAGGCCTGCGATCCGGGCGAGACCCGCCGCGCCCGTGGCCGCCGCAACGTCATGATCCAACGCGAGCACCGCCGCGCGCATGAAGGGGTGCGCGTCGCACTGCACCGTGAGGACGCCCTCCTCGCGCACCAGCTTGGCCACCGGCGGCGTCCCGGCCGGCATGGCGATATTGAGAAAGGTCCGGTCGGTTGCGGCGATGTGCGTATTGTGCAGGATCGGGTCGTCGTTGCGCACTTCGATCCGCCCCCCCACCTGCGCGAGCAGCATCGGCGGCTCGAACCGGCACCCGCGATTGGTCAAGGACGCGGGAGGAATGGTCGCGGCGGTCCGGGAGGCGCGGCGCAGCGGCGGCGCGTCGATCCAGACCGCGGCATCCCGCAGGCCCCGGGTGGCCGGGTCCACGACCATCGAATGCGTGGTCGCCGTTTCGCCGCAGGTCTCCCGATCCCGCGCCACCTCCAGGGTTCGCGACGGGGCCGCGGCGCCGCGCAGCACGACGCGGACCACGAGCGTGGCGCCCTGGGGCGCGGCGGCGCCGTCCTCCGACCCGCCGTCGGCGGGAGACAGCAGCAAGAGAATCGTGGCAAGGGCGGCGAGGCGTCGTATCATCATCGCGTCCTCCATTCCGACATCTTCTCAACGATCGAACCGGTCCGGCGCCAGGGCGCGCCGCGCGGGCCCGCTCGGCCCTTCACGGTCCCTCCCGGCGCTTTTCCGAAAGCGACAACACATAGTAGACCAGATTCCAGATATCCTCGGGCCGGTCCTTGAAGGCATGGGCATAGGACGGCATGGGCGAGCCGTCCATCCCCGTGACTAAGGTCCGATAGAGGTCGCGCGGAGCGGCCCCGTGCTTGTACATGGGCCGATGGGTCAGATCCGGCGCCGGCATGCGCTTGCCGCGCACGGTCATGGCGCCGCTCGCGAAGGCCGCCGGCTCGTCCCCGCGCCCGTCCGGCCCATGGCAGAACTCGCACTGCTGTTGCAAGTAGACGGCGCGGCCCCGCTCCACCGAGGCGGAGGACGAGGGGAACGGCGGATCGGGAATCGGCAGCGCGTCGGCGCGGGGCTTGCGAAAGGCCGGCGAAAAGGACTTGATGTAGGCGATGACGGCCCAGCGGGCCTCTTCGGAGAGCGAGGAGAAGGACGGCATCAGGCCGGGCACCCCGTTGGTCACCGTGTCGAAGAGGTCCTGGTCGGTCGGCAATTCTCCCGTCGGCGTGCTGCGCAGCTTGTAATCCCCGCTGGTGAAATCCTTGGGACGCGGCCCCGAATAGGCGCCCATGAAGAAGGAGGCGGGGCCGTCGCCGCGGCCCTCCTCGCCGTGACAGGCCAGACAGGCGCGGCCGTAGCGCAGCTTTCCCGCGGCGAGCAGCTCGGGCGTCTCGGGCGGTTTGATGGCCTGCGCGGTCGGCGTGAGGGCGGCGGCGCCGGCGATCACGAGGGCGGACAGGATGACGTAGGGTCGTTGAACGATGGCCATAGCCCCTCGCGCGCCGTTAGCGGGATTCGGAAGAACAGTTCTTGCTCGCTACGATCGTCACAGGCATCGAGATCCCAGATGAAAACCAGTTACCGCGCAGGATGCTCACAAAGCGGTCGACCCGGCGGGCAGGTACCCGGGCCGCAGCGAGCGAGCATGTGAACACTGAACGATGAACGCGGAACACGGAGCGGGCAGGCAGCGGACGAGCGAGAAAAGCGGGACGGGCGTGACGCGGAGGCGAACGGTTCTCGCCGTTCGCGCTCGTCTCGCCGGGCTCGCCGGCTCCTCGTTCATCGCTCATCGTTCATAGTTCAGCCTTTCCCATCCGGCGGACTTTTTCAGCATCCTGTCAAAAGGCGATCTCCAAGCCGGCCAGCACCGCATTGCGCAGGTTCCGCTCCGGCGCGGACCCGTCCTCGTTCTTTCGAAGATTGAACGTCTCTTGCAACGAGAGGGCGATATTGGGATACAGGTACTGCTTCACCTGCACCGTGCCCAAGGCGCTGCTCTTGCGGCTGGCGAGCTGGCCGCCGGCGTCCGTCTGGTCGTACCGGAGGGAGAGCAGAGTGTCGTCGCTCACCAGCAGATCGGCCTCCACGCTGACCCCCGAGGCGCTGCGGTCGAAGGAAGCGGCCTGGGCGGCGGGCACCCCGGTGATGCGGTCCCAGGTGTAGGCGGCGTAGACGTCCAGCATCCGGTACCGCACCGTCGCGCCGACGCCGTACCGGCTCCAATTGACGTCGTCCTGCGACGCCAGCTTGGCGTTCTTATGCCCGAAATAGCCGAACCCGGAGAGGTTGGCCGAAAAATGCCGGGACTTGGCGTAGTCGAATCGGGTCATGACGTACCAGTCTTTCGCGCTATTGGAGTCCGACGCGCGTTCGCCGGGACCGTTGGTGAGGCCGATTTGATAGAGGAACGCGTCGCCGAACGGCCGTCCGTAGAGATCCAGCCCCACTTCGGACTCGGAATTATAGAGCGTCCGATCCGTCGGCAGAATGTTCGTTCCATCGCGCGTAAACAGCCCGGACATCTTGGCCGATAGGGCGGCGGGACTGAGGGCGAGATGGGTGACGACCGGCATTTGAAACGCGCTCGCGGACGATTTGTCTGCGTCGACGTTCGAAATTTGCAATCGTTGCGCGGTGAAGGAGAAAAACGCGGAGGGGTCGAACCGGCCGACCCGCAGATTGGCCGCCTGATGGCGGCCCAGATTGGCGAAGGTGACGAAGGCGGTTTCCAAATTCACCCCGCTGTCGCTGTCGTTCGGCTCGTGCTCGAATTCCAGGTAGAATCCGATGTTCTTCGCCAGCGTGCCGGTGGCGAACAGCTCAAACTCTTCCGGAAATCCGATGGACACGTCGGTATGCGCCCCGCCCGTCGTCGAGCTGCCCGAGTGGCTGAAGAGTCGCAGCGGATGGCCTTCGATCTGAAAGCCCAAGTAGTTTTTCACGTCGTCCAGCGCCAGCGCGCCCATGCGGGCCTTGCCCAGCAACCCGCCGTCTTCGGTGCCCGGCAACTGATAGGCGTTTTCCAGAAACCGTTCGCCGTAGGTGTTGAGCCGGGGGAAGCGCGTATGGCAGGCCGAGCACTGGAGATTGTACTTGCGCCCGTAGGCCGGGACCGCGCGCGCCACGGGTGCGATGGTCGCCGAGGCGAGCAGCGCGAGGGCCGCCAGCGCGGCGGCGATGAGCGCGAGCCGCGCCAACCGACCATGCGGGTGCGTTCGCGCGGAAATGGGACGTGCGCGCTCTCCTCCCACGACTGTCTCTCCGGTGAGCCGGCATGGGCACGCTCGCAATGTACCCTTGTAGGGAGAGGGGGCCATGTTGTCAACCATGACTTTCGGCCCTAGCGGACCTCCTAGAGTCCTTGGCCTCAGCCATTTGGAGGCGTGCAGAAGGAAGAGGGCGGGGCGGCGTGCGGGCGGAAAGGTGATCGGTCGGCAGAGAATCGGTTCCCGCGCCGCCATCCCCGGCGGGCGACGGGGGGACCTCTCATTTGATCCAGGCCGCCAGCTTGGCGGCGAGGTCCTCCGGCTTGACGGGCTTGCTGAGATAGTCGTCCATCCCCGCTTCGAGACATCGCTCCCGATCGCCCTTCATGGCATTGGCCGTCAGGGCGATGATCGGCACGCGAACAGGGCGATGAACGTCGAACGTTGACCGCTGAACGGCGAACTCGGACGACGGCTCCTCCACTCGTTCATCGCTCGGCCTTTCGCCTTCAGCGTTTCCGATGACGGCGGCGGCCGCGTCGTCCGTCGTTCGTGAATCGTCGTTTGTCTCGGACTCGGACGCGTCGCGCTTCACGCTGAACGCTTCACGTTGCCTGATTTCGCGAGTGGCTTCGAAACCGTCCATCTCGGGCATCTGGCAGTCCATGAGCACCAGATCGTAGTGGGTTCCCTGGAGCGCTTCGACAGCCTTCTTCCCGTTCACCGCCAGATCCACGAGGTAGCCCAGGCTTTCGACCATGGCCCGCGCGACTTGCTGATTCACCAGGTTGTCCTCGACCAGCAGGATGCGCCGCTGGACGGCGGGAACCGGCGCCGCGGCGGCCGGTTCGGGCCCGCGTGGGGAGGCCGGGGCGGCCGGCGGCGCCTGGCGATCGGGGTCGAGCGAGGCATCGGGCGCCACGGCGGCCGACGCCAGCAGGGAGGCCAAGGTGTCGTAGAGCTGGGATTGGCGCACCGGTTTCGTGAGGCAGGCCGAAATATCGAGCGCCTGCGCCACGCTCGACTCGATCGATTGGCCGAGGTCGCTGACCAAGACGAGCCGAAGCCGGCGCAGCGCCGGCACGTTGCGAATCGCGCCCGCCAGCGCCGCGCCTTCCAGGCCGGGAATGCCGGTATCCAGGATGGCCGCATCCAAGGGCGCCGAGGCCGCGGCCTTGCTCAGCAGGGCGAGCCCTCGCAAGCCGTCTTCTTCGCTCAGGACCGCCACGTGCCAGTTGCGCAGATAGCGCTCGAGGATCGTCCGGCTGCCCGCATGGGCGTCGATCACGCAGACCCGCATCCCGCGCAGATCGCGCTGGCGGTCGGACGGCAGCGGCGCCTCGGCCGCGCGCGGCAGCGCGACGCTGAACCAGAAGGTGCTGCCGACGCCCTCGCGGCTCTCCACTCCGATACGGCCGCCCATCAGCTCCACCAGTTGCCGGGAGATGGCCAACCCCAGCCCCGTGCCGCCGAACCGGCGGGTCAGGGACCCGTCCGCTTGCGTGAACGCCTGGAACAGCCGCCCGACGGCCGCCTCCGGAATGCCGATGCCGGTATCGCGCACGGCGCAGCGGATCGGCGCAGCCGCCGGCGACGCGCCGGCCGCCCCGCCCGCCGGCTGGTCCAGTTCGAGCGTGACGGCCACCTCGCCCCGCTCGGTAAATTTGATCGCGTTGCCGATCAGGTTGGTCCAGACCTGGGCCAGCCGGGCGGCGTCCCCCTCGACGTGCGCGGGCACGTCGGGCGCCGCGTACAGCGTCAGCTCGACGCCCTTGTCGGCGGCTTTCGGGGCCAAGAGCGCGACGACATCTTCGACCGTCCGCCGCAGATCGAACGGCCGGCGTTCCAGCGTCAGCTTGCCGGCCTCGATTTTGGAGAAGTCGAGGATGTCGTTGATCACGACCATCAGATTGTCGGCGGACTGCTTGACCGTCTCGGCAAAGGATCGCTGCTCGGCGGTGAGGTCGGTGTCGAGGAGCAGATGGGTCATGCCCATGACACCGTTCATCGGGGTGCGAATTTCGTGGCTCATGTTCGCGAGAAACTGCGACTTCAAGCGCGCCGCCTCGAGCGCCGCGTCGCGCGCCGCGGCGAGATCGTAATTCTGCGCCCTGAGCCGGTCCTGGGCGTCGGCGATCCCGGCGGCCATGCGATTCCAGGCGGCGGCCAATTCGCCGACCTCGTCGCGCGTCGCGACCTCGGCCCGTTCCGACAGGTCGCCGGCCGCTTGCCGCCGCGCCAACCGCGTCAACCGTTCCAGGGGATGCACGATGCTGTTGGACAAGCCCCGCGCCAGCAGGACCACGGCGGCGGTCAGCCCCGCCCAGCCCAGCAGCGCCAGGAGGAACAGCCGGCGGATGTCGGCGTAGGCGTCCGCGGTCTGCTGCAAGACGATCACCGTCCACCCGGTCTCTTGAACCCCGCCTTGCCCGCGCGACCGCGCGTACCCGACCAGCCAGTCCTCTCCTTGATGACGCGCGGTCAGCCTCCCGGTCGCCGCGCCGGCCGGCGGCCGCAGCGATTCGGCCTTGAGGGTGGCGAGCGTCGGGGCCGCGCCGGCGTCGGAGGTCAGGAGAAACGGCGGGCCCGCCAAGACGGCGCCGTCCGCCGCGATCAGAAGGCCGTAGCCGGACCGCGACTGCCCCGAGGCCGTCACGCGGACGGACCCGACGCGCGTCGAGAGCGCCGCCTGATCGACCCGGCCGACCAGCCAGCCGATCGCCCGCGTCCGATCGTGCATCGATGCGATCGGCGCGACGAGCATCACCTCGTAGCGCCGGCTCGTCCCGTTGAACCGGGGCGGCTGGACCCTGGCGGGCCCGGCCCCCCGGCCGGCCGCGACCCACGATTCAGCCGCTACCGTTCGGCCGATCGTGTCGGGCCGATTCGACGCCGCCACGCGCCCCGTGGCGGTGACGGCCGAGAGCTCGTCGAAAATACCCAGCTCGCCCGTGCCGCGGGCGAGCGACGCCGTAATCCGGCCGTCCGCATCGTCCGCGAGGAGGTCTTGCATGAACTCCTCGCGGGCCAGCCCCTCGAGTTTGCGGGCGCCCACGAACATCAGGCGGTCGAGCTTGTCGATGGCATGGGCGGCCGATTCCTCCAGCTTGAGATCCACCTGCTCCTTGATGGCCTGCTGCGCGGTCAAGAGCCCGACGGCCATCGAGACGATCAGGGGCCCCAGCGCCAGCCCGACGAAGGCCGCGAGCAGTCGGGTCCGAATGGTCCAGTTCCGCGTCATGGGGCTCCGTTCATTTCAAGGGATAGCGCCCGTCGTCCGGTCTGGCTCCCTCGATGGCCAGCACCTGCACGCTGTCGTCCACCTCCGCCGCCGACACGTACCCGATGGCGTTGGGCGTGGCCGCGACGAATTTCCGGATCGTGCGATCCGACTTGAAGACCGTCGTTTGAAACGGCAAGGGCGTGCCGGGCCTCAGGAACTTCTGCGCCGGCTCGCTCTTGAGCACGAGCTGGTAGAACCGCTTCCGGATCTCCGACTCCAGCCCCTGATTGACCACGAGAATCTTCTGCCCGTCCTCCCAGGTCTCCTGCTCGCCCCGATAGATGCGGCCCAAGTCGCTCAGATTGATCGCCGACGCCTGGCGCTCCTTGGCCACGATGATCGCGATGGCGTCGCCGCCCGCGGCGACGTGGCCCAAGGCCCCCCCGCCCCACCAGGCGAGGGCCGCGATGGTGATCCAGGCGATGCGCGCGCTGGGAGCCCCCTCCCTGCTCATAGCCGTGCTGACCCTGTCCGTTAAAAGGCCGCCGTCACCGACATCAGCAATCCGTTCGTCGTGCCGCGCTCCAAGGTCTCGTTGCGCGTCTTGTTCCACTGATATTCCATCTTGACGACGTAACTCTGCACCGGCCGGTAGTTGAGCCCGACGGTCCATCGCTCTTCTTTGTTGGCCGCGACGTCGGCGTCGCCGTCGTCCGCGATGCGCGCGAAGTCATACCGAACGATGGCGGTGAACTTGGGATCGTCGAACCCCTTCCCGATGACCGAGTCGCGCAGCCAGGCCGGCTGGAAGTAGTAGTTCACCTGCGCGTAGCCGCCCTGCATGGTCTTCGGCACCTTGAGGGTCGCGCTGCCGAACTGCAGCGCGTCGTCCAGACCGAAAATCGCGTATTCGCCGAGGAGTTCGATCGCGCCCTTTCGGAACTTCCAGTCCGCGTCGACGCCGGTGATGTGGTGGCCGAGCTTGTCCAACGACCCGCGGTAGCCGCTGAGGCCCAACTCGCCCCCCGGATAGAACACGATGCCCAGCCGGCCGGTCACCGCCTTGTCGGCGTTGTTGTCGCTGCCGTATCCCCCGCGCGCGTTGCGGGTGCCGGTGTCGCTGATCGCGTTGGTCAGCCCGTTGATGGCGTAGACCTGGTAGTTGAAGGCCAGGTCCGGGAGCCATGCGTTCTTGGCCGGGAGAAACCCGGTGAAACCCAGGCCGGCCTCGCCCCAGGTGGTCGGAATCACGCGGCGCATGGCGATCGGGCGGTCGGTCAGATCCTGCACCGGGTCGAAGTGGTCGAGGTTCAGCCGGCCGAACGGGACCAGCACCACGCCGGCGCGCGGACGGAAGGCGTCGGAGACGACGAACTCCAGCCAGCCCTGTTCCACCTCCACTTCTCCCTGCCGGTTCGTCGCCGTGCCGGTGCTGGCGCTCGTTTTCGGCGCGCGCTCGAACTCGATCTCGGTGAAGGCCTTCAGGCGCGAGGTAATGTTCCCGCTCACGAACAGCTCGACGTTTCGCGCGTCGAAGAGCGCGTCGCGCTGCCGGAAGGTCTCGAAGGCGGCCGTCGCGTACAGATAGACGTTGACGCGCTGTTCCAATTTCTTGGAGAGATCCTCCACCTTGGATTGGAGCACCTCCACGTTGTCTTCCGTCTCCGCCAAGCGGGCCTTCACATCGCCGGCTTCTTTGGGCGCCGGGAACGTCGCCGGCGCGGCGGGCGCGTTCTGCTGTTGAAATTGCTTCTCGAGCGCGCGCATGCGGGCTTTGAGGTCTTCGAATTCGCGGAGCGCGTCGGCCGACGGCGCGGACGCCCCGCCGGCCGTCCCGCCTTGCGGCGGGGATGGGGACACTTGCGCCTCGGTGACGGCGGTCAGGCCGCACAGACAGAGCCACACCAGTCCGCAGATGGGCCGAACACGCATCCCGAGAGCCTCCACCTTGATGGACACTCATCGGGAACAACGAGCGTGGCATTAATGAGAGCAAAGGGATGGCGGCCGCTCGCCTCTAGAGAATGCCAAAGTCCTAGGGCCGAACGGCCCATCCCACGCGCCCGGGCCTCGGCGCGCCTCTCGCCAGCCGGCGGCCCTCAAGGCCGGACGCAGTCCATGGGCTGCTGCTCCGCGGCGACCGCGCGCGGCTCGGCCGCCTGGAGCGTCTGGGTCATGCGCGCCGCTTCCTCCGCGCGCTCCTTGAGCCTCGCTTCGAGCCTGGCGTTCTGTTCCTGGACCCGGCGGCTTGCGGCGCTGACGTCGCGCAGGCGCCGGCGCAGTTCCAGCCCGGCCAGTTGCTGGTCCAGATAGGCCTCGCGCAACTGCTCATGCCGGGCCTCCAGCTCCAGCAGCTGCTGCTGGAGCAGGCCCAGTTCCGGGCCTCCGCCGGCCTCGCCCGGCGCGCCGCGTGAGGCCCCGCGGAACCACGCGACCCTGGTCTCGGCGTCCCAGGCCAGCTCCCACTCGCAGTAGGCCTCGCCGTCCGCCATGCAGACCAGGTCCTTGACCGCCGCGGGGACGCGCCCGTGGATGCGCTCCGGCGCATAGCCCAGCGCCGACTTGACGGCGTCGCAGACCAGCGCGGCACAGGCGCAGCGGTGCCGGCCGAACTGCGGCTCGATCCGCTCCGCGAAGGCCATGCGGAGCACGGCCCGCCCCGACGCGATGGTGCGCACCTGAAACTCCAGGGCGCCCTTGGCGAGCTGCTGGCCGAGCTGGGGCGCGAGCTCGTAGATCTTGGCGATGGAGAAGGGCTTCCCGAGCAACACCACCCACGGCGACAGCAGTTTCGTCCTCGCCATGTTGGCGGTGAAGTGCAGATCCCCGGTGAGTTGCACGCAGAACTCTCCCAGGAAGCAGAGGAATTCATAGGAGTAGCCGTGCCAGGGATTCTTCAGGAAGGCCGCGGTGACGTGACAGGCGGGGTCGAGAATGCGCTCGTTCAGGAGCGCCGCCAATTGATCCACCGCATCGGCGCCCGCGCCGGGTCCGCGTGCCCGCGTGAGGGCGTCCTCCAGATAGTCGACGACGGCGCGGACGGTGGCCCCGCTCACGTCCCGAATCTTCTGTCCCTGCTCGTCCGCCCCGAACGGGGGGAACTCCATGAGGCCCTTTTCCAGAATGCGGTGGTGCTTCGGAAGTCCGAGGACCATGGCCGCCTCCGCGTCTGAGGGAGAGGTGCGTGGAGCCGCGCGAGCTCGCAGGGTCGCAAAGGACGCGTCCGCTGTCAACGCCTATTACGTACGTAGTCCGTTTTGGCCTCGTCGCGAGGCCGGCCGGGGCCGTTCCTCCCCCGTCGGAACGGCCCTAGCCACCCGTCGTGGCGCCGGCGCCGGGGTTGATCCCAGTAATAGGGAGCCTTGGTTGACAATCCTCGGCGCATCTGCGAGGTAGAGAGGGTATGCGGGTGGCGCGGACGATACTGTTTGCTGCCTTGTGCCTAAACGGGCCGGCCTCCCTGTCCCTGGCTCAGCCGCCGGCTTGGGCTCCGCCTTTCGGTGATCTCTCAGATGCGGATCACCTTGCTCGCCTCGTGCCTATTTCCACGGGCCAGGCCAAACCGGCCGCTCCCGTGGTCATTAAGGACGTTCGGGTCCAGTCCTCCGCCGAATCAACCAAGCTGGTGTTCGATCTTCAACGCCAGGTGCGCGTCCAACAACGGCGGGAACACCGTCCGGAACGTTTCATCCTGGAGCTTCACAACGCGCGCCTGAGCGCGCAGGCCAGCGCGCGCTTGGCCGGACGGGCTCTTCCCGATTCGATCTCGGTTCGGCAGCTCACGCCCGACGGCCACTCCAAGACCCGCACCGTCCTGGTGACCGTGACCGATGTGGCCGACTACAAGGTCTCGCCCCTGAGCAAGCCGCCCCGCTTGGTGGTGGAGGTGGTCGCGCGGAAAGACCCGGGCGAACCGGCGCCGTCAGCTCCCCCGCCGAGCAAGCTCCCTGCCACACCGGCTGACGCACCCACGCCGGCCAAACCCCCGGCGGGCAGAAACGGCGTCAAGCTGATCGTCATCGATCCCGGCCACGGCGGGAGGGACCCCGGCGCGGTGGGCCATGGCGGCTTAGAGGAGAAGCGCATCACGCTTCGCGTGGGGCTCCTGTTGCGTGATCTCATCGCACAACAGCTCAAGAAACCGGCGCTGATGACTCGAGACCGCGACGTCTTCGTGGAGCTCGACGATCGCGCCAAGATCGCCAACAGCAAGGACGCCGATCTCTTTGTCTCAATCCATGTGAATTCGCACCCCCAACGATCCACGAAGGGCCTGGAGATTTACCACTTCGGCGAAGCGAGCGATCGGCGCGCTCTGGAGGTAGCCGCGCGCGAAAACGGCACGCCCATCAGCGAGACTGGCGTGGGCTGGCAACTGCTGGTCGCCGACCTTCTGACCACGAAGAAGATCCAAGACTCGCTCGAACTGGCCTGGCACACGAAGGAAGCGGTAGTGAACCGGCTCAAAGAGGGCTACGACGTGGACGATCACGGCGTAAAGACCGCCCCCTTCTATGTGCTGCGGTTTACCTCGATGCCCAGTATCCTGGCGGAGATCGCCTTCATCTCAAACCCCGGCGAAGAGAAATTGATGCAGACCGATGCCTTCTTGACGCGGATCGCCGAGGGGAT
>FKKE01005773.1_pt2 | contig 11773 bp, 10 predicted proteins | sample 1106331 | NCBI WGS metagenome assembly FKKE01 (sample SAMEA3931202, study PRJEB13176) | freshwater metagenome | biome: Drinking water system; feature: drinking water; material: freshwater | place: China | collected 2013-02-06 | reverse complement strand
GTATCGAGGATCGCCTGCTGTTCGCGCGTCGCGGCTTCTGCCGCGCGCAATGCGTGTTCGACGCTCTCGCGCCGTTCGTCGAAGCCGGCATTCGCGCGGCGTAACACATAGACGAGCGCGGACTTGCCGTACCACGGCGCGGAGAGAAGCCGCGTCTCGACCGGAATGGGTTCGCCGTTCGGACCCTGCACCGCGAGCGTCCGCGGGATCGTGGGGTCTGCGTCTTCCGCCGGTGCGGTCGCGCCGGAGAAGATGCGCGCAAGCCCGCCGCTCTTTTCCAGCGCTTCGATGTTGTCGAGGCCGACCCACTCGAACAGCGTGCGGTTGGCGTAGAGAAGTTTTTCGTCACGATGGACGGCGATGCCGAGCGGCAGGCGGTCCATGAGCGCGCGCTCGGAAGCGCCGGAAAGATCGGGTGCTGCTGCGAGAACCGGGGCTGCCTCGTGGGGAACGCGCGGTGCGGCGACATTTTCCTGCGGAGCAATTTGCGCAGGTTGCTGCGCGGTTTCGCGAACCGTTTCATCGCGATTGGCCGATGTGCGGTCGAGTTCGCGCGCAACCCGCTCGCGTTCGCGCTCAAGCGCTTCGCGGGTCAGCACGCGGCCGATTTCGCGGAAGTTGGTCTGTTCCTTCGGCGACAGCCGGTAGGGGCTTTCGGTTTCCGGGGCGCGCACGGAGACGATGCGGTCTTCTGTTTCGGGCGCTGGCGGAGCGACCGTTTCCGCAATCTCCGCTGCTGCCGTCTCGCTCTCGTGGGCGAGCGGGAATTCGTCGTTCGCGGAAGTTTCTTCAGCCGGTTCGGTGGATGCAGGCTTCGCCTTCGCGATGAAGGGAATCGCATCGCGGAATACGCCGAAGCCGCGATAGCCGAGGAAATTGCGATCGCGGTCGAACACAGGCAACGCCGCGAGATCGACCGGGCGGGCGGTTTCCGTTCCCGCGACGGGCCAGAGGACAGATACGCCGGACCAGGTATCGCGCCGCTTCACGGATGCGAACAGCGCGTCGGTATTGGCAATGCCCGCGCGCGCAACGAGCGACGGCCAGTCTTCTCCGGTCTTTGCCGTATGTGCGGTGCCGACTGCGTCCGCGAGATCCGGCGAAACATTTGTGAACTTTCCGTCCGCGTCGAGCTGCCACACGAAACGCGAAGGAGAGCGTTTGCTCTGCGTTGCAGGCGTCTTCGAAGGCTCGGCAGCCGGTGCAGGCTCCGCGGAAGTCTGCTCCACGTTCTTGCCATCGGCCTCGTCCCAGAATTCGTTTATTTCGCCGGCGCTGATGTCATCGTTGCCGGTGATGGCCGCCAGAATTTCCGCGCTCCCGGGCTCGGGCTGCGCTTCTTCGCCGCCGAGCTCCGCCCAGAATTCCTTGACCTCTTCGTCCGAGACCGGTGCGGGCGTGTTGCCTCGCGCGGGCACTTCCCAGCCGGCATTGTCGTTCTTGGGCGGGCCGAGCGGTATGACCTTCGGCAGTTTGCTTTCCGGCTTTTCTTCCGCACGCTTTTCTTCGGGCTTCGCGATCTTCGCTTCCGGTTCGGGTGCGGGGGCCGCCGGGCGTTCCGGCTGCATGAAGGATGCGAGCAACAGCGTGTTCGATCCGACCGCGAGTTTCCTGAGGAAAATTTTGAGCACGCCGAACGGAATTTCGCCGAAGCCTTTCAGGCTGGCGTCGGAAAGCGCGGAAGCGGCGGTGGCGTGCAGATGCAGGAGCGTTCCGGCCGGGCCCATGATCGCGGTCGCCATGCGGTTCGCGGCAAGCGGATTGCCGGAGACGTCGAACAGCGCGAACGGGGCGCGTTCCCCGTCGATCAAAGCCGCAAGCGCCTTGCCGATGTTGCCGTCGGAGCGCTCGCGGGCGAGCCCTGTGAACAGAACGACGCTTTGTCCGTTGGAAAGCCCGATCCGTTCGCAGCGGAAGGTTTCGGTGTCTTTTGCGAGCGCGATCGCTTCGCGGCGGTAGTGTCCGTTGAGCGGGAGCGTTTCAGAAAATTCCTTTGCCGTGTCGGGCATTTCGCCGAAGATCGAGGGCGCTTTCTCGATCAGTTCGGCAAGCGACGCGGCGCCATAGGCCGAGACGGCGGCGCGGTTCGCGAAGCGAAGCGTGCCGCTGCCGTCGAACACGAGCGCAGGCGCGGGATCGAGGATCAGCGCAGCGAGCTTCGGCTCGGCAATGAGTTCGGCTAAGGCCGGAAACGAACGCATCCCAATCATCCAACGCGGGGTCCGGGCGGCTGTTTTGGCCAAGTTTAGCGACCGGATTTACACTTTCTTCATAATTTGGGCGCCTCCGGAAAGCTATTACTCGCCTGCCGCACCACGAAACCTTTGTCCTGCAAGGTTAATCTGTCTCAGGCAGGGCCAAAACGGTTGAGCGCGGACGGCAGCCCGCGTAGCGTTGCGGGACGGGAGCGAGGTCAGGGAGAAGAACAATGTTCGGAAAAGTTCCGGGTTTGGAAATTCCACCGGAGATGCGTGCCTTCGCCGAGAAAAGCGTGGAGCAGGCGAAGACCGCCTTCGACAATTACATGGACCAGGCGACCAAGGCGATGGGCGCGGTGGAGAGCCAGTCCGATGCGGCGACCACGGGCGCCCGCGATGTGGGCCGGCAGGCGCTTGGATTCGCTGAGGAAAACGTGGCTGCCGCGTTCGCCTTCGCCGAAAAGCTGGTGCGTGCCCGCGATCCGCAGGAAATCATGCAGCTTCAGACCGAATTCGCGAAAGAGACCATGCAGAAGCTCGCCGAGCAGTCGAAGGCCATGGGCGAACAGGTCCAGTCGGCAGCCCGGGAGGCGACCAAGCCGAAAGCCTGATTTCCTTTACCTATTTAATGCATCGCAGTATTTATGTTGCGATGCAACAAAGTCTGTGGTACGGAGTTTCCCAAGTCAGATAGGGCCGCGGGCAGAGGGTTCGCGGCGCCATCGCCCAGACAGGGAGACCCAAGCCATGACCGAGATGCCCAAATTCGAAATGCCGAAAGTCGAAGTGCCGGAGATGGTCCGCGAGTTCGCCGAGAAGGGCGTGAAGCAGGCCAAGGAAGGCTACGACAAGATCAAGGCGGCCGCCGAAGAGACGACCGACCTGCTCGAGAACACCTATACCGCCGCCTCGAAGGGCGCGACCGAATTCAACATGAAGGCGCTAGAAGCGCTGCGCGCCAACGTCAACGCCTCGTTCGATTTCACGGCTGCGATTTTCGGCACGAAGACGCTCGCCGAAGCCGCCGAGGTTTCGACCGCGCATTTCCGCAAGCAGTTCGAAGCGCTGACCGAGCAGAGCAAGGATCTCTCCTCGCTCGCCCAGAAGATCGCCGCCGAAACTTCGGAGCCGATCAAGACCGGCGTGTCGAAGACCTTCAAGTTCTCGGCCTGAGCCGGAACTGACGAGAATACCGGGGCCCGGGCCGGAAAGCCCGGGCCTCGTTGTTTTTCTGAAGCTTTTTCACTAACTCTTGCATTGCACGGCGGTTTCTAAGACATTCCGCCCGCATCGGCGCCCCCGGGGCCCGGTAACCGTGCAGTTGTAGCTCAGTTGGTTAGAGCGCCGGATTGTGGATCCGGAGGTCGGTGGTTCGAGCCCACCCAACTGTACCATTTCGTGCTCGGTCTTATTCTCGGATCCCCAGTCAGGGCTTCCTTGCCTCCAGCACGGCGAACAGCGCGAGCAGGAGCACTTTCGAGAATTCCGCTGCTACCGAGAATGCATGCAGCGGCGATGGCGGCAGCGGTTGGCCCGCGATCACGAGTGCAGTCCGCGCGCTAAGCTGCGGAAAGATCCATAGCGCTTCGGTAGCGAGGATCGCCACGATCGCGGCCAGCAAGATCAGGCGAAGGCACGTCAGCCCCGCGGCAAGGATCAATAGCGCGAGCACAGCCGCGAGCCCCCATTCGATGCGCGCGAGCATCGCGAACGTGTGCGCACCGACATCGAGCGCCACGGGCCGCGTCAGCGAAGGGGCCGAAAACTTGGCGATCGTCGCGATGAAGGAAACGCCGATCACGATACCGGCCCAGCATGCGCAATAGAGCGCGAGCGCGGGCCGTCCGATTTTCAATGTCACGATGTTCCTCGTTCAGTGTCCGGCGATCAACGGCAACAGATTAGCCGTATCGTCGCCCCGGTGAAACGCAATCGAGAGCCGGAAGCTGTGCGCGATCTTGGCCGCGAGTGCCGTGACTGCCGCCGCGTCTTCGGCATTGAAAACGCGCCCCGCCGTCTGCCGGAACAATGCGAGCCATTGCCGGAAGTGTTCGTCGGAAAGCCCCGGAATCTGGAGATGCGGGCGCAGCGGCCGGCCTTCATAGCGCCGCGTCTTCAGAAGCAGCGACGACCAGAACGCGCACATCTTGTCGAGATGCGCGGGCCAGCGTTCCGGCGCGACCTCGCGCGCGAAGACCGGTCCGATGATGTCGTCTTTCAGGACTGCGTCGTAGAAGCCGTGCACCAGCGCGCGGATGCTCTCTTCGCTGACGGAATCGAGCTTCGCGCCGTCGAGCGGCGAGGGCTCCGTGCTGCGTACCGGAATGCTCAAAGCGGCGATCCTTTCTGCGCTCTTCTGTAACGCAAAAAAGAGCGCGCCGATTGCGATAGGTCAAGGAAAGCGCAGTGCCGCAATGCCGCTGCGGCTACGTCAGGGCCGTGGTGCAACCTCGACGACGATACTGCCGCGCTTGCGTCCGCGATCGACATAGTCGTGCGCGTCGCGCATTGCTTCGAACGGAAAACTGCGGTCGATGACGGGTTTGAGAATGCCGGCTTCGGCCCACTCGCCGATCTGCCGCACGAGCGCATTGGTTTCTTCGGCGGGACCGGCGACGATGCGTTTGCCGTAGACGGCCTTCGACCAGAGCATGGCAAACATGTCCGGCAGGCCCGCCGCGATTCCGAGAAAGCGTCCGCCCGGCTTCAGTACGTGCCTGCAATCGGAAAAAGTGTGCTCGCCCGTGCACTCGGCGATCACGTGATTGCTTTCGCGCTCAGATTTGAAGTCTTCATTCCGGTAGTCGATGACGCGCGAAGCGCCGAGCGATCGTACGAGATCGGCGTTCGCTCCGCTCGTTACGCCCGTCACTTCCGCACCGATGTGCTTCGCGATTTGCACGATTGCGGACCCGACTGCGCCCGACGCGCCGATCACCAGAAGTTTTTCTCCGCGGGCGAGATTTCCCTTGCGGATGAAATGAAGCGCGGTACAGCCTCCGAAAGAGATCGATGCGGCTTCTGCGAACGAAAGCGTCTTTGGCTTCAGGAAAACCCGTTCGTTCTCCTTCAGGATGCGATATTCGGCGTGACAGCCCATCTTCACACCGGGAAAAGCGAACACTTCGTCGCCGGGACGGAATTTGGTCACCGTCTCGCCGATCGCTTCCACGATGCCGGCAAGCTCGGTGCCGAGAACGGGTTGCCGCGGCCCCGACCAGCCGAGCGCAAGCCGGACAAGCAGACGCATGCCATTGGGCACACGTGCGGCGCGCACGCGGACATCGCCGGAGTTCACCGTGGTCGCGCAAATCCGGACGAGAATTTCGCCCGCCTGCGGGGCGGGCTTTTCCACCTCACGCAACGCAAGAACATCCGGCGGCCCGTAGGCTGCGCAGAACCAAGCTTTCATCGTGGCGGTTCGCTTCAGGATTTCTTGCGGTAGACCGCGAGCGTCTTGAACTGTTCGGTCTTGTCGAAGCCTGCGTCCTTCGCCCATTGCTCGACGACAGGCTGCGCGCGGTCCCAGGCCATCGATCCCGTGTAGAAGATCATGTGCCCGCCGGGATTGAGTTTTGCCGTGAAGAGATCGACGAGCTGGCGGTCGGTCAGCGCACCGTATGCGTCCATGGCCGGTGTGCGGAACTCGCACAGGTGAACGAGCGCCACGACATCGAAGTTCGGCAAGAGTTTCGGCTCGAGCACGTAGATGTCGCCGAAGAACGCCTTGTAGATGCGGGAGACTTCGGGCCGCTCGATCGCAAGCTTGGTATAGGCTTCGGCTTCTTCGATCGAAGCGGTGATGCCGAGCACGCGGTTGCCGAGGCCGTTTTCCTGCGAACGGATGCCGACGTGGTGATGCGTGCCGGTGCCGAAGTGAAAGACGTTCGCGTCCTTCACGCCGTGCGCTTCGAGATAGTCCGTGACATGCACGTCGCAAGGGCAGACATCGTAGAACATGCCCCACGCGTCCGTGTAATAGCTCATCTTGGCCATAGGCGCTTTCTCCATTTGCCGGTTACGTCGCACGGGCCGCAGCGGGCTGCAAGACGACGAGATCCTTGTGCAGCGTGCGGAGCGCGTCCGTCCGCGCGAGCGAAATAATCATGGTTTCGGGCAGGTTCCTGCCGAGGGCTTGATACATCTGTTTGGTGGCATCGCCGTCCAGGTTCGAGGTCGAGTCGTCGAGCATCAGGATCGCGGGGTCGCGCAGGATCGCGCGGGCGAAAGCGACGCGCTGCTGCTCGCCGCCGGACAGCATCGAGCCCCATTCGGCATCTTCGTTGATGCGGCCGGCGAGGTGATCGAGCCCGACCTGATGCAGGACGTCGCGCAGCCGTCCGTCATCGACTTCGTTCTCGGGTGTCGGATAAGTGATGATGGCCTTGAGCGAGCCGAGCGGAAAATAGAAGCGCTGGGGCATGGCGAGTACGTCGTCATGCGGCAGCGCGACTTTTCCGCTTCCGAGCGGCCACACGCCGGAAAGCGCACGCTGGATCGCCGATTTCCCCGAGCCGGAAGGCCCGGAAATCAGCGTGGTGTCGCCCGGGCGAAGCGAAAGCCTGTCGAGTGCCGCAATCGCTGCGCCGGAAGGCAGGGTAACGACGAGATCCTCCACATCGAGCGCGCCTTCGTGATGATCGTCGATGGTAATCAGCGCGGTCTCCTGTGCGCCGTCGGTCTTCGCGAGTGCCGCGTCGAGTTGCACGATGCGATCCATGCTCGCCTTCCATTCCGCGATCTTCGCGTAGAAGTGCATCAGGAATCCGAACGAAAAATCGACCCGCTGGAACGCGAGCGTGCCCTGCATCAGCGAGCCGAGCGGGATCGCACCTGTAAAGAAAGCGGGCGCCATTACGATGGTGGGAAATACGGCCGAGAATTGCGAGATGCCTTGCGTAAAGAACGTCAGCCCCGATTGCCGGCGTATGAGCCGCGTCCAGTTTCGAACAAGGTTGGAGAAGCGCTCGTCGAGTTCCTGCCGTTCGATCTTTTCGCCGCGCATCAATGCGATCGGCTCGGAATGATCCCACGCGCGCGTGATCGCGAAGCGATAGTCGGATTCGAAGCGCTGCTGGTTGAAATTGTAGCCGATCAGCGGCTTGCCGATCACGTGAGCGATCAGGGTCGCGATCAAGGCATATATAAAGGCAAGCCAGAACAGCCAGCCCGGAAAGGAAATGCTTACGCCGAAGATGACGAGCGAGGCGGCGCTAGAAAGCCCCCAAAGAATATAGGAGAAGGATACCAGTGCGATGAAGCTGCCGAGCAGGTTGTAGCCGATGTCGTGCGTCTTCTGCATGAAAATGAGAATATCGTTCGCGATACGCAGATGCGTATTGTCGACATCGTGCCCGAGCACGCGCATGCGGTAATGACGCCCGTCGGCCATCCAGCGGCCGACCAGTTGTCTCGTTAGCCAGCGCCGCCAGTTCAGGATCAGCATCTGTCCGAAATAGAATTGCGCAAGATACGCAACCGCGACCCAGAGCACGATGCCGCCGAACAGCAAGAGCGAGTAGCGGAAATCCTCCCAATCCTTGTCCTGGATCGCGTTGAAGAAATAGGCGTTCCAGTGATTGAAAGCGACCAGCGCATAGACCACCGCAAATTCGGCGACGATCACCCCGAGCAGAAGCGTGCGCGCCCGCCACTTTTCTTCGGAGCGGAAATAGGGGGCCGCGAGCGCCAGAAACGTCCGCAGGACTTCAAAAGCTTGTTTCATGTAGTGAAAACCGGCGAGGGAAAGTTACGCCGAATATACAGGCCGGTTGCATTTCCGAAAGCTGCGAAAGGGCGGGCACTTCCCGCATTGCAGCAGAGCCCGCGATCCTATCTGCCGGAAGGTTTGCGGTAGCGGATGCCGAGCGACTTGATCCGGGAAGCCAGCGTGGTCGGTTTGATACCGAGAAGTTCCGCAGCACCCCCGTGACCGAAGATCTTGCCGCCGCAGGCCTCCAGCGCCGCGACGATGTTCGCGCGGTCGCGATCCCGCCGTCCGTCCTCGGTCACGACCTGCGCTGCTGCGTTCGCAATCCGGTGAGAAGGCGCGGGTTCGGGCAGGTCGATACGGATCTGTCCGCCGCGGGCGAGAATGGCGCCGCGCTCGATCACGTTCTGCAATTCGCGCGCATTGCCGGGCCAGGCATATTGCGTAAGCCGCTGCATGTCGGCGTTCGAGATTTTCAGCGCCGAAGATACGCGCAGCTTCCGGTTCACGCCGCTCAGGAAATGCGTGGCCAGCAGCGGGATATCCTCGCGCCGTTCGCGCAAGGCCGGCGTTTCGATCGAGATCACGTTCAGGACGTAAAACAGTTCGCCGCGGAAACTTCCGCGTTTCGCGGCCGCCTTGAGGTCGCGGCTGCTGGACGCGATGACCCGCACATCGGATTTGCGCGCGGTCGCCCCGCCCTGTACCGGCAGTTCGCCTTGCTCGAGAATCTCAAGCAGCCGATCCTGCGCTTCCGGCGGCAGGTCGCCGATTTCTTCGAGGTAGAGCGTACCGCCTTCGGCAAGCTCGATGCGTCCGGAGCGGTCCTGCGCGGCATTGCCGAACAACTCGCTTTCCGACTCCGCACGGGAAAGCGTGGTGCAGTTCACCCGGATGAAGGGCTGGTCGCCGCGCAGACTTGCCTCATGGATCGCGCGGGCGACGAGTTCCTTGCCGGTTCCTGCTTCCCCCGCGATCAATACGTTCGAGCGCGATGACGCGGCGATCTCGATCTGGCGAAGAACCTGCTGCATCGCCGGGCTTTTGCCGATAATCCCGCGGCGATTGCCTTCGATGCGGATTTCTTCCTGGAGGTAGGCGTTCTCGCGTTCGAGTTTTTCGCGGAGCCGCCCGACTTCCGCGAGCGCATCGCGCAACTTCATGTCCGCTTCGCGCCGCTGCGTGATGTCGCGAAACACGATCACCGCGCCGACTACGACACCGCGGTCGCGGATCGGGGTCGAAGTGTATTCGACGAAAAAGAACGAGCCGTCCTTCCGCCAGAACACCTCGTCGGAAACCTGATGCACCGCGCCGTCCCGGAACGCCGCGTAAATGGGACAGTCGTGGTTGTGATAGTGCGAGCCGTCCGAATGGCTGTGATGCACGGTCTCGTGCATGGCCTTGCCGGCCAGTTCTTCCGCGCTCCAGCCGAGCATGCGCGCGGCGGCGGGATTGACGAAGGTGGTCTTGCCTTCCGCGTTGACCCCGTAAACGCCTTCGCCTGCCGCCTCGAGGATGAGCCGGTTGTCGCGCGCGACGTCACGGAAGAAGCGTTCGCTTTCTTCGTCCGCTGCCTCTTTTTTCGGCTGCATTCTTTTCATTCGCAGCAGGCGTCCCCGGCAAAACTACGAAATGTCGTACAGTACGATAAATCGTAGCAGCTAAATTGCTGGCTGCAATAGGAAATACCGCCTTCGTCACACTTTCGGACAACCCGTAAAATCTTGGCATCGATGTTGCTCTTCTCTCTTCAACTCATTCGTCGAGAGGGGACACGTAATGTCTATGTTCAGTAATCCGTTCGATCCGAAGCGCCGCCTGACCTCGGGCTGTCCGTGCGGCCAGCACAGAAGCGTCGAAGAACACGACCGCGCTTCGCAGTTACAGGCACAGGAAGTCGCGGCGAGCGAAGACAAGCGCTACGAGAACGTCGTCGCCGGCGCCGTGCTGCGCGCGATGTTTCCGCAGGATGCCGCCCGCCGGGCATTCCTGAAGAGCGTAGGCAGCGCGACCGCGCTTGCCGCGATCTCGCAGTTCTTCCCGCTTTCGGCCGCGACCGAAGTCTTCGCGCAGGCGAAGCCGCTAGAAAAGAAGGATTTGAAGGTAGGCTTCATCCCGATCACTTGCGCGACGCCGATCATCATGGCGAAGCCGATGGGCTTCTATGAAAAGCACGGCCTGAACGTCGACGTCATCAAGACCGCCGGCTGGGCGGTCGTCCGCGACAAGACCCTCAACAAGGAATACGACGCCGCGCACATGCTCTCGCCGATGCCGCTCGCGATCACGCTCGGCGCCGGCTCGAACCCGGTGCCCTACACGATGCCGGCGGTCGAGAACATCAACGGCCAGGCCATCACGCTTGCGATCAAGCACAAGGACAAGCGCGATCCGAAGTCGTGGAAGGGCTTCAAGTTCGCGGTGCCCTTCGACTATTCGATGCACAACTACCTGCTCCGTTACTATCTCGCGGAGCACGGCATCGATCCGGATACCGACGTGCAGATCCGCGCGGTGCCGCCGCCGGAGATGGTCGCCAACCTGCGCGCCGACAACATCGACGGCTTCCTCGCCCCCGATCCGGTGAACCAGCGCGCGGTCTATGACGGCGTCGGCTTCATCCACATCCTGTCGAAGGAGATCTGGGACCGTCATCCCTGCTGCGCTTTCGCGGCCTCGCAGGAGTTCGTCAAAGGCTCGCCGAACACCTATGCGGCGTTGCTCAAGGCGATCATCGACGCGACCGCGTTTGCGACGAAACAGGAGAACCGCAAGCAGATCGCCGAAGCGATCGCGCCTGCAAACTATCTCAACCAGCCGGTCACCGTGGTCGAGCAGGTGCTCACGGGCACCTTTGCGGACGGTCTCGGCAACGTGAAGAAGGTTCCGGATCGTATCGACTTCGATCCGTTCCCCTATGAGTCCTTCGCGGTCTGGATTCTCACGCAGATGAAGCGCTGGGGACAGATCAAGGGCGAAGTGAAATACGCGGACGTAGCGAAGCAGGTGTACCTCGCAACCGACACCACGAAGCTGATGAAGGAGGTCGGCCTCACGCCGCCCGCCTCCACCTCGAAGAGCTTCGTCGTCATGGGCAAGACCTTCGATCCGTCGAAGCCCGAGGAATACATCAAGAGCTTCAAGATCAAGCGCACGTAACGAAACTCGACATGGCCGGGACAAGCCCGGCCATGTCGATACAGAAAGCCAATGCAATGACTCTCTCCTTCCGCGCAGCCGTCGTTTCGATCCTGATCCTCGTGCTGTTCCTGGGCAGCTGGCACCTCGCCACGAGCGGAACCGGCACGATCCAGCAGATGGATCCCGAATACGCCAAGCTGATGGGCCTGACTGCGACGCAGGGAAAATCCGCGATGCCCGGGCCGTTGCAGGTGGGCGCGACGCTTTGGAAGCACATCACCAATCCGTTCTACGACAACGGCCCGAACGACAAAGGCCTCGGCATCCAGCTTGCTTATTCCATCGGTCGCGTCGCGCTCGGCTATCTGCTCGCAGTGATCGTCGCGATCCCGCTCGGCTTCCTGATCGGCATGTCGCAACTCATGAGCCGCGCGCTCGACCCGTTCATTCAGGTATTGAAGCCGATCTCGCCGCTCGCCTGGATGCCGCTCGCGCTCTACACGATCAAGGATTCCAACTATTCCGCGATCTTCGTGATCTTCATCTGCTCCGTATGGCCGATGCTGATCAACACGGCTTTCGGCGTGGCTTCGGTTCGCAAGGAGTGGCTCAACGTCGCGCGAACGCTCGAAGTCGGCGCGTTCAAGCGCGCCTTCACGGTCATCCTGCCTGCCGCCGCGCCGACGATCCTGACCGGCATGCGCATCTCGATCGGCATCGC
>FKKE01005819.1_pt1 | contig 11783 bp, 6 predicted proteins | sample 1106331 | NCBI WGS metagenome assembly FKKE01 (sample SAMEA3931202, study PRJEB13176) | freshwater metagenome | biome: Drinking water system; feature: drinking water; material: freshwater | place: China | collected 2013-02-06 | reverse complement strand
TGAGCCGAGCCATCGTCGATTTCGACAAAGGCACCGTCCACGTCGAAACGCTTGACGACAAACGGCCGAAGGACAGCTTAAAGAACGCCATTGTCACAACGCTCCTGACACCCAACGATCCCAGAGCCGTCGATCTCTTCTCTGACAAGGCTGTATCCCTCACGAACGACAAAGACCCGTATCTCCTTGGACTCGTCATGGACCAGCAAGGCAATGCGATCAGAGCGCCGGAGAGCGCCGAGCGATTCGCCGACTATCTGATCGAACAACAGGCCAAAACACGCACGGTCGAGTTAAACGGGAGCTCCAAGGCCTCGCTGTATACCACGATTCCGATGGTTGCCAATTTCAGCAACCGCCAGGCAGAGAAGTACCGGCCCATCGTCACAAGATTTTCTGAGCGCTACAAGATCAGCGCAAGTCTCGTCTTTGCCGTCATCAGGACGGAGAGCAATTTCAACCCCTTCGCAGTAAGCTCCGCTCCGGCCTACGGACTGATGCAGCTTGTCCCAACCAGTGGGGGACGTGATGCCTATCGCAAAGCTAGAGGCCAGGACACAGCGCCGTCACGCGATTACCTGTTCGACCCCGAGAATAACATTGAGCTGGGAGTCGCCTATCTTCATGTCCTCTCGTATGACCAGCTGGAACAAATCGAAAACCAAGTCTCCCGCGAATACTGTGTGATTTCCGCGTATAACACCGGCCCACGCAACATGTATAAGGCCTTTTCCTCGGACTCAGTGGATGCGGTCAACCGGATCAACGGACTGGAGCCCCCTGCAGTCTATGATCGACTGCGCGCGAATCTCCCCTACCAGGAAACCAGAGAATATCTGGCCAAGGTTGTAGCGTTTCGCAAGCAATTCGTCTCCTCAGCGGAGACTTCGCCCTGAAACACAAAGACTTGACCCGATTGGACATCGGAGAATGAGACCGCGGTTTGGGCGAGAGGAGAGCTATCCAGCTACAGAGATCATGATGCAGACACAGCTGGAAGCATCGAGAGTCGATCGATGAAAGTCTGAAGGCGCGTATCAGCTGCTGACGACACCCCCTGGAATTCAATGCCGTAGGTCTGTTCCTTCCCCCACCGGACTGTTGCCAGTTCGATGAAGGTCGACGTCGCCTGATTGGGTAGACGCAGATTGATGGCAATTTGATCGCCTGGACTGATCAGCGCCTGGGTCATCACCCGCGCGCCTTTCGCCGAGACATCATACACAACACCCAAGCCTCCCTCGTCAGAAGCCAGCCATCGTTTCAACCCGACGAGAGCGAGGGAACACGCAAACGGTGCCGACACACGAACGCGTGGATGCTGGCGCAGCTGCACGGAGGCCGGAGCCTGTGCCTCGGAATGACGCATCGTCTCCATCGCGCCTTAGTCCTTTCTCCTCGTTGAGAGGGCCATATACTTATTCACCTGGCTCAGAGATGCTGAAGAGATCTTGCTAAAGGCAAGCCCGTAGATTTGGTCTTTGGTCCACTGGACAGTCGCGGCGGAAATCCTGGCCGGTGCAAGCTGTTTCGGCAACCGCAGTGTAAGCTCAACCACATCCCCTGGTTTCATGTCGGCTTCGGTGCCCACACGTATGCCGCGCAATGAAAGGTCATATACAACACCGACGCCTTCGTCATGAACGCGGAACCACCGTTTGATGTTGGAATCCAGCCGAGTGAGCGTACAACTGAACGGCGTGGAGATCCGAACTCTGGGATGGCGACGGAACTTATTGAGAATGGGTCCGTGATGATGCGTCGTCTGCATGCGAACTCGGCCTCGTGGGCATCACTGTACCTCACAAAGCCGATTTCGCGTACCGATTATTGATTTCACACACCTATGGCTGGTGGGCTCTGCGATCGGATCGGACGGTTGATGGGCCTCCGTAATGCGGACGGCGCGTCGCCAACCGGTGATGGGAAACAGACGGCCGTACACCTCTAGTCGATGCACTCTCTCGCGCCTGACCGTGAGTTGGGGGTGTAGGATCGGCACTCCCAGGGGCAAGTGGAACCGCATGGCCCAGCAGGCGTTCGATGTCCCTAAGTTGCTCCCGATCTTCTCTTGTGACAAAACTCGTCGCCCGCCCGGTGGCTTTCATCCTGGCCGTTCTTCCGATTCTATGCACATAGTCTTCTGGACAGTTGGGCAAGTCGAAGTTAATCACATGGCCAATGTTCGCCACATCAATCCCACGGGCAGCGATGTCCGTGGCCACCAACACCCGGAATGCCCCTCGTTTAAACCCTTCAAGGGCGGAACGCCGTTGCGACAAACTTCGATCACCATGCAGCACGGCCACTCGATGCCCTGCCCCTCCCAGCATCCTCCCCAATCGGTCTGCCCGATGTTTCGTCCTGGTAAAGACCAATGCCGTGTCTTTATCGGCTCCAAGTAAGCTCAACAGCAACGCGGCTTTGGCCTCATGCGAAGTATGATGGATCGCCTGTGTAATGCCGTCGGCAGTCGTAGCCGGAGGGGTCACCATCACCCGCACAGGGTCGTTGACGCTTGCCTGAACCAACCGGGCCAAGTCTCCAGGCAATGTGGCTGAAAACAGCAGCGTTTGCCGTTCTTCTGGCAGCGCATCGAGGATCTGATTGATTTGTGGAGCAAATCCCATATCCAGCATCCGGTCTGCCTCGTCCAACACCAGCATTTTGATAGCCGACAACAGAATCGTGCCGTTCCACATGTGATCTAACAAGCGACCGGGAGTGGCCACCAACACGTCTGGCCGTTGCCGCAAGCCTCGCACTTGCGCCTGCATATCCGCGCCTCCCACAATCAGAGTGGCCGACACATGCCGGCTTCGTCCGAGCTTCTCGATCGTCGTCAGAATCTGCAGCGCTAACTCGCGCGTGGGAGCCAAGATGAGCGCTTGCGGCTGCCCCTTTGGGAGGACCGCAAGTCGCTCGATCATCGGGATGACAAACGCGGCGGTTTTTCCAGTTCCAGTTTGCGCACAACCAATCACGTCCCGGCCAGCGAGCGCCGGCGGAATAGCTTGGGCCTGGATGGGAGTCGGCGAGGTAAACCCTGCGGATGTCAGATCCCGCAAGAGAGCCTCGGACAAGCCGAGGGTATGAAAATGACTATGAACAGACGTATCCACTACACTATCCTTTCAGTTTGATCGCATTAAGACGGGATCAGAGAACCGAGGGGAGAAACAGCCGAGAAGGGTGCCACTCCGAACTGGACCTGGTCGCGATGCGATCGCGAAGTCCGTTATGATTGAAGCATCCTCTTCGCCGGACCACTACGAAGCAAATGTAGGGACACCATACAGCACGCCAGAGCCGGCGTCAACCCTTCTCTGGAATCCGCCCACAGCCACACGTCCACTCAATAGCGACCCTTTGGCACCAAGGTGGCTGACGTAAACTCTCTGTAGAGGCGATGAAACTCTTCTGTCGTTAGGTCCGGATTCTGCAATTTGGTCAACGCAGCCCGGTCGATGGGATATTCCACCGTGTCGTCATAATTCGACGACGCGATCGTGATGAATCGAGGAGGAAACAATCGCTCCGGCAGCAAGATACCAATCCCCAAATTGTATTTCAGCGCTAACCGGATGGCTTCTCTTGCCTTCTCTGCCGGTACGTCCCGTCCTAAACCGATATTCTGCGGAGGCTGCCCCAGTTTGGCGAACTGAAAATGCACATTGGGCATCCCTGCCTGTGTAAATTCCTGCTTCAGCGTAGCCACCTGATCACGATATTCGTTTGCCAGTACCACCTCAACCCGGCTCACAGCCGGGAGAGGTACGCCCTCATCCGCAAAAGCCGAAGCAGGGGCCCCGTTGGCGATTACCACACTTAGGAGGCACAGCACCAGTAGAGAGAGCGTACGAGTCATAGCTGGATGGTCATGGATGGGGAATCGGAAACGGAGATTGCCGTAATGGCACTGGCGGTGTCTCCCCTTGAAGGAAGACACCGCCAGCCTACTGATTACTGCCCGCTGAAGGACGTCGTGGATACGACGCCTTCATCCATCAGCTGTTCAGCTGTTTTCGTCGGCGGAGCCTGAGGCATTAACGGTTTAATGCGCTGGTCGCCGATCGGCAGGACTTTGAAGAGTCCCCACTGTCCGGCATTGGCAAAGGCCGGACGCTGGTTCTTCCAGATGTAATCGCCGACAATCCGATTGGGACCACCGGCTCCGCCGGTCAGATGCGCGTTGATCACCTCAGACCCTCCAAACTCCATGGTGCTGACCTGGTCGGCACCCTGCATGTAGGGTTCGTGAGGCCACTCATGGCCGTCGATGGTGAACAGCTGAACCTGCTCACTGAAGGCGCCCAGCACATGGATAGCCACTGGATCTCCAACATGGGCCTGCAACAACGGAGTCGATGGTACTTCCCCAGCCTTGACACAGCTGAAGATTTCCGAGACGTCGCATCCCTTTTCTATCCGCCATGCAGTCGGCTCCGAGCGGTAATTCACCGCCGTAATGCCGGCCACCTGTTGAATGTAGGGCATAAAGCTGACGCCCACGATGTTATCCTCGTCTTGGAACATCAACGAGAAATCGCGGTAGTTCTTGCGATTCTCGTTTCCAGAGATCGTCCGATCCACCAACACATCGGCACGCCAACTGCTCTTCAGCGTGATGTCGTCCCCTGTCACAGGATCGCGATACGTAGACCCCTTTGGCCCGACGATGATCGAACCAAACAAGCCGTTTCTCGGATTCTCAACGACGTTCCCCCAATCCTGAATCAGGGCCGCCAGCTCGCCGTATTCCGGGTGAGCATAGTACGTATAGGTCTTGCTCTGGCCCGGCCCGATTGTCTGATCGCCAGGGTTGTTGCCGACATTGGCGCCGAACGACTCTTTCGGATCGAACGCCATCATATCGACGTGGAACCCGGCCCGCTCTTTGGCCATTTCATTCTTGAGGTTGATTTTTACGCAATCCCCGACGTTCACATGCAGGGTCAGAGGACTCGGTTTCAGATCACCGGCCTTGACCTTCCCACGATCGCCATCGAGAACGTACATTTTGCCCTGCTCGTTGCCAAACACCATTTTACGTTCGAGATCGACTTCCATCACACCCGGCGCCCCATCGTGGTACCGGATCTGTTGGTCGATCGCCGACACGTTGAAACTTTTCACCGGGGCATCTGCCGGACACACCGATGGAGCAGATTTTTGAATCTGCTCACGGCTCGGCAAGGGCTTCAGGTCTCCTTGCAATTCATCGAAGACTCTGAAGATGCCCCAGCTACCTTCCGCGAAATGCGAGGCGCGACCGCTGTAGTAGAGATAGTCGCCTGCCTGCTTTTGCGGACCGCCTGCGGCAGGGATGGCCGGGTCATATCGCTCACCGATGACCAAATGGACCGTGCTGCGCGGCATCGCATCCTTGGCGTACCGCTCCATCGGGAACCAATGCCCGGTCACATGCCAGGTGTGCACTTCATTGGCCGACCCGACCAGCGCACGCACTAAGATGGGATCGCCGAGATACGCGCGCAACAGAGGTGTACCTGGATCACCATGAATCCCAGATACAAACAGCTTCGACGGGTCAGGATTATTGGCGAGCCGCACGCTCAACGGCTCAACCCGCATACTGTAACCGCTCCCTGTCGTCGCTTCGCCGCCGTTCAAGAACCACATTGGCGACTTGTTGATCTTCTCTGGGAATTGATGCGACGGTGGCCCATCCACGGTCACCGCACCAATCTTCGCCTGCGGGTTGTCCGTGGTAATCAGCTCCGCCGTTCGCGCGTTGCTATCCATGATGTGCATCATCACCTCACGGAAACTACCGCGAATGTGAGCAGACACCGGCTCCAAGGTATGGATGTCCGCAATAGGACCGCTGCGGATTTCCTTCCCGGTCACCGGATCGTGATACGTCGACCTCGGCGGCTCCGTGATAAACGCGGAGAACAAACCGTGTCCCCATGTATCCGTGCCAAACACATGGTCGTGCCAATACACCGTTCCCAAGTCAACATCGACATACCATCGCTCACGGATAAACTCCACACTGGCAATATCGTTCTTCTTATGCGCGTACTTCAACGGCGCATCGAACGTGATGGTCTTGCCGTTGATGGACTTGATCCGCGCCACTTCAAAGAACTTTGGATCGTCCATCCCCACGCCCAACTCAATATTGACGTGGTATTTGGATGGATCCGCAACCGTGATGCTTCGTGCACCAGCCTTCGTATCAGCCGTCAACACCGTGTTGGCCGGCAAGGGCATCCCCTTATCCGGTTGTGGGTCCTTCAACATCGTGAAAGCCCGCAACGACATATCGTAGGAGAACCCAATCGTGGGACCATCCGACGCGCTGGTGTCGAACTGGAAGAAATGCGGGTGGAGATTGATCTTGTTCGCCCATCCAGTCCGCGCGTCATCGGGAATTTCGTTCTTGAAAATAACGTCGATACAATCGTAGACATTGCCGCGAATCACCAAGGGGACTTGCTTCTTGGGATTGCTTCGGACTTCCGCTTCTTCTTCGTGCAACACGTAGATCATACCGATCGGATCGACCAGCGCAGCCGAATTGGCCGTCGCCGGCTTGAGCGTAATCGGCAGCGTGATGGCGTGGGTCGTGAAATACTTACGAGGAGCGTTCTCCGGGCACAAGCTCCACGGCCCTTGCTCACCAGGCCTGGCCGGCTCGGTGCTCTTGGTGCCATCCTCTCGCACGTGGAATGGCTCTAACCATGGTGCCCCGCCATGGTTTGGCGCAAACGGCGGCCGCTTGCCCAGATGCGGACGAAGCCACGGAAATGCCAGTTTTCCAGTCTGCGGATCGAATGTGATGGGCGGGCGCTTCATGGGAGCAGGCGACACATAGTCCGCCCACTTGTGCGGAGTCTCCGGCTCATTGAGCGCCAGCATGCCTTCCCACTTCCAGTTCACCACCGTGGCATCATTCGCCTGGGCCTGCTTGACTTGATCTTCTGTCTTGCCAGGCAAGCCTTGCGGCGGCAACATGTACTCGACCCAATCCTTGATCGACACCTTCACCGGATTGGCTTTCCAGTCGGTCTTGTCCTTTGTAATTTCCCACTTCTTCCCGCCATACCAGTCCACTGTAGTCCCGACCAGCTTGTCAGAGCTTACTGCAGGCTTGATCTTACCTTTGCGATCCGGCAATTCCACAAGCGCCTTCATTACATCGGTCTGAAAACCAGGCGCTTGCAACGTGTTGTATACCCGCCAGAACCCCCACATCCCGGTGACGTAGTGTTGTGGAATGTGGCAGTGGAACACGANNCTTTCAGCTCGCTCTTATAGACGACGTCAATACAGTCTTGCACGTTTCCGCGAATGACCAGCGGAAACTGCTTCGCTCGATTCTTTCGGACCTCAGCTTCCTCCTCATGCAAGACATAGAGCAAGCCGCCCGGATCGACGATTGCCGGCGTCTTGGCCGTCGCTGCCTTCAAGGTAATCGGCAAGGTGATCGCATGGATATTGAACTTCTTCATCGGTGCCCCTTCAGGACAGAGGCTCCATGGCCCGTTCTCGCCCGGCTTGGCAGGCTCGGTTGAATTGCTGCCATCGTCACGCCGATGAATCGGCTCTAACCAGGGTGCCCCGCTGTGGCTTGGCGAGAAGGGCACCCGTCTGCCGAGATGCGGCCGCAGCCACGGCCACGAGAGTTTTCCGCTCCGCGGGTCGAAGAGAATGTCCTGCCGCTTGCCCGGAGTCGCCGACTTGTAGTTCACCCACTCGTATGTCGTTTCGGGCTCGCTCAGCGCTTTCGCTCCGTCCCAAGCCCAATCATTGACCGTCGAGTCATAGGCCAGGGTCTGGTCCTTCTCCGTGTTCTTGTGCCCTGGCTTGCCCTGCGGCGGCACCTGCATCTCAACCCAATCCTTAATGGAGACCTTAGCCGGATCGGCTTTCCAATCCGTCTTGTCCTTGGTGATCTCGAATTTCTTGCCACCGTACCAATCGACCATCGTCCCCACGAGCTTATCGCTGGCGACACCGGTCCTCATACGACCGACGCGGTCTGGTAACTCAACCAAGGGTTTCATCACATCGGTCTGGAACCCTGGCGCTTGCAGGGTGTTGTACACCCGCCAAAATCCCCACATACCCGTGACATAATGCTGCGGGATGTGGCAGTGGAACACGAACTCTCCGGCCAATGCCTGTAACCCGCCGGATCCGCCCTCGGTCACCTCATCGTAAATTTCTGACGGGCCGATGGACTGAACGTCCAACCGGTCCGACGTGTCATTGATCATCGGGAACTTGACCGGGCCACTCCTTGAGAGCGTCGGATCCAACTTGCTCGTACCCGGCTGTCTGGCCCAGCGGATCGATCCGCCATGAAGATGGTGCGAATGGACAATTTCCGATCCACCGACCATTCGAAACGTTGCCGGATCTCCCAGATAGGAACGGGGGATTGTGGTCGCGGGATCGCCGAATGTGTAGGACCCATAGCCCTGTGACTCGTCGGCAAATCCGATCAGGTGTTCCTGCATCTCCAACCGCGTGCCATGCGGTTCGCTCCGGTAGTTCAGCAATCGTGCGGCCGGCCTGTAGGTATCGGTATGGGCATCGCGCTGCGGCAGCATATCGCCCTTCCGGTTCAACAGGCGGAACGTCTCGTCACCGGCCTCATGATAGAAAATGACGAATTCGCGGAAGTCCGACCCCTTCGCCACATCGATCATGGCTTCCCAGCCGCTCTTCATTTCTTCACCGGTAAACGGACTGAGGAAGCGAGAGCCTTGCGGCTCAACGACGAACGAGCCCAGCAAACCCAACGAGTACTGTTCGCGCGAGGCATGACTGTGAAATGCGAGGCCTCCCACCTGCTTGTCAGTTTGGATATACCATTCGAACTCGCCGGTCTTTCCCGCCGGCACCAACGCATCCGGATTGTTGGCGGTTGCCGGCTTACCGGTGCGGGCCACCAACATCTGCGACCCGTTGATGATCATGTTCGTCGGCTCACCATCGATCTGATTGCGGAGCGTAAGCTTCACGCAATCACCCTGATTGGCCCGGATCACCAGGGGCTGAATCAGGTCACCTTGCAACCCGTTTGAGACGGCCCCTTCGGCAAACGTCGGGTCCTCGCTCTCGCGTGCGGCCTTGTTCTTGGCTTCCTCCTCACGCACACCCGCGACATTCTCGGTGAGCGCATACATGTAACCCGGATAAAAATCGCCGAACCGATTCACGGTAATCTCGACGTTGATCGCCGTCACGTCGTAGGTGCGAACAGGCGCGTATGCCGGACACCGGGCCCCCTGCGACACCCTCACCTTGTCTGGATCTTCCGCCACCAGGAGCACACCCTGTTGCATGGCGTGGGCGCTGGCCCCCTGAAATGGGCCTTTGGTCTGGACCTGCCGTTCGATCTGCTCGACGGCCTTCGACATCTTGTCCATCAAGACCGGCCCAGCCTGCGCATGCACCGGCGAGGCCACATCGGCATTCGAACCGTCCGCCACATGGGTGTCATGCGACATCACTGCAAACGCAGGCGCGGCCCCGATTACGGCCAGACCTGCAGCAACTCCGAACCACCTCGACCACCATTGTTTTGTTGAAGCAGCCATACGTTCAGCCTCCTCCATCAATCAACACAACATTCAAGCAACAACCCGTCTTACATTCAATCTCGCAACCGTTGCATATTCAAACAAGGAGCTTCTCAAAGCCCTCATGCGCAGTGACAAATTGTTCAGGAAAATCCGGCCTACCAGACAAGATGTTCGTTCACAGGATAATAAGTCCGACTGTGCTTGGATCTTGCCTATGGCAAGACATTCCTATTCATCCTCTTAAACAGGGATTTGCTATATAGCCATTTTGAACAATTATTGCAAGACCATTTTTCCGGCCCCAAATTACATCCCCCTGACTACAGTTTCGCCACTCAACCATCACAGGCCAACCGCGGAGGCTTTCTCCTGACGCACGCATATCGCAACTCCCTTGACAAATCCTGCTCGCCCTTTGAGTTCGGCTTCAGTCTCTCTGCATCCCATGCACCGCACTGCCGGTTTGTGCGATAATCCCTCCTATGCTGAAACGTTGGCTGGTGGGAGACCCGCTGAAGACAACCCAGGCTGCAGGTCAGCGGCTGTCAAAATCGCTTGCCCTCGCCATTTTCTCTTCAAATTGTATTTCGTCCGTCGCGTACGCCACGGAAGAAATCTTGCTGGTTCTGGTCCTGGCCGGGACTGCCGCCCTTACCTTGTCAATTCCCGTCAGCTTAGCGATCCTTTTCCTCGTGCTCGTCCTGACCATCTCCTATCGTCAGATCATCTATGAATACCCGGAAGGCGGCGGGGCCTATGCCGTGGCCAAGGCTAACCTTGGCGAACTCCCAGCCCTGACGGCTGCCGGTGCCTTGATGATCAGCTATATCGTTACCGTCGCCGTGAGTGTCGCGGCAGGCGTGGCCGCTATCACGTCGGCCATCCCCAGCCTCTTCGTCCATCGGGAAGCGCTGGGGCTTGTCGCGATCATCTTTATGGTCATCATAAATCTCCGGGGCGTCCGGGAGTCGGGGCAATTCTTTGCCATCCCAACATACTTCGCCATCGTAGGACTCAGCGTCTTGGTGGCGGTGGGCATCATCCGATCGCTCCACGACTTGAGACCAGTTCCGCCGACCATGCCCCTCGGATCACCCAGCGGAGGGCTGGAACCCTTGACGCTCTTTCTGGTTCTTCGCGCGTTTGCCGTAGGCTGTTCGGCCGTCACCGGCATGGAGGTCATTTCCAACGGCGTCAAAGCCTTTCGCCATCCCGAACCCAAGAACGCTGCAACCACCATGATCTGGATGTCCGCCATCCTGGGATCGCTCTTCATCGGTATCAGTTGGATGGCCTACTACCATGGCATTGTGCCCAAAGCCGATGAGACGGTCGTGTCTCAGTTGGCTCGCCTGACGTTTGGGAGCGGGGCCATCTATTATGCCGTCCAGATTGGAACCATGCTCTTATTAATCCTTGCAGCCAACAGCGCGTTCGCAGGCTTCCCCCAGCTCGCCTCGATTCTGGCACGAGACGGATTCATGCCGCACCAGATGGCCACCTTCGGCGACCGCCTGGTGTTTTCCAACGGCATAATCATCCTTGGCTTATTCGCGTGCGTGCTTCTGGTACTATTTCAAGGGGATACCCACGCCTTGATCCCCTTGTACGCCATCGGCGTGTTCGTCTCATTCACGCTGTCCCAATCCGGCATGGTCAAGCGATGGCTCGTGAAGAAGGGGCCACATTGGCGCAAGAAATTAATCGTAAATGGTTTGGGCGCCTTCACTACAGGTATTGCCACTATCATTATTGCCAGTACCAAGTTCACGGAAGGTGCCTGGATCGTGTTCCTGTTGGTCACCATCCTCATCCTCATGTTCCGAGGCATTCGTTCGCATTACAAAGCGGTCACCGAACAGATCGCGCTAGACCGCCGGGGGGCTCGACCTCCCCTCCCACGAAAAAATATCGTGATCATCCCGATTAGCGGTCTGAACCGAGCCGTTGTCCGCGCCGTGGATTATGCGAGGAGCCGTCCCGGCGAAATTCGCGCCGTGTATGTCGACCTTGACCCGGAAGAAAGCGCCAGGGTTAAAATTCAATGGGCGCAGTGGGGAGGCGGCATCAATTTGATCTCGCTGCCTTCTCCCTATCGGTCCGTTCTGGGATCACTCCTTGAATACGTCGAAGAAGTGCTCGAGAAGGAGCCGGATATCTGGGTCACCGTCGTGATTCCCGAGATTCTTCCGGCCCGCTGGTGGCAAAACATCTTGCACA